>Ga0207697_10000800_pt1 | contig 17857 bp, 16 predicted proteins | sample KBSSwiS5withPhiX_FD_184293 | JGI IMG/M metagenome (GOLD analysis project Ga0207697, IMG submission 184293) | Switchgrass rhizosphere microbial communities from Kellogg Biological Station, Michigan, USA, with PhiX - S5 (SPAdes) (version 2) | ecosystem: Host-associated > Plants > Roots >... | reverse complement strand
CAATTCCGACTCGGCCGAATTGATTTTTGTGGGCATCGAATGGCCGGCGCGGCGGTAATCCTTGCAGCGACGCGGCGCAGGCAACGGTTTCATCAGCCGCCTCGAGCGGTAGATCGGACAGCGGCACGACTTCGAGGCGCCCGACAAGATTAGTGGCATTATCAGCAAGGAGGCCGCGCTTCGCCGCCGCAATCGTGACGGTGAAATCAGCAACGACGCAATTGCGATCGGTTTCCCCGGAATCACCATTCAAGCCGGTTGGCTGATCAACTGCGAAAACGTGTGCCCCGCGTTCTTGGCGCAGCCGATTAATCTCACGGCACGCCGCCAGGATGGGATCGCGCAAAGGGGGCTTCGATCCGAGACCGAGCAGGCCGTCGAGAATGATTGTGTGTGCACGGCTTGGATTTGCAGCCGACACGGCTGCCACTACAGCTGCCGCAACCGGGGGAGTATCCCGGAACTCGGTGATTTTTTTGCGCAACAGATCGCTACATTGCGATTCCGGGAAGGATAGGTGAACATCGGTATGCCACCCGGCCCGTTTCAATTGCGCGGCGGCAACGAGAGCGTCGCCGCCGTTATTTCCTTTGCCGGAAAAGACAAGGCAGTACCCGGGACGCGGAAAGAATTGCTGCACTGCCTGTGCGATCCCAGCCCCCGCCTGATTCATCAGGGCCTCGGCGGAAACGCCACGCGCAAACGCGGCATTTTCTGCGTCACGCATTTGCGCCGAGGTAACGACCGGCGAGTTCACTGTTCCTCGGAACTTACTTTCTTTTTCTCAGTGCTGGAGGATTTTTTCTTGGTGGAGGTTTTGTGGCGGCGGTGTTTTGTGCCCGATTCGCGCACGAAACGCTGATCGAGAAAAGGCTGCAAACCGACATCGACCCGTGATGATCGATTGGTGTAAGCAGTGCGAGTGGCGAGGGCGGGACGGTTGAGAATGCCACGAGCAATTTCCTGGGCGAGTTTTTGGCGGTAGTCACTGCTTTGGACGTACTGCGCCTCAGTCGGATTAGTGAGAAATCCGCACTCGACCAGCACGGCCGGAACGATTGTTTTCCGCAAAACAAAATAGCCGCGACGCCGGACTCCGCGATTTTCCGAGGGTGCAGCGCCAACTACGGCGGAATGAATACTGGCAGCGAGCGGCGCACTTTCGGTGCTATAGAAGTATGTCTCGATCCCGTTAGCTCCGCTGCGAGTGGCTGAATTGAAATGAATACAGACAAAAATGGAGTTGGGATAAGAATTGGCCATCGCGACACGCGTGCCAAGTGGAACGAACACGTCGGTGTTTCGCGTCATGACTACCTTGTAGCCGGCCTTTTCCAAAAGCGGTTTCAATCTTAACGAAACATCCAGGGTCATGATTTTCTCCGGCACCCGCTGGCTGGGAATGCCACCGCGATCAAAGCCGCCATGGCCGGGATCGATCACGATCGTGGTGTAGCGTGTCTGGGCCGATGCCGTGGCCGCGAGGGCGGCCGCGGCCAAGCAGCAAAGAACGTATCGCCCGAAATGTGCCCTCATTATAAGCGGACCCTTAGTCGCCGCGCGGCTTCTCATTCGGTCGCGTCGATAATTTCGGGACGACGCTGCGGACCGCCTGGACTGCGGCCGTTTCCGACACCCCGCCAATCACTGCGACTTCGCCGTCGGCGGTCCGTTTGAAGTGCGGACGCGATTTCGTTTCGAGCAAGGTCGAGTGACTGAGGAGTTGCCCGTTCAAACCGATGATTGCATAAGACCAGGCGCGCGGGGCCGAGCAATGCAGAACGTGAAGTCTGTTTTGGCGATCGATTTCCGCGTGGGGTTCGTCGAACGAGATGACATGGCCGAGGGAATAAGTGGCGTAAACCACACCGCGATGTTCGTCTTCGACCCGGACGTAAAGGGAAGTGTGATCGGCAAACCGATTCGTCATAAGCGAATAGGTGCGGGCATCGCCGGCAGCCTCGCTGCTCGCGGGAATGCCTACACTTTGCTTCCAGATCGGACGCGCGTCGGTAACTTCAACGACCTTGGTTTGCGAATAAAAGTAGCGCCCTAGATCGGAGAAATAAACATGTGCTCGGACGTGATAGGTCCCGAGATCCTGAATGGGATAGAGACTGGCGATGTTAATCTTTTGGGTAACGGTCTGGCCCGCCCCGATGCGGAGCGGTTCCATTTTCTGCGACGAATCGGCCGCGATTGACTGACCATCGCTGACAGTGATCTCGAATCCGAACCAGCGTTCACCGGCGTCGTTGTTTAGGTCAATATCGCGTCCGGCGCGATTGGTAATGGTGACGGTGGCCAGGAGGGGTTCGTAAGCGATGTATTGCAAGCGGCTGAATTTTAATTGCACCTGAATCTGAGCATTGGCCGCACCAGCGACCAACCCGAAGAGCAGAAAAAGGGCGGCAGTTCTTAGCGGTTGCATTCGGTTGGGAGCGATGAGCAAGAGTATGAGTATAAAGCAGGAATCTCACCGGCGGCGCTCGGAAAAACCATCACGCCGTTTGTTGCCGCCAGGTCGGCAAAGCGCGACGTCTTCCTTCTTCCAACGCATCGATGAGCAACGCATTCCATGCCTTCTTGATTGTTTCAACACCGGCATGCACGCCGCGGTCGTAGGCAAATTCGATCTCGCCCCAGCTCACGATTTCAAACAATGCGCCATCTCCGTATTCGGTTGCAGTTTCTGCATGCAGAATCTGCCCGTCGCGCAAGTAAGCGGTGCCGACGTTTGAGCCCGACACCATTTGCACGGCACCGCTGCGTCTCGATAGGCAGCACATTTGCAAAATATCGAGGACGTGAAAAAGATCGGGCGCATCCGAAAACATCCGGACCGAGCGCTCGATCGTCGAGATCAGTCGCTCGCCGTCGATCGGTTCCGGAAATACCTTTGAGCCGGCGACTTCCATTCGCTGTTCGGAAGCGGCATAGGCAGGCAGGAACAATGTCTGCAAACCAGAGAACATTTCCCCGAGTAAAGCGCCAAGGATAAAACCATCGAGCCCAGGGGCCTGAAGCTGGGTCAACAAAATTCGCGGCCGCAAATTCGGCTGCCGCCGCAGCCAAACCAGGGTCTCACTTTCGCTATGGGTCAGGACACTTTCGTATCCAGTGTAATCTTTCACCAGTTGCACCAGGTCCCGCCCAATCTCGGGGTCGCGATGCACGATGAGCAATTGCGTCACGGCGATACCGAAGGATTAGGTGCGTCGTTGATCAATCGCGCAGGCTCGGCTCGAACTGTCTGCAATTTGTCGTCATACAAAATGCGGATGACATAGCCGAGATATCTTCGTTGGCCGGAATCGCCCGAGAGCGAATCGGCACTGGCGGCCGGTTCACCGCGCTTTTTCGATTTAGACGAATTTTTTCCTGGGGTAATCGAGGTCGCGGCAGCTGAGAGCGCCGCTTCCGAGGTAATGGCATGAGTCTTGGAGCGAAGATAGGTGACGATTAATGTTTCGGGGTTCGATTCCGCCCAGTCGTGCTTTGGATTCATCCACTCGTAGTTAACGTCGGCATCCGTCGCCACGATTTTGTCGTTATCGACCGAATCGTAGAACAAAACCATGATGCGCAATTTCGAATGATCGATGGCGACGCCCTGCCGTTTTTTGATTTCAATTTTTAGGCGCAAATTGGTTTCTGCCTCTGGATCCGGGACCTGCTCCGTCTCGATGTTGGTGACGCCGAAGACTGAGCCTTCGGGAAGTCCATCCGCATCCAGCGGCTTACCTGCCGTGTCCATTGGCACGCCAGGCGCAGGTGTTGCAGCAGCCCCCACCCGCAACTTCATGTCGGCGAGTTCGTAGAGTGGGCCGGCGGAGGGGCCGAGATCTTGAATTTTCCGCCAAGTCTCGTTAGAACGATCGTAGAGTTGAATTGATTCGTAAAGCGCCGCCATCTCCGCCAGCACCTGCGGATTTTTCGGGTCGCGCTGAGAAGCATCCTGCAAGCGTGCCAGTGCGTTGGCAGTATCGCCGCGCTCGCGCAGAACATTGGCTTCTTTGAGTAATCGATCAGATGCAGAAAGAGCGGCCGAACTGGGGACCTCGGGCTGCGCAGGAAGTGGTGTCGTCCCCGGCTTCGCACTGGCCGGTGTGGCTGGCCTTTTCAGCGACTGCAACGTCGCTCGCTCGGCGTGGTACTCCGCGCCGAAATGGATTGCGATGGCAAGGATTTCCAACGCCGCAAAAACAAGAATAACGCCGACCGCGACGGAGTAGGTCCGGTCGCTGGGCGATGAAGAAGCGGCGAGAACGGGCATTCCTATTTCAGTTAACGGGACGCACGCGAACTGTCAATCGACGGAGGGTGGACAAGGTGAGGAATGCCATCGTTCAAAAATGGATTCAAACGACGAAGCACCCGTTCCGACGGGCTCAGGGCCTTCGGCGAATGACGATGACGAAGCACGAATGGTCCGAGCCGGACTTGCGTTGGACGAAGACGAGAATGGAGGGACGCGCTTCGGCACGTCCGGGACATGCGGAAGCATGTCCCTCCGGACCTATTTACCGCGAGATGTCGCGTTGCGAGAGGAGGCGAAAGCCTTCGCCCTGCAAAACCGATGCGGCGCACTCTGAATCATCGACATGCATGGCGAGGGCGGCGCGACCATTGGGACGAGTCAGGAGGGGATAACTGAAATGCACATTCACCTCCGCCATCAGCAGTGTCGCCAGGATTTTGATGAACTGAGTGGCAACTTCGCGCAGCTCCACCACCATTAACTCGCAAACCCCGAAAGCGACGTTGTTTTCGCGGAACAACTCTTCCACCCGCTCGGGGTCGCTCACGATGATGCGTGCGATGGCGGCATCGGTCGATTCCGAGACGCTCAGGGCCACCACGTGAGTGGCGTGGGCATTGAGCAACTTCACGATCTCGAGCATGGCGCCCACCTTGTTCGGAAGGAAAACGGAGAACTGCCGGACTAGCGGCCCGCCGATCTTAGAAGTCGTTTCTGGTAACTCGACCTGCATGTTTTTCGAATTCAGGGAAAAATCCCGGGGATAGGAATATCTCACCGTCCTTCTTCCCTTTCCAACCGAATTTGTCCCGGTAAATGTCTGTCTGTTTGGAAGCCAAGCCTTCCGGCAGAATGCTCGCGCTACCCCATTCGATCTGTTCATTGGGCTGATTTTGCTTAGAATCGCTCGCGGGCATGGAACAAACCGAAAGTGAGTTGCTGGCGTTGCGTCGCGAGAAGTTGGCGGCTTTGGAAAAGCTTGGAGTCGCACCTTTCGGTGCCGCCTTCGAAACCTCGGGCGATATCGCGCGCGTTCGCGAGAAATTTGCCGAAGGGGCAAGTTTTCGCATCGCGGGTCGCATCAGTGCGCATCGCGACATGGGCAAGAGCCACTTTGTTGATCTCAAGGACGCGAGCGGACGGATGCAAATTTATTTGCAGGCGAAGGAACTCGGCCCCGAAGCAATGGAAGTCTTCAAGCTGCTCGATCTCGGCGATTTCATCGGCGTGGAAGGAACCTGTTTCACGACCAAGACGGGCGAGGCGACGTTGAAGCTGCACAAGCTAGAGTTGCTGGCGAAATCACTGCGACCGTTACCGGAAAAATGGCATGGCTTACAGGACATTGAGGCGCGATATCGCCAGCGTTACCTTGATCTGATCACGAACGATCAATCGCGCGCGGTTTTCGCCAAACGTTTCCTGATTGTTCGTGAGATTCGCCGTTTTCTGGAGGATCGCGGTTTTGTGGAAGTGGAGACTCCGATGCTGCAATCGGTCGCAGGCGGGGCGGCGGCAGAGCCATTCGCGACTCGTCATAAGGCGCTGGGATTGGATCTTTATTTGCGGATCGCGCCGGAACTTTATCTGAAGCGTCTTTTGGTCGGTGGATTCAATAGAGTTTTCGAACTCAATCGCAATTTTCGAAACGAAGGAATCTCACGGAAACATAATCCTGAGTTCACCATGCTGGAGGCGTATTGGGCCTATGCCGATTTCGGGAAGATTGCGGACCTGGTAGAAGAAATGATTTGTCACGTCGCCGAGGTTCTGGAGGGACGCGCTTCTCCGCGCCCGGGGACGAGCGGAAGCTCGCCTCTCCGAATCGAGCATCGGGATGCGGAGGGAAACGTGATGCGGACGATCGATCTAACGCGGCCGTGGCGCCGGGCGCGTTATCATGATTTGGTGCGGGAAGCGGCGGGCGCGGATTGGTTTGAAATAGCGAGCGAAGAACGGCGGGAGCGAGCGAAAAATCTTGGCGTGGAAATTCTCCCGCAGCTAGCCGATTTCGAAGTGACGCAACACGTTTTCGAAAAATTGGTAGAAGAGAAAACATTCGACCCGCTTTTCGTCACCCATTGCCCAAAGGAATTGGTTCCGCTGGCGAAACAGAATCGGCAGCAACCAGAGTTGGTGGACGTTTACGAGCTGATTATCAATGGCGCGGAAATTTCGCCTGGTTACACGGAACTAAACGATCCGATCGTGCAACGGCAGCGGTTGCTCGAACAAGCTGGCGAGGAAACGCAAAAACTGGACGAAGATTTCTTGCTGGCGCTTGAACACGGCATGCCGCCGGCCGGTGGATTCGGGCTGGGAATCGATCGGCTGACCATGTTACTTACTGGTGCCGAATCGATCCGGGATGTGATATTATTCCCGTTACTGAAACCGAAACGTCTCACCTGAGCCCACCTGGTTATCCGAATGCCGTCTGCCCCCCAATCCTTACTTCAAGACGAACGGCCAGTGTCCAGTCAATATGCTCTTTTGCGCGGTGTTCCGCTATTTGCGGCGCTGGATGATGCCGCAGCGGAGGAACTTTGCGGCTACTTGCATTCCGTCGAGCTCAAGGGCGGCTCGCATTTGTTCCGGGTCGGCGACTCCGGTGATGCGATGTATATAATCGAAAGCGGGCGCGTTCGCATCACCGTCACGGATGCCGATGGGCGCGAGGTGATTCTCGCTTCGCTCGGTCATGGCGATTTCTTCGGCGAGATCGCAATGCTCGACGGTCACGGCCGTTCGGCTGACGCGACTGTGACGGAGGATTCGCGTCTGGCGGTGTTGACGCGCGAGAATTTTCTCACCTTCGTTTCGAGCGATGCGCGGATTGTGTTGGAAATGCTGAGCGCGATTACACGACGGTTGCGCCGCACCGATGATCTCCTCCGGCATCGGGTTTCGCGCAATGCCAACGAAGAAGACGCCAGGAATCTCACCCTGGCGGATCGTGCCGCCGATAAGATCGCTAAATTCGGTGGAAGCTGGAAATTCATTTCGGCATCGATCCTTTTTACTTTGTGTTGGATTGGGCTCAATACCTGGTTGCTCCACGATAAGGGCTTTGATGCGTATCCCTACGTCCTGCTTAACCTGGTGATCGGGATGATCGCGTCGTTGTCAGCCCCTGTTATTATGATGTCGCAGAATCGCGAAGCGCAGAAGGACCGGTTGCGAGCCGATCTCGATTATCAGGTAAATCTGAAAAACGAAGTGTTGCTCGGGGAAATTCTGCGACTCCTGGAAAAGCGCGAGAAAGATGCGCCGAAGAGGTACCAGGATGAGGAGTGACAACGTCGCACGGCGACAAAGCCTAAGATCTAAACGGCGGTAGGGACGCATTTTTCCAAGGCGTCCCATAGTTTTATTTTTAGGACGGCTCGGAGAGCCATCCCTACCAACTCTGGGCGAACCTTGCGCGCTTCACCGGGCATTCGTCCTGCTCATAATCCGGTATGACAATGCATTCGCGTTCCAAGGAGCAGCGGGAAGCGGTGCGCCAATTGATTCATCTCGTGCTCACTCGCGACATGGCCACCTTTAACCCCGACCGCTTCAAGCATTGGATCAAGGAAACCGACAGCAAGTTCCGCAAAGTCGGTCTGATGCTGAAGTTCGAAATCCGGGATCGGTTCGTCTATTTTCGGATCAAAGAGATTCGTAATGGCCGAATCATTTATCAGTTTGATTCATCGACCCGTGTGTCGTTTGACGAACGCGACGTAGTGCTTTCGTACGAGGAATTGAATCCGGTCGGACGCTAAGCGGAATCCCCGCGCCGGATCGGTTGTTTAGCGATTGCGCGTCGAGGCCGGCGCTTCTCCACCAGTCTCTTTCCCGCCGAAGAGCAGGGAAAACACGGCAAAGACCGAGATCCGTGGCGCGTCATCGGTAGCTCCAATCAAGGGCGAAATATCGAAACGGGTGTTGGCCGTCGGTTTCCAGCCAATGGTGGGCCCGACGATGAAACGCCAGGATGGATCGCCGCGAATTCCTTTATCAGTGAAACCCGTGAGCTGCATTTCTGCCCCCACCTTGAGCCGTTCGTTGGGCAATAAAACTGGAATTACTACGCTCTGCGCAAAACCATATTCGCGGCCGCGGTCGCCAGTGACTTCCTGCTCGAAGAATGCATTGAAGGCCCATTCCAGTTTGCCGAAAAACTCCTCCGAAAGAAGGAGCCGGATTTCGTAAGCGTCAGGAAGTGGGTTGCGTTCGTGCAAGAAGTCTTCCGCTTCTCCTTTGCCGAGTGGCTCGGGTGGACCTTCATCGTGCAAAACGTGACCGATGCCGAATTTCCATTCAGCGAAGAGAGTTGGATTGAGCGGTATTTTGTCCCAATCGGCAAAGGCGTAACGCGCTTCGATACTGGCGCTGCGCTCCTGCCAGGTACCGCGAAAACCTTCGATCTCATTTTCAAACGCGATGCCGAAGCGTGCGGGCAAACCGACTTCGATCTCTTCGGTAAACGAATGATCGGGCCGGTTAAATTTGAGCGCATCACCTTGGTAGATGACACTGGTAGAGACCGCCCAGGGCGGAAGGACGTAGGCGTTGAGAAGAGGTGTAAAACGGCCGCGTGAAAACGCGGGCGGCGCACCGTAGGCGCTCGGAACTTCCTCCCCAACGACCGTGATTTCTTCGGTAGCAGGGCTCTGAGCGTGGGCGCAATGATTGATGGAAAGAAAGCAGAGACAGCCAAAAGCGATGGTCCAGACGACGAGTCGCCGGGAGATTAGGTTTCCCATGGAAGCGCTTAGTCGGCGAAAGCAGGCAAGGCAAGGAAAAATTACAGAATTGTAATGTTTTCTTTGGACCGCCTCGGCTCACCGCAAATGAACTGCCGCAAACTCTGTCTCGGTGAAATGAGTCACCTATTTCGGCTAGTGCCGATCGCGGACTTATCTCCAGGTCGGACGAATTCGTTCCCTTGGCAGAGAAGTTCACCCCTCCCGATTACGACAGAACGCGGCAGAGGAGACGACGCTCGACACCCGTCGCAAGTACGTCCATGTATAGGACCGATGCGACTGAAGGAGAGCCACGAAAATGGCGTGGTGATTTTCGCGCTATCCGGCGCAATCGATTTGCACTATGCCCCGACATTGCGCGCGCTTTTTCAGTCGAAGCTGAACAAACGTTGCCCGGCGTTGGTGGTTGACTTGACCGCCGTCGATTTCATTGATTCAACCGGCCTGGCCACTTTGATTGAGTATCATCGCGATGCCGCTGCGCATGGCGGGATTTTTAGCCTGGCTGGGGTCAATCCGAACTTGAAAGCAATTTTTGACGTGGTGCAGTTCGAGAAGGTGCTGGCGATTTTTCCGACTGTGGCAGAAGCAAAATCTGCGATCACGCGGGGCCAGGTACCGCCTTACATGGCAGATGAACCTGCGAATGGTTGACGAGCAGCGGCAATCTTGTTTTAAGGCCAGAATCAGAAACTCGCCTGAAATGAGTCCTTAGGGCGCGGAATGATGGGTCCGTGCCGCCATTGCCCCCACAAATTTCTGCAGCTCTTGGAAATCGATCGGCTTCGTCAAATGATGATCGAACCCGGCAGCGATGCTGCGGCGCACGTCTTCCTCCATGCCGAAGCCGCTGAGGGCGATACCGACAAGGGATTGTCGCTGTTTGGCTGCGCGCATGATCTCACAGCCATTGCCATCGGGCAGCCCGATGTCGCTGATTAGGCCGTCGAACTGTTCGGCCTCAAGAAGTTTGATTGCGGCCTGGACGCATTCGGCCGTAAGGACCTTGTGGCCTTGTTTACGCAACAGCGCTGCGAGTACTCGTAGCGTCTGAGGATGATCCTCTACGACCAGCAATTGCAAGCTCTTGGCGGGCCCTTCGTCGGCGATCAATCGCGAGACGCTCGCGGTTTTCGGGCTCTCCACTGACGCCAGGCTAAGTTTAAAGGAAGCGCCGCGGTTTAGTCCTTCACTATGAACGGTCATCGTTCCACCCTGTAACTCGAGCAGCCTTTTTGAGATCGTAAGCCCGAGGCCAAGCCCGCCAAACCTCCGGCTAATCGAACGTTCGCCCTGTTCGAACGCCTGGAAAATCCGGTCCAACTTTTCAGGTTCAATTCCAACCCCGGTATCGGTAATCTGGAACACAAAACGCCCATCTTCGTTTACTGTGCGGACGGTAATTCGACCATTCTTCTTCGTAAACTTCACTGCATTGTTGATCAGATTCCAAAACACCTGCTGAAGTCGGACAGCGTCGGCCCAGACATGGTGGCGGTCCGCGCCGAAGTCCATGACCAGATCCAACTGTTTTTGGAGGATGTTGTCGCGCGCGATTTCGAGACTGTTACGGAGCAGTGCATGGACATCGACCACTTCCAGATGGAGCTCGATTTTTCCGCGGGTAATGCGGGTAAGGTCCAATAGATCGTCGATCAAACGCGCTTCCAATTGCACACTCGTGCGGATGGCAACCACTTCTTCGTGAAGCTCCGGAGAGAGATTCTCGTGTTCGGCGAGATAGCTCGCTGCTGCCAGTGCCGGGGTTAATGGAGTTCGTAGCTCGTGGCTAAGAACGGCGAGAAAATCATCTTTCGCTTGGCTCGCCCTTTCGGCTGCGATTTTTTCGATGTTGAGCTGGCGAACCTGTTCCTCCTGCTTTTGCCTGGCTCCTTCCGCCACCATGCGATTGGTGTCGATGCGAAACAGCATTCGCGTCGTCCACCAAATGGCCGCGAAAAATAGAACCATGAAAGTAGTGGCAGAGTGGGCCGCGCCAAAAATCGGGTCGTAAAGCCCGGCTCGCTCGGCGGTTTGGCGGAGGGCACCGATCAAGATGGGAAGGAGAATCGCCAGCGGAATGAGCCGGCGAGCCAGCATCCCGGCCGCGGTCTCGCTGACGATGATTGCCAATGTTCCACGGTCCGCGCGCGCCAGGAGAATGCCGGTTGCAAGAAGGAAGAAAGAAATCGAGGTCAAAAGCGATGCTGGCGTGTAAGTGCTGGTGGTGTAAAGGCCGATCAGGTAATGCGAATAGGTTACCAATGAAAGAATCGCGATAATGGCAGTGATGGCGCTGGCAACCTCGGCCGGACGGAATCCCCGCGATGATTTCCAATTGAGGGAGAGAATCGACGCCCCGATCAAAACAAAACTCAGCGAAATTCTGGCACCGTTGAGCTCGACTGGGGAACCATCGGCTAATGGCGGCAGCATCAGCCATCTCGGGCCGACCAGATTATGACTGCAGAAGAGGAGATTCAATCCACCCATCGCGATGATCGCGCTGGCGAGGAGTTGTCCAATAATGCAGCGCTCTTTCGGGGCGTCGATGGGTTGGCGCAGAAACAAAGCGATACTCGCCGCGAGCAGGCCGCCGGCAGTGAACGGATTCATCGCGATCATACCCGGAGCGAAATTCTTCAGCAGATCGATTTGAGCAACCCATCCTGTCAGAACGGTGACAGCGATCGCGGCCGTAAGACGACTGGTGGCTAACGGCGCGACCTGTGTGATCGGGCTTGAAGCTTTCAATGAATATGAACTGGTTCGAAGTAGCAAGGGAGCGAATTCCGTGCTAAAGCAGCGGTCGCGTTGAGGAAGCCGCTTTTTTTTACGAATTGGACTCTTGCTTTTCCGCCGTTATCGAGCGATCAAAAGGCTACCGCCATACGAATAACCTTTGGCCAAGAGAGAAAACGATCCAACTAACGTGATCAGACCATCCATCAAGACGGAGATATTCGTTTGCGATGAGTGCGGCCAAAGGAAGCGGCTGAAGACCGCTTCGCGTCATTGGTGCGATTCGTGCAGCCACGGTTCGCCCGTGGAAATGCGGCCAGCGCGAGACAAGCGGGTAGTGCAGCCGCAAAGAGCGACTACGGCGCATTAAGGCCTACGTCAGGCGCAGCCTGAACATCAACGCTGCGGGACTCCCAGACCGGCCATCGTGTCCGATATTACGACGGATTCACTTTGGGCGGTGCGGGAGCGGCGAACTTGCGCTTGCGCAGCTTGAACCGCCTCGCGGGCTGCGCGCCTGAGACCGCCGGTCAGTCCAATTTTGGAAAGGAGCCAGATGATCCATTTCGTCGGATCCCACTGCCACGATTTTACTCCGTTGCGATAATCGTGCTGAAATTCGTGGTGATAGTTGTGGTAGCCTTCTCCGAAAGTGAGCAATGCCATGAGGAATGAGTCGCGCGCGCTGCATCTGGTAGAGTAAGGCCTGCGACCAAGGGTATGACAGGCCGAGTTAATGAAAAAGGTGCAGTGCTGAATCACCACCACCTTGGCGACGCCGCTGATGAGGAATGCTCCGAGTGCGCCGATCCAGCCATTCCAGGCTGCGCCCAATAGCACGGGCAAGGCGAAACCAACGATAAGAGCGATGGTATGGACGCGCTGATGTTGCCACATGACCAGCCGATCTTTTTTTAGATCGCCCACGTTATCGAAGGGCGGCTGGGGTAGAAGCTTGAACAGAAGCCAGCCAATGTGGGCGTGGAAAAATCCTTTGGTGATATCGTAAGGGTCCTCCTCATGATCGACGTGTTTGTGATGGCGCCGATGTTCGCTCGCCCACATCAGGACCGAATTTTCAAAGGCGGCCGGGCCAAAAATGAGGACGAAGAGTTTGACCGGAAGCCGGGCGCGAAAGGCGAGATGCGAAAATAACCGATGATAGCCAAGGGTGATGCTAAAGCCGGTAGCGCTAAGCAAAACGAAAAACAAGATTACCTGGAACCAATCGATGCCGAAATACCAGAGGTAGATCGGCACGGTGGTGATGGAGAGGACGAAAGTTCCGATAAGGAACGAACTCGTTAGCCAATTAACGCGATGGAATGGAATTCGGGAAAACATGACACGCTGTTTACTACCTGCAGTCAGCGCGCCAAAACAACGTCTTTTTTCGTCCAGCTATGAACTTGCTGGCAATGAGGGCAGGTGAACTTCGGCGTTTTCACTTTGGCAGCGGCCCAGAGTTGTTCGTCGATGGTCTGGCCGGTCACCGCCAGCTTGGCCGTAGCGGGGCAGCGAACAAGTAGCCGCTTAATTACGGGGCCGGTTTTTATTTTTCGTACGGCAGGTGTTCCAAAAAATCTCATTCTCTTAGAGCCGGTAGACGATGCGCGCCTTATCGATGTCGTAAGGCGACATCTGAAGTTTAACGCGATCGCCGATGGTAAGTCGAATAAATCGTTTGCGCATTTTCCCGGAAATATGCGCAAGGACAAGATGCTCATTGGCAAGGGCAACCCGGAACATGGTGCCGGGCAGGACCGACATGATTGTTCCTTCCAACTCGAGGGCTTTTTCTGAATTCATGATCAAGTGCAGGCCGGCCTCGAAAATTTCGAAGCCGGCCGCAACAATCGATTTCGGATCTACCGACGATTGCCCGCGAACGAGCGCTTGCCTCCGCCACCGGATGGGCGCGGACGCTCTTCGCGAGGACGCGCTTCGCTGACACTCAGCGTGCGTCCGTTCAATTCCTTGCCGTTGAGCGCGCTGATGGCAGCTTCCGCTTCGGCTTTTTCATTCATGGTGACGAACGCAAAGCCGCGCGATTTGCCGGTCATGCGGTCCATCATCAGCGCTACTTCGCCGACCTGGCCATGTTGTTCGAAAAGATCCTGAAGATCGTTTTCAGTGGTCTCAAAAGAGAGATTACCTACGTACAGTTTCATTGTGATTTTTGGAGCAAACTTGCGAGCTACAGAGCTGTTCCCGGGAATCGGGTTTCAAATCACCAATGAGACAAACTCACCTGACGATCTACCACGCAAAGAACAAACAGATTCAATCCAATAGACCGTTAGGTTCGTTCAATTTCCCTAAAATACAACTAGTATTCCGAAATTGGTATGTGTTTAGCGCCACCTAACCCTCTCGTTAACACCCTGCTTTAGCTGGGTATTAACGGCACCTGAGAGGGCCTCAACCGCTTCAGCGGTTTTTGTCAGTGACGAGTAAACGCTAAAGCGGTTGTGGGACCAGACTTGGTCACCCACCCACCTCGCTGAAGCGAGTTGTTAATGAAATGGGAAATAGCCAGCAATGCTAAACATGTGCGAATTTGTGTGATCAGCGCAGGGTGACGGCGATTCGAAGATTAGTTGTTCAATTTCGTGCCGCGAACCATATTCACCCTATGAAAGATTCCGTGGTGCGAGGACGCGTCTTGCAACTTTTGCATGAGCGGCGCGGCGAAGGTTTTCTTCCCTTCGGCGCGGCGGAACGGGCAGTGCCGACACCTGAAGGAATAAACAATCGCGACTGGCTTCAGGCCCTCGCTCAACTGGCCGAGTACAATCTGATCGATTGGAAGCCGATTGAAGATAAGAGTGGGATGGGGTTGTTGGGAGGTTTTGCCCGGATCAACGAACTCGGAACGCACGTTCTGAACAGCAGTGCAGCGTCGCCAATTCGAATCACTTTCGATGAACGGCGGGCGGTAGTTGGCGATCCGCAAGAAATAAAGATGCCTGGGGCAGAGGCGCAGGCGTTAAAGGATGCGTTTGAACAAGTCATCCTCGCAATCGAGCAAATCGCGGTTTCCGAGGGAGACAAAAAGGAAGCACAATCGCTGTTGTTAAAGTTGTTACAGAGTAAAGCAGGAGCGGACGCGTTGGGGGAGGGCGGCGCCCAATCGTTGATTACGAAGTATTTCGGAAGTCTTTAAGCGAAAAGAGGTCTCGAGCGGCGGGCAGGGCATCGGGGAAAAGACTCGACCAAGAAAAATGCATGCCGGCTCCTTCCGGTCATGCCGCGTTTTGCTCGGAAAATAGCATGGTAACTGCTCGACCAGTCTTAGATCGAACCCTTCTGTCCCAACGTGAATCCATTATCGGAATTTGGCCGTTTTGTCTCCGATCGTACGGAATGGATTGCCGATCGATGGAATAAAACGACCGGAGGGCAGCCTGAACTGGGGCTTTCCGGCAACAACACTCACCAACAGTTGGCCAATTTTCTGCCGACTCTTTGCCAGACCTTGGGCAAACGTCTCAAAAAAGAAGGAAAAACACGCCGAAATGAGAAAACGCTCCTCGCGGATACGCGGCCGAAGCATCGTTGGGAACCTGGGTACGCCCTCGACGAGATCGTTCGCGGACTTGGGCAGATCCTGCATGTAATCTCCGTTGATTGCCTGGCCGCCTTTGCCCGCGAACGACCTGAATTCGATTCTTCGGCCCGAGCCAAATCCGAGGCTATTATTCACCAGTTTTTTAGCGATCTCCTGGTGGAATCGGCGCGGCAGTTCGCGGCTGAAAAGCAAAACGAGCTTGCCGCCAGCGAGCAAAACAGTCAGTCGATTCTCGATTCGGCGCTCGATTGCATCGTTGTCATTGACGATGACGGTTGCATCCAGGAATGGAACATCGCGGCCGAGCGCCTGTTTGGTTATTCGCGTGCGCAGGCGGTGGGCAAGGAAATGGCGGAATTGATCATTCCGCCAGAATTGCGGGCCAGACATCGCGCCGGAATGGCCCAGTTTCGCGCTACGGGCGACGGCCCGTTACTCGGCCGGCGGATCGAAGTTCCCGCTTTGCGTGTGGACGGTACCAAGCTGGATGTGGAGCTGGCCATTACCCCTTTTCAAGTAAACGGGAAAGCGATCTTTACCGCCTATGTGCGGGATATTAGCGAACGTGTGCGAAGTGAAGCCCGTCGCGCCGCGCAGTATGCCATCGCCACTCTCATCTCTGGCCAGGCGCCGCTGATCGAACTCGGTCCGAAAATTCTCAGCACCATTGCGCGAAGCGGCCGGTGGCCTTTTGCCGCGCTCTGGGTCCTTGATAAAAACGGAAAGCTTGTTTGCCATTCCACCTGGGGATCGCCCGAGCGCGATATTGACGAATTCGAATCCGAAACCAGGCGTCGCGTGTTCTCCAGCGGTGAGGGTTTGCCGGGACGTGTTTTCGTTTCACGCGCGCCGACCTGGTTGCCTAGTCTTGAGGCGGAGACCAACTTCCCGCGGGTGCTCTTCGCGCGGATGAGCGGATTGCAAGCCGCCTTTGTTTTTCCGTTAATGGGTTCGACCGGAATAAATGGCGTAATTGAGCTCTTCAGCGATGAGATAGTTCCGCCGGACGACGACCTTATGCGGCTTGCTGGTGCTTTGGGAATTCAAGTTGGCCTTTATCTTGAGCGCGAACGGACGGAAGAAGAGCTTCGCCGGCAGAAGGAAGCGGCTGTGATGGCCAGCCAGGCCAAAGACCGCTTCTTAGCGGCACTCAGCCACGAGCTGCGGACACCGTTAAACCCAGTCTTGATGTGGGCTTGCTCGGCATCAGAAGACAAGAATCTCGATCCTGAATTGCAGGAGGGTTTGAAGATGATTGCCCGCAATATCGAGATGGAGGCGCGATTGATCGATGACCTGCTGGATCTAACGCGAATCGCTCGAGGCAAACTGCAGATCAATCTCCAGCCGTGTCGTGCGGATGCATTGCTCAATCACGCTCTGGAAATTGTGCGGAGCCAGTTGTTCGCGAAAAATCTGCGGCTCTCGGTTGATCTGACGGCCAGCAATCACCAGATCATGGCTGATCCTACGCGGATGGAGCAGGTTTTTTGGAACCTGTTGAAGAACGCCTACAAATTCACGCCCGAAAATGGGGAGGTCGTGGTCCGTTCCTTCGATGGGGCGCGGGACCGTGTGATTTTTGAAATTAGCGACAGCGGCCGTGGAATCGACGCGGCGCTGATGCCGAAATTGTTTACCGCTTTTGAGCAGGGGACCAGGAGCGGCGAAGGTCTCGGCCTGGGCTTGGCGATCTGCAAGGCCGTCTTGGAAATGCATCAGGGAAGAATCAAGGCCGCAAACAAATCGGGCGGACAGGGCGCGGTCTTTACCGTCGAATTGAAAACGATTCCCGCTCTAAGTGTCATCGCTCCAGTCCAGCGCAAACCTGCCGCTGTTTCGTCGCGGAAATTAAATATTCTGATTGTCGAAGACCACGACAATACGGCGACAGTCATGAGCAAGTTGCTAAAACACAACGGGCACGAGGTCGTTACCGCGTCCACTGTGCGGCAGGCTCTGGAGGTATTGCGCACAACTCCACTCGATCTTCTCGTTAGCGATCTTGGTCTTCCGGATGGCAATGGCTTTCAGGTAATGCGCGAGCTGGCGAAGATCAGCGACGCCAAGGGCATAGCGATCAGCGGTTATGGAATGGAGGAAGACTTGGAGCGCAGCAGTCGCGCTGGTTTTTCCGCGCATCTGACCAAACCGATCGACGTGCAAAAATTGCATGAGACAATTCAGCAGGTAACAGCAGCGGCGTAGACCCGCCCAGCACGGGTGAGGTCCCTCGTCGTCTGTCGCGACTCGGTCACACAAAGTAGCTTGTGTGATCAGTACAGCTTGGGCGAGGCCCTCGCTTGCGCTCGGGATGACAAGCCTTCTTCGCGCTCCGAGATGACGCGCGAGCACCCTCGGCGCTGAAAAAAAGCGTCAGATGCCGCGGGCGCTGACCCACTGAACGGCGTAACGCGCAACCTGCCGCGCGTTTTCGAGTCTTAGTTTCTCTTTAATGTGAGAGCGATGCGTTTCGACTGTTTTTGGGCTGAGGTGTAATGTTTTGGCAATCGCTTTCACCTCTTC
>Ga0207697_10000797_pt1 | contig 17877 bp, 24 predicted proteins | sample KBSSwiS5withPhiX_FD_184293 | JGI IMG/M metagenome (GOLD analysis project Ga0207697, IMG submission 184293) | Switchgrass rhizosphere microbial communities from Kellogg Biological Station, Michigan, USA, with PhiX - S5 (SPAdes) (version 2) | ecosystem: Host-associated > Plants > Roots >... | reverse complement strand
TGGAAGGAGCCCACCTGATGGGTGCAACAGACCAGATGATCGCCCGCTACGTGCAGGAGATCGAGGAGCGGCAGCAGTTCATCGACGGGATCTTCACCGCCGCCGACGGCAAAGACCTGAGTGACGAGCAGCTCGAGCTTGTCCAGGACACGAAGCGGCGGATGGAAGAGGTCAACCGGAAGATCGAGCCGCTCGTCGAGATGCGCCGCATCTCGGGTGACAGCGCGAACCGGGTCGCGGAGATCGCCCGCTACATGCAGAACACGCCGGCACGGCCGACAGAGGTTGAGTACCGGTCGGCGGGCGCGTACGTCCTCGACGTCTGGAAAGCCGGTTTGGGCGCCGACGAGGCCACCGAGCGGCTTGGCATCTACAACCGCGCCGCCGCCCACCAGACCACGTCGGACAACCCCGGCCTGCTGCCGGAGCAGATCCTGGGGCCGGTCATCAACTTCGTCGACGAGTCGCGGCCGCTCACCACGGCGCTCGGGCCGCGGAACCTGCCGTCGGGGTCGTGGTCGCGGCCGAGGATCACGCAGCACACCAACGTTGCCGCCCAGGCCGGTGAGAAAACCGAGCTCGTCAGCCGCAAGATGACGATCGCGAAGCTGCCCGTGACGGCTGTCACATACGGAGGCTATGTCAACGTCTCGAGGCAGGACATCGACTGGACGTCGCCGTCGATCATGGACATCGTCATCAGTGACCTGGCCGGCTACTACGCCCAGGTCACCGAGGCCGCGCTCGGCTCCGCCCTGGTGGGAACGGCGTCGGCTGGCGCGGATCTGCCGGGGACGCCCACCGCGAACGACGTGTCGGTCGCCGTCTGGGGTGCCGCAGGCAGCGTCTACGCCGCCACCAAGGGTCAGGGCCGACTTATCATCGCCGCGCCACCGTCGATGCTCGGCGTCATCGGGCCGCTGTTCGCCCCCGTCAACCCGAGCAACGCGTTCTCGACCGGTTTCAACGCCGGCCAGTTCGGCACGGGCGCGATGGGAGCCATCTCGGGGATCCAGGTCGTCGTCACGAACGGGTTGGCGGCCGACGAGATGCTCGTCCTCTCCTCGGCGGCGGTCGAGGTGTACGAAGACCGCGTCGGCAGCCTCCAGGTTGTTGAGCCGTCGGTGCTGGGTGTCCAGGTCGCGTATGCGGGCTACTACGCGCCGCTGGTGGTCGAGCCGACCGGAATCATCAAGATCGTCAAATGAGCACCTACGACGCACCGAACCAGCAGGTAGTCCGCCCCGACGGGTCAGCGCCGTGGGACGAGGGCGACGGCGGCACAGGCGGCGAAACGGCGCAGCCGACCAAGAGGCTTGGTCGGCCGCCGAAGCAGCCCGAGCCGGAGGAGACGACGCCGGACGAGAACCAGTAGTGGTCGCGATCAGGAGTACCGGTGGCGGCCCGATGTCGCTGACTGACCTCACCGACGTCACCGGTATTCCTGGTCTCGGCCAGTCGCCCGTGTCTGACGGCTCCGATTCGTTCCCGCTAACCCACATCGTCACCGAGACCGACCTCGCCGCTGTTCTCGGTTCCGTCCGGATCGTCGTGCCGATCACCGCCAACCAGATCCGTCATGTCGGCGACACCCCTGTTGAGCTGATCTCCGCCCACGATGGCGCGGTCGTCTGGCCGGTCGCCGCCCGCCTGTTCGCGCTACCCGGCAGCCCCTACCAAATGAACACGCTCTACCTTTATCCCGGCGACCCCGCCTGCTTCGGCGACTCGAACAACGCGTGGGGCGAGTTCGGTGAGGCATTGGCCGCCCCCGGCACATGCGAGTTCGCCGACATGAACACCGGCGGGATCCCGTACCTGGCCGCTGTCGGGAAGCCGCTCGTGCTGTTCGGCGACGGCTACGACTTCGCCGACGGCGACGGTGCCGCGATCATGAACGTCGTCTACTCCGTCGTGGCGGTATGAACGTCCCGCCCGTCTTTCCGTACGAAGCGGTGTTCCAGTCGGGCGTCACCGGACTCGTCGGAACGGTGGCGCTCGGACTCCTCGACAACCAGGGCGCCTACACCGACGCCCTGTCGACCGCCGACATCATCGAGACGCCCGCCGGCTCCGGTGTCTACGTCGCCAACCGGACAAGCCCCGACACGGAGGGGCAATACACGCTGATCTGGACGATCGACGGCACCACCGCGCCCGGCTCGGTGACGGTCGAGGAGTTGTTCGTCACGTTCAGCACGCCCGGCACCGTCTACGGGACAGTTGACGAGCTCGCCCGCATCCTCCAGATCAGCAGCCCAACCGTCGACCAGACCGCCGCCATGACCCGCTGCCTACAGGCGGCCAGTTACGAGGCGGACGCGTTCATGGCCCGTTCGTCGCCGCTCAGCGACGGCCGCCAGATCCAGCTCGCGACCGAGGTTGTGTATGAGCGGGCGCGGGAGCATTGGCAGCAGCAGGAGGTTTCGTTCGGGATCTGGAACGACGCCGCTGGCGCGCTCGTGATCGGCCGCGACACGTGGGCCCGCCACGGCCTCAAACTGCTGCCGCTCCGGCAGCACTTCGGGCTCGCCTAGATGCCTAGGGCGTTCGCGCCGCCGTCGGAGATCCGCACCAGCATCGGCGCCTGCAACTTCGCCGGCTTCACAACCATCGCCCTGATCTTCAAGGCGACGGCGATCACCGCCACCGCCGACTGGCAGCACCTCTTCGGTGTCCACAACGCGAGCGCGAACCTCGCAGGGCCCGGCGGCATCTGGCGCGTCTCCGACAACGCCACCTGGGCAGGCCAAGGCGACATCTTCTACTCGACGAGCGACGGCGGCCCCGGCTGCTACTTCCTCGACGGCCTCGTACCCAATGACGTCTGGTGCCTGCTGGTGGTCAGGAAGGGTGCCGGCACCGTCCAGCCGCGGGCGTCGCTGTACCGGTGGGACACCGACGTCTGGGCGCACAGCGCCCCCTACCTCGCGCAAGCCGTCGCTGACGGCGGCAGCGCGGCGGGTGGCACGGTCAGGTTCGGCCAGTTCAACGACGGCGACAGCCTCACCGGCGACTTTGAGGCCGCCGCCGGCTGGGATTCGCTCGTGTTCGCGACCGACGGCGCTGTCGAAGCCGCCGGCCTCGAGCTCGCCCTCGCGAACTGGCAGGCGCTGAACCCGAAAGGGTTGTGGCTGTTCGAGCAGGCGTCCATCACAGACCCGGTGTTGGATCTGACGGCGGGCGGCGCCGACCAGACGTTCATTGAAGGCACCAGCATCTCGAGCTCTGTGCCGCCGGTGTTCGACCCCGGCACCGGCCCCGGCCCCGAACCGCCACCCGACTATGTGCCGCTCCTGGAGATCGTGCAGGCGCTGGCAGACCAGATCACTGACCACGTCGCCTCCCAAGACCTCGGCGGCGAAGCGTTGCAGGTGTGGCCCGCCTGGGTTGTCAGCCCGACGCCGCCCTGCATCGACATCTACGCCGCCACCCCGTTCTCGGATCAGCTCGCCTACGGGCCAACAAGGCAAAGGGACGTCCGGTTCACCGTCCGCGCTCGCGTCAAACCGGTCGACTTCGACGCGTCACAGGAACAGCTCCTCCAGCTGATGGACAGTCGCGCCCCGACGTCGGTGCTGGCCGCGATCTACGCCGACCGCACATTGGGTGGCCTCGTCTCCGACGTCACCGTCACCGAAATGACCGGTGTCGTCCCCTACACGCCCCTGGCGAACGAAGGCACCCTGATCGGCTGCGAATGGCAAACAAGGATCCTGCTGTGAGGATCCTCTGGGTCGGGAACCCGCCCGGCGTCGGCTCCGGCTACGGCGAACAGGCCCGCCTCTTCATCCCCCGCCTGCAAAAGCTCGGGCACGAGCTGGCGGTCGCCTGCAACTACGGCGTCCAAGGCATGTGCCTCGAGGCCGGGCCCGTCACCTACTACCCGTCCGACAGCGCCTGGGGCAACAAAACCCTCGCCACCTACAAAGATCACTTCGGCGCCGACCTGATCGTCGCGCTCTGCGACGCGTGGGTTTTGAAACCCGACGAGTGGCCCGACGACATGGAGGTCGCGGTTTGGGCGCCCGTCGACCACTACCCGCTGCCGCCGATGGTGCTCGCAACGTTGGCGCACGAAAAAGTGCGGCCGATCGCGATGAGCCGGTTTGGCGAACGGATGATGCTCGACGCCGGCCTCCAGCCGCTCTATGTGCCGCACGGTGTCGACCGCACCCTCTTCCACCCGCGGCCCGAAACCAAAGCGGCTGTCCGGGCTGAGCTCGGCGTCCCGGCGGACGCGTTCCTGGTCGGCATCGTCGCCGCCAACGCCGGCAACCCCGCCGTCATCCGGAAAGCGTTCGACAAGTCGCTGCTGGCGTTCTCCAGGTTCGCCGCGACCCATGAGGACGCGTGGCTATACGGGCACACCCAAACCAGCCCGGGTGTCGCCGGCGGCATCAGCATCGAAGCCCTCACAGTCGCGGTTGACGCGCCAACCGCCCGCGTCAGGTTTACGCCGCCTGCGGTCTGGCATCTCGGCTGGCCCACCGCCAACGTCTCCAACCTCTACCAGGCGTTCGACGTCCTGCTGAACCCGTCGATGGGTGAAGGGTTCGGCGTCCCGATCATCGAAGCCCAGGCATGCGGCGTCCCCGTCATCACCTCCGACCACTCCGCGATGTCGGAGTTGACGCAGGCCGGCTGGCTCGTCGACGGCGACCCGTCCTGGGACGAGATGCAGCGGGCATGGTGGATCAGCCCGTTCGTCGACCACATCGTTGCCGCCCTCGACGCCGCCTACGACCGCAGAAACGACCAGGAGCTCCGGCAAGGCGCAGCCGGGTTCGCGGCCCACTACGACGCCGACATCGTCACAGACGCGTTCTGGCGGCCCGCCATCGCCGCTCTAGCCGCGTCTCGGGAAGTGGCGCCGCTGCGGGAAGGGGCGAAGGTGTGACAACCGTCGCTGTCGTCACCGCCTGGCACAACCACCTCGAGCTCGTCGACGGGTACGTGCGGGCGCTCGAGCTCGGCCCCGCCCCCGACGAGCTGATCGTCGTCGACAACGGCAGCGACCCGTGGCTCGACTTCGCCAAGGTGCGCAACCCCGACAACCAAGGGTTCAGCCGCGCCAACAACCAAGGACTCGCCCACGCCACCAGCGACGTCGTCGTGTTTCTCAACAACGACATCGAGGCGACCCAACAAGGGTGGCTCGAAACGATCGTCGACAGCGTGGAGCCGATGGTGCTGGTCGGCGCGCGCATCCGCAGCGACCCGCACACCATCGTCGACAGCGTCGTCTACCCCTACATTGACGGCTACTGCCTCGCCGGCACCCGCGACGACCTATTGGAGCTCGGCGGCTTCGACGAAACGCTGGAAGAGCCCGCCTACTACAGCGACAACCTGCTTTGCCTCGAGGCCCGCGCCCGCGGGTTCACTTTGCGCGAGGCAAAGGTCGGCCTGATCCACCTCGTTGGCGGCACCGCCAACAACAGCCCCGACGTCAACGGGGCGACACGTGCAAACCACCAGCGATACCAGAGGCGAGTCCGCGCCCTGGCACCGAAAGGAAGTGCAGCACGATGAGCAAATTCCTGCTCAACGACGTAAGGGTCGTCGTCAACAGCGTCAACCTGTCCGACCACGCGTTCAACATCGACACGCCCAGCGAGAAGGAGCAGGTCGACGTTTCCGGGTTCAGCCCGACCGGCACCCGCGAGTTCCTGCCGGGCCTGGCTGACCAGACGATCGAGGTGCAGTTCGAGAACGACTTCTCCGCCTCGTCGGTGCACGCCACCCTTGAGCCGCTGTACTCGTCCGGGTCGGCGTTCCCGCTCTACGTGCAGCCCGTCTCAGCGTTGGGCACGTCGGCGACGAACCCGATCTACGGCGGCACCGCCGTCCTCTACAGCTACAACGGCCTCTCCGGCGGCCTGGCAGCCAGGGCGGAGACGACCGCGACGTTCAGGCCGGCCCCGAACAGCCGGTTCGCCTGGGGCACCACCGCACCCTAAACATATGGCTGCCGTCGCCCACGTCAGCGGTCTCCGCGAGCTTCAGCGTGCCCTCGCGAAAGCCGACAAGCAGACCCGCTTAGGGATTCGCGCTGGCCTCCGCCAGGTCGCCGAACCCGTCCAACGCGAAGCGGAACAACTCGCCGCCGGCAACATCCGTCGGATCGGCCCGCGCTGGTCGAAAATGCGGGTCGGGATTACCCGCGACCTCGTCTACGTCGCCCCACGCCAGCGCGGCGGACGGGGCCGCAGCAGCGGACGGCGCCCCAACCTCGCCGGGCTGCTGATGGACAGGGCGATGCAACCAAGCCTCGACATGCACGCGTCGGAGATCGAAGGCAGGTTCGAAGGGTTCCTCGACCACATCGCCGACGACTTCAACCACGGGAGCATCTGATGCCCCAAATCACCGTCAACGGCCGCCAGTACGAGCTCGTCACCCTCGACGACCTCACGTTGGACGAGGCGATCGTCGTTTGGGACTACACGAAACTGTCGCTCGACCAGATCCCCGACCTGGAAGGGTTCCACCCCGGCCTAACCGCCGCCCTGATCCATATCGCCGTCGCTCGCGCCGAACCCGGCGAAACCACGAAGACGATCCGGCAGCAGGTCGGCCGCATCAAAGTCTCAGAGCTCGAAAAGGTGTTCGCCGACATCAGCGTCGAGGTCGACGAGCTCCCTCCTCCCAACGCGCCAGACGTGAGCTTGCCGAGCGGCGGTTCTGGCGAGGATTCGTCAGCCACTTCGGCGCCGCCGCCGGAACCCACCGGCCCGAATGGTACTGGGCACCCTGGCTCGGCCACTGGTGTCACCTCCGACCAGCCGACCTTGGTTCTATGACCCCCGGCCAGCTCGAGGCGTGTTACCAGTGGGCGAAAGAAGCGCAGTCCTAGATGGCTAGGAAGCTGATCGTCGAGGTGGTCGGCGACACGTCGCAGCTGGAGAAGTCGTATCGGCGTGCGGAGCAGGGGACGAAACGGTTCGGTCAAAGCGTTGAGAAGGCCGGCCGCGGCGCCGTCGTCGCCTCGGTCGGCTTCCGAGGTTTGGGCCGGTCGGTCGCGTTCGCGTCGTCGGCGTTCTTGGGTGGCGCCGGCATCGTCACCGCGATCACGTCGACCGTCCAAGCCGCCGAAGAGTCGCAGCGGGTGCTGGGCCAGACGCGCAACGCCGTCGAACGGTCAGGCCTCGCGTGGGGTCAGTACAGCGACCAGATCCAAAAGGCGTCGTTGGCGACCGCGCAACTGTCCGGCTTCGACGACGAACAACTCTTAGCGACGTTCTCGAACCTTGTGCGCCGCACCGGCGACGTCAACAGGGCGCTCGCCCTGAACGCGTTGGCCGCGAACGTCGCGAGGGGCCGCAACATCTCGCTCGAGCAGGCGTCCGGTTTGGTGTTGAAGGCGTCGATCGGGAACGTCGGCGCTTTGCGCCGGTTGGGTATCAGCATCGGCAAACACGCCACCGCCCTCCAGGCATTGGATCTGCTGCAAAGGAAGTACGCCGGCTCCGCCGCCGCCTACGGTGAAACAGCCGCCGGCGCCCAAGATCGGTTCAAGGTCGCGCTCGGCAACCTCCAGGAAACCGTCGGCGCCCAGCTGCTGCCGTCGATCACGAAATACCTGAACAAGGGCGCGGACTGGCTGAACCAGACGAAAAACCAGCAGCGGGTCGCCCGCGACGTCCACGACGCTGTCGTGATCCTCACAACCGCCATCCACGCGGCAGGAGACGTCGTCAAAGTCGCCGCCGGCGCGTTCAACACCCTGAAGGGCGCCGTCGGCGGCACCGGCAACGCGGTCAAGGTGCTGCTCGGTATCTTCGCGACGTTCAAAGCCCTGAAGATCGCAGAGTCGGTCGCGGGGACGGCGGCGGCGCTCACCAGGGTCGGGACAGAGGCGACCGGGGCGGCAGGGAAGGTCTTGCTCCTCCGCGGACAGCTGCTGCGGCTGGTCGCGAACCCATACACCGTCACGATCGCGCTCGTCGCTATCGGCGCCGAGATCGTCGCTCAGAAAATCAAGGATTTACAGCAGCAGACGCTCGGCGCGCAGACGCAGACGTTCAAGCCTGGCGACCGGCTCGAGACGACGCTCGTCCCGAACCTGGCGAAGCAGATCGCGGCAATGAAAAGGTCGGGGCAGACCAGCCGACAGATCCTCTCCACGCTCCGCCAGCAGCTTGGCGGCAGCCTGAAAGCCGACGACCTGATCGCGGAGGCGTTCGCGTTCGGCAGCGGCTCCGACCCGGCGCTACAGGCGCGGATCCGGAAACAGGTCGCGGCGGCCGCCGGCACCGTCGTCAAGACCGCCCAGGACGAGCTCGGCAAGAAAGCGAAGGGCGCGACCGTCGAGCAGCGGAACGCCTGGTTCGACGCGATGATCAACCGGCAGCTCGGCCGCGTGCAGGACATCACGTCGCTGAAAGGGCAGATCGCGAGGCTCGGCGAGATCGCCGTCCTAATCCAGCAGCGGATCGCCGCCACCAAGGACATCACCCGCCGGTTCACGCTCGAGGACACGCTCCGCGACGTGCTGCGGACGCAGCGTCAGACACGCTCGACGCTCGCCGACCAGATCAAACAGCACGCTCAGGACGTCGCCGCCGCCGCGAAGGCCGCCAGGCAGGCCGCGATCGACACCAAGATGGGGTGGCTCGACTTCGCCGTCGAACGCGCCGAAGCGACGAAGACGATCAAGGACGACGTCAAGGCGCAGCAGAACATCATTGCGTACCTGAAGACGCGGATGCGGCAGGAGGGCCGCACCCTCGAGCTCGTCCGCGGCATCTGGGAAGCCCGGCAACGGATCAGCGACCTGAACAAGTCCAAGAGCGACGTTGACCCGTTGGCGGGTTTGATGCAGGTGTCGTCAAGTCGGCTCGCCGGCATCCTCGCCGCCGGCACCGGCCTGGACGCAAGGGGACGCCGGATCCTGGGCGCGAACATCGCCGGCGCCGAAATTCAGCCGTTACACGTCCACGTCAACATTGATGGGCGCGAGGTCGGCCGCGCCGTCACCCAGGATCAGGCGCGCACCAGCCGACGGACGGCGAACCAGACCAGCGGTCGACGTGGCTGAAGACCCGGCCAGCGTGTCGATTGCGCTCGACGACCCGCCGATGGAACCAGAACCCGACTGGACACGGCTCGACATCCTCAGCGGCTGCCGCATCCGGGAATGGACGATCGACCGCGGACGCCCAACCGAGTTCGCCAAAACCGACACCGGCACCGCCGTCGTCCGCATCGTCGACATGGCTGGCCTGTTCGACCCGACCAACACCACCAGCCCCTACCACGGCAAGGTGCTGCCGGGGAAACAGGCGGCGATAGCGTTGCAGTACCCGCTGCCAGGCTTCGAGTGGCACACCCTCTTCCGTGGTTTCGTCGAGTCATGGCAGTACCGGCTCGACCCGACCCGCCAATACATGGAGCTCGAGCTCCAGCTGGTCGACGGGTTCGCGATCCTCGCTCGCGCCCAGCTCGAGGTCGGCGTCGACGGCGCCATCCCCCCCTACGTCGGGATGCCGGCGGAGCAGGCCGCCACGCTGGCGGAGATGGCGAAAGGAAACGTGTTGTACGGCGAGTCTGACCCGGATCCGGACGACACCGGCACCGTCGGCGACCGCATCAACGCGATCCTCGGCGACGTCGATTGGCCGGTCGGCCTCCGGTCGGTGTTCACCGGCAACGTGAGGGTCGGCCCGAAAGCGTACGGGCCCGGTACCAGCGCGCTTGACGCCCTCTGGGACGCGGCCGACGCCGAGTTCCCCGGTGTCGCAAACCTGTTTATCGGCGGCCCTGGCGTCAACCCCGTCGGTGGCAGCCTCGCCGGCCTCCTCGTCTTCCGCGGCCGCCAAGCACGATTCCGCCCCACGATCGCGGAGTACGGGATCCAACGCCGCACCGTCGGCGACCCATCCGCCTGGAACGACACCGCCGACCCCCACTACCTCGAGGTTGTCCCTGTCGCCGAGCTGGAATGGTCGAACGGCCAAGACAACCTCTTCAACGCGTGCACGGCGACGCCACAGTGGGTCGGCAGCGGCGCCACCATCCGGCAGCTAAACCCCGACCCTCCCGACAACGACGATGTCGCCGGCCAACTCGTGAAAGACGACACGTCGGTCGATGCCTACGGGTTGCGGTCGCTGACGTTCGACAACCTGCAAACCGTCGAGGGGATCCACACCGGCAACGACTCGATGGTCGAAACGAAGCTGTTCGCCACCTACTACGTCGAGAACTACAGCACGCCAGAGCCTCGCATCACGCGGATGGTGTTCAAGAGCCGCCACCCGACCGACCCGCACGCGGCCGCCCTCTGGAACCACCTTTGCCGCTGCGACATCAGCGACCTCCTCACCCTGAAAACGGAGCATCCTGGCGGTGGCGGCTTCGACGACGACTACTACGTCGAAGGGATCCACTACACCTGTAGGCCGGGCGGCCCCGTCCCGATCGTCGAACTCTCCCTCGACGTGTCGCCAAGGGCGGCGTACACGTCAAACCCGTTCGACGCCGACCCCGACCCGGAGCTCTAGTTGCCAGCGCCGCACCCTCGCATGCACGGCATCAGCCACGTCGCCGGCGGCCCCGACCCGATCCCTGGCCTGCTCCCCCGCATCGGCTCCACCTACCGCGACACGATCAAAGCGACCCCCGCCCTCTGGGCCTACTGGCCGCTGTCCGACACGGCCGGCCCGACGCTCCTCGAGGAGATCGCCGGCCGCGACATGACCGCCGTCGACTACCTGGGGCCGGGGACGCCACGGCTGCTCAGCTACGGGCTCGAGGGGCCGATCGTCGACGACCCCGGCACGTCGGTCGGGTTCACCGGCCACGACAGCTCGTCAAGCCTCGTCCAGGGCACCCGCGCCTACTACGAGCTCACGACGCCCGACGCAGCCAACCTCGTACTGGGTGGCGTCGAAACGTGCACGGTCGAACTGTGGTTCTACCCGGACGTCCCGTCTGTGCCGAACTCCGTCGCTGTCACGAACTTCGCCGGCTATCTGTTGTCGGTCGGCGACGCCGGCTTCGTTGGTGCCGCACACAACCTGTCGCTCGACGCTGACGGGAACCTGATCTACACGCGCGGCGCGGACGCGGTCACCTCGATCGTGGCGCCGACGGTCGCCGGCTGGAACCACGTCGCTGTCACCTACGACGGGACGACCGCCACCCTCTACCTGAACGGCGTCGTCACCGCCACCCTGGTAAGCGGATCGGTCGCCGTCGCCGGCGGCAACCTGATCCAGGTCGGCCGCAACACCTGGGACGACGGCGCCGCCAACTGGTTCGAGGGCAGGATCGCGCACGTCGCGGTCTACACCGAGGCGCTCGACCCGGCCACGATCGCGGCGCACGCCACCGGTGAAACCGTCGGCGGCGGCCCCGGCTCGGTGCTCGGCGTCGACGAGAACGGCGACATAGGCTGGGTCGAGCCGACGGTCGAGGTCGAACACGGCGACGTCGCCCTCGACGAAACACCGGTCGCCGGGGACGCGTCCGTCTATGCAGGCTTCCCGACCAGCTCGAGCGGCTGGCACCTCGCCGCCCACACCGAAACCATTGTTCTCTACGACACGAACCCCGCCAGGTTCGTCGTCCCCACCAGGACGTGGACGCGGGTGCCGTTCGACACGATCGGGATCTGGCGACAGTGGGAAGCCACCGTCGGCGCCGCCCAAACCACAAGCAAATGGTTGCCTGACGACCGCGGCCTCACCGACCCGGCGAAACGCGGGATCCTCCACATCACCGCTGACATGCTGTTCGACGACCCGCAGTCGGTGGGCGCGTGGTTCTCGATCGAGTGGCCCGTCATCGACGCCGACCGGCTGCCGAACGAGCCCGCCACCGGATTGGACGCCTACGTTCGCGCCGGCCGGATCATGGACGTCAGTCACGGCGTCGTGTTGCGCGCCTCGCCGGGCGATACCCTGCGCCGCTTTTTCGAGTGGCAGATGCCCGACGCCCACGACGAAATCCCGGTGTGGGTCGACTACCCGTCCGACAACCCGTACCCGATCTACCCCGTCTGGGCGGCCAGGCCGCTGACGCTCCCCGACCCGTACCCGCACCTCGACGAGCTCGGGTCGGGATTCATCTACGCGCCACGGAAGTCGTTCGGGATGGACGCGAATCTTACGGCGGGCGACAACCTCTGTTTGCAGGTGTGGCAGGACTCGCCGTGGACGCTCCGGTTCTCAACCGACACGTTCGAGGCCGGCTACAACACCGTCCCCGCCTACCAGCATCGCCCCTACCTGTCCGTCCAGTTCAGCTACGACCCCGAGACGATCGACCACACGACCGGGAAGCTGCTCTAGATGGCCGAACAGACGATCGGCGACTACACCCGCATCTACCTCGGCCGCGGTTTGTACGGGCAGCCGCTCGCCGCCCCCGACACCGACCAGCTCGAGCTCGGCGTCAGCCTCCTCGACATGGGCGAAGAGCTCGAGACGGCTGTCCGGTTCCCCGAACATCTCCTCGCCGGCCTGGCTGTCGACCGGCCCGACGCGGCCGCCGTCCCGCCCGGAACGCTCTACTCCGCCACCGACGACGCGATCGTCTACCAGTCCGACGGCACCAGCTGGACGGCCTGGGCCACCGGCGGCGGCGGCGGTGGCGCCTCCGCCAGCGATACAGCCTGTTGGCTGCCGCTCACAACCACCGTCGCCGGCGACGACGTTTTGGTGTTCGACGCCGACCACAGCCTGATCCCGACCCTCATCCCGCTTTAAAGGAGGCGCGATGACGACCACACGATTCGCAGACCACCTCCTGACCGGGATCCACTCCGCCCGGCCCGCCGCGACCGCCGTCCCCGCAGGAACCCTCTACAGCTGCACCACCCACAGCCTGATCTACCAGTCCGACGGCTCCTCCTGGTCGACCTATGCCACCTTGGGTTTGGCGGAGACGCTGCCGGCGACGATCGTCGACGCGAAAGGCGACCTGATCGCCGCCAGCGCGGCCGACACCGTCGCCCGCCTCCCCGTCGGCTCGAACGGTCAGGTGCTAACAGCCGACTCCGCGCAGACGCTCGGCATCAAATGGTCGGCCGCCGCGGGCGGCCTCGTCGCCGACACGCTCTGGGACGCAAAGGGCGACCTCGCCGTCGCCTCCGCCGCCGACACCGGCGGCCGGCTCCCGGTCGGCAGCAACAACCAAGTCCTCACCGCCGACTCCGCGCAGACGCTCGGCGTGAAGTGGGCGACCCCGGCGGCAGGCCCGACAGGGGCGATGACGCTCCTGTCGACGACGACGCTCGGCAGCGCCGGCACGTTCGACGAAATAGGCATCTCCGGCGCCTACAACGACCTCGTGCTCGCCCTGATCGCGCGAGGCACCACCTCCAGCACCTTCGACAACCTCCGGCTACGGCTCAACAACGACACCGGATCGAGCTACGACAACCTCGGCATCAACACGTCCGGCAGTACCCCCAACACGACCCAGTCGACCACCCCGCAAACCGCGATGACGCTCGGGAACCTGGCGATCCCCGCAGCGACCGCCGCCGCCAACAGGTTCGGGATGGTCGAGATCGTCCTGCTCGGCTACGCCTCCACCACCTGGTTCAAGACAGCGCTCGTGTCGGCGTCTGCCGCAGCGGCAAGCAACAACCAGCAATACAACGTCACCGGCGGCCACTGGCTCAGCACCGCAGCAGTGACCCGCGTCACGCTGTACGGCGGGTCGACCGCGAACCTCGCCGCCGGCAGCCAACTTCGCATCTACGGGCGCCTCTAATGCCCTCCGTGTCCGTACCACTAAAGGACGCGAAGGGCTGGGACATCCTAATGAAGCAGCGCCGCACCTTCTGGGCCGAGACCGGCAACAACGCCCTCACCCAGCATTTCCAGGCGTCCGAGTTCTACTGCCACGACGGCAGCGCCCCACCCACCCTCGCCCGCCCCGCGATGCTCGACCTCTGCCGCGTCTACCTCGAACCGTTACGGGAACGGTTCGGCACCGCCTACGTCCTCAGCGGCTACCGGCACGAGCTGTACAACCAGGCCATCGGTGGCGCCCGCTTCAGCCAACACGTCTACGAGCAGACGTTCGAGGCTGTCGCAGCCGACATGCGCTTCCAGAAAGGGACGCCAGCGCAGTGGGCCGCCTACGCCCGCGGCATCAGAGCCAAGAGCGGCGGACGCGGCGGCGTCGGACGCTACGACACCAGCGGTTTCGTCCACGTCGACAACCGATCGTGGAAGGCCGACTGGTCAGGGTGACCCGCGGCAACGAAGTCGCGCTCTGGTCGGGTGGCGCCGCGTTCTTCGGCTCCGTGTTGGCGGTCGGCGTGTTCGACCTGCTCGACATCACCGGCTGGGCCGAGCTCCTCTCCTCGATCATCGTTGCCGGCTTCACCGGCGGCGCCGTCTACTGCCAGCAACGGCTGACGGCCGCCAAGGAACGCGACAACGGCGGCTAACTGGCGATCCAGTAGACGGCGTACAGCACCGGCGCTACAACGAACGCGAACACGAGGAGCCAGAGCAGCGCCTCGTGCGTGACGTCCTGGTTGCCGCTCGTTTTCGTCATCCGAAACGACTTCATCCTGCTGAAACCTCCCGATTCGTGGTGTCACAAACGTTACTCGCGGGAGGGTTGGGGTGCATGACCCGTTTGGGTAGTTCTTATGGGTCGTTCTCCTCGTCTTGCGCCTTTTTCACCAGCTCGGCGATCCACGCTTTCGAGAGGCCGGCGTAGTTGGCGATCGTCTGTAGCGAGTCGCCGTCACGGTAGGCGGCCAGGATCGCCCGGCGGAACTCGCGGCCCACCTGTTTCCGTCGTTTTGCCAGGGCGCGCACCCGGCGGAGGTCGTCCAGCGCCACGGCCACGGGAATGCTGCCACCCACCCGGGGTTATGTGGACAAATCGTGTGGAAAACCAGACGGCGCCTCGTCTGTGTTGACAACGTCTGGGGACGGATTTTTGTCAAGGGCGAGGTTACCGTGTTACGTGTGATGCAGGGCACAAACCCGCCGGGTCTGAACAATTCCATACCGGTCGATGCAGGGGATTTACCCCGCACCACTGCGTAACATTTGCAACACCAGGGGTGCGGGGTCGCAACCCGAAACGTGTCACAAGCGTCGCCCGTCCTGGCGACAATTCCGCCCATCTCGGAAAGCCGCTGATTAGATACCGAGCAGGGGGGCGGCGCCCCATCCGGACTCCAAGACACATCGAGGTCTGCGGTGGAAGGGGACAAGAACGTGGAAGCATCTGCCGTCAGGATGGAGCGCTGGCTCGCCAGGCCCGTCTACGCCAAACAGATCACCGACAGGCGCGAACGCATGGGCCTCACCCAGGGCCAGCTCGGCGCCAAAGTCGGCGTCACCCGCAACACCATCAACCGCTGGGAAACGGGCGACAATCCGCCGCCGCCGCCCCGCCGGGCCCTCCTCGCCCAGGCACTCGACGTCTCGGCGACCACGCTCGCAGGCTGGTTCAAATGAGCGCGCACCAGAACGGGAGCGTCGCTCCCCTCAGCGAGCTCCGTCTAGCCGCGCTGGTGTCCCGGATCGCCCGCGCCGCCGAACTGGTCGGCGAAGCCGAATGCAAGGCATGCGAGATCGACGACGTCGAGCTGACCGACACGCTCGCGCTCGCGCGGAAATGGCTGATGGACGCCGGCGACCGCGCCGTCCGGCTACAGGAGACCCGTCGGTGACCGCCGCCGAGCACGCCGGCCACGCGTCCGACCTACTCACCGACGTGTTCGACCGCGACGACCCCGACCGGCACCTCGTCCTCCAGCTCGCGATCGCGCACGCCCTGACCGCATTGGCGCTCGACGTCACCGAGCCTAGCCAGACGACCGGTACATGACTGTAACAAACGTTATAGCGTTTGATGTTCTGCGTGACTCCCGGCACCGTGATGCCAGGTCAGCGCGGGATCAGGCGGACTGGCTGACCTGGCTGGATCTCGGAGGAATCCGCCCCCGCACCCTCGACGACTACGAGAGGGCAACCGCGGTCGCCCTCAGGATGTTCCCGAACTTCGCGTTCGACGAGTTCACAGACGGCGAGCTCGTCCACGTCTTCAAAACGTTCCCCGCCGGCAGCCGCCGCATCCGGGTAGCCGCCTACCGTTCCTGGTTCAAGTGGGGCATCCAAACCAGACGGCTCGAGCGGAACCCGATGGACTACATGCCGGCGATGCGACAGCCACGACGGAAGCCGCCCAACCTCTACAGCCCGACCGAGGCCGGCGTGCTCGAGCAGCTCCCCTCCCCCGACGGGCCACTCATGTCGGTGTTATTCCGTACCGGTATCCGCAAAGGCGAAGCCCGCCACCTCCAGGCGCAGCACCTCGACCTCGCCCGCGGCGTCCTCCACATCATCAACGGCAAGGGCGGCAAAGACCGGGACGTCCCCCTCTACACCGACGTGATCGGCGTCCTCGACGGCTTCCTGACAGTCGAAGGCATCAACCCGTCCGACTACCTGTGGCACACCAGGCCCGGCGGCGGCACCGTCATCAGACGAAGCCACCCGATCGGTGAAGGTTCGTTTGCGCGCTGGTGGAGGAGATCCATCGAAGCTGCCGACGTCCGTTACCTGAAGCCGCACACGACACGGCACACGTACGCGACCACCTGGCGCCGTAGAGGTTTGCCTGTCGACGAGATCCAGCTCTTGTTGGGCCACGAGTCGATCCGCACCACCAGCGACCTATACGTGCAGACGGACATCGCTGACGTGGCGGCTCACATGGCGCAGATCCTCGACGACCTCGACGAGGACTGAGCGTGCAGCATTCGCGAGGGGTGAAGCGCACACCTCGCCGGTACTGGCGGGCGCGGCCAGGATGTGGGAGCACCCTCCGCGGCCCCTCGCGAACCACTCTTTTGGGAAGGCGCCTTCCGGATTCGAACCGGAGTGCGAGGCTTTGCAGGCCTCTGCCTAACCACTCGGCCAAGGCGCCTTGTGCTGTTCGATACTCTCCGGACTGTTTGGCTCAACCATGCGGGTTTGCTGGACGTCCGGCCTTGTACCGCTGTTTGAGGCCTGAGTCACACGTACGTGTACGTAAGCCGGACGCGGCTGGGGTGGCGGCGTGAACAAAGAGAAGCGCCGCTACCGGGAGATCCTCTATCGCCGGCTGCTGTTCCTCGAGCGTCGAGTCAACCTGAAGAACGGCGACCCCGAGACCGCAGGGTTCGACCGCGCCGAGTATGCCGCCCTCCGCTGGGCGCTGAAGCTGATCGAGGAGGCGGAAGCGCTCGAGTTGCTGGCGACGCTCGAGGTGTCGAACACGTTCTCGACCGCGGGATGGCTGCAACGGCAGCAGGAGGCCGAAGAGGCCGACCGTGAGAAGCGGGAACGGCGCGGCAAGGCCATACAGGGACTGAACGAGGAGCCCGACTGGGACGACGCCATGCGGAAGCGAGTGCCGGGCTCATTCGAAAGCGGGAAACGGTGACCCGTCCGGCCCCTTACTGGTGTACGCGGCCGTGAAAGCCGCCCTCCTGCTTGGCGCGTTAACCGTCGCCGCCGGCGCGAGCATGGCGCTCGCCGGACGCGACGAAACCGTCAAACGCGTCGTCGTCGACGGCCACCAGATCCGATTTTGCGCCCGCGGCGTGTGCCGCGGGCCGGAGTGGTGGGCGCGCCAGTCGGCCCGCAACGATCAGCGGGCCCGCTGGGCCGAACAGCGCGAATGGTTGTTGACCCTCCAGGTCGAACGGTTGCGCCGCCGTCTCACGGTGCGGCGGTTGCAGGCCCGCCAGCCCAGTCCCATAACCCTGACGGGCTGGCGGGCCAAACAAATCCAGGCCGCCGAAACGATCGCCCGTGAGTCCGCCGGTGACCCGTGGCCGAACTGCCCCGACCCCTATGACGGCAGCGGCGCCTCCTGGGACGACACCGTCCAGTGCGAGAACGG
>Ga0207697_10000796_pt1 | contig 17885 bp, 14 predicted proteins | sample KBSSwiS5withPhiX_FD_184293 | JGI IMG/M metagenome (GOLD analysis project Ga0207697, IMG submission 184293) | Switchgrass rhizosphere microbial communities from Kellogg Biological Station, Michigan, USA, with PhiX - S5 (SPAdes) (version 2) | ecosystem: Host-associated > Plants > Roots >... | reverse complement strand
ATCGAGCTGCCGGGCCTGTACTACGCCCACGACCGCGAAGTCTTCGCCCGCGACGGCATGTGGCGCGCCGTCGGCGAGGTCTCCCAGCCGCGCGAGCACGAGGAAGTCATCACCAAGACCGTCCGCTACCGGACCGTCGGCGACATGTCCTGCACCGGCGCCGTGGAATCGGCCGCCGCCACGGTGCGCGACGTCGTCATTGAGGTTGCCGCCTCGACCATCACCGAACGTGGCGCCACCCGGGCCGATGACCGCATCTCCGAGGCCGCCATGGAAGACCGCAAGAAGGACGGCTATTTCTAATGAGCACGGAAACGTTTCTCCCGGGCCCGGACCTCGTTGCCGCGGCGCTGCCCACCACGCTGTTCCGCTTCGCCACCGCAGGCTCCGTCGACGACGGCAAGTCCACCCTGGTGGGCCGGCTCCTGCACGACTCGAAGGCGATCCTCGCCGACCAGCTCGACGCCGTCGCCCGCACCTCGGCGGACCGCGGGTTCGGTGGTGAAGGGGCCACCGGCACAAAAGCGATCGATCTCGCCCTGCTGACCGACGGCCTGCGCGCGGAGCGCGAGCAGGGCATCACAATCGACGTCGCCTACCGCTACTTCGCCACGGACCGGCGCAGCTTCATCCTCGCGGACTGCCCCGGGCACGTGCAGTACACCAAGAACACGGTGACCGGCGCGTCCACCGCGGACGCCGTCGTCGTGCTCATCGACGCCCGCAAGGGTGTCCTCGAGCAGACCCGCCGGCACCTGTCCGTGCTGCAGCTGCTGCGCGTGGCACACGTGATCGTCGCCGTGAACAAGATCGACCTCGTGGATTTCAGCGAGGACGTGTTCCGCGGGATCGAGGCGGACGTCCAGCAGGTCGGGCGCGAACTCGGGCTCGGCCGTGACGATACAAATGCAGGCGGGGTCTCCGATCTTTTCGTCATCCCCGTCTCCGCCCTCGACGGCGACAACGTGGTGGACCGCTCCGAGCGGACCCCGTGGTACGACGGTCCGGCGCTCCTGGAGGTCCTGGAGACGCTGCCGGCCGCCGACGAACTCGAAAGCCACCTCGAAAGCTTCCGTTTCCCGGTCCAGCTGGTGATCCGGCCGCAGGGCGCGCTGGCTCCGGACGCCATCGCCGGCGGCCTCGATCCCGAGGCCTACCGCGACTACCGTGCCTACGCCGGCCAGATCACCGAAGGCTCCGTGAAACTGGGGGACCAGGTCAGCATCCTGACCCCGGGCCAGGCCCCGCGCACCACCACCATCACCGGGATCGACTTCGCGGGCCGCGAGCTCGCCGAGGCGGCCGCCCCGCAGTCCGTGTCCCTGCGCCTGGCCGATGAGTTCGACGTCGCCCGCGGTGACACGATCGCGGCGGCGGGGACCGTGCGTGAAAGCAGTGCAGACCTCTACGCCGCCCTGTGCTGGCTCTCGCCCAAGCCGCTCCGGGAGGGCTCCAAGGTCCTGGTCAAGCACGGCACCCGCACGGTCCAGGCCCTGGTGCGGAACGTGACGGGCAAACTGGACCTCGCCAGCTTCGGCCTCGAGCCGACCACCACCCTGGAGCTCAACGACATCGGGCACGCGCAGCTCCGGCTCGCCGCTCCGCTGCCGCTGGAGAACTACCTGCACCACCGCCGCACCGGGGCGTTCCTCGTGATCGACCCGCTCGACGGCAACACCCTCGCCGCAGGCCTGGTCAACGACCACCCCGGCGACCACGAGGACGAGCGCTACTCGATCTAGGCCACGTGTCACACGGGCGCAGCTTGTTTCCCGGCCGGTCGCCCTGGGCGGCGGTCCGGGAAACAAGCTGCCGTCTTTTGGGGCCGAATGTGACGCTGCGTGAACCCGCGTGACCCCCGGTTTCCGGGCCGTTGAACCCCGAATATGACACTCCCTATGGTGAATGAATGAAGACACAGGAACGGTTCCCCGGCCTCCCCCGCAGGGACTTCCAGGGGCGATGTCGCCGGCGCTGACCATCCGCCCGGCCCTTCCGCACACACCCCAGAACAGGACTTCACCCATGTCACACATCCCCGAAAACCCCGGGCCCGGCTCACAGCCCGGCACCACCCGGATCGTCGCCGGCGAGACCGGCAAACCCAAACGCAAGCGCACCCTGGAAATCGCCCTGGTTGCGGGCCTCGTGCTCCTGATCGGCGCCGGAGCAGCCGTTGCATCCTCGCTGTCCCGCAGCCCCGAAACCGCCCCCGCAGCGGCAGCGGCGGACGCCGGCCCGGCCACGGAACTCAGGCTCGGCTACTTTGGCAACATCACCCACGCCCCGGCCCTGGTGGGTGTCAACAAGGGGTTCATCGCCAAGGACCTCGGGGCGACCAAGCTCAGCACGCAGGTGTTCAACGCCGGCCCGGCCGCGATCGAGGCCCTGAACGCCGGCGCCATCGACGCCACCTACATCGGCCCCAACCCGGCCATCAACTCCTATGTCAAGAGCAACGGCCAGTCCATCAGCATCATCGCCGGCGCCGCGGCCGGCGGAGCGCAGCTGGTGGTCAAGCCCGGCATCAACTCGGCCGCCGACCTCAAGGGCAAGACGCTCGCGTCGCCGCAGCTCGGCGGCACCCAGGACGTGGCCCTCCGCGCCTGGCTCGGCAAGCAGGGCTTCAAGACCTCCACGGACGGCAGCGGCGACGTCTCGATCAACCCTACCGAGAACGCCCAGACCCTCAAGCTGTTCCAGGACGGCAAGCTCGACGGCGCGTGGCTGCCCGAGCCCTGGGCCTCCCGCCTGGTGCTCCAGGCCGGCGCTAAGGTCCTGGTCGACGAGAAGGACCTGTGGGAGAAGGGCGAGTTCGTCACCACCGTCCTGATCGTCAACAAGACGTTCGCGGCCGAGCACCCCGCCACGGTGCAGGCGCTGCTGAGGGGCCATGTCGAATCCGTGGACTGGCTCAACGCGGCGCCCGCCGCCGAGAAAGCCACCGTCCTCAACGACGGACTCAAGGCAGCCGCCGGCAAGGCGTTGCCGGCCGACGTCATCGACAGGTCCCTGAAGAACATCGTCTTCACCACCGACCCGCTCGCAGGGACGTACAGGAAACTGCTCCAGGACGGCGTCGACGCCGGCACCACCAAGCAGGCCGACATCAACGGCATCTTCGACCTCACGGCGCTCAACAGCGTTCTGAGCGAGAGTGCGGCCGGCAAGAAGATCTCCGCCGAGGGGCTCGGCAAGGACTAGCGCCCCGGCCCCCAGCCATCCGCCACAACAGTAAGGACCAGACCATGCCAGTCGTACTGGAACACCTGGGCAAGCGCTTCGGCGCCGGCGCCCCGGTGCTGGACGACGTCAACGCCACCATCGGGCAGGGCGAGTTCGTCGCCCTGCTCGGTGCCTCCGGCTGCGGCAAGTCCACCCTGCTCAACATCATGGCGGGACTGGAGGCCCCGACGTCGGGCGCCCTGGAAGTGCCCAGCGACGGCGCCGCCTTCATGTTCCAGGACGCGGCACTGTTTCCCTGGCTGACCGCGCGGGAGAACATCGAGCTGGCCCTGAAGCTGCGCGGCGTCGGGAAAGCCGACCGCCGGGTCCGGGCGGGGGAGCTGCTGGACCTGGTGCACCTGGGCGGTGCAGGGGACAAACGGCCCCACGAACTCTCCGGCGGGATGCGCCAGCGCGTCTCCCTGGCCCGGTCGCTGGCCCAGGACCGCCAGCTGCTGCTCATGGACGAGCCGTTCGCGGCCCTGGACGCGATTACGCGGGACCTGCTCCATGACGAGCTGGAACGGATCTGGAAGGAAACCGGCCGGACCATCGTCTTTGTCACCCACAACGTCCGCGAGGCCGTCCGGCTTGGCCAGCGCGTCCTGCTGCTCTCCTCCCGGCCCGGCCGCGTGGTGCGGGAATGGCACGTCAGCGAAGAGCACCGCACCGACGCCGGGCTGGCCGGCCAGCTCACCGGCGAAATCACCACCCGGCTACGCGAGGAGATCCGCCGCCATGCCAAGTAACCAGCTTCCCGTGGCGGAAGCACCGGCCGAGACCCGCAAGGTCCACGCCGCCCTGACCCGTTCCTCCACCGGCAAGGAAGATCTCCGCGAGCTCGAAGCGGGCCTCGACTCCCTGCAGTCTGACTCCATCCGCAAGGTCCGCATCGACTGGAGCCGGATCCTGCTGCCGGTGGCCGCGCTCGCGGTGCTGATCATCCTCTGGCAGTTGTACGTCTCCCTCGGCTTCAAGCGGCGCGACGTCGTGCCCGGCCCCCTGGATGTCATCGGCCAGGTCGGAATCCTGTGGGGCGAGGGCAAGCTTCAAGAGGCCGTCTGGACCTCGCTGCAGCGCGGCGTCGTGGGCTTCCTGATCAGCGTGGTGATCGCGACGCCGGTGGGTCTGGTGCTGGCCCAGGTGGCACCGCTGCGGCGCGCTTTCGGGCCGCTGATCTCCGGGCTGCAGGTCCTGCCGTCGGTGGCCTGGGTGCCGGCCGCTATTCTCTGGTTTGGGATCACGGATGCCACCGTGTATTTCGTGGTGTTCATGGGTGCGATTCCCTCGATCATCAACGGCCTGATCTCCGGTGTGGACCAGATTCCGCCGCAGTACCGCAGCGTCGGGAAGGTCCTGGGTGCGTCCCGTCTCCAGCTGGCCCTGCAGATCATCCTGCCGGCGGCCCTGCCCGGGTACCTCGGCGGCCTCAAGCAGGGCTGGGCGTTCTCCTGGCGCTCGCTCATGGCGGCGGAAATCATCGCCGTCGGCGGCACCATCGGCTTCGGTCTGGGCTCCATGCTGGACCAGGGCCGCGTCCTGTCCGACATGACCATCGTCATGTCCGCCATCCTGCTGATCCTCGCCGTCGGAATCCTGATCGAGCTGCTCGTGTTCGCGCCGGTTGAAAAGCGGCTGCTCCGCCGCCGCGGCCTCCTGGCCGGCAGCACCCGCTAGGCCAGCCCCCAGCCCCTCCAAAGCAACGCGGGGTCACCTACGGCCCATATTCCATTGGTTTATGGGCCGTAAGTGACCCCGCATTGCTTTTTCGATGGCTCCTTGCCCGGGTACAGACACGGGCCTACACTCACGCCTAGAGGCCGGATTGCGGCCCCTTCCACGGCTGATGCAAGCCCGATTCCTAGGAGGTCGCTGTGGCAGCAAAATTTGGCGTGCTGGCCCTGGTCGAAGCCAAAGCGGGGAAAGAACAGGACGTCTGGGACTTCCTGAACGGAGGGCGCGAAATCGTGCTCAACGAGCCCGGAACGCGCACCTGGTATGCCTTCCGGGTCAACGAGAACACCTTCGGCATCTTCGACACCTTCGATACCGAGGAGGACCGTCAGGCCCACCTCAGCGGCGCCATCCCCGCCGCCCTCGGCGAACACGGTCCGGCCCTGCTCGCCAAGGATCCCGACATCAAGCTGATCGAACTCATCGCCGTGAAGTAGGGGTGCCCCCGGCCGCCGCAGATCAGGAGCGGCGATTGCCATTATGTGACGCGGCGTTACCTTGCGTGAACTGGTGTTGCCGCACCGTTGTTCCGCTATGTGACGCCGCCCTATCGTCGATGCATGGCAATTCAGGACATTTACCCCACGGCGCTGCGCCTCCTCGGCCGTCCCGTGCTGGTGGTCGGCGCCGGCCCGGTGGCCGCCCGGCGCACCAAAGGGCTGCTCGACGCCGGAGCCCGCGTCACCGTCGTGGCCCCGGCCGCCTGCCCGGCGCTCGCCGAACTTGCCGGCGCCGGCCTCCTGAACTGGGAGCCCCGCCCGTACCGTGCGTCCGACGTCGACGGCGTGTGGTTCGTCCAGACCGCCACCGGCGACGCCGCCGTGGACGCGCAGGTCTCCGCCGACGCCGAGGCGCAGCGCATCTGGTGCGTCAACGCCTCCGACCACGAAGCCTCCGCCGCCTGGACGCCCGCCGTCGCCGTGGTGGACGACGTCAAGATCGCCGTCAACGCCGGCGGAGACCCGCGCCGCGCCATGGCCCTGCGCGACGCCGTCGCCACGGCCCTGGCCACCGGAGACCTGCCGCTGCGCCGCCACCGGGTTCCCGGCACGGGGGCAACTCCCGGATCCGTGGCCCTCGTGGGCGGCGGTCCCGGCGACACCGGACTCATCACCGTCCGCGGCCGCCGGCTCCTTGGCCAGGCCGACGTCGTGGTGGCGGACCGGCTCGGCCCGCGTGAACTCCTGGCCGAACTGGCCCCCGATGTCCGCGTGGTGGAGGTCGGCAAGACCCCCGGCCACCACCCGGTGCCGCAGTCCGAAATCAACCGGATCCTGGTCGAGGAAGCCCTGCAGGGCCACCGCGTGGTCCGGCTCAAGGGCGGCGACCCCTACGTGCTGGGCCGCGGCGGCGAGGAAGCCGAATTCTGCCGGCAGCACGGCGTCGAGGTCGAAGTGGTTTCCGGCGTCACGTCGGCCATTTCCGTCCCCGCCGCCGCCGGCATCCCGGTCACGCACCGCGGGCTGGCCAAAGGCTTCAGTGTGGTCACCGGCCATGAGGAACTCTCGGAAGTCCCGGCCCGCGCCGACCACACTGTGATCCTGCTCATGGGTGTGGGCCAGCTGCGCGATTCCGCAGCCTCCCTGGCCCGCGCCGGTTTGCCTCTTCAGACGCCTGTTGGCATCGTAGAGAATGGATACCTGCCAAACCAGCGGGTGACCATCGGAACCCTCGGGACCATCGCGGACCAGGCGGAGGCCGCAGGCGTAGCGAATCCCGCCGTGATCGTGATCGGCGACGTGGTCCGCGTCAGCCCGTTCGCGCCGTCGCACTTCAAGACCGCGGACTACAGCACCACCTCCCCGAACGCTCCCCGCACCACCAAGACCCGCGTACTGACCCCCTAACACCCGTCGATTGCTCCACAACTGCCGTTATCAAGCCCCAAAAGGGCGTTTGTGGAGCAACGGATGCAGAAGAAAAAAGGAACACAGCCGTGTCAACTAGCACCCCCGTAGGAACCGCCGCCCGCCCGCTGCGCGTCGCCGTCGTCGGCTCCGGTCCCGCCGGCGTCTACGCCGCGGACATCCTGACCAAGAGCGAGGCCGTCAAGAGCGGCGAGCTCACCGTCAGCATCGACCTCTTCGACCGCTACCCGGCACCCTACGGTCTGATCCGCTACGGAGTGGCCCCCGACCACCCCCGCATCAAGGGCATCGTCAACGCCCTGCACAAGGTCCTGGACCGCGGCGACATCCGGTTCTTCGGCAACGTGGACTACGGCACGGACTTGTCCATCGATGACCTCCGCACCCACTACGACGCCGTCATCTTCGCCACCGGCGCCATCAAGGACGCGGACCTCAACATCCCCGGCATCGAGCTCGAGGGCTCCTACGGCGGCGCCGACTTCGTGTCCTGGTACGACGGGCACCCCGACGTGTCCCGCGAGTGGCCGCTGGAGGCCAAGGAAATCGCCGTGATCGGCAACGGCAACGTGGCCCTCGACGTGGCCCGCATGCTCTCCAAGCACGCCGACGACCTCCTGGTCTCCGAGATCCCGGACAACGTCTACGCCGGGCTGAAGTCCTCGCCGGTCACGGACGTGCACGTGTTCGGCCGGCGCGGGCCCGCCCAGGTCAAGTTCACGCCCCTGGAACTGCGCGAACTCTCCCACTCCAAGGACGTGGACATCATCCTCTACGCCGAGGACTTCGAGTTCGACGCCGAATCGGACCGGCAGATCCAGAGCAACAACCAGACCAAGACCATGGTGGGCACCCTCACCAACTGGATCGCCGAACAGCCCGAGGACCTCTCCGAGCTCACCGCGTCCCGCCGGCTGCACCTGCACTTCCTGCACAGCCCCGTCGAGATCTACGCAGAAACCACAGACGGCGCCGACGCGCCCGGCCGCGTCGCCGGGATCAAGTTCGAGCGCACCGAACTGGACGGCACCGGCAACGCCCGCGGCACGGGCGAGTTTGTCGAGTACCCGGTCCAGGCCGTGTACCGCGCCATCGGCTACTTCGGCTCCGCCCTCCCCGAGGTCGAGTTCGACCACAGCAAGGGAGTCGTCCCGAACGACGGCGGCCGGGTCCTGGACGCCGCCGGCACCCACGTGCCGGGGATCTACGCGACAGGCTGGATCAAGCGCGGCCCGGTGGGACTGATCGGCCACACCAAGGGTGACGCCCTCGAAACCGTGACCTACCTGCTTGAGGACCGCGAAAACCTGCCGCTGGCCGCGGCGCCCGCCCCCGAGGCGATCGTCGAGCTCCTGGCGGGCCGCGGCGTCGAGTACACGAGCTGGGAGGGCTGGCTGGCCCTGGACGAGCACGAGCGCGCCCTCGGTGAAAAGGCCACCGCTGCCGGCGGGTCGCACGGCGTCGCCGTCCAGCGCGAGCGCATCAAGGTGGTGCCCCGCGAGGACATGGTGGAGATCTCCCGCGGCGCCGCCGTCGAGGTCTAGCCTCGACGCAGAGCAACGACGCAGAGCAACACAGAGCAAGGCGGGGTCGCTTCGCGCCCATTCCAGACAGGAAGAGGGTCGCGAAGTGGCCCCGCGTCGTTTTCATGGCCTCAAAGGGCGTGGAAACCCGGGTGGTAGTCAGTAGGCTTACCGTCATGGATGAACACTCGCCCGGGGCCGGCCAATGAGGCTCCGCCACAGCAACGCGTCCGGCCGCGGATACCGCAGGGTCCCCGCAGGGACTGGGTTCAGTTACAAGGACCTGGACGGTTCCACCCTGCCGCCGGGCCCCGTGCGGGAACGGCTCGAGGGCATCGGGATCCCGCCGGCCTGGACCGACGTCTGGATTGCCCCGTACGACAACGGGCATATCCAGGCCACGGGCGTCGACGCGGTGGGCCGGCGGCAGTACATCTACCATCCGAGCTGGCGGGAACGGAAGGACCGGCTGAAGTTCGACCGTTCGCTCCAGCTGGCTGAGACGCTGCCGGCCGCACGCCGCCTGGTGACCATGGACCTGCGCTCCGAAGGGCTGACGCGGGAACGTGTGCTGGCGGCCGCCTTTCGGATGCTCGACAGCGGATCATTGCGCGTCGGCTCGGAGCGCTACACCAACGAAAACGGCAGCCACGGCCTCGCCACGCTGCTCTGCGCCCACGTCAAGGTGCGCAAGGATGAACTCCGGCTCAGCTTCCCGGCCAAGAGCGGCAAGACCTGGGAGTCGCGGATTGACGACGCCGACCTCGCCGCCGTCGTGCGCCAGCTCAAGCGCCGCGGCGGCAACGCCCGCCTGCTGGCCTACAAGGACGGCCGCAGCTGGCATCCGGTGTCGAGCGCGGACATCAACGAGTACGTCAAGGAGCGCACGGGGGAGGACTTCACCGCAAAGGATTTCCGCACCCTGCGGGGGACGGCGGCGGCAGCGGTCAGCCTGGCGCAGAGCGGCCCCCAGGCGAAGGTCTCTGCCCGGAAGAGCGCGGTGAGCCAGGCCATGCAGGACGCGGCCGCGGTCCTGGGCAACACACCGTCGATCGCCCGGAAAAGCTACGTGGATCCCCGGCTGCTGGACCACTTCGCGGCCGGGGAAACGATCGACCCGAGGCGGCTGGATTCCGCCGAGTCCGAGATCCGCGCCCTGCTGTACCAGGAAGGCGACGTGGTGCCGCTGCGGAAGGCCGCCGGCTAGGGCGCGGCCCGGCGGCACCTCAGAACTCGGCGTTGATGAACCCGATGACAATCGCCGTCCACCAGCACAGCTGCGAGATCACCAGGCACAGCAGCAGATGGACCCGTTGCCCGGCGGTCAGGTCCCTGAATGAGGCGTCGGGCGTCAGCCTGGCCAGCCTCCGCATGAGCGGAATGAGCATGATCCCGTTCAGGCTGAGCACAAGGACGGCGGCGAGCTTGAGGTCCGTCATCGGGTTGCTCAGGTGCGGGTTCAGGAACACGCCTGTGGCCAGCATGCCGGCCAGGCCGCCCCAGATCAGCGGTGTCGCCGCGCCGTCGAGCCTGATGGTTTCGGCCAGGTCGCGTCTGCCGACCAGCCACAGGAAGCCGTGCCAGTCCATCAGGACGACGGCGCCAAAGGCCACCACCATCGACAGCACGTGCAGCACGACGGCGACATGGTGGACATAGGTGTCGACATGGACCGCGGTGGACAACGTGACCGAGAGCAGCCAGGCCGCGGCGGCCGCGGCGGACAGGGCGGCCACGAGCCGCCGCGTGGACCGCTCGGATTCACGGTGCCGTCGGAGGGTGCGTCTGCTCACCGGAACGTAGCTCATGCCATACCTCTGCGAGACCTGCCGCCGGTGGCCGTCCCAGCCCGGCCCGGGGTAGCTCCACGATAGTCCCGCGGGCGGATGCCAAACAAGAAAATCCCCACCCAGGGCGGCGGCTACATCCGGCCGAAGCGCGCCCGGACCAGCGCGAACACGCCGTAGGCCATGAAGCCCGCCCCGATCGCCAGGAGCAGGTACGGGCCGAAGGGGTGGTCCCGGAGCGCCTTGAGGCTGCCGTCCAGGCCGGTGGAGGAACCGGGGTTGTTGGTCGCCGCGGCCACGACGAAGAGCAGCCCGGTCAGGATCAGCGCCAGCCCTTTCGAGACGTGGCCGGTGACGCCAAGGGCGCTGATGACCCTGCCGCGGCGGGTCCCCTCGAAGTGCTGCAGTTCCTCCTTGAACTTCTTCCCGAAGCCCTTGACGATGAAATACACGCCGATTCCCATGATGGTGAGCCCGAGGCCGACCAGGGCCGGAACCCCCAGCGGTGACTGGATCAGGGCCGTGCTGAAATCCCGGGTCGAGTCGCCCGAATCGCCGCGCTGGCCGAGCCCGAAGCCCGCGAAGCTCAGCCCGACGCTCCCGTACGCTATGGCAAGGAAGCCGGAGGAAATAAGTTTGCCCAGCTGCTCCCGGCGCGGCAGGTGGCGGCCCCGGAGCGTCGCCTCGCTCAGCTGCCAGAGCGCGAGGCCCGCGCAGGCGATGCAGGCCGCCCACATCACCGCCGGACCCCAAGGGTTGGCGGCGAGTTGTTCGATGGCGCCAGTGGGTTCGGCCTGGCCCGGCGCGCCCAGGACCAGGGCGACGGCGATGGCCCCGATCACGATATGAAGCAGTGCCATCACCGCGAATCCGGAACGTGCGACGACGTCGAGCGCGGTGCTGTTCGACGCCGCCTCCGCGGTGTCGACGGCGTCGCCGAGGGCGGCTTCGATCCCGGACTCTTCTTCTGCCATGGTGATGCGGGTATTCCTCATCTGGTCCGGTGGAACGGCGTCGTGCCGGTGTTGCGCCGGTGTGCCGTGTCGTGCCTGCGGCGGTGTGCCTATGCCGCCGATTCTACGCGCGGCGAAGTGGCAGCCGCGTGGACTACCGCGTTTTTGGTAAGTGTGCTTACCATAGCCGAGGCATGGCCCCGCTCGTGGACATGCCGCGGACCGGCAGCCTTGCTGCCCCTGCGATTCGGATTCGAAGACAGATGATAGGAAGCTCAACATGGCAGGTAATCTTGTTGCCCGATCCATTCACGACCTGACGGCAGCCGCCTGGTTCGGCGGTTCCCTGATGGGCGCCATTGGGCTCAACGGTGCTACGGCTGTTGCCAAGGACCCTGCGGAACGTACCCGCCTCTCAAGCCTGGGCTGGAAGAAGTGGGCGCCGTACCAGACGGCGGCGTTTGGGGCGCATTTTCTTTCGGGCCTCGCCGTCATGTGGGAGAACAAGGGCCGGATGGCCAAGCAGGACGGCGTCACGCGCCTGAGCGTCTACAAGTCCGTCGTCACCCTCGCCGGTGCCGCTGTGACCCTGTACGCGGGCCTGCAGGGAGCCAAGGTGGACAAGCTGGCCGCCGAGGGCGCCAAGGGTGCCACCGAGCCGAAGCCGGGTGCCTCGGAGGAACTCCGTTCCGCGCAGCAGCAGCTGAAGATCCTGCAGTGGACCATCCCCGTATTCGCCGGCTGGGTGGTCGTGCTCGGCGCCAAGCACGGCGAGATGCAGCGGCCCAAGAACGTCCTGAAGGGCCTCGTCCGCTAGCCCTGGCACAGCCGTATGCGCCACTGTTGAGGGCCGGAACATCGCGTTCCGGCCCTCAACAGTGGCAGTCGCACTCTCGCCGGAACAGCACTCTCACGCCGGAACGGGGGGAGCCGAGACTGCGGCCCGGCCCTTCGATTGCCGGGCCCGCAGGATGATCTTGAAGATTTCACCGAGGAACAGCAGCACCACGCCAGGCACCAGGCAGAGCAGCCACTGCTGGCCGGTAAGCGGCAGCGTGCCGAACAGGTCCTGCATCACCTTCATCTGGGTGATCAGCATCGATCCGAGGACGGCCCACGCGAACGCCCAGAGCAGCTTCGGGTTGGACACCGTGGCGGGCCCGAAGGCGCTCTCGGTCGGGTAACGCAGATTGAGCGCCACGAAGATGTTCATCAGCCCCAGCCCCACCACGGCCATGGTCTGGCCGATCTCCAGTGAGCCGTAGGTGGTCTTGCCGATCTGCACGAGGATCAGTGTCGCGGCCGCCATGAAAAGCCCGACGACGAACAGGCGCACCATCATCGACCGGACGAGGATCGGCTGGTTGAAGGGCCGTGGTTTGCGGTCCATGATGCCCGGCGTCGCGAGATCCAGGCCCATCACGGCCCCAATCGGGGCGACGATCGCCATGTGGATCCACAGCACCTGGGCGGGGCTGAGCAGGGCCGTGCCGGCTATGGCGAAGGCCGAGGATCCGATGAACGCCAGAATGAACATAAACAGGTTGGCGACCTGGATCCGGATGAACTTCTGCAGGTTGTCGTACACGAGCCGGCCCTCTTCGACCGCCGCCACGATGGTGGCAAAGTTGTCGTCGGCCAGGATCATCTTGGCCGCACCCTTGGCGACGTCGGTGCCGGTGATGCCCATCGCGATCCCGATGTCGGCGGCTGCAATGGCCGGCGCGTCGTTCACGCCGTCGCCGGTCATGGCCACGATGTTGCCCTTGCGCTTGAGCACCTCGACCAGCCGTACCTTGTGTTCGGGGGCGACACGGGCGATCACGCCGATCCCGTCCACCTGGCTGTCGGCCTCCGCGTCGCTCATCGCCGCGAACTCGGCCCCGGTCACCGCGCGGCCCCTGATGCCCAGTTCGTCGGCGATCGCCGCAGCAGTGACGGCGTGGTCGCCGGTGATCATCCGGACCCGGATGCCGGCGTGCTTTGCCTTGGCGATGGCGGCCACCGCCTCGGCGCGCGGCGGGTCAACCTCGCCGATCAGCGCCGAAATCTCCAGATCCTGCATCAGCGCCATCAGGTCGCCCGAAGGCTGGAACGTCGCCGGGTCGAACTCGCGCTGCGCCAGGGCGAGCACCCGCCTGCCCTGGCTGGCGATGCGATCGTTCTCGGCAAGCACCTTGCCCCGCATTTCGTCGGTGAGGCGCTCGGCGTGGCCGCCCGGCATCCGGCCGAACGAGGACCTGCTCAGGAGGACGTCGGGTGCCCCCTTCACGTAGGCCCGGATCACGGGCCTGCCATCGTCCCCCGGCATCCGGTGGAATGTGGCCATGAACTTGTAGTCGGAATCGAACGGTACCGACGCCACGCGCGGGTTGTTCCGGCGGAATTCCCTGACGTCCACGCCGCCTTTCTGCGCGAGCACGTAGAGCGCCGCCTCGGTGGGGTCCCCGACCACCTCGCCGTCGTTGATATCGGAGTCGTTGCACAACGCGCAGGAGAACATCACGTAGTCCAGGTCCCGTTCGGCGTCCCCGGTGGTCCGTTGGATCTGGCCGTCGAAACTGTAGCCCTCACCGCTGACGGTGTAGTGGTGCTGCACTGTGGTGATCTCGCGGACCGTCATCTGGTTCAGGGTCAGGGTGCCGGTCTTGTCCGAGTTGATGGCCGAGGTGGAGCCCAGGGTCTCGACCGCAGGGAGGACCTTCATGATGGCGTTCTTCTTGGCCATATTCACCGACCCGACCGACAGGATGGTGGTGACGACGGCGGGCAGCGCATCCGGGATGGAGCCGACTGCCAGCGCCACACCGATTCCGAAGAGCACCGCGAAGGACTCGCCGGAGGCCAGGCCCATCACGACGATGGCGATAAACGCGAAGAGGGCCGCGACAATGATGAAGATGGTGAGCCGGTCGACCTGCTTGGTGAGCGGGGTCTTCTCCACTTTCTGCCCGGACAGCATGTGGGCGATGTGGCCGACCTCCGAGCCCATGCCGGTGGTGGTGACGAGGATTTCGCCGTGGCCCCGCGTCACGTTCGTGTTCATGAATGCCATGTTCAGGCGGTCGCCGATGCCGACGTCGTGCCGGCCGATGGTCTCGGTGTCCTTCTCGACGGCGACGCTCTCCCCGGTCAGGGCGCCCTCCTCGATCTGGAGGGTTGCCGCCAGGATGATCCGGCCGTCGGCGGGGACGCGGTCACCGGCATCGACCACCACGATGTCGCCGGGGACGATCTGTTCGGCGGGGAGCTCCACAACGTCACCGTCGCGGCGCACCTTGGCCATAGCCTTCATCATCTCCCCCAGGGAGGCAGCGGCTTCTTCGGCCTTGCCCTCCTGGTGGTACCCCAGCCACGCGTTGAACAGCGTCAGCAGGGCAAGCCCAATAGCGGTTCCGTATTCCGCGATCAGCAAGCTGACCAGGGCGGCGACCACAAGGACGATCTGCATGTAGTCCTGATAGTGCTTGAAGAACCGTTTCCATACCGGCTCCTGCTTGGCGGCGGCCAGGGCGTTCGGGCCGTACTCCTGCAGCCGCTGCTGCGCCTCTCCCGTGCTTAACCCGCCAACTGGATCCACCTTCAGCTCGGCCGCCACTTCAGCCGGTGCCAGCGCGTACCAGCTCGCGTCAGCCTCCGCCGGGGCCACCCCAGCTACTGCTCCGGGATCGTCGCTCATGACTTCCTCCTCATCGCCGGGGCGCTGCTTAGAACGGGGTGGGGATGTGCCGCACGGACAGTGCCGGCTCGGTGTAATCGCCGGCCTTCTGGCGCTTGGGGAGCTCGACGTCGAGCCCCGGGTACGGCTCGTAGGGCACCTGGCTGAGAATATGGCTGATGACGTTGAGCCGGCCGCGCTTCTTGATGTCATTGTGCGCGATGTACCACGGCGCCCAGGCGGTGTCGGTCGCCTCGAACATGGCGTCCCGGGCCCGGGAGTAGTCGTACCACCGTTTGTAGGACTTCAGGTCCATCGGAGAGAGTTTCCAGGTCTTGCGGGGATCATCCATGCGGCTCTCGAGCCGCCGGGTCTGCTCGTCCGCACTGACCTCAAGCCAGTACTTGAGCAGGATGATGCCGGAGTCGACCATCGCCTTCTCCACCATCGGGGTCATGTCGAGGAACCTCTGGGTCTGTTCCGGGGTGCAGAAATTCATCACCCGTTCGACGCCCGCACGGTTGTACCAGCTGCGATCGAAGATGACCACCTCGCCCGCCGCCGGGAAGTGCGACATGTAGCGCTGGAGGTACATCTGCGACTTCTCCCGCTCGGTCGGTGTGGGGAGCGCGACCACGCGGAATACCCGGGGGCTCACCCGCTCGACGATGCGCTTGATCGTGCCGCCCTTGCCGGCCGTGTCGCGGCCTTCGAAGACGATGCAGATTTTGGCTCCGGTGGCCTTCACCCACTCCTGCATGGCGACCAGTTCACCCTGCAGGACCTCCATCTCCGCTTCGTACTTCTTGCGCGGCATCTTCTTCCCGGCGCGCTCGTCCTCTGTGTCGGAGCCCTTGGACTTTTTCTTCTTCTTGCCCACCATCGACCTCCTCGCGACGTACTTGCTGAGGTAAACCACAACACTGCGACACCGGCGAGACTGTCATCCAACGAGACCGGCACCCCGGCCCGGGACTGGGGCGCAGCTGCACTTGTCGCGGGCACCCTCGTGCGGCGTCCTGCCATTCTTAGTGTTGACCGCGGCTGGAGTCCGGTCTACGGCACTAAGACCCTAATGGGCGCCGGTGGAACCGGGTGTCTCTCGGCCGAGCCGGCCCCTGCTGCTGGGCGCAGGGGCCGGCGGTCCGGACTCGGCGCTGACGCCGATGATGACGGGAACCCGCCTGGCTGCGAGGCCGGTGCGCGGGTGGTGGCCGTCACTGAGACAGAGCATCTTCCGCGCACCTTGGGAAAGCCTTGGGTTACTCCTGGAGCCATTCCGCGCAGGAATTCAGGTTCCGGGTGACGCTTTCGACGGCGGCCGCCTCGTCGCGGGCGGCAATCGCAGCCACGAGTTCGTCGTGGCCCTCGTGCGGCAGGCCGTTGAAGCCTCCCCGACGCTGCTGGCGGAGCAGGTCGTTGTGGAATACGCTGCCGAAACTGACATACAGCTCATGCAGCAGCGGGTTGGCGGACGCCTCGGCCACGCGCGCATGGAAGTCCCAGTCTGCCCGGGCCCACGCGGCGTAGTCCTCGGCGAGCCAGGCGGCACGGCGGGCGGTGAGCAAACCGCGCAGGGCGGTGAGGTCGTCGGCCGTCGCATGCCGTGCAGCGAGCCGGGCCGCCTGGGTGTCCAGCCCGACCCGGACCTCGAGGATGTGCTCCTGGGAGTGGTCCTCATACATGCGCTGCGTGGCGCCTGCGATCTCGCTCGTGGCGCGGACATACGTGCCGTCCCCGCGGCGGACCTCGAGCATTCCGCTGTGGGCCAGCGCTTTGATGGCCTCACGCAGGGTGCCACGGGAAACCCCAAAGGCGGCCATCAGCTCAGGTTCGGCCGGAATGCGCTGCTGCAGCGGCCACTCGCCCGAGTGGATCAGGGCCCGCAGCTTGGCAGTGATTTCCTCCGCCAGCGGTGGCCGGTGCGAAGCCGTGAGTGTCATGGCCGGGTTCCTTCCGAGGCGTGCGGGGCGGTGGCCCGCAGCTTTTTGGCCGCCAGTTCCTTGGCCCGCAGCTCCTTCGGTCCGGCCGAGAGCAGGTGGCCAACCGCGATCTGGCCGAGGGCCACGGCCAGCAGCAGGGCCAACGGCAGCGTCCAGGAATTGGTGGCGCTGTGCAACAGGCCCATGCCGAACGGGCCGAGCGTCGCCAGCAGATACCCGGCGGACTGGGCCACGGTGGACAGCGCGGTGGTCTCGGCCGTGCTGCGGCCGCTGCGGCTGATCATCACCATGACCAGCGGGAAGATGCCGAGGCCGAAGCCCACCAGCACAGCGGTCAGGGGAGACCAGGCAGGGGGGAGGACCAGCATGGCCAGGATGCCCAGGGCCATGGTCACGGTGGCAAGGTAGAACGCCGTCCGCAGCATCCGGGGGCGTGAGCCGATGGCCACCAGCACCATGCCGGCGGGGACGGAGACGAGCTGCATGAGTCCGAACATGAGCCCGCTGTCGGAGGCGGTGAGGCCCATGGTGGCCAGCATGTAGGGGAACCAGCTGAGCACGGCATAGGCCAGGAGCGCCTGCACCGTGAAGCCGAGGGTGATCAGGGCGCCCGTGCGGGTCCGCAGCAGGGGCCATGGCGAGACCCGGGCAGCCTTGGTCGCGGACGCGTTGCGGTGGGCGTGTACCGCGATCGGGAGGAAGCCGAGGCACGCCCCCAGGGCCAGGAATCCGATCGCGCCGACGCCCGCCGACGGCGAGCCCAGGGCCTGGGCCACCGGAACGATCAGCACGGCGGTGGCGGTGGCGCCTGTGGTCATGGTCAGCGTGTAGACGGCGGTCATGAGGGACGTGCGGTCCGCGAAGTGCACGCGGATGAAAGAGGGCATGGCCACGTTGCAGATGGCCAGCCCGGACATCCCCGCCACGGTGCCGGCCAGCAGCATCCCGGTGGACGGGACGCCGCGGAGCAGCAGCCCGGCGGCCAGCATCACGAGGGAGAGCAGGATGGCTTTTTCCAGCCCCAGCTGCCGGGTGAGCCAGGACGTGGCAGCGCCGGCCACCGCGAAGCACAGCCACGGATAGTCGGCGACGTTGTCGTCGCGCATCCGGATGGTGTCGTTCACCGGAAGCGTGACGGCAGACGAAACAGCGGCTTTGAATCCCGGCGCGGCGACGCGCACCTGATACGCACCG
>Ga0207697_10000795_pt1 | contig 17907 bp, 21 predicted proteins | sample KBSSwiS5withPhiX_FD_184293 | JGI IMG/M metagenome (GOLD analysis project Ga0207697, IMG submission 184293) | Switchgrass rhizosphere microbial communities from Kellogg Biological Station, Michigan, USA, with PhiX - S5 (SPAdes) (version 2) | ecosystem: Host-associated > Plants > Roots >... | reverse complement strand
AGGTCGTGCTTGCGCGCGAAGACGGCGGCCGAGGAGACCGGTTCGGCATCCGAGCCCTCCGCGGCCCCGGCCGCGCCCGCGCGGCAGAAGTCCCATCAGCCCTGGAGAGGCGGCGCGCAGCAGAACACCCGCGGCTTCCAGAAGGTCAGCGTGCCTCGCAAGGTCGGCGGCGGCTAGAGAGGCCGTCCCGTCGATTCTGGATCCTGCCGACGCTTACGACACCATGGCGATGAGCTGCCGCGTGCGCAGCAGTCCGCCCACGTTGGCGCGAGTCTAAGGCACCATCTTCGGGAATGGAGCTTCTCCAAGCGGTCACCAGACCACTGCAACGGGCGCGACGCACAGCCGAATTGGCGGGGTGATCGTGTGATTGGCCGGATCCGTGCACCTTCGGGCGACGTGCTCCTGTTCGCGCATCGCGATATTCTGCGGGTTGTCGCCGCCCGTTGGCTTGGCATGACCACTCGAGAGGGCCGCTGTCGGTGTGGAGGAATCCTGAGTGAGGCATCGCAGAGGTCGTCACATGACTGCGAAGAGTTCGCAACCGCCTTCTGACTCGCCGCGCGAACGTCAACCGACGAGCTCGTCTACCGAGCCGCCACCATCACGACCGTGGCGTACGGAAGGACTTCCGAAAGGACAACCGACCAAGCCGAGACCGCGCTGGCTCACGATGGCCGTCTGGGTGGTCGGCTACCTAATCTTGTTTGGCACCTTGACGCTCCAGGATCGACTGTCCGGACCGCAGCCGGTGCCGTACACAGACTTCAAGACCCAAGTCACCGACAAGAACGTTGCCGAGCTCTTTGCTCGCGGCGATTCCATCGAAGGTCAACTGAAAAAGGCGGTGGCCATTCCCGGCCAGCAGGATCGCACCTATCAGCAATTCACCACCGAGCGTCCGACGTTTGCGAGTGACGACTTGCTGACCGAGTTGACTGAGGGAGGCGCGACTGTGCGAGCCACACCGCTGGTCCAGCAGCGGGGCTTCCTCGCCAACCTGCTCATTTCGTTTGCCCCGCTGCTCCTGCTCGTTGGTTTCTACATATGGATGTTCAAGCGGCAGCAGGGGGCGATGGCAGGCGGGCTGCTGGGCGCCGGCAAGCAGAAACGCGTCGATCCCGAGACGGTCCGCGTCACATTTGACGATGTCGCCGGTATCGACGAAGTGGAGGCGGAAATCAACGAGGTCGTCGACTTCCTGAAAGACCCCGAAAAGTATCGTCGTCTCGGAGCTCGTGCACCCAAGGGCGTACTGCTGGCCGGTGCCCCTGGTACCGGGAAGACCCTACTGGCGCGCGCCACGGCGGGCGAGGCCAAGGTCCCGTTCTTCAGCGCCAGCGCATCGGAGTTCATCGAGATGATCGTGGGCGTGGGAGCCAGTCGGGTGCGCGAGCTCTTCTCGGACGCGCGGAAGGTCGCGCCGGCGATCATCTTCATCGATGAGATCGACACCATCGGCCGCGCGCGGGGCGGCGCGCGAGCTTTCGGAGGCCACGACGAGCGCGAACAGACTCTCAATCAGATCCTGACGGAGATGGATGGTTTTTCCGGTCACGAGGGTGTCGTCGTCCTGGCTGCCACCAATCGGCCCGACGTCCTCGACCCGGCTCTGATTCGACCCGGACGGTTCGACCGGCAGATCATCATCCATCCGCCCGACCACAAAGGCCGCGTGGAGATCCTGAAGGTCCACACCCGGAAGGTCCCTCTCGCCAAGGATGTGAATTTGGAGCAGGTGGCCGCGTCGACGACCGGCATGACTGGCGCGGATCTCGCGAACCTGGTGAACGAGGCCGCTCTGCTGGCCGCCCGTCGTATCCGGGACTCGGTATCTCAACGCGATCTGACTGACGCGCTCGAGAAGGTCCAGCTTGGCACCGCTCGGAACGTGGTGATTCCCGAAGAGCAGAGACGCCGAACGGCGTACCACGAAGCTGGTCACGCGCTCCTCGGGATGCTCCAGCCGGGCGCGGACCCGGTGAGGAAGGTCTCGATCATTCCTCGCGGCCGTGCATTGGGTGTGACGCTGTCCACGCCGGAGTCCGATCGCTACGGCTATGACGCCAACTATCTTCGTGGCCGCATCATCGGTGCGCTGGGAGGCATGGCCTCGGAGCAGGAGGTCTTCGATATCGTCACGACGGGATCGGAGAGTGATCTGGAAACGGTGACGCGCATTGCTCGTTCCATGGTCGGCCGATGGGGCATGTCCGAGCGCATCGGAACGTTGTCCGTGTTGCCGGCGGAAGGCGACCCTCGGATGGCAGGAATTTCGGACGGGTTACTCGACGCCGTAGACGAGGAGGTCCGGAGGATTACCGACGAGTGCTATGCCGAAGCACGGCGATTGCTCAGAGAGAACCGCGCCAAGCTCGATGCCATCGTTACCCAGCTCCTCGCGCATGAGAGTCTTGACGAGGCTGAGATCTACGCCGCTGCCGGCATCGCGCACCCTGCGGTCACGCCTCCGTCGGCGCCCGTACCTGCGTGACGGTTGAAGTTCCAGTCGAGGACTCGATTGCCGTCCTCGGGATCGGGGCGATCGCATTCGAGTCGACGCACAGGCGTATGACATTCAGACGGTAATACAACACGTCGTCAAAGTGCCCGCGCGCAACTGAATGAAATAGCGGACGCGCTGTCGTCGATACCACCTGCGTGGGACCGTGCGGGGCGTCGAGCCACCCGAGTAATCGCTCTTGTTCTTTTCGACCCAACGCCGCCACGTCCCGCAACACGAGTGCGCCGCACAGACCTGCCGGGAAATCACGCGGCAATTGTGAGCACGTCCAGACCACAGGCGTGCGGAGGTGCGGCTTGAGGTGCAAGAGAACGGTCTCCGTGACATCCTCAGGACCTTCGAGCAGCATACAGTGGTGGCGCGTGCAGACACTGCGCCATTCTTGAGTCGAGGCAAGACGAATCGTGTCCGCCGTCGGGGGCACAACTCCATTGGTTCCAGTCACAGGCGCACTCTCCTCGAATTCGGACGGTCACTATCGAGGGACATGTGGAGACCGCCCGCGGCGAAGGGCGAAGTCTATCCTCGGGACGCAACCCGCGCTGTCTGCTTTTGAACACTACATACTGATCGACTTCGACTTGCCCCCGACCGATCGGGATGGCTAGAAGACGTTCAGCCGATCCGTCGTGTGCTTACCGCTGCCAGGCCGGTCGTTGAAGTCGGGACTGTGCGCGCGCGTGGCTTCGTCGTCTTCAGCATCCCTCCTTCCCTCGAGCAGCGGCGTCTTCGTTCTGACGAGCCTCGCGTGCTGTGTCTGTGCGGTTGCCATAGGGGTTTCTCAATGGACTGCTCTCGGCACGCGGATGCGCCCCCCGCAGTCGTGTGAGCGTGCTCGTGCGTCATCGATGCTGGGAGCATGATGTGACAGTCATGTCGTGACCGTCTGTCCTGATACGCACACCATGTTGTCGAAGCGTGTGCTGTGTTGAACAGTACCGTGTGGGTGAAAGCCGCTACTCTCGTGGCGAGGTTCAACATGTGTCGCGTTTTTACCCTGACTATCGTGTGTGCCACCGCGATCGCGGTCTCGTCCACCTCCGCTCAACCAGTGCTGTCCCGTTATCGCGGCGTTACTTTAGGGGATCCGGTGCAGGTGGTTGTCGACCAACTCAACGTGACCTCGTCTGACGTCAAGGTTGTGCACGAGCGTCCGACGCTGATTCAACGAATCACGTGGCGACCCCGGCGGTTGATCAGCGGCACAGTCGTCGAGCCAGATTCGCTGGGTGAGATGGTCCTCACGTTCCATCTCGAACGGCTCACAAGTATCGCCGTCATCTACGACCTCGACCGGACAAGAGGGCTCACCAACGCCGACCTGCACGAGGCGTTCACCAACACCTATGGAACATCGATACTCGTACCGACGCCAACGCGAACGGCGCTCACTTCCCGCGCCGAGCCCGAGATAATCGGACGCTGGGACGATACTGAGACGCTCGTGCTGCTCTGGCGCGAGTCCTCTACCAACCGCATCAAGCTCACCGTCACGGCGATCGCCGCCGACCGGGCGACGCAGGAGGCCATCGCGGATAGCGTGCGCCTGGAAGAGAGCGAAGCGCCGGCGCGGGACCTCGCCCGTCGAGCGAACGAGGAGGCGGCCCTTCGAGCGCGAGACGAGAAGTCCCGCAGCGACAACAAGGCGATCTTCAAGCCGTAACCGCGGCTTCATCCGCGTCTCGCGTTACCCCGGAGAAAGGCTCTCATGACGATATCCATTCGTCGAGTCGTCCTCACGTTGCTGTGCAGCGCGATGTCTGCATCACAACTCGGTGCACAGGGACACCCTCGCTACCGGACGTATCAGATGGGCGACGACGTGCTCACCATTTCGCGGCAGCTTGGCGTACCAGCGCCCGCCGGCACATTGATGCCTCCTGGGCTTGGCGCAGTAGTGGAATTGAGGTGGCGCTCGCAGTACGTTCGTCGCGGTGTCGCGCCATCGAGTGATCCCGTGGCAAGCCTGGTCTTCAGTTTCTTCGAGAACCAGCTGTTCAGAATCGTGATCGACTATGCACCCGATCGTACCGAAGGGATGACCGAGTCGGACGTCGTGGCAGCTGTGTCCAAAATCTATGGCACACCAGCAAAGCGCACACACCCTCCAAGCCCTGTGGGCTTGCGCCCACAGCGGCCTGTGGACAATGTGGTCGCGCAATGGACAGACGGCGAGCACCGGGTGGCATTGCTCGCGGTACAGGACCAGCGCGCCTTCCGAATGATCGTCGCCTCCGCGCCGCTCGAAGCCCTCGCGCGCGCGGCCGGCGCGCACGAAACTCCGGCCGACGTGCTCGACTGGGAAACGCGTGACACAGCCCGGCCGAATGCCAACAACGAGAGCCATGCGGATGAGAACACGCGGCGCGAGAACATCGCTTCGTTCATTCCCTGAGCTACGCCCGTCCGATCCACGTCGTCGTTGCTCGCGAGGTGACTTTGGTCCCGTACGAGACAGCCGAGGCTAGCTCAGCTAGAAAGAGCGGGAATGGATCCCCAACTGCAGTGTCTCATTTGGGACAGCGTCAACGCTGAGCCTGATCTATCGTCAGCACTTCTCTCTGCGGAGTGCTGCTATGAACTCTCATACCGACGTGTTGTACAGGCCGGCGTGCCCCTTCTGTCGCGGCCAGGGGGCCGCGAACGAAGTGACAATGCGAAACTACCAGCGGACCATCACGTACGTCTGTAGCACCTGCATGAAAACCTGGACCGCGACAGATCATGTACCGTTAGACCTGATGAGAGAAGAACGACAGCCCTCGCGCGGATCCTCAACGCGATGACGCGGACGAACACGACGTGGCGACGGATCGATCAATCCGAGAACGCTTGACTTTCGAGACAGTTGCTATCGTCGATCTCGCGGAGCCAGGGGAATCTCCGAAGGCGAGACGGCGGCTCAGTCTTGCTGACGTGGTCAGTCGCCGACGGATCCTGATCCGGATGCGGTGGAAGCGCGGCTCACCAAGACGCGGTCGACGCGATTCCCGTCCATATCGACTACTTCGAATCGGTGGCCGCGTCGTTCGAAGACATCGCCGGTCCGCGGCACTCGGCGCAGAGCCGCCATCGCGAGACCACCGAGCGTGTGGCAGTGCTGCGCCTCTTCGTCACTGAGCAGCGACTCTGTGTCGATCGTTCGCAGCACGGTGTGGAGGTCCAGCCCGCCGTCCATGAGCCAACTGCCGTCGTCGCGACGGACGATCAGGGGTTCCGCGCCCGGTTCGGCGGGCGGGTCTCCGACAATTGAGGATGTCACATCGGTCAGGCTGACCAAGCCCTGCGTGTCGCCAAACTCGTCGACGACAAGCGCGACTGGTAGATGCGTCCGCTTGAACTGCTCAAGGAGCTTCATCAACGTCATCGTTTCCGGCACGAACAAGGCGGGCTCCGCGAGGGCGCGGAGATCCAGCGCGCGTCCATCCATGACCTGATCCAGAAGTCTTGTCGAGCGCACAAAACCCAACACGTGATCCAGCCCTCCATCGCACAGCGGAACGACTGAGTGCGGATCCTGCCGAAGTTTCTCGCGATGGGCGTCCACCTGATCGCGAACGTCCAGGAACACGACGTCCGAACGCGGCGTCAGGACCGCACTAACGTGGCGTTCGTCCAGATTCAGCACGTTCGTAACCATCTCGTGCTCGGCGCCCTCGAAAACGCCTTCGTCGGCGCCCTGCTCCAAAAGCACGCGGATCTCCTCCAAGGTCACGGCAGGTTGCTTCACTTGGCGTACAGCAAATAAACGAAGAATGGTGTCCGTCGAGACGCTGAGCAAGGTGACGATGGGGCGCCCAATGGACGCCAGCACGTTGATCGGACGCGCGATGATGCTGGCAATCGCCTCCGGGTGGGTCAGGGCCAACCGCTTCGGCACCAGTTCGCCAAGGATTAGAGAGGCATAAGTAAGCAGCACGACCATCACTCCCACCGCGAGGGTCTCTGCGTAAGGCGCCAGCATAGGTACGTGTTCAAACGACATGCGGAGGCGGCTCGCGATTGACGCCTGGCCGATCGCCCCGTTCAGGATACCGATGCTGGTGATCCCGACCTGCACGCTGGAGAGAAAGCGCGTGGGTTCCGACGAGAGCGTCAGCGCATGCCGGGCACCCGTGCTCCCCGCCTCGGCCATCTGCAGCAGGCGTGCGCGCTTGGACCCGACGATGGCGATCTCGGACATCGCGAAGACGCCATTGAGCAGGATGAGGATCAGGAGGAGCGTGATGTCTGTCAGCATGAATGAATGTCTCGTGGGATCGGTTCAGCTCATGAGGCGGTTCGTCGCACGTTTTCTGTTCTCGCCAGCCACCGCGCGATTTGTGCCGCTGAGGGGAAAGGTGTAAGGTAGGTACATCTTCACGCTTTCCTGAGACACCGACCATTTCGCTGGGCGTTCTCCAGCCTTGGCCCTGCCCTCATCAAGGCTCGTTTCCCCTAGAAAGCAGGCTGCCATGATCGCGCGCCCCTCTGACGCGGCACCACTTGCTGCACTGCTGCAACAAGTCCGCGAAGCATACGGAAGAATGCCGCGCCTCGAATTGACGAAGCCGCAAGCCATGCGCTTATTCGGGGTGGCACCCTCGGTATGCGCCGCGATGTTCAGGGCGCTCGTCATGGAGAACTTTCTGTCCCGCGCCGGCGATGGCGTATTCGTGCGGTCGACCACCGATGTGAAGAACAACCGCGCCGTGACGCCTCAGACGTCGTGGTAAGGGGGATGGATGCGTGACGGGTTCCTGCTAAGGAATCTTTGGCCGGGCCTTGTCCTGCTTCCTTTGTTCCTCCTCTTTCTGTTTCTTGATTTGCTGTTGCTTGTTCTTTTCCTTGTCCTTCTTGCCACCCTTGTCTCCCATACCTGCTCCTTTTCAGCTAACTCTGACCTCTGACAACGCGTGAGTGAACCAGGTCCGCCGCCACAGTAGGAGATGCCGTTGCCATCCAGGGTTCTGTTCAGGCGTGATTCACGCGGCGCAGGACCATCAGCGACACGTCATCGTAGGGACGCGCGTCTCCAACGAACGCCTGGAGCGCCAGTACCCGCCTGATCGGCGTGGGCTCACCGCTGTGACACCTCATCCGATCGCTGACGCTGTTCGGCGAGCCATTGATGGCTCACGACACCGAGAGCAGGGTCTTTCCATCGTCGATACCGTGACCATGCAATGGAGGAGATGAGCGCAGCGACACCAATAGCGGCCCAGACGAAGGTCACCCTGAGGACCTTGAGTCTCTAAGGGACTCTATGGAGCGCTCAAAGGTAACGGTCCTGGCAAGGAGATTCGGTTTGGCCGTCCTGCCGCCCATGATCCAGGCATCTGCATATGAGGACTTGTCACGGTCTGTGTTGGTCCACCATTCCTGCTGGGTACGCGCGGAATCTGGGAGCGCGAAGCCAAGAAGGTCTTCGAGCTGCGCGAAGGTGAGAACGACGCTGTCGGCGAACCGATTTACCAGGTATTTGTGGAGCGGCATGCACTTGCCGGGGACCTTGGCGGCCTTTCCGGGCACGTTGCCAATCAGCCGCTCCTCCGTGGGCACGTCGGCTGTCCCAACAGACCGCACAGTCCACCCTCGTAGTCGGTTCCACTTCCACATGAGGCTCACGTCCAGTCACTCTTCAGATAAGAGCATCGTAGCGGGCGCGCGTCCCAGCAGATGTCCTGTTCTGAACAGCCCGCGCGCCGCGGGCCGTGTACGCTCGGTGATGTCTCGTCGTTCACTCCTGTCCATACCGGCCCCGCTGGCGATCAGCGCCCCCGTTTCAACGACCAGACGTGGGAGTCACATGAAAGTCACACCGCTTCACGACCGTCTCATCATTCAGCGTCTCGAGGAAGGCGAACAGACCATTGGCGGCATCATCGTGCCCGATTCCGCCAGGGAGAAGCCACAGCGCGGCAAGGTGTTCGCCGTCGGGCGGGGCAAGGTCAGGGACGATGGCAGCCGCCAGCAGCCTGACGTGAAGGATGGCGACACCATCCTGTTCGGGAAGTACTCGGGTCAGGAAATCAAGATCGACGGCGAGGAGTACCTCATCCTGCGTGAGGACGAAGTGCTCGCGATCATCGACAGCAAGTAGGACTGACACACATGGCAAAACAGATCATTTACGGCGCGCACGCCCGCGGGGCCATCCTGCGCGGGATCAATCAACTGGCGAACGCGGTCAAGGTCACGCTCGGCCCGAAGGGGCGCAACGTCATCCTCGACAAGAAGTTCGGCTCCCCCACCATCACCAAGGACGGTGTCACGGTGGCGAAAGAGATCGACCTCAGGGATTCGCTCGAGAACATGGGCGCGCAGATGGTCCGCGAGGTCGCGAGTAAGACGTCGGATACGGCGGGAGACGGCACCACGACGGCCACGGTGCTGGCGCAGGCGATCTATCGCGAAGGCGCGAAGAACGTGGTGGCAGGGGCCAACCCGATGGAGCTGAAGCGCGGGATCGACAAGGCCGTCGAGGTTGTGGTGGCCGAGGTCAAGAAGATGGCGCGGCCCGTGTCGGGCAACATGGTCGCGCAGGTCGGCATGATCTCCGCCAACGGCGATCAGGCGATCGGCACGATCATCAGCGAGGCCATGGAAAAGGTCGGCAAGGACGGCGTGATCACCGTTGAAGAAGCCAAGACGCTCGAGACGTCGCTCGACTTCGTCGAAGGTATGCAGTTCGACCGCGGGTATCTCTCGGCGTACTTCGTGACCGATCCCGAACGCATGGAGGTCGTGCTCGAGAACCCCCTGATCCTCATCAACGAGAAGAAGATTTCGTCTATGAAGGATCTCCTCCCCGTGCTCGAGCAGGTCGCGCGGCTCGGTCAGCCGCTCCTCATCATCGCGGAGGACATCGAGGGTGAGGCGCTCGCCACGCTCGTCGTCAACAAGCTGCGGGGCACGCTGCACGCTGCCGCGGTGAAGGCGCCAGGCTTCGGCGACCGCCGTAAGGCGATGCTCGAAGACATCGCGATCCTCACCGGCGGACGCGCCATCACCGAGGACCTCGGCATCAAGCTCGAGAACCTCAAGCTCGAGGATCTCGGCAAGGCCAAGAAGATCACGATCGACAAGGATACGACCACGATTATCGAAGGCGCCGGTATGTCCTCCGCGATCGAGGGGCGCGTCAAGCAGATCCGCACACAGATTGAGGACACGACCTCGGACTACGACCGGGAGAAGCTGCAGGAACGGCTGGCGAAGCTCGTGGGCGGCGTTGCGATCATCAAAGTCGGTGCGGCGACCGAGACCGAGATGAAGGAAAAGAAGGCGCGCGTCGAAGACGCCATGCACGCGACGAAGGCGGCCGTCGAGGAGGGCATCGTGGCGGGCGGCGGTGTGGCGCTCCTGCGTGCAGGCCAGGCGCTCGACGGTCTCGCGCTGACTGGCGACGAGTTGGTCGGTCTTCGCATCGTCCGTCGGGCAATCGAGGAGCCGATGCGACACATTGCAATCAACGCTGGCGCCGAGGGATCGATCGTCGTGTCGAAGGTCAGGGAGATGACGCTGGACGAGGGCTTCAACGCGGCCACGGAAACCTACGAGGATCTGGTGAAGGCCGGCGTCATCGATCCGGCGAAGGTGGTCCGCAGCGCGCTGCAGAACGCTGCGTCGATCGCGTCATTGCTGCTCACGACCGAAGCGCTGATCTCGGAGATCCCCGAGATAAAGCCGGACGCGAACCCGGCGCACGGTGGTGCCGGCGGAGACATGGGAGCGATGTACTAGCGAAAGGGCGATGCGATGCTGCTCGACTACCCGACCGACGTCCGCACGCGGAAGGCCGACGCAGCGGACCTGCTTCGAATGGACGATGACGGCGGGTGGCGGCCTGAAGCAGCCTGGCGCCTCACTGCCCCACCCGCTTCCGTCGGAGGAGCCGAGTGGGGCGTACCGAGTGGAATGATTCCTGGCGAGCGCGAGCCCGGTCCGCAGACGCGGTGGGGAGGGTCCGCCGCTGGCACCCAAACCCTTGCGGACTGGCCGATGAGTGCCGCGACGATTGCCGATCGTCAGCGAGAGGGAGGCGGCGGTCCGAATCAGCGACGTCGCGCGAGGGCAGCAGCCTGGAAGCGAAGATGGCAGGCGTTGCGTGGGTTGCTCATGCCCGCGCCTCTGTCCCGACGCCGACTCCACTCTCAGCTGCCGGTAGTTGAAGACCAGGCAAGGGACGCGCCGTAAACAGAAGGCGACAAGGCCGAGCGATCAGGCGCGCCCATCGGTTCGCCCGGTTCACCCGCGCGCTATCGGTGGCGATCCCGGTGTTCGCATACATCTGCCTGTACAGCTTCGAGAGCAAGACGAAGGCGATGCGTGCTCGGAGAGTAGGCGTGCACCGCGACCGCGCCCAGATGCGCCGCAGACTGTAGAAGTGGTCCCAGACGGCCTGCGTCCTCGCGCGGATTTCGTCCGGGGACATCGTGGGATGAGGCGCGTACACCTTGGGACGCTGCGCCTGCGGGATCAACCAGTGGCGTGTCACCGGGATGTCTCCAATGCGGGTCGCGTCGCCACCGAGACTCTTTTCCCAAGCCGCGAAGTCGACGGTGCCCGGATACGGAGTGAGCATCACGAACTGCGCAAATGCGAGCCCCGCGCGGTCGGCAATGTCGGCCGTTGCCACAAACGTGGAAGGGCGATCGCTCGGAAGCCCGAAGATGAATGACCCGAGCACACCCACGCCGTGATCACGGAAGGTGCGGAGGCGAGTCACCAGTGCTTCGCCAACGTCGTTGAAGCCCTTGTAAACGTCCTTGAGGCCTTCCGGCGTGACGGCCTCCACACCGACGAGTGCCCCCTTGATGTTGGCCCGCCGCATCGCCGTCAGGAACGCAACGTCTTCCGCGGCCTCCATGGTGATCTGTGTGAAGAACACCATGTCCGACGGCAGCTGCGTCAGCCGCTCCATCAGCTCGAATCGCTCCGCGCGCAGAGCCCGAAGCTGCTCCAGCCGTGCCACATTGTGCTGACGCTGCGCCATCGCAATGTCGGCCAGGGTGACCGGGTAGAAGTTGTCGTCGGCAAGCGCCACAAAACGGAAGCCACGCCGTCGAAGCTCCAGAATCTCCTCGACGACGACATCCACACGACGCTGTCGCGGGGTCTGACCATCGGTACGCCAGACAGAGCAGAACGAGCAGTGCTTCGGACAGCCGCGGACGGTCTGGACCGAGCCCCACATGTAGCGCCCCTTCGGCAGCAACTCCCAGCGCGCAGGGACGAAGCGATCGGCATCGACTCGGCCGGCCTCGTAGACGCGCTGCAGCGTGCCGCGCGACGCATCATCGAGCACGAGCGGCCACGCGACGTCGCCGTCCCCTCTGACGACGGCGTGTGCGCCGCCCAGATCGAGCGCCTCGTCGGGGTACAGCGTGGCGTGGATGCCGCCGAAGATCACGACTGCCCCTCGGGCTTTCGCCAGGGAGCCAACTTCGTACCCACGAAGGGCGTTGCCGGTGTGAATACCTACTCCGACGACATCGCCGGGTCGAACAGCTTCGACGTCGAAGGGCTCGAGCGTTTCGTCCGTGATCTGCGGACGCCCATACGACGCCGGAGTCGCCGACGCGAGGACGAACAGCCATCGCGGCGTGATCACCCCGACGCCAAAAGAGATGTGACTTGGATTCACCAGATGAACCGTCGTGTCGCCCGCCACCACCTGTGGTGAGGGACGGACTCGGGTCACGGCGTCACTCGAACTGAGGGAGGAGTGCCATTGGATGCGAGTCTCTGGTGCTGCCCGCGTCGCAAGGTGCTCCGTCATCGGAGGGCTTGCCGCTCCCGTAGGTTGAAGTCGCATCGGGCGAATCTAACCGGTCTGCGAAGGGGCCCGATATGCAAAATTGGACGTCTCAGCAAAGCGTCTCCTGGGGAGGCTGCCCGGGCGTGCGTTGCAGCGGATGAACAGCGACCAGAAGGCCATGTTGCCCGTCTCTCACCTGCTTTGGCCGACTTGCAGAAGCACGACATTCAGGCGGTAGTACAGCCTTTCGTCGAAATCACCGCGTGTGACGAAGGCAAAGAGCGGTCGGTCCGTCGTAGAAACGACTCGCGTGTGCGTCCTGTGGCAGCCAAGCCACGCGAGCAGGCGCGCCTGTTCCTCAGCGCTCAAGCCGCAATGTTTTCGAGGATCAACGCGCTTGGCTTACTGCCAGGAAGCTCGAGCGGCGCTTGAGGAGGCTTCCAGACAATCGGTTCGGGGATGTGCGGCTGCATCTGGAGGAGCGCAGCACCGGTTGCCTCGACCGGGCCTTCAATGAGCACATTGTGGCGCCGCGTCCGCAAAAGCAACGACTCGGTCGCATGCCAATGCGGCAGCGAGCGTGTGTTCTTAGTGTTCATCGAATGTCCTCTCACTCATTCCAGTCGCACTCCTGGACACAAGCATCGTACTCGGGACGAAATGAGCAGATGTCCAATTCTGAACAGTCCGCGCCCAACAATGCGCGTACCTTGCTTGGCCGAGCGCGGTCGAGGTCACCCTCGGCGCGAGGGGACGAAATGTGATTCTCGGGAGAATGCGCACATGGATGAAAAATTGGATCGGGCACTCGGGTATCAGGAGGAGTCCTGCACGATCACCCACGAGACCCATCAGGCAGCCTGCGCGACCGACGCGCCGGACCAAGGAACGCGCGACAAGACCCTGGATGATGTGGCCGGGTGCAGTCTTCGTATCAAGCAGGACCGGCGCAATGGTCATGCCGGGATCTATCTCGGATTCGAACGCAGGGGTCGCCTGAACTCCCGAGGAGCAATCGATGCGGCCGTCATCGCTGGGGAAGGGCAACGGATCTCATACCAATAATTCTGTAGCCAACTGCCTAACGGGCCGGCCTGATCGACTCCCTCTTTGTGTACAGAAAGATGTGCACAACGATACAGACACGCAACCACTCTCTCGGACAAGATCCAGAGCGATTACATTCACGACGCCAGACAGTGCGGAGATCGGTGTGAAGGGTGCAAAAGCAGATGAACGATTGGCCTCGGCAGATAGGAGAGAAACATCAACGGCGCGACGAGGCCGCCTGCCTCCGAGCGAAGGCGATCATCGATGGCGAGCACGAACGCAGTGCCGCGTGCCGCGTCCGCTGGCCGATGATACTCGCGGCAATCAGGGCGCTGACCGAGGAGTACAACACGGGCTTTGGTCTTGATGTTGTCGTCGTCGTCGAGGGCTCAGACCTCGAGCACCCCAGCGTCACGCTCCAATCGGTGGTTTCCGAACACTCGACCCTCGGAATTACGGTCGACGGTCCAGAGCTCCTTGTCCACACGCGAGGCGCCGCCGGTTCGAGCGAAAGCGCGCGTTGGGTTGCTCTGAACCGTACCGACGAGGACACCGCGGCGTACTTGGTGCAGGACTGGATGCAGCGGCTCTAGCTGCTGGACGACCTGGACACGGAAACAAGAAGTCGGAACCTGACCGGGGTGCAGCTGGTCCTCAGCTGCGGTTCCAAGTTGTGGAATCTACAAACGTCCTTCTGTGAAAGCCCGTTTGGAGAAATAGATCGTTCCGAGCGGCGCACCAACATCCGCCAGACGATTGGCGTCGCGCCGCTTGGCGAACGACTCCTGACGGAGACGATGGCGTCACGAGGGTGACTCCGGGAGGAGTCTCGCAGCATGAATAGCGAAAGCCGTCCCAAGCCCGTGCCGACTCTTGGTACGCAGAATGCTCTTCTCACGAATACCGGGCGTACTCGGTGCCTGAATCCTCTCGACGGCATGCACCCTCATCGACACCGGCGAGCCCGAGCCCGGCCTCATCGTCGCCACAGACGATGCGCGAACCTGACCCGCCGCGCGGGTGAGCCTCCAAACGGGCGCGGGGCGGCGCGCACGCAGTCAGGCAGTAGATATGGAACCTAGAAAGAGGAGTACGACAATGGCAAGCAGAAACACTTCGACAGATAACCCAATCACGGACAAGGCTGCCTCGTTCGGTCAGGAACTTGGCGACCGAGCGAGCGAAGCCAGGGATTCGATATCGGACATGGCACGTACAGCAACAAGGAAAGTCGACGAGAGTCGATCGATGGCCGCGGACCGGCTCGAAGGTGCCGCATCGACTGTCTATGAGCGAGTGGGTGATCTCCCAGGTGGTCAACGAGTGAAGGAGTTAGCGTCCGCGGCAGCAGACCGTTTGAGCACGACTGCCGACTACGTGCGCAATCACGACGCTAAACGCATGATGGCGGACGTTGGGACCGCCGTGAAAAACAATCCTGGGCCTGCGCTGCTCATTGCGGCGGCCTTTGGCTTCGTGCTCGGCCGGGCGCTCACCCGAGACTGAGATCGACGCGACAGGAGGCACGGTGACAGGGGCTCGATCCATCTCCGACGTCCTGCAAGACATTCTCAGGAATGTGTAGGACATTCTGCGATCCGAGGTGCGCCTCGCGAAGGCGGAGATTCGGCAGGAGGAACCCATGGGCGCTTTCGCGCCTGCGCTGGGACCGTGTCCTCCGACACTTGAAAGTCACCAATGATCGACATGCAGTCCAGAGTTACCAGAAGTATTCGGCATCCATGGCGCGCAACCACGCTAGTGGTCGCGGTGGTCATCGGCGGGCTGGTGATAGCCCTCGCCTCTGTCGTCCCGTTTTCGTCAGAAACGGCGCGCAGAAAGGTCATCGAGGCGTTATCAGCACGACTCAATGCAGAAGTGGAGTTGGCCGAGCTTCGATTTCGAGTGCTCCCGCAGTTTCACGCGGAAGGTGTTGGCTTAGCGATTCGTCACCGAGGCCGACGCGACGTACCGCCGTTGATCTCGATTCGGCGGTTCTCCGCCGAAGGCAACCTGTTCGGCCTCCTTCAGAGGCACATCACCCGAGTCACAGTCGATGAGCTGGACATTGAGATTCCGCCAGATCGCAATCGCGATCGGAACGCCGGCGAGGACCCGCCGGATTCATCAACGTCCGAAGGTGTCGACCGCGACGTGAGCCGTACGTTCGTCATCGACGAACTGGTCGCCAATGATGCCCGTTTGGTCATCATTCCGCGGGACTCGGACAAGCCTCCGAAAGTATGGAGCATTCACGATCTTCGGATGCGAACCCTCTCTCTCGATGGACCGATGGCCTTTGAGGCGTCGCTCGAGAACGCAGTGCCACCAGGCGCGATCGGAACATCGGGCTCGTTCGGGCCATGGCAGCGCGAGGAACCCGGCCAGACGCCTCTCGACGGGAAGTTCACGTTCGAGCGCGCCGACTTGGGTGTGTTCAAGGGTATCTCTGGCATCCTGTCCGCGATCGGAACATTCGGAGGCACGCTCGAGCGAATCGAGGTTCACGGCGTGACCGACACTCCGGATTTCACGATCGCAGCGGGTGGCCATCCCATTCCGCTCCACGCGACGTATCACGCCATCGTCGATGGCACGAACGGCAACACGCTCCTCGAAAAAGTGGACGCGTCCTTTTTGAACACGTCGTTGACAGCCAGGGGTGGTGTGGTAAAGAAGCCCGGCGCCGATGGCCGGACCGTCGAACTCGATGTGGTGATGGACGACGCCCGACTCGAGGATGTACTGCTGATGGCTGTAAAGGCGCCTACACCCCCGATGGCTGGCGCCTTGAAGCTCGGGACCAGGTTCGAGCTGCCGCCGGGCGATCGTGATGTCGTTGAAAAGCTGCAGCTGGACGGGGCGTTTACGATCGCGGACGCGCGCTTCGCGAGCCCCCACGTGCAGACCAAGATCAACGAGTTGAGCCGGAGAACACAAGGACAGGCGGCGGCACAAAAAGCCGGGCAGGTCTTGTCGCAATTTGCCGGCAAGTTCACGCTGCGAGCAGGCCAACTCGCGCTGCCGCATGTCACGTTCGACATGCCTGGATCGGCGATTCGTCTCGGCGGACACTACGGCCTCGTCTCGGAGCAGATCGACTTCGCAGGCACGATATTCACCGATGCAAGCCTTTCGGAAATGACGACCGGCTACAAGAGCCTGTTGCTGAAACCCGTCGATCTCGTCTTCAAGCGAGATGGCGGAGGAAGCGCCATTCCGATCAGGATCACGGGGACGCGAAGCACACCGGCATTCGGTCTCGACAAGGGTCGTGTCTTCAAGCGGGATTCGAAGTAACTTGAATCGCGAGACAACGCGCGGCGCAGCAGGAGTGTCGCGTCTGATCGCGCTGACGGGCGGCAATGTCGATCGCAATTTCGAGTTCTTCCTGCATGACGTGCCCTCCAGCACTTTCACTCAGATCACCAACATGGACGACGGCGAGCGATGGTTGTTGATACAGCTAAATGGAAGCCAGAACGCTGCTCACGGTGACTGCCTTGGCCGAGACGGGGGTCGGCTTACTCCTGCTGTTGTCACCGCCGCTTGTCTCCGGGTTGTTGCTCGGCGTATCCCTTGATGCGCCGGCCGCGTTGATAGTGGGCCGCATCGCCGGCGCTGCGCTGGTCTCGCTGGGCAGCGCCTGCTGGCTGGCGCGCGATGACGGACCGAACCGCGCCCGCCGCGGGTTGGTCGCGGCGATGGTGCTGTATAACTGCGCCGCTGTCGCGGTTCTCGCACACGCTGGCGCGGGTGTGAGACTCGTCGGCGTTCTGATGTGGCCGGCGGTTGCTCTCCACGCAGCACTCGCCCTCTGGTGCATCGCGTGCTTGCGGAGTGGGCCGCTAACAGCGTCCGGGCGGTGAGAACGAAGTCGTGAAATGACCCGCGCGCCTTTGGTTTACGCGTTGACGCGGACGAACAGGGCGGCAGCCGCGATTGCGTCGCACATGGCCGCTATCGAGAATCGACCCAGGAAGAGTCCGCACAACTCCGCGCCTCCTCACCCGAGCCGAACGAACCGATCGACGCTCACCACATGCTGTAGGCCGCCCACCATTGGCGGTGAGAGGCTGGACCGAGAACTCGCGCATCCGCAATCACAAGGCCGCAGAAACAGGGAACATGTCTCGGACGCCCACTGCGACACGATGGCGGACGGCTTGCTCTCACGAAACATTAAGAGGACAAACACATGCCCGTGAGGCAATTAATCGTGATTGGGACAGTGTTGCTCGCCGCCGGCTGCGGACAGCCACAGCCACCCGGGGGCACGCCTGCCACCGCGTCGTCGCAGGCCGTGCAACTTGGCGGTCCGCCGACCGACGCCGGCACGTTGAACGCCGACAGCGGCGAGATCAAGCCGGCCGATCCGGCCAAGTTCTACAAGGAGCCTGGCTACTCGCCGTACGCAGGGAGGCGCTATCCCGAGCGCCCGTACTTCGGCGACGAGCACGTCCACACCGCGTGGTCGGTTGATGCCGGCGGCAGCGGCGCGACGCTCGGTCCCGAGGAGGCGACGCGGTTTGCACGGGGCGAGGAAGTCACCTCGACCAGCGGCCAGCCGGTGAGGCTCGGACAGCCGCTC
>Ga0207697_10000792_pt1 | contig 17925 bp, 15 predicted proteins | sample KBSSwiS5withPhiX_FD_184293 | JGI IMG/M metagenome (GOLD analysis project Ga0207697, IMG submission 184293) | Switchgrass rhizosphere microbial communities from Kellogg Biological Station, Michigan, USA, with PhiX - S5 (SPAdes) (version 2) | ecosystem: Host-associated > Plants > Roots >... | reverse complement strand
CGATCCGCTGCTCAAGGAGCGGATGCACGACCTCGACGACCTCGCCAACCGGCTGCTGAGGATCGTCTCGGGACGCATGGGGACCGCCGCGCAGACCGGGCTCGCCAAGGACACCGTGCTCATCACGACGATCGTCGCAGTGCCCGCAATGATCGCCGTGGCCCTGCTCCTCACCTAGGCCTCCCCGCCCAAGTAGGGGACAGATAACGCTCCACTCGGGCCTGGGAGGAGCGTTATCTGTCCCCTAGTTGGGCTACTCCACGTCGGCGCTGGCCAGGTAATGGTCGAGGAGCTGTGCACACCGGACGAAGCCCAGGTGCGAGTACGCCTGTGGGTGATTACCCAGGTGCGTTTCCGAGGCAGGATCGTATTCCTCCGGAAGCAGGCCAGTAGGACCGAACAAAGCCACTAGCTGGTTGAACAACTCCAGGGCATCATCCAAGCGTCCAACAGCAAGGTATGCCTCGATCAGCCAGGTGGTGCAGATGTGGAAGCCACCCTCCAAACCCGGCAGGCCGTCGTCGTACCTGTACCTGAAAACGGTGGGACCCACACGCAACTCGCGCTCAACAGCCGTTACTGTATCCAGGAACCGCTGGTCCTGGACATCCAGCAGGCCGGACAAGCCGATATGCAGGACGGCGGCGTCCAGGTCGGGGCTGTCGTAGGCCACGGTGTAGGAAGCCGCAGATGAATCCCAGCCCTCGCGGAGGACTTCCTCGCGGATCTTAGCGGCTATCGGCGACCAGTCCTCGTGTGCAACACGACCATGCAAGGCAGCGGTTCGCAAGGCCCGGTCCAGCGTCACCCAACACATGACCTTGGTGTACACGTGGTGGCGTGGCGGGCGGCGCGCTTCCCAGATTCCGTGGTCTGGCTCGTGCCAGCGGGCAATGACGGCGTGGGCCATCTGCTCCATCAGGAACCAGTGCTCATCCGGCAGGTACCCGCGCCGCTCGCCAAGATCGTGAATCAGCTCGGCAATCGGGCCAAAGACGTCCAACTGCACCTGGTGGTCGGCCGCGTTCCCGATCCTCACCGGACGCGAACCGGCATAACCTGGGAGGCTCTCGACGATCGCTTCCGTGGACAGTGGCGCACCGGTCACCGAGTACAACGGGTGGAGCCATTCCGGCCCGGGCGCAGTTTCAAGGATGCGGCCAAGCCAGCGAAGGAACCCGTCGGCCTCGTCCGTGGAGCCCAAGCTCACCAAGGAATTAACGGTCATGGACCCGTCGCGCAGCCAGCAATACCGGTAGTCCCAGTTGCGTGTCCCGCCAATTCCCTCCGGCAGGGAGGTAGTTGGAGCCGCAAGGACAGCACCTGTGGGCTCGTGCACCAGCGACCTCAGAACCAGCGCCGAGCGTCGCACCAGTGCGGTCTTGACGGTGGGCAGCTGCAGCGACTTGACCCACTCCCGGGCAGACTGCCCGACGGCGGCACGTCGGGTGGGCTCTCCAACCGGGTCCGCGGGTGGCGGCTCTGAGTCACCGCAGCGCAGGTTCAGCACAACGGGACCATACTGCAGCGGCACTTCTGCGGTGGCGGTGGCGTACCTGCCGTCACTGCTGATCTGGAAGGCAACCCCCGGCGCCGAGAGGATGATGGGATCCGAGGTGCCCATGATGTGGACTTCCTCGCCACGGATCTCCATGCTGAACGGCGCAGTGGCATAGTCCGGCCGGGGCGCGAACACTATCCGTGCCGTGCCGGTGCCGGACAGAACACGGACCAGGCTGGTGATGCCTTCAGGCGCGGGCTCAAGATAGTCCGTCACAGTGACGTCGGCCCAACGGGTCTCCACGATCATGGTGTTGTCCACATAGCGCTGGGCGAGTACTTGCGAACGCTTGACTGGCTCGATGCTGAAGTGGCCCGCCGGGTCACCGCCCAGGATATGGGCAAACAGGGACCCCGAATCCGGCAAGGGGTGGGTCATCCAGCAAACCTTGGCGTCAGGGGTGAGCAACGCCGTTGACGTACCGTTCCCGATCATCGAATGCCGCTCCAGCCCCACGGCGTCCTCGCCGAACAGCCACGCCCGGCGCAGTTCGAACAACAAAGCCAGTACGCGCGCAAAGGCTTCCGGATCCGGAATGGTGTGTGCCGCCGTCGTACTCCCGGGTCCGACGTGAAGGCCAAGGTCAGGACCGCGCAACGTGGCGAGCGCCTTTTCGTCGCTTAAAGCGTCGCCCGCGTAAAGGGCAGCGCTCACACCCAGGCGCGAGCGAAGCTGTTCCAGGGCCTGGCCCTTGGCCGGTTCCTCAACGGTGAGGTCCAGCACGGAGCCGTCGATGATGAAGTAGAGCCCGTACTCAATGGCGATCTGCTGGGAACGGAAGATGACGCGTTCCACCACTTCCGGCGTTGCGGGCCGGGTGTGGACAGCAACGCCCACTGGCTTGCGGACGATACTGATGCCCTTCTCGAAGGCGACCGCTTCAGTCAATGCCGTGGCTACCTGCTGGAGCAGGGTTTCCGTGGCCAGGGACAGGGTGTACGCATAGCCCATGTCGAACTCAACGCCGTGCGAGCCCACCAAATGAACTTCTGCCGGCAATCTGGACACGGCAGCAAGGTCGCGTAAGGACCGGCCGGAAATGATCGCTGTATGCGTATTCGGAAGGGCTGCGAGCGCGCGGAGCGCAACGGCCGCGCTGTCCAACGGGAGAGTTTCGGTGGAGACGCCTTCAGCTGCACAGAGCGTGCCGCCATAGTTGCACGCCACCAGCAGACCCGGGACGCGGGCAATGGCCCTCAACTCCGCCATCAACTGCGGTGTGATGCCCTGCTGCGCGTCCGTCCGGAGCAAGGTCCGGAGCAGGCCAAGCGGCAGCGAGTTCATCAGCAGCGCAGAGTCTGCGGCTGATTGATTTAAGGGCGTGGGCATAGCGGATCCTTCCACTGCGGATAGCTATAGTCTCCGCCTGTGGAGTTTCGGCGTCATGCCTAAATCATTGCAAATGCGTAAAGCTTTCGAATTTATTTTCGATGCCTGCCCCTACGCCGTTACAAGCCCCGCAACCTCGGCAACCAACTCCACCGAGCGCAGGCGCTCGTCGGTGCCAATGCTCTGGTGGGCAACGATGAGTTCGTCCGCATCAGCGTGCTTGGCGAACTCGTCAAGGTAGTCGCGCACAACGTCCGGCGTACCGACGGCGGAGTACTTCATCATTTGGGAAATGTGCTGGCCCTGCGGGGAATCCAGCACCATATCCGCTTCGTCGTCCGTGAACTGTCGGCCGCCGCCAAAGAACAGCGAGACACGGGCGCGCTTCACGGCAAGGTGGATCGCCTGGGCCTCAGCATTGCTGTCCGCTGCGGTGACGTTGACCCCTGCGATGACGTGCGGTTGGGACAGCTGTTCCGAGGCCTTGAAGTCCCGGCGGTAGATGGCCACGGCATCCTGCAAGGCGGCAGGCGCAAAGTGCGAAGCGAAGGCATAAGGGAGGCCCAACTGGGCAGCCAGCTGTGCTCCAAACAGCGAGGAACCCAGGATGTACAGCGGCACGTTGGTGCCCTTTCCCGGAGTCGCTTCGACGCCCTGGATGCGGGTAGGTCCGGTGAGGTAGCCCTGCAGTTCCAGGACATCCTGCGGGAAAGCATCCGAGGACGTATGGTCACGGCGAAGCGCACGCATGGTGTTCTGGTCACTGCCCGGCGCACGGCCAAGTCCCAGGTCAATGCGTCCCGGGTGCAGTGTCTCCAAGGTGCCGAACTGCTCCGCAATGGTCAGCGGCGAGTGGTTCGGAAGCATGACGCCACCTGCACCAAGCCGGATGGTGTTCGTGTGCGCGGCGACGTGGGCGATCAGGACACTCGTGGCCGAGGAGGCGATGGCGGACATGTTGTGGTGCTCGGCGTACCAGACCCTGCGATAGCCCAGCTCTTCGGCCTTCTGCGCCATGGCCACGCTGCCGGCGAGACTTTCCGCCACGGTCTGGCCCTTTCCGATGGTTGCCAGGTCCAGGATGGAAAGAGGAACAGTCACGGGGAATGCCTTTCGGTACGTTTCGCGGCACCCGCACTGTTGGTTGGCGGGCACTCTAGCGACAACGACGGCGACCCCCGGCTTATTTCTGTGAGTTGCGTCGCGCAAGGGCTTCTTCCGGTTTTCCCCAGAACGTTTGTGACCTCGTTCGACTCCCGATTAACTGCAATTACCCCCTGTATCCCAGCGTTTCAGAGTGCTTTGACCGCGTTCCTGCCCTGTTGGATAGTTGCAGCCACAAGTACGCATCAGACACCCCCGGTAGGGGAAAAATAAGGGGAAACCATGGCACGTTTTGCAGCCAAGACCGGCCTGACCGCGGCGCTGGCCGCTACGGTTCTACTGGGGCTCGCCGCCTGCTCGGATCCGGGCGCAACGGCGGCGACAGCACCGTCGTCGGGCTCTTCAACGGCATCCTCCAGCGCTGCCAAAGACTTCAACCTGTCGCCCGAACAGGACCGCATCAAGGTGACCGTCGACTCCGCGGCCGCGGCCTTGGTTCCGGAAGCCATCAAGGCCGATGGAAAACTGACGGTGGTCTCGACCGGCGGGACGCCGCCGCTGAGCCTGTTCGCCACGGACAACAAGACCCTGATCGGCAGCGAGGTTGACCTCGCGTACGCCATCGGCGAGAGCCTTGGCCTTCAGGTTGAAGTGTTGCCGGTGGCGTGGGCCGACTGGCCCCTCGGCGTCGAATCCGGCAAGTATGAGGCCGTCCTCTCCAACGTCACAGTCACCGAAGCACGCAAGGAAAAGTTCGATTTCGCGACCTACCGCAATGACCTCCTGGGCTTCTACGCCAAGGCCGACTCGGACATTTCAGAGGTCAAGGAGGCCAAGGACGTCGCTGGCAAGCGCGTGATCGTCGGCTCCGGCACCAACCAGGAAGCCATCCTGGTGCGGTGGGACGAGGAGAACAAGAAGAACGGTTTGAAGCCGGTTGAGTTCCAGTATTACGACGACGACTCCGCCTCCCAGCTCGCCCTCCAGTCCGGACGCGCGGACCTGACGTTCGGGCCCAACGCCTCCGCAGCCTACAAGGCGGCAAAAGATGGCAAGACTAAAGAAGTGGGCACTCTCAATGGCGGCTGGCCGCTGAAGGCTGAGATCGCCTTCACCACCAAGAAGGACAACGGACTTGCTGCGGCAGCGCAGGCTGCCATCAACCACCTCATCAAGGACGGCAGCTACGGCAAGATCCTGGACCGTTGGGGCCTCTCCTCCGAGGCCATCCCGACATCCGAATTGAACCCGGCAGGCCTGCCCAAGAAGTAGGAACCGCTGTGGCAGGGCAGACCTGCCGACGTCGAATCCCCGCCGGACACCAACCGGCGGGGATTCTTGCGCTGGACCCTGCTAGAAGTGTGCTGGATCGGTGTTGGCCCCACAAAGAATGACCGCGACCGTCTCACCATCCTTGGGCACGTAGGCGCCGGACAGCAGGGCGGCGTAGGCTGTCGCCGCACCGTGTTCCACCACCATTCGGTAGTCCTCCCACAGCTTGCGGCGGGCCTGGACGATGTCTTCGTCGCTGACCAGCACGCTCTGCACACCAGTGCGACGGGCAACACCAAATCCAATCTCGCCAATTCGCCGCGCACCCAGGGAATCCACGGCGATACCGGAAACGGCCACATCCACCGGCTCTCCCTTGGCCAAGGCCGTGTGCAGCGTGGGAACCGTCTCGGGCTCGACGCCCACCACATGGGCCCGGCCTTCAACCGCCGCCGCAATGCCGCCCATCAATCCGCCGCCGCCTACAGCAACGAGGATGGTATCGACGTCGGGCAGTTCGTCCAGCAGCTCCAGGCCAACGCCGCCTGCGCCAGCCACAATCTCGGGCTGGTCATAGGCATGGCAATAGACCGCGCCGGTTTCCTCGGCAAACTTCACAGCTGCAGCGTAGGCCTCGGCGTACTCAGAGCCTCCTTGGACCACCCGTGCTCCGCTGGCGTACAACTTGTGGATCTTGGTGGCGGGCGCGGCCTCGGGAACGAAGACCGTAGCAGGGACTCCGAGCTTGGACGCTGCGTAGGCGTTGGCCAGGCCCGCATTGCCCCCGGACGCCACCACAATGCCAACCTCCGGGTCCAGTTCGCCATTCTCGCGCGCCGTCAGCAACCGGTTGAAGGCTCCCCGGGCCTTGAACGTTCCCGTGTGCTGCATGTACTCGCACTTGAACCACAGATGATACGGCTCCTGGTTGCCGCTCTCAGCCACCGGTGTATGCCGTACCCAGCCTGCCGTCCGTGAGTACGCTGCTTCTACTTCTTCGCGTGTGACCATCGTGTGCTGCACCTTTCGTCCGTTTCATCCTATGGTTCGGGCGGTGGTGCTGGGGTCCTGGTTTAGGGGTTTTGGCGTTCGGCGCTCAGGCCTCGGGGATCACCATAGCGAAGCGCTCCGGGCGGGCGACGTCCGGATCCGGGCCATTGCGGACGCCGAGGTCCAATCCGTCGATGGCCGCGAGTTCTTCTTTACTGAGCTCGAAGTCAAAGACATCGAAGTTCTCCGCGATGCGTTGTGGGTTGGTCGACTTGGGAATGGCTGAGCGGCCTTGCTGCAAGTGCCAGCGGATCATCACCTGGGCCGGTGTCTTGGCGTGGGTCCGCGCGATCGCTGCAATAGCGGGATCTTCCATCACGTTCCGTCGGTCTCCGCCCCAGCCTGGGTAGAAAGTGATTCCGCCAATGGGTGACCAGGCCTGGGTGAGGATACCGTTTGTTGCATCCGCGTCCTGGACATCGGGCTGCGTGAAGTAAGGGTGCAGCTCGATCTGGTTTACCGCAGGCACGATGTCAGTTGAGGCGAGCAGTTCCTTGAGGTGGTGCGGCATGAAGTTGCTGACACCGATTGAGCGGACGCGCCCGTCCTCGAGTAGTCGTTCAAGCGCCTTGTACGCTTCGATGGTCTTCTCGAACCGGTCCGTGGCGGGCTGGTGCAGGATGAACAGGTCCAGGTAATCGACACCGAGCTTGCCCGCTGCCTTGTCCCAGGCATGGAGTGTCTGCTCGTAGCCGTAGTCGCTGACCCAGACTTTTGTCTCGATGAAGACATCCTCCCGCTGCAATCCGGATGCCCGGATACCTTGGCCCACCTCCCGCTCGTTGCCGTACGCAGCGGCGGTGTCGATGTGCCGATAGCCCGTGGCAAGGGCTGTCTCCACGGCGGCAGTGGTTTCCTCGGGTGCGCTCTGGAAGACGCCCAAGCCGAGTGCCGGCATCGTGACGACATTGTTCAGGGTTAGTTCAATAGTCATGATGTTCACGCTATGCAGGCCTGCGGGGCTGTGGGAGTGCCCGTCATTACCCCCTTGGGCGTCCCAAGTAATACCAGGCCCTCCCTCGCTCCCTTTCTGACGGCGTAGCGTTGCTCTCATGAGTCATAGCGAGGACGTACGGAAGTTCCTGACCTCCCGGCGTGCAAGGATCAAGCCCGACGCCGCAGGGTTGCCGGCCTATGGGGGCAACCGCCGCGTGGCAGGACTGCGTCGCGAGGAAGTAGCAATGCTGGCCGGGATGAGCATCGACTACTACATACGGCTCGAACGTGGAAACCTCTCTGGAGCCTCGGATAGTGTTCTTGAGTCGCTCGCCCGAGCCCTGCAGCTTGACGACGCCGAGACAGCGCACCTCTTCGACCTGGCACGCGCGGCCACGGCCGCGCCTCGGGTAAGGCGGAAGCACAGCCCAAAGACGGTCCGCCCAAGCGTGCAGCGGGTCATTGATGCCATCACCACGGCACCGGCGTGGGTTCGGAACGACCGCGGCGATGTCCTCGCTTCCAACGAACTTGGCGCAGCTCTCTACATGGACCTGATGGCCGAAGAAACAACCCCGCCAAACAGCGCACGATTCACCTTCCTCAACCCCAAGGCACGCCAGTTCTTCGCAAATTGGGAGCGTAGCGCCGACGATATTGTTGCCGTCCTTAGGTCTACCGCCGGAAAGAATCCTTACGACAAGGACCTTACTGACCTGATCGGGGAGCTCTCCACGCGCAGTGAGGAGTTCCGGGTCAGGTGGGCCAGGCACGATGTGAAGTACCACCGCACGGGTCGGAAAAGACTCCACCACCCGATCGTCGGCGATCTTGACCTGAGCTTCGAAGCCCTTGAGCTGTCCGCGGACCCCGGGCTGCGGATCAACGTGTACACCGCGGATCCCGGCACACCTTCGGAAGACGCATTGAAAGTGCTCGCCAGTTGGGTGGTTACCCAGCGGATAACGGAAGAAGCATCCGAAGGGGCCAGCGAAGACGCCACGTTGCAGGAATGAGGCCTGTTCAGGAATAGTGCCCGTCCGAAAACATGGCTGAACCATCTAGGCTGGGAAACGTGCTTCCAGAGTTCACCTTGCGCCCCTCTTACAGTTCCGATGCCATCTGGATCGCCGAGCTTCGTGCCGTGGTGATGCGTCCGGACCTCGAACGGCTGGGCCGCTGGGATCCGGTGCGGGTCCGGGAGCGCTTCCTGAAAGCCTTCCAGCCGGAGCACACCTACGTGATCCATACGGCAGGCGTCGATGCCGGGGTGATCGCAGTTCGTCAGGAGCCGGACGCCCGGTGGATTGAGCATTTCTATCTGGCTCCGGCGCATCAGGGCAAAGGGCTGGGCGGTGCTGTACTTCGGCACGTCATGGCAGCCTCCGTGGATGAGAGGCCATTCCGTTTGAACGTGCTGCAGGGAAGTCCCGCACGCCACCTGTATGAGCGGCATGGTTTTGTTCTGGAATCCGAGGACCAGATCGACGTCTTCATGCTGGCGGCCGCCGGGAGCCCCTAACGACTGGAACCGCCTGAACCGGCAACCCCTGACCAGTGCACCCCAAATACGGTAACGTCAACACATCGACGCCAGCTTCCGGGGGGAACACAATGGGGAACGTTCAAGCGCGCACCAAAAGATTCACAACGGGCTCAGCGATGGCGATTGCCATGGCTTTGGCAGCAGGGCTGCTGGCCGCCGGAGCGCCGCCCTCCCTCGCGGCGTCCCAGCCGACTCCCTCCATCGACGGCGTACCGTATGTCGGCGCGGAACTGCGCCGCCAGTACAACTACGACTACTCAGCTTGCAGAAATCCCGACGGCACGGGTGAGGGCATCACCTTGGAGTGGTTGAGGGACGGCGTGCCGCTTCCTGCTGGGCGGCAGGGTGAAACCCTGCAGGTCCTTCCAGAAGACCAGGGCCACCGCATTTCGATGAAGGTCTACCCGCTCACCCCGGGCCAGTCGGGTTGTCCGACGGGTACCCAGGTCAGCCCGGAAACACTGCCCGTCAAAGCCTCCAGCAGGGCCATGGGCTGGACCGGTCGCGGCAACTTCGAACCACTCGCCCGAACCGACGATGGCCGCCTCATCCTGTATCCGCGGACTTACACCTATTACAAGGGAAGTTGCGAGGGCGCGTGCCCTACGTACTGGGGTGCGTGGGACGAGCCCGTGCAGGTTGGCCAAGGCTGGAACGTGTTCAACATCGTCTTCTCACCCGGCGACTTCGATGGTGACGGCTTCAATGACCTCCTCGGCAGGGATGCGGCAGGCAACCTCTTCCTCTACCCGGGCGATGGCGAGGGTGGCTGGCTTGATCGCCAACAGGTGGGCCACGGTTGGAACGTTTTCAACATGATCGTCGGACCGGGTGATTTCAATGGCGACGGAACCAACGATGTCCTGGCGCGAAACCCGGCGGGAGATCTCTTCCTTTACCCCGGCGACGGCAGCGCAGGGTGGCTCGCCCCCACGAAGGTGGGCCAAGGCTGGCAGAGTATGAACAAGATCATCACCGCCGGCGACATGAACGGTGATGGCCCCGTGGAGGTCTATGCCAGGGATGGCAATGGGCGCCTCTTCCTCTACCCGGCTGATGACGCTGGCGGCTGGCAGCCATCGTCCCTCATCAGCGGCGGTTGGGATGTCTTCTCCGAGATTGCAGGACTCGGCAGTTTTCCACACTCCAAGTACAACGACCTCGCTGCCATCAACGGGAACGGCGATTTGGTCACCTATTCTGCCGGAGCATCCACCACAGTCCTCTGGGGACCCTACGGTCCCGTAGGCCGCGGTTGGGATGTCTTCAAGGAACTCCTCTAGTTTCCTGCGTTTAGAGCGTTTGCCCCCACACCGCCAACTGCAGGCGGATGGTCGCTCGTGACTCGTCAACCACTGCTGAACGATTTTGCTGGATCATTCCACCATCCACGCGATGGAACCCGCGTGGATCCGGGCGCCTTCCGAGCCGCCGAAGAAATGATCCAGCAAAAATCGCAGCCCACATCAGGCCGGCACCGATTCAGTGGAACGCACGGGTGTCTCAAGCCCCAGGTTTTCTCGCAACGTGGTTCCGCGGTATTCCGTGGGGTAAACCCCGCGTTCCTGAAGTGCGGGTACCAAATGGTTCACGATGTCGTCCAGGCCAGTAGGGATAAGCCACGGTGAGATGTTGAACCCGTCCACTGCGCCAACGCGGGCGTACTCGGAGAGGTGGTCGGCAATGGCGGTATAGGAACCGGTAAAGGTCGCGTCCACCCGCGCTGTGCGGGAGGTGACGAACTGGCGGATTGAGAGGTCCTTGTCCTTGGCCTCAGCCCGCCACTGGTCCGCGAGCTGGCGCGCCTTCGCGCCATGGAAGCCGCTGCCGCGCGTCTCCGATGTCTCCTCGACTGCCGGATCAATCTCCGGAAGCGGACCATCGGGATCGTACTCAGTGAGTTCGCGGCCCCAGAACTGCTCCAGGTACGCGATGGCTTGTTGCGGCCCAATCTGGAGGCTGCGGACCCAGGCCTTCTTCTCCTGGGCTTCCTGATCGGTGGCGGCCAGGATGAACTCGCTGGCCGGCATAATCTGCACCGCGTTGGCTCCGCGGCCGGCAGCGACGGAGCGCGCCACAATGTCGCGGCGGAACTCCACGGCGTCATCGAACTTTGGGTGGGCGGAGAAGATCACGTCAGCTTGGCGCGCCGCGAAGTCGCGGCCATCCGGGGAGTCGCCGGCCTGGAAGAGCACGGGACGGTACTGGGCGCTGCGGGCCAACCGCGGGGTGACGTCCACCGTGTAGTGCTGGCCCTCATGAAGCACAGGGCGTGCCGGCCCCGAAGAGGTCTCCCAGGAGTCCCAGATGCGTTTGGCCGTCTCAACAAATGCTTCGGCATGCTTGTACCGGTCGGCATGATCGAGGTATCCCCCGCGACGAAAATTGGCGCCGGTCCAGGCGTTGTCCGTGGTGACCACGTTCCAGGCAGCCCTTCCGCCGGAAATCAGGTCCAGGGAGGACAAGCGGTGTGCAAGGTCCGCCGGATCGTTGTATGTGGTGTTCTGCGTTGCTACGAGTCCGATGTTCCTGGTGACCGCTGCCAGGGCCGCGAGCATGGTCTGCGCATCGGGCCGGCCAGCGACGTCCAAGGCATGTGGGCGGCCGAGGTGTTCGCGCAGGCGCAACCCCTCTCCGAGGAAGAACGCCGCGAACTTCCCCCGCTCGGCGGTCTGGACTATGCGGCGGAAGGATTCGAAATCGGTTTGCGAACCCGATTCCGACGCCTTCCAAATCGTGCCGGAGTTGACGCCCTGGAAGAAAATGCCGAACTGGATCTGACCCGTCGGCTGGAAAATAGCACGGTTGTGCTGTGTCATGGTGATCCCCTTTAGTTTTCCGAGCCAACGGCTGCAATGGTCGTATTCGCGTAGCGGCTCGCCGGACGTTCCAGGCCCAGCAGATCGCGGAACGTTCCATCTTGCAGAGGCGCACGCAAGGATCCACGCTGGCGGAGTTCTGGCAGCACCAGGCGGGACAGTTCTTCCAATTCCACGTCCAAGACGGCTGGGTGGAGACGGACGCCGTCGGCCTCCTTGAGGAGCGAATCGAGCACGTCAGCCAGACCAGCCGACGAACCAACAAACCGTGCCCGGCCTGCTTCCGCAGACGAACCGCTTTCCGCCGAGGAAGCGAAACGTGAAACGGCAGGCTGCCCGCGCGAGTCAAGAACGACGTCGAGCTCTGCAACAACCGCAACCGCAGCTCCAAGCCGGGCCCGCACATCGCGAACCTCGGCAACGAGCAGTTCGGGCGTCGGAGCAGACACCAGCACAGCATCCACGGAATCCACCGGAACCAAGCCTTCGCCCACCAAGGAGGCAGCGGCGAGCACAGGCAGCTGACCTTGCAACGGCCGGGGGATGATGGACGGACCCTTGACGGAGTAAGCGGGACCGGCGAAATCGGCAGGAGTTTCGAAGTCCACATAGTGCAGCTTGTCGACGTCAAGGTAGCGACCCGTGGCGACATCGCGGATCACGGCGTCGTCCTCCCACGAATCCCAAAGCCGGCGGCCGACTTCGACGGAGGCCGCCGCTTCCTGCGCCAGCGCTTCGCCGCTCACATGGGAACGCCCGACGGCGGCCGCGGCCTCGGACGAGTCCGCTGCGGTGACGATCCACCCGGCGCGCCCGCCGGACACGTAGTCCAGGCTGGCGAGCTGCGTGGAGATGTGGAAGGGCTCCGTATATACAGCGTCGACTTCCGGTACCAGTGCAATGTTCCGAGTCACCGGCCCGGCAAAGGCTGCACGCTGCAGGGCGTTAACCCGCCCCGGGGCCGGCGCGTCCGTGAACGTAGCTACGTGGAAGCCCGCAGACTCCGCTGCCAGGACGGCGGCTGCAAGGTTCTGGTACCCCGCGCCATCGAGTTCAATGGCCAGGAACCCGGCCTTGCGTTCTTCGAAGGTACTCACTTCTGGTCCTGCCGTTCGTAGGGAATCTTTTCGCCGGCTTCGATGGCCACGGGAAGCCGGTTTTCGGCGGGCGGCAACGGGCAGGTGGCGAGGTCGGTGTAGGCGCAGGGGAGGTTGACGGCACGGTTGAAGTCCAGCTGCACGGAGCCATCAGCCGCAGGGACCACGGAGAGCGAGCGGTTGGCCGCGTAGGTGGTCTTGCCGGAGGTCTGGTCCGTGAACAGCACAGACAGCGAACCCGGGGCGTGGCCGTTGAACGCCGTCAACGCCAATTCCTGGCCCGCGAGCTTGAAACGGATCTCGCCAGGGGCCTCGTACACATGCTGGATGCCCTCCACCGCGGCACCCACTGTGGTGGGGCGCGGTGTTTCGAACGGCACGAACGTACCGGCAACGGCAAACGACGCATTCGGTGCGTAAGCGGGCGTGCCTTGGTACTCCTGCAAGAGGGCATTCGACGGGTTCCGTGGCCGCACGATGTACTCGCCGCCGCGCTTGGCCAGCTCGATCACGGTGTCGCCGGAGGCCAGGTTGATGCCCCCGCGCTCCTCGATAGGCCCGAATTCAAGGGGTTCTGCCTTGCCTGTGTTCAGTTCAACGCCGTCCTGCTGCAGGCTTTCGCCTGGTTCCAGAACAACGCGTACGACGTCGGCTTGCACACTCCAGGTACCAGGCGCACCTTCCAACGGGGTCGGGTTGCTGTCCAGCCAATGGAGATGGGTCACGGCGAGGAAGCCGTGCGGATGTGCCCGTTGGCGCTCATGGGCGGCGTGCCACTCCTGCCATTCCTCGGCAAAGGAGTCGGCGGCAGTTGAGGCGTGGGTAGCTGTTTCAGTGTGCGTAGACATGTGCGTAATCGCTCCTGTTGAAGGCGTGGTCTGCTGTGACGGTTGCTGCGGCGTCGGGTTCGGTGGCGCCGGCGAACTGGGGTCGTCCGGCGAACGGGTCTCCGGATTCCCACAGCGTGGTTGGTGCTGCGGTGCGGACGGCCGGGATGACCTCCAGCGCGAAGCGTTCCAGGATGTCGAGCTGCGGTTCGAACGGCAGCGTGGTGGGCAAGGAGATCGACTGCAGGTCATGCTGATACAGCGAGTGGTAGCTGAGGATCTTGTCGATCACCTGCTCCGGGCTGCCCACAAGGGCGGGCCCCTCGGCCACAGCGTGCTGGATGTCCCGGAAGGGTGAGTTGTTGCCCGGAACGTTGCGGCTGGCGGTCAACGCCTCATAGACGGGTCCATACTGACGGATGGCTTCCTGCGTGGTGTCGGCGATGAACACTCCGCCGGCCCCACTGCCTGAGCCCAGATACTGGTGTCGGGGATCGTGACCGTGGCGCTTGTACTCCTCGCGGTAGTGGTCGATCAGGACCTTGTAGTTCTCCCGCGGCTGGATGGCGTTCGCGGTGAACAACGGATCGCCCCACTTGGCCGCCAGCGCCGCAGACGTAAGGGTTGTAGCCGAGCCGTGCCAAATCCGCGGCGAGCCCGCGAAGGGGCGTGGCGTCGTCGTGGTTGGTTCAATCAGAGGTGACCTGAAGCGGCCTGACCATGTGACGCTCTCCTTGCGCCACAGGGTGCGGAGCAGGGCGTACTTCTCAGCGAGCAACTCCCACTGGTCATCCAATGACAGGCCAAAGAGGGGATACTGCAACACCTCGTTGCCTTTGCCGATCACCAGCTCCAAGCGGCCGCGGCTCAGTTGGTCGATCGTGGCGTAGTCCTCGGCCACCCGGACAGGGTCCAGGACGGACAAGACAGCGACGCCGGTCTGAAGCCGGATTCGTTGAGTGACTGCGGCAATGGCGGCGAGGACCGTCGCCGGGGACGAGGAAACAAACTCACCGGCGTGGCGTTCCCCCACGGAGAAGCTGTCGAAGCCCAGTTCCTCGGCCCGGCGGGCCGTTTCCACCACCTGGTTCAGGCGGTCGGCGGTGGAGACGATCTCCCCCGTCACCGGGTTCTTCAGGTGGGGAATGATGTCAAGGACCTGGAACTTCATTTTCCGGTCCCAAAACTTGCCTCGGTAATGGTCTTGGATTCGGGCAGGGCTTCTTCGGAGAGGCCCCAGCGTTCCAGGACCTTGGCGTAGGAGCCGTCCTTGATGGTGGAGTTGAGGGCATCGGTGATGGCTGGGGCCAGCCCGTTGCCCTTGAGCGTGGTGGCGGCAACCAGGGTTTCCGACGGCCAGCCGGCGTTGACCTTGCCCACTACTTTGAGGTCGTCACGGGTATTCTCGCGGTACGTCACCGACGGGTAGGGCGCCAGGTTCAGGTCCGTGCGGCCGGAGGACAATGCCAGGATCGTATCGGCGTCGGACGAGTAGTACTGCAGCGTCGCCGGGGTTTTGCCCTTGGCCTCAAGCTCCTTGTTCCACGCCAGCAGGATCTTCTCCTGGTTGGTGCCGGAGCCCACGGAGATTTTCAGCCCGGAGATATCGTCCGAACCCTTGATGTCGTAGGTGGAGCTCTTCTTAGCCTCAAAGCCCATGTATGCAGCCCTGTAGGTGGAGAAATCGAACAGCTTCACCCGCGCGGCGTTGATGCCCACATTGGAGAACACGGCCTCAAAATCACCGGACTGGGTCTTCAACGGCCAGTTCTCCCACGAGGTCACTTGGAGGTCCAAGTCCAGGCCCAGCTTGTCCGCCACGAGTTGTGCGATGTCCACCTCCACACCGATCGGCGTTTTGTCGTCAGTCGCGTGGAACGACAGTGGGATGGAGCCCGCGGTGGTGGCAACGGTCAGCTTGCCATCCTTGGCGATGGCAGCCGGAACAGTGGCGGCTGCAGCGGAATCTTTTTCACCACGGATCCGGTTCTGGTCCACTGAGGTGTTGTAGACGACGCCGTTCTTTGCGGCTTCGCTCCCGGGTTTGGCTGCTGAAGCGCCAGGATCGGAGCATCCGGCGAGCGCAGGAAGTACGACGGCGGGCAGTACAGCAAGTGCCAGGAGTTTGGTGCGGGTGATGCGAAACATGGAGGACTTCTTCCTAGATGTTGAAAGCCGGTTCGATGACCTTGGAGAAGAAACTTCGGGTGCGTTCTTCACGGGGGTTGCCGAAGATTTCCTGGGGCGTGCCGGACTCAACGATCTGGCCCTGGTCCATGAACACCACGGTGTCCGCGACGTCCCGGGCAAAACCCATCTCGTGGGTCACGATGATCAACGTGGTCCCTGACTTGGCGAGTTCGCGGATGACGTCCAAAACCTCGTTGACCAGTTCGGGGTCCAACGCTGAGGTGGGCTCGTCGAAGAGCAGGATCTTGGGGTCCAGTGCCAGTGCCCGCGCAATCGCGACCCGCTGTTGCTGGCCCCCGGAGAGCTGCCGCGGGTACGCATCGGCCCGGTCCTTAAGGCCCACCCGGTCCAGGAGTTCCAGGCCACGCTTCCTGGCTTCGGCCTTGGATCGCTTTTGGGCGACAATTGGCGCCTCGATGACGTTTTCCAGGGCGGTGAGGTGCGGGAAGAGATTGAAGCTCTGGAAGACCATGCCGATGTTGGTGCGCTGCTTGAGGATGTCCTTCTCACGCAGTTCGTGGAGCTTGTTCCCGCGGACGTGGTAGCCCACCAGCTCGTTGTCGATGGTGATGAAACCGCCATCCACCTTCTCCAGGTGGTTGATGGTGCGCAGCAGCGTGGACTTTCCGGAGCCGGACGGACCCACGATCACCGCGACACCGCCTGGCGGCACGGACAAGGAGACACCCTTGAGGACTTCGGTAGCGCCGAAGGACTTTCGGACGTTCGTGATATCGACCTGCCCGCGGGTGGTGGTGTTGTCCGTCGTGGCGGGCTTGTCCCTCAAGGCGGGCCGTGCCGCCGTCGGACTGGCCGAGGCCACAGCCGGGGCGTCAGTCCGGGTTTCGTCGGCAGCCTGGGCCGCCGTCGTGGTTTCTTTGCGCGCGGCGAGGATGCTCATCGGCTTTCCTTGGTCTGTGAGACTGCAACGTGGGTGGCGAAGAACCTGCGGGCCTTCTGCAATGGAGTGAGCGGCAGGTTCCGCACTGCACCCTTGGAGAAGTGCCGTTCGATGTAGTACTGGAAGACACTCAGCACGGACGTGATGACGACGTACCAGAGTGTTGCGACCAGCAGCAGCGGCAGCACCTGCTGGGTCCGGTTGTAAATGACCTGGACTGTGTAGAAGAGCTCCGAGTACGCCAGGACGTAGACGATCGAGGTGCCCTTGACCAGGCCGATGATCTCGTTGAAAGCGTTGGGCAGGATGGCGCGCATGGCCTGTGGCAACACGATCCGTGTGGAGCGTTTCCAAGCGGGAATGCCCAGTGCGGAAGCTGCCTCGAGTTGGCCTTGGTCCACCGAGAGGATGCCGCCACGAATGATCTCTGCGGAGTAGGCGGCCTGGTTGAGGGTCAGGCCCAGCACCGCTGCAGCGAACTGGCTGATCAGAGTGGTGGTCTGGGCTTCGAAGAAGCGGACATCCGTGAAGGGGATGCCCAGGCTGATCTTCTCGTAGAGGTAGCCAAGGTTGTACCAAAGGAGCAGTTGGACCAGCAGGGGCGTGGAACGGAAGATCCAGGAGAACGTCCAGGAAACCGAGACCAGCAGCGGCGACGCGGACAAGCGCATGAGGGCAAGGATGAATCCCAGGACGAATCCCAACACTCCGGAGATCGCCGTGAGCTTGAGCGTCTCCACCAGGCCATTCACCACGGACTGGGCCGTGAACCACTGCGCCACCACTCCCCACTCCCAACGCGGGTTGGTGACAAGCGACCACACAATGGCTGCGACGCCCGCAGCCACCAGGACAGTACCCACCCATCGCCACGGGTGCCGGGCAGGGACCAGTTTGTAGTCGGAGTAATCCGTGGTGGCAGGTGCAGTTTCTGCCGTGGCAGGCGGTGCGATCGCACTCATGCGCCACCTCTTTTCAGATCGGTTGTTGACTATCGGATGGCTGCCAATCTAGGTGCGCACAGGACAGCCAGCAAGGCGGAAATTTGCACTTCTTCACTGGACTTAGCGCGGGTTCACGGGACTTCACGCAACGCCATATGAGTCCGAATTTTGCGCCCGTTGACGCTGGATGACGCGCAGTGAACGGCCGTTACCAGCTCCTCGACCGGGGCGGCATCGCCTCCCTAGATTGGGCTGCACCACCCGATGTATTTTCAGGAGATTCCATGCCGTCACCAGTTCCCGCCATCGCCTTCATCGGCGGCGGCCCGCGCACGGCCGGCGTGCTGGA
>Ga0207697_10000788_pt1 | contig 17973 bp, 15 predicted proteins | sample KBSSwiS5withPhiX_FD_184293 | JGI IMG/M metagenome (GOLD analysis project Ga0207697, IMG submission 184293) | Switchgrass rhizosphere microbial communities from Kellogg Biological Station, Michigan, USA, with PhiX - S5 (SPAdes) (version 2) | ecosystem: Host-associated > Plants > Roots >... | reverse complement strand
GTTCAACTTCCCAGCATCCGCGGCGCAAAACGAAGTCGCGGGCTATGCCAAAGACGGCGGCAAGAACGCGACGATGAAAGCCGGCAAGGACAAGGGCATCATGCCGGTCTCTACCGCGGAGTACAATCCATGCGGATGGAGAGCATGGCTCAACGGCACAACAATCACGCTTGGGGTGAACAACGTTTTTGATTTAGCACCGCCATTCGTAGCTGCCGCTGGCGAAAACGGCTACGACGAGCAGACAACCAATATCAAGGGGCGGACCTGGTATGTAGCGTTGAAGAAGCGCTTCTAAGGAACTGTTCGTCTCGAAATCCGCGCGCGAAACTTGGTTGCCGGTGATTGGGGCGCCGATAGCCGGCGCCGTGCAGGCGTAGTTCGAGCAGAAATAAAGTCCCTTTCGGCTGACAGCCGAAACCAGCAGGCTAGCAGCCTGCGCTCCCCGATCCGCCTGAGGCGCGGTTGAAACCGGTCGATAATCTCGTTAGTTCCAGTTGGATGTAACCATGAACTACACCAGTTCTTGGCGCCGAGCGTCGTTCCAGATCAGTCGACAATCTCGAGGCCCATTTGGCGGGCGGTGCCGGCGATGATGCGGAAAGCGGCTTCGTCGTTGCGTGCATTCAAATCTTTCGCCTTCGTCTTTACGATGTCCATCACTTGCTTGCGTGTTACTTTGCCCACCTTGATCTTGTTAGGTTCTTTGGAACCGGCAGCGATGTTAGCCGCTTTCTTTAACAATACCGCCGCGGGCGGGCTTTTAGTGATGAAAGTAAATGACTTGTCTTTGAAAACAGTGATAACGACCGGAAGGATATCGCCGGCTTGTTTCTGGGTGGCGGCATTAAATTCCTTGCAGAACGACATGATATTAACGCCACGTGGTCCGAGCGCGGTGCCGACGGGTGGCGCGGGGTTCGCCTGACCGGCAGGGATTTGTAGTTTGATATGAGCGATTACTTCCTTTGCCATTGTATTTTGTTAAATCGTTAAATCGAAAACTTATTCTGACTTCTGACCTCTGACCTCTGACCTCTGATTTTAGCCTCGTTCCACCTGCCAATATTCCAGTTCGACGGGCGTAGCCCGGCCAAAGATGGTGACGGAAACCCGCAGCTTGCCCCGTTCCGGGTCAATTTCTTCAACAATACCGTTCTGGTTTTGGAATGGTCCATCAGCAACCTTGACCGTCTCGCCGACTTCAAATGAAACTTTGGGCTTCACCTTTTCCTCGCGCTCCTTCATCTGCGCCAGCATCGACTCGACCTCCGATTGTCGCATTGGGATAGGCTTATCTTTGGTGCCGGCAAAGCCGATTACTCCCGGCGTATCCTTGATGAAATACCAGGTGCGATCGACCAGTTGATTGTTCTGATCGAGTAGGTGCATGTTTACGATGAGGTAGCCGGGAAAAAATTTTCGCGTGGTTTCGCTTTTCTTGCCTTTCTTGATTTCGGAAACGCGCTCGGTTGGGACGAGCACTTCGTAGATGACGTCGGTCATCTCCTCGGTCTTGACGCGCTTCTCGATATTGTCCTTGACCTTGTTCTCCTGGCCGGAGAGCACGTGCACAACGTACCATTGATCTTTTGCTGCGAGCGCCTGAGGCATATCTAATTAGTGAATACGAGTAAAGAAATGGACAACGTTAACGAGAATAAAATCAAAGAGAGCAACGTAACCGCCAAGGAGTAGCATCGCCATGATCACGACAACGGTGGAGTCGAACAGCTCCTTGTAGCGACGGAAGCCTTTTTCCTTCGGATCCCAGGGCCAGGAACATTTCTGTAGCTCAACTTTCACTTCACTGAGGAAAGTCGTTATTTTCGTGAGCATGGCGGGGAGGGACGTTAAATTCTTAAAAGTATTACATTGTTGAAACGGAACCCGATCACTGATTTCTGACAATTTAACATTGTAACCGTTTTAACTGTTCAGCGAAACAACACGCCAGGAGGGACTCGAACCCCCAACCGACGGTTTTGGAGACCGCTACTCTACCAATTGAGCTACTGGCGTATAAAATCTTCCTCCTTCACTTGTTCCTAATCTTCCTCTTTCTCGAAGAATGCTCAAGAGAGCAGACAAAGCGGAAGAGGCAGAGGAAGATTATTAATCCAGAATTTCGGCCACGCGACCGGCGCCAACGGTTTTGCCGCCTTCGCGAATGGCAAAGCGAATCGTCTTTTCCATCGCGATTGGGGTAATCAACTCGACCTCAATGGCGACATTATCGCCCGGCATGACCATTTCGACGCCATCCGGCAACTTGACCGTTCCGGTCACGTCGGTGGTGCGGAAATAAAATTGCGGCCGGTAATTAGTAAAGAACGGGGTGTGGCGGCCGCCCTCCTCCTTGCTCAAGACATACACTTCTGCCTTGAACTTCTTGTGCGGCTTGATCGTGCCCGGCTTGGCAATGACCTGGCCGCGTTCGATCTCTTCCTTTTTCGTTCCGCGCAGCAGCACGCCGACGTTATCGCCCGCGCGCGCCTCATCGAGAAGTTTGCGGAACATCTCGATATCGGTCGCGGTTGTTTTGGCGGTGGCACGAATACCGACGATCTCGACTTCCTCCATTTTCTTGAGCACGCCACGCTCAACACGACCGGTCGCGACTGTGCCACGGCCTTCAATATTGAACACATCTTCGACTGGCATCAGGAACGGCTGATCGATCGGCCGGTCTGGCACTGGAATGTAATCGTCAATCGCGGAGACGAGGGCGAGGACTTGTTTCTCCTGGTCAGCGTCGCCATCAAGTGCCTTCAGTGCGCTGCCTTTCACGATCGGAATTTTGTCGCCCGGAAATTCATACTGCGTGAGCAAGTCGCGCACTTCCATTTCCACCAGATCGAGCAATTCGGGATCGTCCACCATGTCCACTTTGTTCAGGAACACGACGATGGAGGGCACGCCCACCTGGCGCGCCAGCAGGATGTGCTCGCGCGTTTGCGGCATCGGACCGTCCGCGGCCGAAACCACCAGGATGGCACCGTCCATTTGCGCTGCACCGGTGATCATGTTCTTCACGTAGTCGGCGTGGCCCGGGCAATCGACGTGGGCATAATGTCGCTTTTCGCTCTGATATTCCACGTGCGCGGTATTAATCGTGATACCGCGCTCTTTCTCCTCCGGCGCGTTATCGATGTCAGCGTACTTGCGCACCTCGGCCATGCCTTTTTTGGCAAGAACAGTGGTGATCGCGGCGGTCAACGTAGTCTTACCGTGGTCCACGTGACCGATTGTGCCGACGTTTACGTGCGGCTTATCGCGTTTGAATGCTTCCTTAGCCATTTTCGAATTCTCCTGTTTAAACTAAACTTCGTCTGATGCTTTTGTGCTGGCGGGCTCACTGGAGCCCATGACCGGGATTGAACCGGTGACCTCGTCCTTACCAAGGACGTGCTCTACCAACTGAGCTACATGGGCGAACCGGTTTCGCTCGCGCCAGAGAAGCAAAAGTCCCAGAGCCGCCGTTTGAACGACCTTGGGACCGCTTCGTCCAGCAAAAAGCGTCCGCAAACTATCAGCCGGGCCTGCCCTGTCAAAGCAAATTCTTAGCGGATCCGCCCGCTCGATTCGGCCTCGTCTTCACCGCCTCCGCGGCGGCGGGCCAAGACGAAAATGATCCCAATTACGACCAGCAGGACGACCAGCCCGATTCCGATGTTCAGGGGCGTAAACAAGCCAGGTTGCGGTGTCGGTGCAGGAGTAGGCGCGGGAGGCGGAGCGTTTTTGGCGGCGAGGGCCGATTGCGCGTACTGCAAGCGCTGTTGCGTATCGTAATCGTTCGGGTTGATCCTCAGGGTTTGCTGATAATCGGCGATCCCTTTCTCGTAGTTTTGCAGATAGGTTACGTAGGTATAACCCCGCTTTGCGTAAACATCGGGATCGGGTTTGATCTCCAGACTCTTGTCGTAATCGGCGATGGCTTCGTTGTATTTCTTCTGGCTGCGAAACACGAACCCACGTCGTTCATAGGCCTGCGCATCGGTCGGATCCTTCTGCAAGACCGTAGTAAAATCCGCAGCCGCTTTGTCCCAGTCCCCCAGTCCAATCTCGGCGAACCCGCGCAGTCGCATCGCCATGGTATTGTCCGGTTTCAGCTCGGCCGCCTTACTTAGATCCGCCAGCGCCTCCGTGAATTGCTTTTGCATGACGAAAGTCTGGCCCCGCTCGATGTATCCCATCTCATCCTTAGGCGCGATCTCAATCGCCTTGGCGAAATCCGCCATCGCCTCATCGTATTTCTGCAACGCACGATAAGCCGTTCCGCGATTCAGGTAGGCCTTGGCGCTCTTTGGATTCGCCTCGATCGCGGCGTTAAATTCCTTGATTGCCTCGTCGTATTTGCGTTGCTGGGCGAGCTCCACGCCTTTGTTGACGTGATTGCTCGCATCAGATCCAGCTGGCGGCTTCGCTTCAGCACCCAGGATTGTCAGTGAAAAAATAATTACTGCGGTTGGTAGAAATTTTGAAATGGTCATGGCTCCTCCTTCGGCAACTATCTTTTTGCGCGATCAAATGCCAGGAAGCCAGCAAAATTCAAGTCCGTGAAATTTTTATCCGCCATCACGTCGCCGGAGCCGCGGTCAGGAGCGGGCAACATTTCTCGAGGATATCTGGCTCTTTTCGCCACTGTCATCATTTGGTCGCTGCCATCACTTTTCCAATTTTATCTGCTGCGTTACTACGATGTTTGGGCGCAAAATTTTTACCGCTACAGCGTTGCCTGTATTGCGATCGCCCCCTTCGTCGCTTTTCGTGTTCGGCGAGGTGGCGGACCACGACTCGATCTTCGGGCGTTCGCCCTCTGCCTGATCCCGGCAGTCCCAAACGTCGTCCATCAAATCACTCAGACGATCGCCCTTTTTTACATCGGTCCAGGCGTTTACGCCATCTTCACCCGTTCGTCCGTGATCATGACTGCTTTGCTTGCGCTCATCTTCTTTCCGGAAGAGCGCCACAATCTTCGACAATGGCAATTCCAAGTGGGCACCTTGCTCGGATTGCTCGGCGCAATTGGGGTCTTTTGGTTTCAACCGGGGGCCAATACCGGGCACGTCGCTATTCGCGGATTGCTGATTGCCTTCATCGCCACCACTTGTTGGGCGCTGTACGGCGTCCTGGTAAAGCGTCCGTCCGCCCGACTCGGTTCTATTCGTAGCTTTGGTCTCATTAGTTTTATTACCTCGGTCCTACTTTTCCCACTCACCTGTGCTTTTGGAAATGTTGCGACCCCGGCTGAAGTAAGCTGGTTCGTGAATTTCATTCTCGCGATCTCAGCCATTACGTGCATCACGATGGCGCACGTCCTTTATTACGTTGCCATCCAGGAAATCGGTGTCGCTCTGGCCCAAACGCTCCAGCTATTGTGCCCGCTCGGCGCAGTGGCTCTGTCTGCTTGGATCTTCGGCGAACATTTAACCACCGCACAACTTTGGAGCGCCGCCATCTTGTTGTTCGGCGCATTCCTCGCCATGCGCGTGAAACCTATCGCTGCCACCGAAACGGCGGAGAATATTTGAGATATTGTAGGTTACGACACAGGGAATTGTTGTCGGCAAGCTACCGACGACCTTGGTAGCCTGCGCTCCCCAGAATCAGAGTCTGGGACCGCGCAGTGAACTTTCGCGTTGAGCATCAGGCATCGAGCATCAAGAATGTAATATCCAGCATCGAGTCGCAGCATTCGGTAACGTGAATTTGACCCTGTATCTCAAATCTCGTCAGCGGATGATCGATCACGCGCTGGATCGGTTCCTGCCAAAAGAAAATGCAGCGCCGCCGACCATCCACAAAGCGATGCGTTACAGTTTGTTTGCCGGCGGCAAGCGGTTGCGCCCGATTCTTTGTCTCGCTGCGGCTGAAGGTTGCAAGGGAAGAATGCGTGACGCACTGCCGTTGGCCTGCGCAATGGAGTGCATCCACACCTATTCGTTAGTTCACGACGATTTGCCGAGCATGGACAACGACGATTTCCGGCGCGGCCGCGCGACCTGCCACAAAGTTTTCGGTGACGGCATTGCCGTCCTGGCAGGCGACGCGTTGCTTACCGTCGCGTTCGAAATTGCGGCCCGCGCTAAACCGACACGCCGCTACTCCATGTCGGAAATGTTTCGCGAGATCTCGATCGCGGCCGGCAGCCGCAGGCTCATTGCCGGCCAGGTGGCAGATCTCGAAGCCGAAGGGAAAAAAGTTTCGCGCGCTGAACTCCGTTACATCCACGAAAATAAAACCGCTGCCATGATCACGACGTCCGTCCGCCTCGGTGCAATGAGTGCAAATACCGATTCAAGAAAATTGCACGCGATTACAAAGTTCGGCTACGCGCTAGGCCTGGCTTTTCAGGTGATCGACGACATTCTCGACGTCACGCAAACGAGCGAGAAGCTCGGCAAGAGCGCAGGCAAAGATATCGCTGCCCAAAAGGCAACCTATCCGGCGGTGATTGGGCTGGAAGCATCGCGCGCAGAAGCGCGGCGATTAACGACCGCAGCGCAGAGCGCGCTCAAAATTTTTGGCAAGGACGGGGACCCGCTGCGCGAAATCGCGAACTATCTGCTCGCGCGCGAGTACTGACTAAATGCCGCCTGCGGCTGCCGCTATGGCATCAGCCGGCCCAAATCGCGCCGCGAAATCCTCCGGTAAGTCGCGCAACTTCCTCAGCACAAACATGGACCCAGCCGCGGCGGCCCATGGTTCAGCGCAGCCGAGTTCGATCAACTTGTGGCAAACGCGATAGACTCCTTCTTCGTAATCGCGCGCGATTTCGCCTTTCTTTTTCCTGCGCAGCAGATTTTTCGCACGCGTGAGCAACTGATGCACTTTGCGGTGCGAGTCGCGCCAGCGGAAATTTTCGTTCGGTAAGGCATCATGAAATGCCGCCAGCGCGGGAAACCTTCCCGCGGCGCGCAACGCATTCCAGTGCGCGATCGTATCGGCCAGCACACCTTCAAAACTGTGATCGCCATCGATAAAGAGTAACCCGAAGGTTCGTCCCGGAATCGCTTGTCGCGAATCAGCTAACAATAAGTGAACGCGACCGTTAATTTGCGGCCGCTGGAGAAAGTCGCGCACCGCCGCGTGAGTACGATCGCGGATATCAATTGAATAGACCGCGCGATCAATGCTCGCCGCCGCCAACAGCGCAGTGGAACCACCCTGGTTTCTCCCAATCTCAAGAATGTCGCCGGTGGTCGCTTTTGCCGCCTTCCAGAGCAAGGCTGCCTCGTCGAACCCCTGGCGAATAATTCCGCGGTTGCGGCTGTCACATTGGAACAGCCAAACCAGCTCATGGAATCCAAGTTGTGGGGCCATTGGTTAGCTGACAAGCTTCAGATTGGGATCGATCTCTTCTGTCAATTCCGACCTGAAACCAGCTTCCATGCGCAACATTGCTGCAAACACAATCATGGCCGCGTTGTCGGTGCACAACCACGGCGCGGCCACAAGAAATTCGATACCATTTTTCTGGCAGGTCGCGCGCAAATTTTCTCGCAGCGCACGATTACAACTCACCCCGCCGCTCAATGTCAGACGTCGCGATTTGGTTTGTTGCACTGCGTGCAAGCTCTTTTCGCGCAAAACGTCGATGACCGCTTGTTGAAATGAGGCGCAGAGATCCGCCAGTACGTCATCCCGAGCGTGAGTCGAGGGATCCCGATGCATTACCTTTAAGCTTTCATGGCGGGATCCCTCGACCGCGCTCGGGATGACGTGCTTGGGCAACAAATACCGCACCGCCGTCTTCAAGCCGCTGAAGCTAAAATTCAGATCTCCGGAGTTCAGCATGCTCCGGGGAAGATCGAATTTTTTCGCGTTACCTGTTTGCGCCCGCATTTCAATCTCAGGGCCGCCCGGATAACCGAGCCCAAGCAACTTCGCGACCTTATCGAACGCTTCCCCGGCGGCGTCATCGAGCGTGGTGCCAAGAATTTCGTAATTGCCAACGCCCCGCACGTTGACGAGCAAACTGTGCCCGCCACTCACGATCAGAGCAATGTTCGGCTCGATTTTTTCGCGGCCAAAAAATGGCGAGAGCAAATGCCCTTCCAGATGATTGATCGCGAGAAATGGTTTGCCGGCCCCGATGGCCAGACCTTTCGCCGCCGAATTTCCGACAAGTAGCGAACTGGCGAGTCCCGGTCCGCTCGTGGCGGCGAAGGCGTCGATCTCATTGATCGTAATCTTCGCGGATCCCATTGCGCGCTCGAGCAAGCACGGCAGCTGCGCGACATGATTGCGGGACGCGACTTCCGGCACTACGCCGCCGAATTTTTCATGCTCCGCAATTTGCGAGGCCACTTCGCTGGCGAGCAGCTCCGGGCCGCACTGGCGGTTTCGGCGGCGCAAGATCGCCACCGCGGTCTCGTCACAAGAGGTTTCGATCGCGAGAATTGTCACAAAGCAGTCGTCATCCCGAGCGTAGTCGAGTGATCCCGTTGAAGTTACTTAAAGCTTCACGCCGAGATCCCTCGGTCCGAGCCGGACTGGCATTTTCGCTTGGGATGACGACTATTTTTTGGCCTCGTTTTTCGGCGAGTTTTCCTGCGCGTAGGTCATTACACCTTTGAGGGCGTCAATCGCGCGCAGCATTTGCGGGTCGCGCGAACGAACCTGCGTTTTCTCGTCCCCGATTTTGGTGTCGCTGTTGCGCGAAAGGAAAAGGGCGTGCTCCTGTTCAGCCGTCATTGGCACTGCAATATTCGGCGTGACTCCGTTGCCGTGGATGACCTGCTTACCCGGAGTGTAGTACTTCGCGGTGGTAAAACGTAAAGCCGATCCATCAGGCAGTTGCAAAACATTTTGCACTGATCCTTTCCCGAAAGTTGTTTCGCCGACAAGGATGGCGCGTTTTAAGTCCTTGAGCGCCCCCGAAACGATCTCCGCGCCGCTGGCGCTGCCTTCATTGACCAATACCGCGAGCGGAAAACGCGGGCGCTCCTTTGCCGTGGAGGAAGTGGTGTAGTCGCGTTCTTGTGATGCCGCTCGTCCCTGAGTGGAAACGACTATTGTGTTAGGTGGCAGGAACTGGGCGCAGACATCGACCGCGCTGTTGAGCAGGCCGCCGGGGTTATTTCGCAAATCCAAAATCAGGGCCTGCATTCCTTGCTTCTGCAATTCATCGAGCGTCTTCGCTAACTCTTCGGCCGTCGGTTCGTTGAACTGCACCACCCGCACGTAACCGACCTTGAATGCGCCGGTCAGTTCCTTATCGATGAGATGGGGATTCTTCACGCTCTGCACCTTTACTTCGGCGCGCTCCAGCACGTAATCTTTAACTTCTTTGCTGGACGGTCTAAGAATCGTTAGGGTCGCTTTCTGTTCTGGTTTGCCCCGCAGCAGATTGACCGCCTGTTGCAATTCCAATTTCTCCGTCGGAGTGCCGTTAATTTTCAAAATCTGATCGCCCGCCAGAATGCCCGCCTTCGCCGCCGGGGTGTCTTCCATCGGCGTGACGACGGTGAGGACACCATTTTTGGTCGATACTTCGATACCGAGTCCATTGAAGCGGCTGCGGGTATCGTCCTGCATCTCGCGAAAATCGTCCGGTTCCATGAACTGGCTGTGGGGATCGAGTGAGGCGAGCATGCCCTTCATCGCGGCATAGACGAGATCGTGATAACTCGTCTTATTATCATCCACATAATCCTGTCGCAGCAACTGTATCGCTTTGGCGAAGACTGCGATCTGCGCGTAGCCGCTATCCGGATCATTTTCCGCCGCGTGGGCGGTGAAGAGCCGCAACACCAGTAGCCCGTTGATGACCGCGAGGAACCCCACCACAATAAGAACGAATCGACGTTTCATGAAGATCATGATTTTCGCTCAGGGCGAAATTTTTGGCAATGGTCAACCCATTCGTTAACGTCCCGTCCTACCAAACTGTTGAAAAACTGCCCTCACCTCAATCCTCTCCCTAATGGAGAGGAAGCCGCCACTTCGCGTGTCGCCGTAATTGCACCAGAGAGCGGTTCCTTCTCCCTGGGGGAGAAGGCTAGGATGAGGGTTTCTCAATAGTCTGTTAGCCCAATGATGAAACGATTTCTCCTCCTCATCCTTTTCGCGATCGTTCCGGCGCTTAACGCCGCGCAAAACACCGATGCCGATTTCAGCGCGGTGGCGGATGAGTTCATCAAAGGTTACCTGAACGCGCGTCCGTTTCTTGCAACCCGGCTCGGTTTCCATGAATTCGATGGCCGGACGGATGATTTCAGCCGGCTTGCGCTCGATGCCGAATTGCAGCGTCTTCGCCGTTTTGAGGACCGGCTGCGGAAATTCGAGCCCGAGGAATTGAATACGCGCAATGGAATCGACTTACGCATCTTGCAAGCCGCAATCGCGAACGAGCTCTTCGAATTCCAGGATGTCCACAAGTTCGAGCGCAACCCCATGACCTATGCGCGCTGCGCCGACTTAAACATTTACATCGCGCGCAATTTCGCACCGCTGGAAGACCGGGTTCGCAGCTTGCTCCAAATTGAAGCCCAAATCCCGAATATTCTCATCGCCGGCAGAACCAATCTGGAGGCGGTTTTGCCCAGGCCGTACGTCGAACTCGCAATCCAGATCGCACGCGGTTCCGCCGATTTTTTGCGTAAAGACATGGTGACTGCGGTCGAGACCGTGAAGGATCAGGAGCTGCGCGGGAATTTCATCGATGCCAATCGCAGAGCCGCCACCGCACTCAGCGATTTCGCGAGCTGGCTGGAAAAGGACAAGCTCCCGAAAGCGACGCCAAACTTCGCCTTGGGCGAGGCCAAGTATCAACGGTGGCTAACAGAAACTGAGCTGGTCGATTTGCCGCCGGCCAAGATTCTCGAGATCGGACTGGCGAAGTTAAAAGAGGAGCAACAAACATTCGCCGATGCCGCCAAAATCATCGATCCGAATAAATCGCCGGCGGAAGTATTCAAGGAAATCCAGAAAGATCATCCCGGCGCCGACAAATTAATTCCCGATATTGCGAAGAATTTGGATCATATCCGCGGTTACGTTACCGAGCACAAGATTGTCGGCATTCCGCCGAATGCTAAAACGCAGGTAAGAGAAACGCCGCAATATGACCGGGCGACCTCGTTTGCCTCAATGGACACACCGGGGCCGTTCGAGAAAAAAGCGACCGAAGCTTTTTATTACGTCACGCCGGTCGATCCGACCTGGACTGAGCAGCAAAAGGAAGAATGGCTTACCTCATTTAACTACTACACCGCGGATGTGACCTCGATTCACGAGGCCTATCCGGGTCATTATGTGCAATTTCTGCGCTTGAACGCCTCGGGCGCGAATAAGATTGAGAAGATTTTTGGCAGCTACGCCTTCATTGAGGGCTGGGCGCATTATTGCGAGCAAATGATGCTGGACCAGGGGTTCGGCGGCCCCAAAAAACCTCCCGGGTCCACCGAGGAACAAAAACGGGCGGCAAAATATCGGATGGCACAGGCTTCGGAAGCGTTGCTCCGGCTTTGCCGGCTTTGCGTTTCGGTAAAAATGCACACCCAAGGGATGTCGGTCGATGAGGCGACCAAGTTCTTTCGAGAAAATTGCTACTACGAAGATAAACCGGCGCGCAGTGAAGCGATGCGCGGCACCTTCGATTACGGCTACTTGAACTACAGCCTCGGCAAAATGGAGATTTTGAAATTGCGCGACGATTACAAGGCGCAGCAGGATGCCGAGTTTTCGTTAGAACAATTTCACAATCAGCTGCTCGATCACGGGATGCCGCCGATTCGCTTGTTGCGCGAGATTTTGCTCAAGGACAAGGCAAAGTGGGACGATGTGCTGTGAGTCTTATTCTTACTCGCATTCTTTTTAGCGTACCAGGAAGAAGAATAGGAATACGATTAAGAGTAGGAAGAGAGGAAACGTTGAAGCGGGATCCAATTTAACTTTGTAACGCTTTTAACGAATCATGTCTCCTCTTCTTCGTCCGCCAGCAACTCCGGCAACAAGGGCTGCGGGTTGCTCGGCAGCTCTTCCACATCGCGCAGCTTTTTCGTGATCGCGCGGGAGCGCACCGCCACTTTGTCCATGTCGCTGGCGGCTTGGTCGAGCTTGTCTTTCACCTTCGAAAGTGAATCACCGAACTTGGCAAACTCAGTCTTAACTCCAGCTAACAAGTTCCAGACCTCACTCGATCGCTTCTGGATCGCGAGAGTGCGAAATCCCATTTGCAGGCTGTTGAGCAACGCTGCCAGCGTGGTCGGCCCGGCGAAGACTACCCGGCAATCGCGCTGGACCTGCTCGACCAGACCGACTCGACGAATCGCTTCGGCATATAATCCCTCGGTCGGCAGAAACATCAGGGCGAAATCGGTCGTCTTCGGCGGATTAATATATTTCCCGCAAATATCTTTCGCCGATTTCCTCAGCTGCGTTTCCAAATCTTTCATCGCGCTGTCGGTTAGCATTGAATCGCCGCTTTCCTGTGCCGTAATTAGTCGCTGATAATCTTCCATCGGAAATTTGGCGTCGATCGGCAGCCATACTGCGGCACCATTTCCTTCGCCCGGCAGTTTGATCGCATAATCTACGCGTTCGCCGCTTTCATCCCGTGTTTGCACATTGCGATCGAATTGTTCCGGAGTGAGTAGTTGTTCGAGCAGCGTCCCCAGCTGCACTTCGCCCCAGCCGCCGCGCGTTTTCACATTGGTCAGCACCCGCTGCAAGCCACCGACATCGCTTGCCAGTTGCTGCATCGCCCCGAGGCCCTGGTGTACCTTTTCCAATCGCTCGCTCACGAGCTTGAACGATTCGCCCAGGCGTTTTTCGAGTGTTCCCTGCAATTTTTCGTCTACCGTGGCGCGCATTCTTTCGATTTGCTGCGCATTGTCTTTTTGCAATTCCTGCAAGCGCAGATCGACGATCCCACGCACGCTTTCCAACGAGGCGGTCAGTTCTTCGCGTTGCGATTTGGCCGCGTTGGCATTTTCCTCGCGGTTCCGCGCCAATTCATCGCGAAACACCTTTTCTTCTCGTTCCTGCGCACGCTCAAGCAACTCGATTCTACCTAGAATGAGGGGACCAATTTTCGAATCACGGCGCGTCAGAAAAAAAACAAACGCAGCCAGCAATACGCCGCCAGCAACGCCGATGAGGCAATAGAGCAGAGGATTCATACTCCTGTCATATCGAGCGCAGTCGAGAATCCCTCCCCTCCGACATAATATTTAGAGATTCCTCGACTTCGCTCGGAATGACAAGGGCCTCAGCATGACGAGCAGATCGAAATGACAATTACCTCCGTCATCCCGAGCGCAAGCGAGGGACCTGCAAAGCTGATGACGGACACAAGTTATCCCTCTTCGTCAGGTCTCTCGGCGTCCGCGCGCCTCGGGATGACGGCCAGTGTTATCAAAATCGCAATTTCACTCCCCCGTAGGCGGCGCGGCCGAGCGCGGGAAACCCGAACACTTCCGCATAATGCTCATTCGTAAGATTGTCGATGCGACCGACCACAGACAGATGCGGGCTGATTTCGTATTCCGCCGCAAAATTCGCAAAGCTGTAATCTTCGATATCGAAGTTCGGTCCGCCGAAATTCAGTTCTTCCCGCGCATTCACCCATTTTGCCGAAAGCGTGGTACGCAATTTCTTCCACCACAGGTATGAGGCCGAGACATACGCTTCATGGCGCGGCCGCCGCGGCAAGCGGGCGCCTGGCAATTGTGAAATGTCCGCTGACCCGATTTTCTCCGCGTCTAAATAAGTATAGGTCGCGACTAGGTCGAGTTCATCCAACGGCCGCGCTCGAAGCTCGCATTCGATACCTTGCGTTCGCGCCTTCCCCAGGTTGAGCGTGTCAAAAAGGCCATTGAATCCGATGACGTTCGACAAATCGTTGTGGAAATAAGTTGCACCGAGAATGACGCGTTTGTTCCAAAGTCGTTGTTCGATTCCCGCGTCCCAGCCCAAATCGCGTTCCGGCTCGAGTCCGAAATTCATTCCGAAAATCTTGTCCTGGCTGGTGGGTGGCGAAAATCCGGTCGCCACGCTGGCGTGTAGGGTGGTGTCGGTTTGGCGGATGAGATAGCTGGCCGCTTCCCGCCAGGTCCAGACGTCTCCGAATTGATTGAAGTGATCGAATCGGCCACCGCTAACGAAGATTAAATTTTCGCATGGCGTCAGCGTCAGTTGTGCAAAGACGCCGGTCTCCTCAGTGTGATCGCTGACGAAGCGTGGCTGTGGTCCAAAGTCTTGCAAGATGAACGGCCGTTCCTGCCCGGCATTGACACGACTGTAAAAGAAACCGCTGGTGATGGTGAGCCATGAAGTCGGGCGTAAATCATTCTGATAGTCAACCTGTGTTCGCTCGAACAACGCTCGCGTTGGACCTACAAATCCATCCTGGTTCGGGTCGTTCAGTTGGCGCTCGTGGTCGTAGCCGACGATGAGGTGGTGGTCCCACCATTCAACCGGCTGCCAATCGATATGCGGTCCGATCAACCAGCGTTCGGTTAGAAAATTATCGAGCGGTTTTGGATCAAAAATCGTGTTCGGATTTCCGGTGTCAGCGAGCGAGTAGGTGATCAAACTGCCAATCCGCAGCGTCGTATCCGGCGACCACCCGATGTCCGCGATGGCGTTAGTCAATCGATATTGGTTATTCGGTCGCGCATTATCGGTGTCGAGCCGGCTAAGGCCAAGCGAGTAATCCAGCTGTCCAAACTTCCCTTCGCTTTCGAATGCCTCGCGAAAGGTCCCATAGGATCCACCCTCTTGCGTAAGCGTGAACGTCGGATCGCCCTCGCCGCGCTTGGTGAAAATTTGAATCGCTCCTGCCAGCGCGCGCGGGCCGTAAAGTGTGCTCTGTGGTCCACGCGCCACTTCAACGCGATCGATATCATCGGTGGTGAAATCGGCGAAATTCATCAGGCCTGCCAGTCCTTGGTTGATGGGTATGCCATCGAGAAGCACCTGGGTGTGCTCGCTACGCAAGCCGCGCGTGAAAACCGAAGTGAGCTGGCCGGCCGTCCCGCTTTGCACAACGGAAAGGCCGGGGACTTCACGCAACGCATCGGCGACGCGAACGATTTGTTTTTCTTCAAAGTCTTGCGAAGTCACGACACTAATGCTGGCGGGCGATTGATCGAGCGGAATGTCCGTCCGAGTTCCAGTGATGACGATTGGCTCTGATTCCGCCGCAGGTGTCGGCGATGAATCTTGGGCGTAGCAAATCGACGCGGCGAGAAACGGGACCAAAAAAAATAGCGAACGGTTTTTCTGCACTTCAAATCCTCCTGTTTCGAGAGGAGAACTCGCGGCAGAGCCGTTCGCTCCACTCTCATTCTTCTTTTTGCGAAGAAGTTTTTTCGCGGTCCGAGCCGGACTGGCGGATTCCGGAATCGGTTTACAGCGAGGCGGACCCAAAAAGTTAAAATCTGGTTCAGCGTCACGCTGGCGAATGAGGCGGATCGGTTCGAATATTCTGGCTCCTGGCTTGCGGCCCGAAGGTTTTTCGGACTCACCTTTTTCCCGCCTTCACCGCTGTTCGGAACACGGGCATTCTGCCTGTGCGCTGGGCGCACAGACTACAAGTCTGTGTTCCATAGCCAAACGATTGGCTTGTGGGAAATCGTATCCAGTTACAGCAGCGCAACTGCTCCGGCTTCACACCGGATTTCTCGCGCCGATCCACTGTTTCAAACTCGCAAAGAACTAAGCGAGCAATAGCGGCTTGCGCTTCCCCGTTCAAGATTTATTTAGTCAGGCGCGTTTTCCACGCGCGTTTCTCCTGTGCCAGCAACCGACGCAAAATTGAACCTGCTCGTGACCGGCGCCGCCGGCTTCATCGGATCTAATCTCGTTCTGGAATTGCAGGAGCGATTTCCAAGCTCGCGATTAAGCGCGATCGACGATTTTCGCTCTGGCGACTTCAAGAATCTCGGGGGCTATCGTGGCGATTTTGTTGCAGCCGATCTAGCGAAGCTGAATTGGCGGGAACAATTTGGCGACGAAAAGTTCGACGCGATTTTTCATCTCGCTTCCATCACTGACACGACCAATCACGATCAGTTTGAGCAGACACACGATAACGTAGAGAGCTTCCGGCGATTGCTGGAATTCGCGCGGCCGAACCAAACGCGGGTGATTTTCGCATCCTCGGCTTCGATTTACGGCGCTACCACGGAGGCGAGCGCGGAATCAACCGTGGCTGCTCCGGCAAACATTTACGCCTTTTCCAAAGCGATCATGGATAATCTCGCCACGCGGTTCGCGCGCGAGAATACGGATTGGATCATTGTAGGCCTGCGTTACTTCAATGTTTATGGCCCGCGCGAAGCGCACAAAGGCGTGCCCGCAAGCATGATTTATCATTTGTCGCAGCAAATGCGCGCCGGCCAGCGCCCGCGCATTTTCAAACACGGCGAACAGCGCCGCGATTTCGTTTATGTGAAGGATGTGGTGGATGGAACAATTTGCGCGCTCGATGCCAGCGCGAGCGGAATTTACAATCTCGGCAGCGGCCAGGCTCGATCTTTTAACGAGCTCATCTTTATCTTGAATCGCACCTTGCAGACCAATCTTCAGCCGGATTACTTCGATAATCCGCACGCCCACTACCAAAATTTCACCCAGGCGGATTTGGCCAACGCGCGCAGCGCGCTCGGTTACGTGCCGCAATTTCCACTTGAAGCGGGTGTAGCCGATTATATGAAATGGCTGTATCCACAATAGTCGTCCCGAGTCCCGCACCTCGGCGATCGAGGGATCCCCAGGCATTATCTTGAAGATGACTTCCACGGGATTTCTCGACTCCGCGGCGACGCGCTCGGAATGACGGAACGGAAAATATGAACCCAACAAAATCGGAACTGCTGGTCGATGTGATCGAGCACATCGACATCAAAAAACACAACGTCGTGCCGTTGGTGGAGGCGATGTCGAAGATGGCCTTCTCGGCGCGCGATCTGGGGCGCGCGGCCGACATTTACAACGCGATGCTGCAGGAGGAAGACTGCGCCATCATTTTGTGCCTGGCCGGCTCGCTTATTTCCGCCGGCTTAAAAAACGTCATTGTCGACCTAGTACGCAATAACATGGTGGACGCGATCGTTTCCACCGGCGCCATCATCGTCGATCAGGATTTCTTCGAAGCGCTCGGGTTCAAGCATTACAAGGGCGACATTTTTATGAACGACGACGTTCTGCGCCAACTCGCCATTGACCGAATTTACGACACCTACATTGACGAAGACCAGCTGCGTATTTGCGATGCCACTTGCGGCGAGATTGCAGACTCGCTCGAGCCGCGGCCGTATTCTTCGCGCGAATTTATTCGCGAGATGGGCCGGTATCTAACGAGAAATGGAAAAAACCGCGAGTCGGTGGTGTTGGCCGCGTTCGAGAAAGAGGTGCCGATCTTTTGCCCGGCTTTCAGCGATTGCAGCGCCGGCTTCGGCTTGATTCATCATCAATACGAAAATCCGGACAAACATCTCAGCATCGATTCGGCCAAGGATTTTCTTGAGCTAACCAAAATTAAAATCGCCTCCAAACAGAGCGGATTGTTCATGATCGGCGGAGGCGTCCCGAAAAATTTCGCGCAGGACACGGTAGTGGCCGGCGATTATCTCGGTTTCGACGTCGGGATGCACAAATATGCTGTGCAAATCACGGTGGCGGACGTGCGTGACGGCGCCCTCAGCGGTTCCACGCTGAAGGAGGCGAACTCGTGGGGCAAAGTCGATCAGGGCGCCGAGCAAATGGTTTACGCGGAAGCGACGATCGCGCTGCCGCTGATTGCCGGTTACGCCTACCACAAAGGATCATGGAAGAATCGCAAAGCTCGCAATTACTCGAAGTTGCTCGATGAACCAGCAACGAAGACGGGGCCGGCGGAAAAACGCGAATTAGCGGGTGCGCGATAATTCGTCGGTCATCCCGAGCGGAGTCGAGGGATTCTCGATGAATTACCTTTAAGCTATCGCGCCCGGATCCCTCGACCCCATCGGTGCGGAT
>Ga0207697_10000786_pt1 | contig 17978 bp, 9 predicted proteins | sample KBSSwiS5withPhiX_FD_184293 | JGI IMG/M metagenome (GOLD analysis project Ga0207697, IMG submission 184293) | Switchgrass rhizosphere microbial communities from Kellogg Biological Station, Michigan, USA, with PhiX - S5 (SPAdes) (version 2) | ecosystem: Host-associated > Plants > Roots >... | reverse complement strand
CGGGTCGCCAGGGTCCAGGCGAGGCCGGCCGCAATCGCGACCCCGGCGACGACCTTGGGGAGCGGATCCGGCGGCAGACGGACGAGACCACGTTCATCGGTGATCGCCGGTGCCTCCGAGTAGCGTCCGATGCGCGGCACTTCCTCCTCCTCGAAGTGCGCCGCCAGCGTGCGGAGCGCGTCGCGCATCACGGGGCCGTGCAGCGGGTCGCCATGGCCCGTCGCGAGCACCTCGGGCTCGAGCGCGGCGATGTGGCCGACCGAGTCACCGGCCGTCTGCCAGTCGGGAGTGTAATAGGCCGGGGGCCCATGGATCTCGCGCCGCTGCGTCGCGACGGCGAGCAGGGACTCCTGCTTCGTGGTGATCACCGCGTCTCCCGCGATGAGGGTGCGGTCGCTGGCGCGGAAGAGCGAGACATGGCCCGGTGAGTGGCCGGGCGTCGCGATCCAGCGCCAGCCATCGAGATACGGCACCGTTCCGCCGTCGGGCAGCAGCTCCAGGCGATCGCTGATATCGATCGGCCCGCGCGGATACAGCCGCGACATCCACGTCATCGAGCCGCCGCCAGCCAGCGGATCGGGCGGAGGGTATTTCGACCGGCCGGTCAGGTAGGGCGCTTCGAGCCGGTGAGCGAAGACCGGCACCGGCCATTCGGCCAGGAGCGGCTCCAGCGACCCGACGTGATCGAAATGCCCGTGGGTCAAGACGATCGCCGCCGGCGGGAGCGTGGTCCCGAGGCATCGGGCGGCAGTGTCACGGATGGCCGACGCGTAGCCCGGCAGTCCCGTATCGATCAGGACCCACGAGGTCGGTGTTGCCACCATGTATACGTTCACCATGAGGGTGCGCAGAAACCAGACGCCGTCGGCAATGTCACGAGGGCTCTTCATCATTCCGGGTGGCCTCCTGCCCGGCGCGGTGCAAGGGACATTCCCCGGCAGCTTCAGCGCAGCTCGACGTCGGCGATCGCCACCCCGCGATTGCCCGGCCTCACTCGATCGACGCGGATGTCGATCCGGCGCACGCGCCTCGTGGTCGGACCGGCTAACGCCAACGTCAGCCGGCGCCAGCGGTCGTCGTGCAGCTCGACGGACGCCGCAGGACGGTCGTCCACGGTGACCGTGACCGTCACGGGCGAGTCGCCGGCGGCAAACGTCGTGCGAATCGGCACCCCGAGCCAGGCGGCCGTCGAGGGAACGAAGAACGAGGCGTGTCCACCAGTCCACCGGGAGCGAGTGCCGTCCGCGCCGCGCTCCCACGGACGAAACCCGGACTCTATGCCGATCAGCCACGCGGGATCGCGCAGGTATCCCAGCATTCCCAGGAGCACCACGACGCCAGCCAGCCACGACACGCGCTTCGCGGACATCAGATCTTGAGGAACAGCGCCTTGTAGGCGGACCACGTGAGATCGCTGCCGGGCATGATGGCGTTCCAGTACTGCAGCATCTGGAAGATCGACAAGGCGGTCATTGCCGAGACGGCGATCGCGGTGCTGACGAGCCTGACGCGGCTCGCGGCACTCCATTCGAAGAAGGCGGCGAGGCCGAGCGCCAGCAACGGAAAGAGATCGATGAAGCCCCGGTGACCGTAACTGGCGCCGAACTGCCAGTCCCACCAGCTGGCAATCAGATAAGTGTCAGCGATCAGGACGAGGCACGTGGGGATCACGAAGGCGCGCAGCCGACCGCGCAGGAGGAAGAGTCCTGCTACTCCCAATAGCAGCAGCGGCGACCAGAAGAAGACGCCTTTCTGAACGCTGATCAAGACGCCGTACAGATGCGGCGAGCCAAACGTGAAGCCGAGCGACCCGTAGGAACTGACGAGCGGGCGTCCGGTGGCCTGCGTGTACAGCGCGAGCTGCGGCAACACGACGAGGAGCGCCCCGCCGGCGATGAGCACGCATGAGCGTACACGTGCGCTGACGAGGCGAAGCGCCGCGCGAGGTCCGTCAACCGCCACGACGAACAGCGGCAGCAGAGCGAGAACGAGTACGTTGGTGTGGCGCACTATGACAATGAGTCCGGCAACCAGCCCGAGGAGGAGCGTGCGCGCGCGCGTCGGCGCCTCGTGCCATCGCTCTGTCAAATTGATCAGCGCGGCAACCAAGAAGAACGAGTACGCGTGGCTGTAGAAGGAATCGTACGTCGCGTAGTGATAGAGGTTGGTCCCGAACAACAGCGCCGCGAGCGTGGACATGGTGACGCGGCGGCTGAAGTGACGCACCAGCATGGCGGCGAGCACCCATAGGCCCGCCAACGTCCACATCAAACCGGAGAGTCCGACGGCGTGCTGGTAATACAGGGTGAAGCCGTCGCGCGACAGGTTGGTCCACCAGGAAAGCGCGTCCGCGATAAGGAACAACGGCGCCTGCATCAGCGCGACGCCGATCGGATGCGCGTTGACCCAGCGATCGGTGCCGGGCCAGCGGATGATCGCGGTGAAGTCGGGATACGTGCCGCCGCAGCAGTCGGCCGCGACAGACGCCAGCGTGCCGTCGTGGAACAGCCACCACGAGGGCAGGTAGACGTAGTAGCTGAATCCGTCCGAGCGGATTGGCTGTGTGGCCCGGCCGGTTGCGTAGACGAAGACGTAACCGGCAAGGCACACGAGGCCCAACAGGACCAGAAAGCGACGTGGTGTCTGGCCTGGCACTTACCTGCCGCGACGGTCGGCGTGGCGACGAGCGCAGCGTGCGGAGTGGCGCCGGGTCCTTGCCCGCAGAGGGAGGTTGATCGGAGAGTCCCTGCGGGTGCTCATCGCGTGGCGCTCGGGCCGGGCCGGGGCGGGCGGCGGCGAAAAGGAATCTTCTGTCCAGGTCGCATCGCGCTATCTTAGTCGTCATCCCGGCGAGCCGTGCCGGTCACCACCTGATGGAATCGAACGTGCAGACGGCCCGGCCGCGAGCGGCTTTCGTCCGGCATCCTGTCCAATAACGAACCCCGACATCCCACAGCCACAGTCACGAATGCGCAGTCTGTTCTACTCCCTGCTCGGTTACTTCCTGACCCCGGCCGGCATCGTGGCGATGGGGCTGCTCGATTCCTCGCTGGTGTTTTTCCTCCCGCTCGGGATCGACTTCGTCGTCATCATCATGGCGGCGCGAAAGCCCGAGCTGTTCTGGCTGTACGCGGTCCTGGCGACGATTGGCGCGATGGCCGGCGCCGCCGTCACCTTCTGGCTCGGGCGGAAGCTCGGAGAGAAGGGGCTCGAGAGGATTGTCAGCCCGTCACGGTTGAAGCGAGTTCAACGCCGGATCGGTGAAGGCGCCGCCTACAGCATTGCGGCGCTCGGCATCATTCCGCCACCCTTCCCGTTCACCGCCTTCGTGTTGTCGAGCGGGGCCGTCAAGCTGGAGCCCTGGAGTTTCTTCCTCACCCTCGCGGGCGTGCGGATGTTGCGCTTCGGCGTCGAAGGCGCACTCGCTGCGCACTACGGGCAGGGCATCCTCGCGTGGATGAAGTCCGCGATGTTCCAGTGGATTATCGGCATCTTCATCGTGCTCGCCGTGGTTGGGACGATCGTCTCGGCCGTGGCGATCTGGCGGAGCACGCGCAAGAGGGGAGAGCAGGAGAAACCGGCTCTCGCCGGAGCCGCCGAGCGATCCGAACGCTGACGTTTTCCGTCTCAAAGCTGCCTGCGGTCTCGCATGGGCACGGTCGTGCTTGCACGTCCGGCTCTCGCTCTCCCTGTTGCTCCGCCACACTCCAGCTTCGTGTTCTGGCAACAGCGTTGCTCCTATGCTCACGGCTGCACGCGGGTGGGTAATCCGCGACCACAGCGGCCGGATGAGGTGTTATGGACAACGACAACAAGCGGTCCGACGACAGTCTTTCGGAAGAAGCGTCGGCGTTCGGTGAACGAGTGAAAGGCGCGGCGAAAGACGGCATCGGCTCCATCACGGGCAACCGCCGGCTCGAGCGTGAGGGCGAGATGGAGAACGCGGAAGGGCGCGTCCGTCAGGCCACGAACAACGTGTTCGACGAGACGGACGGAGTACGGGGCGCAACAGCCGGGGGCCGCGGCGACGTCCGCAATTCGGACCCGCGACCGGTCACGACTCCTGGAACACCACCGAACTCGATACGCGAGGAAACGGCGGCCTTCGGCGAGCGGATGAAAGGGGCCGTGAAGGACGGCGTCGGCTCGATGACCGGCAACCGCCGCCTCGAACGCGAGGGTGAGCTCGAGAACGCGGAAGGGCGCGCCCGTCAAGCGTCCAACGACGCCTTCGATCACACTTCACGGTCGGGCAGTGGCATCGCTCGAGACGATGTGCGGAACTCGGCGGTCCTCGATCGTCCCGCCTCCAGTCCGGCGACGCCGCCCAACTCGATCCGCGAAGAGGCCGCGGCGGCCGGCGAGCGGATGAAAGGGGCCGTGAAGGACGGTGTCGGCTCGATGACGGGCAATCGCCGCCTCGAGCGCGAGGGCGAGATCGAGAACGCGCAAGGGCGCGCCCGTCAGGCGTCCAACGACGCGGTGAACGCTCCCGGCACGCCGCGCACGTGGGACTCGAAATGGTCACGCGAGCACCTCGTGACCGGCCTCTACGACTCGCCGGACACGGCTCGCAAGGCCTACGACGACCTCACCAAGCGGCACGGCTACAAGGACGACGACATCAGCGTGGTGATGACGGACGAGACGCGAACGCGGCACTTCGGCGACGTCAAGCCTGGTACCGAGTTCAAGGAAGGCAGCAAGGCTGCTGAAGGCGCGGGCATCGGCGGCGGGATCGGGCTCGGCGTCGGCGCCGCGCTCGGTGCAATCGTCGCCGCGGCGACCGCCGTCGTCATCCCCGGCCTGGGGCTCGTCGTCGCCGGACCGATCGCCGGCGCGCTGGCCGGAGCAGGCGCCGGGGGCGCGACCGGAACGCTTCTCGGCGCGTTGATCGGGGCGGGCATTCCCGAGACGCGTGCCGCCGAGTATGAACGCGGCCTCAAGGAGGGCGGCATCGTGCTCGGCACGCGCGCTCGCGACGAGGCTCACGCGACCCAGCTGGAACAGGACTTCACCAGCCACGGCGCGCGCGACATCCTCCGGTAGCGCGTCAGCACTCGACGTCCCGTGGCTTCCGCAGAGGAGCGGAAGCCACGGGAGCTCTCAGTACTGCGGCTGGCGCTGCGATCCCAGCGGCTGCCCCGTGAGCGGATCGTTCGGCGACGTCGGGCGTGCCTCGAACGCGTCGAGCGAGGGCACCACCAGCATTACCCCATACATACGCACGTAGTGTCCCGGGAACGAGCACAGGAAGCTGTACTCCCCTGGCGCGGTGGGCGCGGTGAATTTGATCGTGTCTGACTCGCCGCGCTGGACGAGGCGGGTTGCCTGCAGCACCAGCGGACTGTCCGGGATGTAGGCGCGCGCACTCAGATTGGCTGGCGGCGGCATCGTCGCGGCCAGATCGCCGATCGTCTTCACCGACCCTGGCTGGCCAAAGACGATGTTGTGCGGCATGGCGTCGGCGTTGGTGAGCGTCACCTGCACCGGCTTGCCTGCCTCGACCACGAACCAGCGGACGTCATAGCGCATCTGCTCGAGTACCGTGCCGATCGTGATCGTCTGCACGCCCTTGTCGCGCAGATCGCGGCGCATCGCGGCGGCGGACAGATCCGGCAACGCCGCGGCCGGCGTATTCGGCGGCGGGCCGCCAGGCGCGGCGGCGGTCATCGCCCCGCTGGTGCCCAACCCGAGCCCATTGAGCGTGTTCATCGTCTGCGCGACGGTGTACTCGATGAAGCGATCTTGCGGATGGCGCGACACTTCCCGCGCGAGGGTGACGGCATCGGCCGTTCGAAAGAAGCTGGCGGCGCGGGCCACTTCCAGGCGCACCGCGGGAGACTCATCGTTCCCCTGGACCTTGAGGTACCCCATCACGTCGGGAATCCGGTCACGCCAGTAGCACAGCACCCGCGTTGCGGCAGCGCGCGCCCACGGCTCGCTGGAATGCAGCATCCGGCTCAGGAGTCTCGTGTCGACCCGGTTGTTCCACTGCTGGACCCAGAGCGCCTCCATCATGTGGTGTTCGTATTGGGGGCTGCTCCGGTCGAGCCGGCCCATCCACGCGGTCAATGCGGACAGCACCTCGGTGGTATTGCGCCCGCTCAATTCCAGCTTTGCGCGGTAGCGGACGCGATTCTCGGGCTCCTTCAATAAATCGAGAAGGGCCGGAATCGGCGCGCCGGCGATGACCGGAGGCTTGAGCAGCGGACGGCCTGGGTAGGTGATGCGGTAAATCCGGCCGTGCCCATGATCCCGCGACGTGTCGCGGAGGTTGTGCTGCATGTGGCCGATGATCGGATTCTGCCAGTCGGCGACGTAGAGCGCGCCATCGGCGCCGATCTCGGCATCGACCGGACGGAAGTTCTCGTCGGATGACTCGAGGATCGGCTCGACCTCGGTCATCTTCAACCCCGCGCCATCCTCGGTGATCTTGTAGTTCAGCAGGCCCTTGAACCCGATCGTGTTCAGCACCACGAGGTTGCCCTGCATCTCGTCGGGGAAGTGACGGCTGGAGATGATCTCCGACCCGCCCACCGGCCGCGTCCGCACCTCACCGGGACGCGGCGCCTTGGTCGATTCCATCGCCGGGTAGTACTTCTTCGTCGACATCGAGGGCCCGTAGTACGGCTGGCCGCCGGTCGCGTCGAAGATGATGTCGCGCCCCCACTCATCGAAGGTGTGACCGTGCGGGTTGGGGAAGTTCATCGGGATGTAGGTCTCGAACTTGAACGTCCGCGGCTCGAAGCGGAACACGCCCCCGTCAGCCTGGCGCAGCGTTGGCCCCCACGGCGTCTCCACCTGGCTGCGATGGAAGATGCCTTCGCGGATGTACAGCGCGCCACCGGGATCGAACGTGAAGCTGTTCATCGTGTGATGCGTGTCGGTCGAATCCATCCCGCCCAGGACGATCTCGCGGGTGTCGTACTTGTCGTCGCCGTCGGTGTCTTTGAGGAACACAAGGTTTGGCGCCTGGGCCAGCAGGACGCCGCCATTCCAGAATTCGAAGCCGGTAGGATTGTTCAAATCGCCGGCGAACACCGTCCGCTTGTCCGCCTTGCCGTCGCCGTCCGTGTCTTCCAGAATCAGCAGCGCGTCGTCCATCGGCGTCTTGGGCTGCCAGTGCGGATAGTTCTTCCACGCGGCAACCCAGAGGCGGCCGCGGGTGTCGAAGGCCATCTGCACCGGGTTCACGAGCTCGGGGAACTGCTCTTCCGACGCGAACAGCTGGACCTTCAACCCGGTCCCGACCTTCATCTTCGAAATTGCCTCCTCGCCGCCGAGGAAGATGTGGGCGCCATTGGGACCCTTGCCAGGCTCGTTGGTCCCGGCGTTGATGAACTCCGGCGTGTTCGAATCGTCGACCGCGACCTCGGTGGGATTGGACTCGAGGCTGCGCGCCGTGCGGAAGATCCGCTGGTCGCGATTGCTCGTCATGGTGTCGAGCACTTCGACCTCGCGCTCGAGCACTTCGTAGTTGGTCGGGAGCACGTCCTCCTTGTTGATCGCTACCCGCGACGGGTTGACGTCGCGCGGGTTCGTGCGGATGAACGTGAGGAACGCGCGGTCGCCGAAGGTCGCGAAGGAGTCGGTGGTGCGGTAGCGGTTGAACCAGGTGAAGTTCCGATCCGCGACCGCCCGCTGCAGCGCCGAGATGTACGCCGGCGAATAGGTGTGCGTCGGCGGCCCGAACAGCTCGCGGTCGATGATCTCCGCGAGGCGCCGGTTGCCCTCTTCGTTCAGGTGTACGCCGTCTACGGTCAGCGGCGCCCGGGTGCCCTCGAACAAAGCTTTGGTCGGGGCAAACAGGTTGACGAACGGCACGCTGCGCGCCGCCGCCACCTGGGCCATGGCCGCGGTATAGCGCTCGAGACGCACATTGTTCTCGCGGCCGTCCGGCAGATCCGGGTTGCGGAGATCCTGGTGCGCGATCGGCGAGAACAGCACGATGCGCGGCGCCGAACGGCCGTTGTACTTCTGGGCCAGGGTGTGCGTGATCCACTCGTCCAGCTGCTGCCGGAACGCCGGCAGGCCCGCGTCGCCGCCATAGGACTCGTTGTAGCCGAAGAACGCGAAGATCACGTCCGCCTTCGTGTTCGCGCCGCGGAGGCGATTCTCCTGATACCCGCCGACCGACTCGGCGTTGGCGCTCAGCCACTCGTCGGGCGTGCCGAAGTTCTTCGTCCGCAAGCGCTCCGCAATCTCGTCGCCGGAGAAGCCGAGATTCCGCATCACGAGATCGTGCTGGGGGAAGCGCGCGTACAGCAGCGTGTCCAGCCAGCCCTGATACTGCATCCGCTCGGCGAGCTGGTTGCCGATGGTGCAAATGTGATCACCCGGCTGTAGCGTGAGTAGCGGCCGGCGTTGGGCCGACGCACCCTGGGCCAGGAGTGGCGGCATCGCGCCGTTCGGGCGCACGGTCCCGAGCAGTCCGAGCGTGGCGACGACGGCAACCGACAGCGCGAGACGACAGTATCTGGTCATGCGAAATGTCCGTGTGTTCGACGAGAGTTACTTCTGCGGCGGAATCGGGGTGTCCCATCCCGCCAGGTCCGCGGGCTTCACGCCCCGCACGTGCCCGCCGAAATTGAACGTGGACGGATGATACGGGCCGACCAGACTGATGTCCCCGTCCGCCGTGATGCTCGTCTCGAGCCCCGCAGCCCATAGCGCCGCGTTGACGGCCATGCGCCGGAAACCGTCGTTCAAGAGATCTTCCGAGGCACCGTGCGTCGTCGTGAACACCCGGCCCGTCTTGCCCGAGGTGCCAGTGTAGCTGCGCACCCACGCCACGGGCATCTGCTGCTTGTCGGCCGCGGGCGGCGAGTCAGGAGTCATCCCGTTCAGAATCTGCCCGCGTGCGAGGATCACGCTCGGTTGCAGCGGATCGGCGGTGTACCCGCCGGACTGCACCCACACGTCCTTGACACCGCGCAACACCGGATGCGCCGCTTGCGAAGGCTCGAGGAGGAGCCGTGAGCTCATCTTGTGGTTTGTCCCGTAGTGCGAGACCCACGTCTCACCCAGGATCTGCCGCCCGAACCCGCCGGTGTAGTCCCCCTTGTTCTGCCAATCGAACTTCAGGAACCGGGCGTCCGGGCGCTTGATCTGGAAGGCGTGCGTCGCCGTCCGGAACGCGACCACCGGCCCGCCGCGGTCGAGATAAGCAGCGATATGCTGCATCTGGTCGTCCGGAAAGTCCTGGAAGCGCAGGAAGATCACCAGCAGGTCCGCCGTGTCGAGTGCCTCGAGGCCCGCGATCCTGGAGTTCCCCGGGTCGATGAACCCCGTCTCCGGGTCGATGGTGAAGAAGACGCTGCACGTGAAGCCGTAATGCTTCGCCAGGATTCGCGCCAGCTCCGGCAGCGACTCCTCCGAACGATACTCCTGATCGCCAGCCAGAAAGACGATGCGCTTGCCCTGGCCCGGTCCGGTGGTGCCCTGGTAGACGACGAGGTGGTGGTTCTGAGCCGCCGCGAGCGAGGCGACGAGCAGGCACCCGGTCAACACCGCGGAGAGGCGCGTGATCATGGCTGGTGGTCTCCTGGGTCCGTGATGTCTCGCACAAGTCCCGGGCGGCGCATCCCGCTCCACACGATCGCGCGACAAGCGGGCGGCGGGGCCGGGCCTGGCCGGCAGTGTTCGTTGCTCACAGGGCCCAGTCTGCTCGCGCCTCTCCCTTGCCCAGCCGGCGCCGCGCTCCGGACTCATGCGACGTATCACCAATCCGGGGACTAATGCACCGACGTCGAGATCGCATCAATCCTCGCGGCCGATGCGAGCGCAGCCGCGGCGTTGGCGCTCCTTACAATACGCTCGGTATTCTTCGTCGCGCCGCCTTGCGCCTGCACTCACCTCGACCGCGATCCCTGACGCCATCTCCACGTCGGCGCACTAGAAGCTGAAGCGCAGCGCAGCCTGCATGATGCGCGGGTCGCGCGCGGTTGTCGCCTTCCCGAAGTTGGCGTTGACCTGTTCGCCGGCCGGATTGAACTGGGCGGCGGTGTTGATGGCGGACCAGTTCACGGTGTTGAACAGGTTGTAGATCTCCCACCGGAACTGCAGCTTCCGCCCGCTGATGTCGAAGTTCTTGAACATCGACAGATCGGTGTTCTTAATCCACGGCAAGCGAAAGAAGCGGGCCGGGGCATTGCCATAGTCGAGGCGGCCGGTCGGCCGTGCGAACGCGGCCCAGTTCAGGTACGAGCCGGTTCCATCAGGGTTGGGATCTTGATTGTCCCCGCCGCGGGGGTCCGCGCCGGTCAGGACGATGCGGCCGCCCGCTCCGCCGCCGTAGAAATCGAAATTGTCGGTCGTCGTGAACGTCACACCGGCCCAGTCGCCCGAGACGAAAGCCGTGTTGCCGGACAGCTGCCAGCCGTCCAGCGCGGCGCGGGTGACGACGTTGTTCCAGGCGCGGCTGCCGTCCGGCACGTCCCAGGTGTAGCTCACCGTCAGGTTGTGCAGCTGCGTACCGGCGGTTGGGGCGCGGTTGAACCAGTCCTCGGTCTGGTATGGGCTGGTGACGCGCGTGTCCCAGCCTTTGGCCAGGGTATAGGCAAGCGCGAACTGAAGGCCCTTGATGTAGCGGCGATTGAGCTGCACCTGCATCGAGTTGTAGTCGGTCTCGCCGGTGTTCTGACGGATCGCGATGGTGCCGTAGCCCAGGTAGGGCCGCAGGAAGTCAGCAGGCAGCACCGTGCCGGTCGCCGGGTTGATGTTCTCGGGGTGAACGTCGATGAAGTTGGTGCCGTACGGAAGGTCGTTGATGTTGTAGGAGACCTCGATGTTCTTCGTCCGGCTGCCCGCGTAGGTTACGTCGAGGACTGTGCCCCAGCCAATCTCCCGCTGGATGCCGACCGAGTAGTTCAGGCTCTTCGGAGTTGGTGCATCGTGCTGGAGCCCGAGGATGCCGCTGCTCGGCCGCGTATCGAACGCCGCCGCCCCTTCCGGCGTGAGCATCTGATCGATCGTCGAATACCGCAGCACCGGATTGCTCTGGGCCGGCGGATTGCGCGCCAGGTTGTCGAGCCCGTTGGCATTCACGAACGGGTTGTGGTACCGGCCGATGCTCGCGTGCAGCGAGGTTTTGCCGGTGCCGGTGATGTCCCAGGCCAGGCCGGCGCGACCCTCGGGTTCGATGCCTTGGCTGACACGGAAGCCGGTACCGTAGCTGCCCCACTCGTCCTGGGTCACCATGCCGTTGTAGGGGTCGCCGGTCCCCGGCACGAACCCGCCGACGTAGATATAGGGACGGAGCTCGCCGGTGACCGTATTCAAGGCGCGCTGCTGACCGTTCACCAGCACCGGTTGATAGAGCAGCGGTGAACCACCCGGTACGTACTGATCGGGATCGAACGAGGCGGACTTCGTGTCCTTGAACGAGGCCCACGCCCGGTACCACAGGAACCGGGCACCGTAGTCGACGGTGAGGTTGCGGAGCGGTTTCCAGGTGTCCTGGACGTAGGCTTCCGCCGACGGGCGCTGGCCGCGCACGTCCGCGTACCCGTTCGTCTCGGTGTAGCTGTTGATGTTGCCGAGCAGCGCGTTGGCGTAGGCGAAGTTGGTGTCGAGCGGGTTGTTGGTATCGACGCCGAAGTTGAAGTCACCGGACCACGACCCGCCGCCCACGCCGCCCTTGCCTTCCGAATTGCGCGTGTCTTCGTAGTACATCCCGGTCTTGAGCGAGTGGGCGCCGCGGATGTAGGTCAGGTTCGAGCGCACCGAGCTCAGCCATCCCTCGCCCTGGTCGATCAGCCGGGTATCGTAGGTAAAGTTCGGCGCGCCGCCGGTCACGGTGCCGAAGTTGACGCGCGGCAGCACGTTGCGGGGGTTCAGCTCGGGGTGGAACTGCGCGACGTTGAAGCCGGCCAGCTGCCGGTTGGTCTTGTCCCACTCCGTCTCGTTCAGCGGGTAGAACACCTCCGTCTGCCGCCGCGTCCCGAAGTCGGTGTCCCACACCATGTTGGACCGCAGCACCTTGCTGTAGTTGCCGGTGAAGCCGCGGTCGGTATTCGTGTAGTGAGCGTTGAACCACCCCCAATTGGATGGGCCGGCCGGAATGCGCGTGCCGCGCTGGTCCTGCTTCCAGTCCTTGAAGGTGAACGACAGGGTGTCGTTCGAGGTCGGCCGCCAATCCACCCGGGCCACGTGGTTGATCTTCGGCACGTCGGTGATCTCTTCCGAATCGTAATTGTAATTTCCCTGTGTCGTCCGCGGGTCGTACTCCGGCAGCGGCATCAGGTTCAGCATCGCCTGCATATAAGCCGGGTTGATCATCGAGGCCGGGATGATGTTGCCCTCGAAACAGCCGGGCCCGCCGGTCACGGCGTTGCAGGCCAGCCCGGACTTGCGGGGATCCTTGATGTTGATCAGACGTCCCTGGGCGTCGTAGGTCTGCGAGAAGTCTCCCTTTCGCTCGAGCGCGGACGGCATCCGCCAGGTCTGCACGCTCTGCGGGCGACTGACGATGGGCGCCTCCAGCGAGTAGAAGAAGAACACCTTGTTCTTTCCTTTGACCACCGGGCCCCCGAGATTGGCGCCGTAGGTATTGAAGCGGTACTTCGGGGGGAACGGCTCGATGCCGTTGAGCCGTTGCGACCGTGCCCTGAAGAACTCCGTGCTGTTGAGTTTTTCGTTGCGGACGTACCAATAGCCGCTGCCGCGATACTCAGAGGTGCCGCCGCGGGTGATGATCTGCAGCTGCGAGCCACCCGACTGCCCGTACTCGGCGCGGTAGGAGTTGTTCAACAGGCGCACCTCGGCAATCGCGTCGAGGTTGACCATCTGGGCCTGCATGCCGCTGTTGCCGACTTCGTTGCCGACGACCCCGTCGATGATGACCTTGCTCCAGTCCGCCGGCAGGCCGCCGACCGAGGGCACGTCGACGCCGAACGATCCTCCCATCGAGTCGACCGGGGTGGTGTAGCGGACCCCCGGCAGCAGCCGCATCAGCGAGGTGACGTCGCGCCCGAGCACCTGGATCTGTTCGATTTGCGTCCGGGTGATGACGCCGCCGTGCTGCGTCTCGGTCGTGTTGACATGGGTACCCGTTGCCTCGACGCTGACCGTGTCGGTGAGGCTGCCGAGCTCGAGCGCGATCGTGCCGATCGCCACGCGCTCCGAGGAGCTCACCACCACGTTCTTGCGCTCGTAGGGGCGGAAGCTCGTGATTTCGACGCGGACGGTATATTGTCCGGCCTGCAGGTTGGTCACCTGAAAGTCGCCGCGCGCATCGGTGACGGCCACCCTGGGCGCACCCGTCGCCTCGTTGAGAATCGTCACCGTGGCGGCGGGCATGACCGCCCCCTGCGCGTCGACCACGGTGCCGGAAATAGATCCCGTGACCGTCTGGGCCGCGAGTGTCGCTGATGATGCCGCCGCACCAACAAGGATGACCACCAGCAGACCCCAGCGTCTGAGCTCCAAGCGCGTCATAGAGCCTCCTCGAGTCAGGATTGGCAGGACAGAGGCGGCGAGGATACTCGGCCCCACCGATGCCACAAAGATAAATCGCGTCGCTCGCGTGTTCCGCAATCCGAAACGCGAGACGCCTGCTTACATCGGGCAGGGAGTTGGAAAACGGTCGCCAGTCGGCAGGAAACTCTCAGCCGCTGAAACGGTTATGCTGGCGGCGGAAGCGGGCGGGATTTCAGATCTCGATGCGTTGACGAGCGGCTACCGTCCCATCGCCACCATTGGGGAGATTCGAGCGGCTCGCCGCGCGGGGATGTAGCTGGCCAGCAATGCGGCTACGCCTAGGAGGAGTGACGCGGCGACGAACGTCAGCGGATCCAGCCCCTTGATCTCGAACAGCAAGGTCTGCATCGCGCCGGTCGCGAGCGCCGCCGCGATCAGTCCCAATACGACGCCAAAAAAGGCCAGCTGCGCCCCTTGCCACACCACCATCGACACGACCTGGTTCGGTGAGGCCCCGATCGCCATGCGGACGCCGATCTCCACAGTGCGCTGCGACACCGTGTAGGCCATGACGCCGTACACGCCGATGGCGGCAAGCGCCACCGCGAGACTGGCAAAGACCATCACGAGCGTCATCTGCATCCGTGGCTGCGCGACAGTGCCGGCCATCGCCGCCTCCATGGTGCGGACGTTGACCAGCGGCTGCCCAGGGTCGGCCTCGTGAAGCGCTGCGCGAACAGCCGGCGTGATATCCAGCGGCTCCCCTTCCGTGCGCACCACTAGCGCCGTGCTCAGGTACATCGGGGCCAGCACCGGAACTGGAGCCTGCGCGTACGGGACGAACATCTCAGCCTGGGGTCCGGCGGCGAATGACTGCTTCATGTCGCCGACGATGCCGACGATCTCGATGGTCGGATCGGCGGGGTCCGGTTCGGTGCCGAACTGGATGCGCTCGCCGAGCGCGTCGCGGTCAGGGAAGTACTGGTGGGCCATCGCTTCGTTGATGACGACCACGGGCGGCGCTCCGTCACGATCGCTGTCCTTGATGAGACGTCCCCGCTGGAGCGGGACGCCCAGTGTTTCGAGGTAGCCCGGCGTGACCGCACGGTAGCCGGCCAGCACGTAATCCTCCGGTCCCTTGGGCGGGTAGGCGGCCCGGTTGAAGTGCACCGACGGGCCCGTTCCCGCCATCGGCAGCATCGTCGTCACCGCTGCGCGCCGGACACCCGGCAGCTGCTGCAGGCGCGCCACCAGCCGGTCGACCGCCGCCGTCCGCACGGCCTCGTCTCGATACGTGATGGGGGACAGCGGGAGATCGATCATGAGCAGGTGGTCGGTGGCGAATCCTGGCGACACCGTCGTCAAGGCCGAGAAGCTGCGCAGCAGCAGGCCGGCGCTGACGAGCAGCACCAAGGCCAGCCCGACCTCCATCACGACGAGCGCCGACCGCAGGCGCGTGTGCCGGGCGCTCTGCGAGCTGCCACGTCCTTCTTCGTTGAGCGATTCCCGGAGCGGCAGCTGCGAGGCGTGGAGCGCCGGAACGACCCCGAAGATCAGGCCGGTCACGATCGAGAGCGCCATCGCGAAGCCGATGACCTCCCAGTTCAGCGCGATGCCTTGCGCGCGCGGCAGCCCCTTCAGCGCCGTGGTGGACAGCAGCGACACGGCCCACGCCGCCACGATCAACCCGGCGGACCCTCCGATCACCGCCAGCACGAGGCTCTCCACGATCAATTGGCGGACGATCCGCCGCCGGCCCGCGCCAAGGGCGACCCGGACCGCCAGCTCCTTCTGGCGATCCACGGCTCGCGCGAGGAGCAGGTTGGCGACGTTGGCGCACGCGATGAGGAGCACCAGCACGACCGTGCCGGTCAGCAGGATCAACGCCGGTCGCACGTTCGCGACCTGCAGTTCCTGGGCCGGTGTGACGAGCGCGCGAACGTCGCGATTGGCCTCCGCCGTTTCGACCTCGAGCTGCTTGGAGATGCCGTCCATTTCGAGACGTGCCTGTTCGAGGGTCACGCCGGCACGCAGTCTCGCGATCGGGAAGATGCCCGGGTGCCAGCCGGGATCGTTGGGTAGTGACGCGGCCCACGGACCGAACGGCACGAAGATGTCCGCCGGCTGGAACAGCTCGAACCGGTGTGGCAGCACGCCGACCACGGTGTAGGCGCGATTGTCGAGTTGCACGGTGCGGCCGACCGGATCGTCACCGCCGAACCGGCGCGCGGCAAATGCGGCACTCAGCAGCGCGACGCGCTCGCCGCCCGGGCGGTCCTCCGCCGCGGTGAAGTTGCGGCCACGCTCGATCGTCGTGCCGAGCAACGGGAGGAGCGTCGCGGCGATCATCTTGACCGGGACTTGCTCCGGGTCCCCCACGCCGGTGAGCGTCATGCTCGTGGTCCGGAACGCGGCAATCGCGGAGAACGAGGTGGCGCGGGCGCACCAGTCCTCATAGTTGTCACGCGTGACCGACATGGCCGGGAACTGCGGGCGCTGCTCGTTGAGGATGACCACTTCGTCGGGCCGCTCGTAGGGAAGCGGGGAGAAGAGGACGGCGTTCGAGACCGTGAACACGGCCGCGTTCGCGCCGATCCCCAGCGCGAGCGTCAGGATCGCGATCACCGCGAACGCCGGGCGACGGAACAGGTGACGCAGCGCGAGCCGAACGTCGTGCATGGCATCCAGTCTACAGGCCGGCGGACGCCGACCGGACCTTCGTTCCCGCCGATGAACCCTGGTGCGCGGTGTTGCAGCCTGCACACAACCTCGACTATTGACAACCACCGCGCGACAGTCCAATCTCAGCCATTCGATGCGGCCGGTCGAATCGCGGCCGCGTCACAGCGGACTGGAGGAGCGGTGAGGAAGTTGATGCTCGGAGTAGCGCTATGCGCGCTGTCGGTAGCCACGGCGGGCGCACAGACCCCAACGGCAGACATCGTGGCACCGCTGACGAAGTTCATGGAAGCGTTCAACAAAGGGGATATTGCGGGCGCCGCGGCGACGCATGCCGCCGGGCCCGACCTGGTCATCATCGACGAAGTTGCGCCGTTCGTGTGGCACGGCGCGGACGCGTTCAAGACGTGGGCGGCAGCCCTCGATGCGGACTCGAAGAAGCAGGGCATCACCGACCAGAACGTCACCATCGCGGCGCCGACGCGGACGGAAGTGAGCGGCGACACGGCATACGTCGTCGTCCCTGCCGTGTACACGTTCAAGCTCAAAGGGGCGGCGATGCGCGAGTCCGCGCAGATGACGTTCGTGCTGAAAACGGGCGCTGGAGGATGGCTGATTACCGGCTGGACGTGGACCGGACCACAGGCGAAGGCGGCTGCGGCCGCTGCCTCCGCGAAGAAGTAACGACAAGTCGTCCGGGCTGACGGCCGGAGGGCGATTCCCCTCAGCTCGCGAGCGCGACCCGCCCATCAGCTAGAATCCACCACGCTGATGGTGCGCCACGCGCCGCTCTGGCTCGAGAGGTTCCCGAAATCGAAGCGCCCGGCCTATCCCCGCTGGCGCGGCGACGCCGAGACGGGCGTTGTCGTGATCGGCGGGGGCCTGACCGGTTGTTCGACCGCGTACGCACTGAGTCAGGCTGGCGTGGCCGTGATCCTGCTGGAAGCCGAGCGCCTCGGGGCCGGCAGCACCTCGGCGTCGAGCGGTCTCATCCGCGAGGACTTCGACGCCTCCTTCCAGGCGACCACGCGGGCGCACGGCCTGCGCACCGCGCGAACCCTGTGGACGGGCGCGCGGCGCGCCTCGCTGGACTTCGCCGCAGCCCTGCGACGGCTGTCGATCCGCTGCGACCTCGACCCGATCGCGCTGCTGCAGGTGTCCCTGCGCGACGGGACGACGTTGAAACGCGAGCAGGACGCGAGACGAGGCGCGAGTCTCGATCACACGTGGCAAACACCGGCCGCGGCGAGACGCGCGACCGGACTGGACACCGACGGAGCGATCGCCGGGCGTGGCTTCACGTGCGATCCGTTCAAGGCGTGCCTCGGTCTGGCGGCTGCGGCCGCGGCGCGGAAGGCGCGCATCTTCGAGCAGTCACCGGTCACGCGGATCCGGGACCGGCGCCGATCGATCGAGATTACGACCGCGACCGGGACCATCCACGCCGAATCGGCGATCGTCGCCACATCCGCGCGGCTGGCCGACCTGCGCGCCCTGCGGCGCCACCTGACGCCGTTCCACCGCTACACCGTCGTGACCGATCCGCTCGACACAGTCGTCCGCAAGGCGATCGGCCCGCCCGCGGCCGTCGTGCAGGACGACGACGCGCCGTCGCACCTGGTGCAATGGTTGAAGGACGGTCGAGTGATGGTGACGGGCGCCGACCAGCCCGCCGTCGCGCCGCGCACGCTCCCGCAGGCGCTGACGCAGCGTACCGGTCAGTTGATGTACGAGCTGTCACTCCTGTATCCGCCGATCTCCGGGACCCTGCCCGCGTGGTCCTGGGCGCAGCCGTACGACGCCACCGTCGACGGGCTGCCGTACCTCGGTCCGCACCGCAACTTTCCGCGCCACTTCTTCGCGCTCGGCGACGCGCG
>Ga0207697_10000785_pt1 | contig 17984 bp, 17 predicted proteins | sample KBSSwiS5withPhiX_FD_184293 | JGI IMG/M metagenome (GOLD analysis project Ga0207697, IMG submission 184293) | Switchgrass rhizosphere microbial communities from Kellogg Biological Station, Michigan, USA, with PhiX - S5 (SPAdes) (version 2) | ecosystem: Host-associated > Plants > Roots >... | reverse complement strand
CGCCCGCTAGTCCGCACGTTCTCTCACATCCTTGCCCTTTTCACCCGATGCTCTGTCACTTGATGAAAGAGCATCGGCATTTAAGGGGTGGGATGTGAGAGAGGATCCGGGGTTGAGGGGCGGGATGTGAGAGAGCATCGGTGATCAAATGATCATGCCGCATGATTAAGTGAGCGTAAACCTGATAGCGTTGAATCATGGGAACTCCTGACCGCCACCGGCTCATTGGCGAGCTGCTGCGCAAACGCGAAGAAGTATCAGTGGACGAGCTGGTGGCTGCAACCGGAGCCTCGGGCGCCACGATCCGCCGTGACCTGGAGATTCTTGCTACCAATGGAGTACTGAAGCGGGTTCACGGCGGCGCCCGCAGCCTGGTAGCGCGCGGTGACAACCCCGGTTATGGGCAGCGAGAACTGGAAGACCACGAGGCGAAGCTCAAGATCGCAGCGGCTGTTGACGCACTGCTGAAGGACCGCGAGCATGTGTGGTTGGACAGCGGATCCACCGCCACGGAGATCGCGCGGCGGCTGAGCCAGCGTGAACTCACAGTGATGCCCATGTCTTTGCACGGCGTCGAGGCGCTGACTCACGCCAAGGAGGGCCGTCGGCCGCAGCTCATTCTCCCCGGAGGAAGCCTCATCCCCGGCGAACAGTCTTTCCGCGGACCCATGACCGAAGCGAACATACGCTCGTTGCGATTCGACACCGCTGTGGTCACGCCCTGCGCCCTCAACCTCAAGGACGGACTGCTGGCCCATGACCTGGACGACGCCGCAGTGAAGCGCGCCGGCCTGGAATCGGCGTCGCGGGTCATCGTTGCCTCCTCCGGCAGTAAGTGGAATGCCAGCGCGGTAGCCCTGGTTGCCGCGATGGAGACTGTGGACGTCATCGTGACGGACCTGAAGCCATCCTCCGAAGATCTTGCCCGGCTCGACAAACTCTCTGTGGAAGTTGTGATTGCATGACCACCAGCACAAGAAGCAACACCAACGTCAACGCCGCGGCGGTGGCGACGTTCCTGATCTTCGCCATGAACGGCTTGGTGTTTGCCAGCTGGGCGGCACGCATTCCCGCCGTCACTGAGGCTCTCAGCCTGACCTCCGGCCAAATGGGCACCCTGCTGCTTTGCACCGCCGTCGGGTCATTGATGGCTTTGCCATCGGCAGGTTGGGTGGTGGGCCGAATCGGTACCGCCGGAACGGTTCGCCTTGCGGGCATCGTGGCGGGTGCTGCAGGTGCGGCGATCGCCTTCTCCCTCATGGCTGCATCGGTTCCGGCCACAGCCATCGCCCTCTTCTTCTTCGGCATCGGCATCGGCCTGTGGGACGTAGCCCAGAACATCGAAGGGGCCGACGTCGAACACCGGCTCAAGCGAACCATCATGCCGCAGTTTCACGCAGCGTTCAGCGGCGGGGCGTTTGTAGGCGCTTTGATCGGCGCGGGGCTCTCCCAACTTGGTGTTGGCCTCCCTGAGCACCTGCTCGTGATCGCCGGACTTGCTGTCCTCCTCGCGCTGACCGTGCCGAGGTACTTCCTGCCGCACGAAGCGTCGGTGGCTGAAACGCTCGACGACGGCGCGCCGGCTCCCAAGGGACCCACGGCTTGGCGGGACGGCCGCACCCTGCTGATCGGTGTGGTGGTTTTGGGTGCCACCCTCACGGAGGGCGCTGGCAATGACTGGATTGCCAAGGCAGCAGTTGATGGACTCGGTACCTCCGAAGCGACCGGCGCCCTGCTCTTCGCGCTCTTCGTTGCCGCCATGACAGGGATGCGGTTCCTCGGCGGCAAGGTCATCGACAGGTTCGGCCGCGTGGCTGTTCTCCGTGCCAGCATGGCAGCGGCCGCGCTGGGCCTGGCGTTGTTCGTCTTTGCCGGCAACGTGGTTCTGGCCGGACTTGGTGCTGCTCTTTGGGGCGTTGGTGCGGCGTTGGCCTTCCCCATGGGCATGTCCGCTGCGGCCGACGATCCCAAGCACGCAGCGGCACGCGTTTCCGTGGTTTCCACGATTGGCTACGTCGCGTTCCTGGCTGGCCCGCCGCTTCTGGGTTACCTCGGCGACCAGACCGGAATTCACATGGCACTGCTGGCGATCGGATTGCCTATTCTTGTTGCCCTGCTTCTTGCTGGCGTTGCAAGGCCCTTGCGCGCCAAATAGTCGCCCGGCCAGCGGTTTCATTCTCCTGGACGCATATATTGCAGAACGGCCACCACAACAGCAGGACCACGCCAGCGGCGAGGCAAGCACCACCGAGGACATCACTTAACCAGTGAGCAGACAGGTAGGTTCTGCTGATCATCATCGCGAGTATGCCAAGAACGGCCACCGCTTTCGCCCAGTGCCGGCCAATCAGCAACGCCAACACGACGAGGAACGCGGTTGTGGCAGAAACATGCCCCGAAGGGTATGAACCGGTATCCGAGAGGACCCTTGCGCCTTGCGGCCTGTCACGGCCGACAACAGCCTTGGTCAGTTGGGTGAGGCCCAGGGCAGCAAGGCCTGCCAGTGCAGTGAAGATGGCAGCCTTGGGACGCCGCCCGATGAGTAGCGCGACCGCCAAAACAAGGTGCAACACCAGCATCCCCACATAACCAACCCCGTTGAGCACTACGTTTACTACGTCCCAGAACGGGGCGTGCAGGGTGGAGGAATAGGCCTGCCATGTTGTATCAATTCTGCTGAAGGCGGGTTCCCCTTGACCGGCCACAAGCATGGCTCCCGGGACCACGAACGCGCCCAGCAAGCACAAGGCTGATGCAACGATCTGCCAGCTGGGACGTTGGCGTGGACGCAGGACGCGATTCATGCACTCATCGTAGTCACGGCGGTTGGGCAGGGTGGAGGGATGTTCTGGAATGCCACACGGTCCTGCCCCATGGACTCGCGCTAGTGTGGTGGAATGCGAGGTTTCCTGGGCAAAGGACCCAAACACGTGGCAAGGTTCGATCATTTCCTTGTCCGTGCGGTTTCGCGTCAGCCTCACGGCGAGCATGATGATCTCTTCCGGCGGCTTTCAGCAGCGGCCACCAAGGGGAAGCTCTGGTTCGGCATCGCGGGAATCATGGCCACTGTTCCAGGAAAGCCGCGCAGGGCAGCCCTGCACGGACTCCTTGCCTTGGGCGTCGCCTCCGGGGTCACCAACGTCATCTTCAAGACGGCACTGCCCAGGACGCGACCCCTGCCCGAGCATTTGCCCGTCTTCAGGTTCGTGCACCCGCAGCCGGTTAGTTCCTCCATGCCGTCCGGCCACTCAGCTTCAGCCGTCGCTTTTGCCGTGGGAGCGGGGATGGTCTCTCCGGTCCTGGGTGCAGTACTCGCGCCTATCGCCGCGGGCGTTGCCTATTCCCGTGTGCACACAGGGGCACACTGGCCGTCAGACGTGGTGTTTGGTTCTGCACTTGGCGCTGGTGCTGCCCTGCTGACGCGCACGTGGTGGCCAGCGAAGCCTGCCGAACCCAAACCGCGGCGAACGCCGGCAGAGGGCCCAGCAATTTCCGACGGCGAGGGGTTGAGCATTGCCGTCAACGTCCTGGGGGGTTCCTACTCCCCCGAAACCAGTGAACTGCTAAAGGATGTATTCCCCAAAGCGAATATTCATGAAATCGCTGAGGGCGAGGATGTGGCCGCTGAGATTGAAGCAGCAGCTGCCCGGCCGGGCACCGTAGCGCTTGGCGTGTGGGGTGGTGACGGGACGGTTGGCACCGCGGCGGCTATCGCCGTCGAGCATTCCCTGCCTCTGCTGGTGTTACCCGGTGGCACCCTTAACCACTTTGCCCGTGACCTTGGGACCAACTCCATTGACGCCGCCATTAAGGCAGTCACGCAGGGGCAGGCTGCTTTTGTGGATTTCGGGCATGTTGCCGTCCATCGCGGTTTGCCTGACAACCCCGAGTCCAGCGAGATCGACATGCTGAATACGGCCAGCGTGGGTGTTTATCCCAACCTCGTACGCCGCCGGGAGCGACTGCAGCCTGCAATGGGCAAACCCCTGGCCAGTCTGGTGGCATCGCTGCGGACTTTCGGCGTGAACTCGCCCACGACGCTCACCGTGAACGGCGTGAAGCACAAGCTGTGGATTCTGTACCTGGGACGTGGACGGTACTATCCCAGCGACCATGCCCCGCTTCGACGCCCTGTGCTGGACGACGGCGTCTTCGATCTCCGCATGATCACTGCGGATGAACCATTTGCCCGTGCCCGACTGCTTTGGGCCGTCATTACAGGCACCGTTGCTGCTTCCAAAGTCACACATCTGACCGAGGCGACTACCGTAACCATTGAGGCGATCGGAGAACCGTTGGTCCTTGCAGTGGATGGTGAGCCTAAGCCCGGAGTGCGCAGCGCCGTCTTCACTGTCAAGAGGCGTGAGCTACGCGTGTACTGTCCACTGCCGCTGGACTAGATAGCCAAGGGTTCATAGCGTCATCCGGGAGGACTACCCTGGCTGGACCCTGAATCATCCCTGAGACAGGCGATTTCCCCACTCTCTGTGACTAGCGTGGTTAGTACAGTCAACAACTCATCTGCACGCACACGTGCTCCGAGGAGGGAACGCTTCCATGATCGAAGCAAAAGGCCTGACGAAGGTCTACGGCGAGAAGACCGCCGTCGGCGGTGTCAGTTTCACTGTCCAAGCCGGACGGGTGACGGGTTTCCTGGGCCCGAACGGTGCCGGCAAGTCCACTACGATGCGCATGATCATGGGGCTGGACACTCCCACCGCGGGTTCGGTGACCGTGAACGGTGAGCCGTTCGCCAAGCACGTTGCGCCGTTGCGTGAAATCGGTGCCCTGCTTGATGCCAAGGCAGTCCATACGAGCCGCACGGCGTACAACCACCTGCTCGCCATGGCCGCGACGCACAGCATCCCCAAGAGCCGGGTGCGGGAGGTCATTGAGATGACCGGGCTGGGAGAAGTCGCCAAGAAGAAGGTGAAGGGTTTCTCGCTCGGTATGGGTCAGCGCCTCGGCATTGCGGCAGCGCTGCTTGGGGATCCTCAGACCATCATCCTGGACGAACCCGTCAACGGCCTGGACCCGGAAGGCGTGGTCTGGGTTCGGAACCTGGTCAAGTACCTCGCTTCCGAGGGCCGCACCGTGTTCCTGTCCAGCCACCTCATGAGTGAGATGGCATTGACGGCAGACCATCTGATCGTGATTGGCCGCGGCAAGATCATTGCGGATGCACCCATCGCAGAGATCATCACCGGCAAGGGCCAGGCCCGCACCCGCGTCCGCACGGACCAGCCGGAGCGGCTCATGCAGCTGCTCGCCGGCACGGGTGTCTCCGTGGAGGTCCACGAACGTGAGCTGCTGGAAGTTTCGGGCCTGGATCCTCGCGGAATCGCCCGAACTGCCCTGGACAACCAGGTCATGGTCTACGAGCTGACCCCGCTCCAGGCAAGTCTCGAAGAGGCGTACATGGAGTTGACCAAGGACGAGGTGGAATACCACTCGCACATCACCGCCGGGGCGTCTGTTCCCGTTCAGGCCGGAGGGAAATAGACATGAGCACCACCACTTTGGACCGCAAGTCCATGCGTAACTCCGTCGGTCCAGGACCGGCCTTCCATCGCGTACTGAACTCCGAGTTCATCAAGTTCCGCACGCTGTTGTCCACGCTGATTCTCCTGGCTTCCACGGCGCTGGTCATGGTTGGCTTCGCAGCACTTTCGGCTTGGGGTACAGGGCAGTTCGCCGAACAAGCTGCCAGGGATCCCGAAGCCGCAGCAGCCATTGCCGCGCAGGGCGGCGACATCGCAGTTACCATCCCGACCTCCGGCATCGCATTCGCCCAGCTGATCCTCGGTTCGTTGGGCGTCCTGCTCATGAGCTCCGAGTTCACCACGGGAATGGCGCGCTCCACTTTCGCTGCGGTCCCGAAGCGCCTCTCACCGTTCCTGGCCAAGTTGATAGTCGTGATGGTCAGTGCCTTCCTGTTGACGGCGGTGTCCACCTTCATAGCTGGCCTCGTGTCACTCCCGATCGTGGATAACTACGATCTCAAGCTGGATCTCAGTAGCTCGCAATCGGTCAAGCTTTTGCTCGTCAACAGCATTTACGTGGCAGCCGTGGCAGCGATTGGCATGGCACTTGGAACCATCGTCCGCAACTCGGCAGGAGGCATCATGAGCCTCGTGGGTCTGTTCTTTGTGGCTCCGATTGCCTTCCAGCTCATTCCCGGCGATTTCTTCGTGGAAGCCCGCAAGTACCTTCCGGGCAACACCATCAACCCGATGACCGCCGTCGAGCATGTTCCGGACACCCTGGAAGTCTGGCAGGCCGCCCTGGTTCTCGGCGCTTGGGTTGTAGTGCCCGTTGCCTTGGCGATGGTCCTGTTGAAGAAGCGGGATGTCTAGGCCGTCTAGGCTCAATCCATGACTGAAGCTCCACAAGCGAAGGACGCGCCGGCTGTCACAGCCGACGCGTCCTTCGCTGAAATTGCCCAGCGTCGCAGAGGCCGTATCCGTCGGTACTTTTTCGAGCGTCCCCGTGCGATGGATGCCGTGGTTGTCCTTTGCTACGTCCTTTTGGCCCTGCCCACCATCATCGCCTCGATCATCGAGGGCAAGTGGCTCGTCGTCGGGCTCTTGCTGCTGATCGCGACTGTCCTGATATTCCGGCGGCGCTACCCGCTTCAGGTGGTTGCCGCCGTCGCGGTTCTGGAAGTCCTGGCCACCGTGCTGAACCCGTGGGGATCCAACGTTTCGGCGGGCCTGTGGTTCGCCCTCTACGCTGTGGCAACAACCCGGAAGCGCCCAACTTCCCTGGTGGTGTTTGGCGCTGCCAGCCTGCCGCTTAGCTTGCTGTACCTTTTCATGTGGACAAGTCCCAGCAGCATGAACAATCTGCAGGACGTGCCGGAGAACTTCCACCTCATCAACAACATCGCCACTGCTGTGACCATCATGTTGTCCAACCTGCTGGCCACGGGCATTGGTATCTCGGTCCGCCAGCGGCGGGAGCATGAGGCCGAGATCGCCGCGTGGGCAGCGCGGACAACGCAGTTGGGCAAGGTCACCGAGCGCAACAGAATTGCGCGGGAAATGCACGACGTCGTGGCCCACTCCCTGACGGTAATGATCAGTTTGTCGGACGGTGCGGCAGTCGTGGTCAAGAAGGACCCCGACCGCGCTGGCGACGTCCTGGGTGAACTGTCCCGAACGGGCAGGGCGGCACTTGCCGACATGCGCCGGGTGCTGGGAGTCCTGCGCGACGATTCCGGCCGCCCGGCGCCACTGACGCCGCTCGAGTCCGGGCTTAATCTGGCCAAGCTGCTGGATGGATTCCGTACGGCCGGCCTGCCGCTGCACTACGCGCACACGGGGCCCGCGCTTCCGGCCGATCCTGCCTTCGAGCTCACCGTTTACCGGATTGTGCAGGAATCGTTGACCAATGTTCTCCGCTATGGGCGCTCTCTCAGCCGCGTGGACGTGCAGGTAGCCCGCGACGGCGACCTGGTCACCATTGACGTGCTCGACGACGGCCGCGGAACCCGGGAGGGTGGCGAGTCAATGGACAGCCTGGGCACACGGCAAGGCATTGCCGGAATGCGTGAACGGGCGGGAATCTATGCTGGAATCGTTAGTGCCGGTCCGGGAAAAAGGGGAGGCTGGGCGGTCCACGCCGAGCTGCACTGGAACGGCGAAAAGGGGGAATAGTGGTAGATCAGGGCGTCATCAAGATCCTGCTGGTGGATGACCAGCCACTGCTGCGGATGGGCTTTCGACTCATCCTTGAAGGTGAAGAGAACTTCCATGTAGTGGGCGAGGCATCGGACGGGAACGAGGCTGTCCGGCAGGTAGAGGAGCTGCAGCCGGATGTGGTGCTCATGGACGTCCGAATGCCCACCATGGATGGCATCGAAGCCACGCGGCGCATTTCGGACTCCGGTTCCGAAGCGCGGGTCATCATCCTCACCACGTTTGACCTGGACGAATACGCCTTCTCGGGGCTGCAAGCTGGCGCTTCTGCATTTCTACTCAAGGATGTGGCCCCGGTTGAACTCGTGCACGCTGTGCGACTTGTGGCCAGTGGCGACGCCGTTGTCGCACCACGCGTAACGCAGAGGCTGTTGGAGACGTATGTACGTGGCGGCAGCGTGCCCGGCCAATCGCCCAGCCCACATCGCGATCCGTTGTTGGACGATCTCACACCGCGTGAGACCGAGATCCTCACGACCATCGCAGAGGGGCTGTCCAACGCGGAGATAGCCCACAAGTTCTTCCTGTCCGAGGCCACTGTTAAGACCCATGTCCGGCGCATCCTCAGCAAGCTGCAGCTGAGGGATCGTGTGCAAGTGGTGGTGTACGCGTACGAGACCGGACTTGTTGTGCCGAGCAACCCGGACTACTAACCCCCTAAGCCCCTGACAACGTAACGTGCAACATATGCATTAACAAATGTTATTAATGACCATATGCGACGAAATTGTGTTACCTTCGTCACTACAGACGCCCTCCTTGGCACCCTCAGTCCGGATGTCCTCAGGCGTACCGTTCGCATCTGTCATTAACCGGAGACACCACATGGAACCTTCAGCACCCCTGCAATTGGACCATCTACCTGATGCTCCCGCTTCTCCCGCCTCGTCCACCGCTGCCGAAACCGGCCTCCGCCGAACGATGGGTCCACGCCACCTCATCATGATCGCGATGGGCGGTGTCATCGGATCAGGCCTGTTCCTCAGTTCCGGATACACGATTTCCCAAGCAGGTCCCCTGGGCGCCGTCATTGCCTACTTGGTGGGGGCCTTCGTGGTCTACCTTGTGATGGCTTGCCTCGGTGAACTGGCCATTGCCTACCCGGTTTCAGGCGCCTTCCACATTTATGCCGCACGATCCATTGGTCCCGCCACGGGCTTCGCCACAGCCTGGCTCTATTGGCTTTGCTGGGCAGTTGCGATCGGGTCCGAATTCACGGCGTCGGGCCTGCTCATGCAGCGGTGGTTCCCCGGCGTGGACGTGTGGGTCTGGTGCGTGGTGTTCGCAGCGATCCTCTTCGGACTCAATGCCATTTCCTCCAAGTTCTTCGGAGAGTCCGAGTTCTGGTTCTCCATCGTTAAAGTGGGCGCGATCATCGCGTTGATCGTGCTGGGCGGAGCCGCACTCCTCGGGTTCCAGCCGCTCTCGGAATCCGGTAACCACCCGTTCCTCTTTGAGAACTTCAACACTTCAGGCGGCCTCTTTCCCAACGGTTTCTCCGGGGTCCTTGTTACTGCCCTGGCAGTCTTCTATGCCTTCTCCGGCTCTGAACTCATCGGCGTCGCTGCTGGAGAAACTACCGATCCCGCGCGAAACATCCCCAAAGCCATGCGGAGCACTGTAATCCGCCTCCTGATCTTCTTCGTCGGTGCCATCGCCGTCATCGCAGCAACTGTTCCTTTCGATCAGGTGGGCTTGGATGAGAGCCCGTTTGTCACCGTGTTCTCCTCGGTGGGCATCCCCTACGCGGCGGACATCATGAACTTCGTCATCATCACGGCACTGTTGTCTGCCGGCAACAGCGGACTGTTCTCCTGTGCACGCATGCTGTACTCGCTGTCCGATGAGGGGCACGCGCCAAAGGCACTCAAGCGACTGACGAAGCGCGGGATTCCCCTTGTTGCCCTTTCTGTCAGCATGCTTGGCGGACTGGCATCGCTGATCAGCAGTGTGGTTGCTCCCGAAACGGTGTACCTCGCCCTTGTTTCCGTGGCCGGATTCGCGGTGGTAGGGGTATGGATGTCAATCACGGCATCCCACTTCTTCCATCGCCGGGCATTTATCCGAAACGGTGGGCAGGTGGCCGATCTTGCCTACAAGGCCCCGTTCTTCCCGCTGGTTCCCATCCTGGCATTCACGCTTTGCCTGGTCTCACTGGTAGGCATTGCCTTCGATCCAAACCAGGTTGCTGCCCTCTACTTCGGTATTCCGTTCGTGGCCGCCTGCTATATCTACTTCCACGTCAGGCACGGACGCGCCGCGGCTAAGCAGATCGCCTGATCAATCCAGCGCAGGGCTTCACGGCCGGACTCCACAGAGAGTCCGGCCGTGAAGCCTTTCATCGTCCTCACCAAGGGGACCTGATTCTTGCCGCTGACAGGGGCGTGTGAGAATGGCGTGAGCGCTTGGCGGAAGGAGGGGGATTCTTGGACGTGTCACCGGAGGCGTCGTCGTTGGCGCAGGGGCTTCGTCTCGTTCGGTTGGTTACGGACCGCGAAAAGCAGGGCCGTCAGCTGCTTGGCGTATCCCAACTCGCGGCTGAGCTGGACATGGAGCAGAGCCGGGTTTCGCGTCTGGCCCAGGAACTGTGCGACTTAGGGCTGCTTGAGCGGCTGGAGCGCGGACCTTTCCGCGCGGGACCACGGTTCTTCAGCCTGGCCGCCTCCCTCAATGTCGGCTGGGTCCACGATTCCCGTGCAGAACTGGAAGAGTTGGTCTCGTCACTGGGACTTAGGTCCCGGCTGTCAGTGCGCGAGAGTGTCAGGGTTCTGCTGTTGCGTTCCTCTACCAACAACTCAGTCTTGGGCGGGTTCGCAAAGCCGGGAATGGTCACGCCTGTATGGTGTACGGGTTCCGGGCGGGCATTGCTGTGGGACCACTCCCGGAACGAACTGGAAGCTTTGCTCAAAGATGTCAACTTCATTGGCGTCGGCGGGCCAGCTGCAGCGCATTCTCACGCGGAAGTCGACGCCCTCATGGAGCGCGACAGGCCCCAGAGTTTTGTTTTGGCGGCCGAGGAGTTCGAACACGGTGTATGGGAACTGGCCGTTCCTGTTCGGGATTATTCGGGCGGCATCATTGCGGCGCTCAGTGTCCTGGGTACCCGTTCCGATGTTGAGAGGGCCGCGCCGGAGCTGGCCCCGCTGCTGCATTCGGCAGCGCACCGACTCGGTTCCGCATCCGGGACTGCTGGTTCCGCATCCGGCCCTTAAGTCCGGGGGCGGCTATTGAGGCCGCCCACCCACCATGGATTCGAGCCATTCCTGCCAAGCGTGGAGTGCGACTGCATAAGTTTCGCGGTGGGGCTCAATGCGGGACTTCGGGCCCACAATTTGCAGGGCTGCAGCAACCTCCCCTTTGAAGTCGCGTATGGGTGCGGCCAGTGAGTAGAGTCCCGGCTCAGCTTCTTCGTCCACGATCGAGTAACCGCGGACGCGGGCATCATTGAGCCGCGCCAGGAAGTCCTCCACGGAGGAAGGCGTATTGGGCCCATGCTTCACGAACTCAACAGACTCGAAGATCTTGCGGACTTCTTCGTCCGGGGCGTCCCACAGAAGTGCTTGGCCGGCATCACTGCAATATGCAGGATAGGGACGTCCCAGCCACGATCCCACTAGGTTGGCGCTGGCAGGCACTTGTTCACCGATGGTGACCGTGCTGTTGCCGCTGAGCACGCCAAGAAAGCATGCCTCGTTGGTTTCAGAAGCGAGACCCTCAAGCGCAGTTAGCCCGTCCGTCTTCAGCCGTTGTTCAGCGACCAGTTGCGCGTCCGTCAGGATACTCCAGCCCAAGCTGTATTTCCTCTGATCCCTGCGGGCCAGGAATCCCTCCTGTAAGGCGCCCTTGAGACTCCGCGATACCTGGCTGCGGTCCTTGTCCAGGTCGGCCGCGACGTCGGCCACCGTACCGCCGTCGTATCCTTGCGCGTGACGGGCACCGACCGCAAGGATGGCCATCATGCCGCGGCCCATGCTTGAGGTCTTTGACATGGATTGATTCTAGCTAGTGGATGGCGAAAACCCTGGCCGGGAATCCACTGCCTTCCAGGGGTTTGGCCCAGGTAGCAACCACGACGGCGCCTGCCTCGGGCACGTTGTCCAGATTGGCAAGAAGTTCAATCTGCCATTTGTCCTGGGCCAGGACATAAGTTTCCAGGCTGAAGTCCTGCTGGGAAGTGGCGACGCCGGGATCAGTGTCCGTTTGTTCGTGGCCCACCGCAGCCACGGCACGGTTCTCGATCAGGTATTCCAGAACCTCCCGTGACCAGCCGGGGGTGTGGCTGATGCCTGCTTGGTCCTTGTTCGCCATGGCCTGGGCATCGGGCCATCGCTGGCTCCAACCAGTGCGTAGCGCCACAAAGGAACCCGCCAAGATGCGCCCGTTCCTCTCCTCCCAAGCCTGAACGTCGGCGAGTGTTGGAGTGGCATCTTCATCGTTGCGAACACGGTTACTGATATCCAGGACAACCAACGGCAACAACATTTGTTCCACGGGTATCTGGTCCAGCGTTCGGCCGCCCCGGACAAAGTGCGACGGCGGATCCACGTGGGTGCCCCACTGGCCAACTATCGAGTACCGGTGGGCCGTAAATCCGTCCCCCTTTTCCATGTCAAAGAGGGCTTCGCGGGACTCATCCGGAAAGGCAGCAAAATGGGGCTGACCCGGATGGAACGCGTGCGTCAGATCGGTGTACGTCCTGCCTTCGAGCAGGGGCGCGAGCTGCTGCCATAATTGGGAATTCATCAAGCCACCCGGCTTTCAATGGCGGGAGCATGCGCGCTGCTGGAGACGCTCAGTGGCCCGGAGACTTCAATGACGGGAACTTCCCACGGGTGGATATCCACGATCCGCTGGACGAGCTCATGAACGGCCTGGTCAGAGAGCGAGTCATCAAAGTAGGTGGTGAACACGAATGTCGGCGAGATGGTCCTCTGCCCCACGCTTCCCAACGTGGGATTGGCACCTTCCGCGACGGTAAAGCCCTCGAACCCTGCCGAGGACTCGAAGACGTGGTGGTAATTACCGAAGCCACCCAGCTCCGGCGTTGCAGTGAGCGCTTGCAGCAGCGAGGCGATGCCTGGGTCAGACTCCAGGGCCCCCAGATCGCCACTGGCCAGTTGGGTCATCGTGTACAGCGGGATGGGCCAGTGGATGCGGAGCTTCCGCACTGCTTTCAATTCAATGTTCATGGGGCGATGCCTTCCGTGGGTGTGCTTGGGAGCAATCGTGGCACAAGGTGACGAGCATTACAAGCATATAGAAATGTTTATATTGCACATACGACGTGAGAACCCTTAGTCCACAGCTTTCACAGCAACACCATGGTTTTGGCATATACAAGGCACAGCCCGTGTGGGTTTGATGGACGCATGACATCCCCGCAGCCCCATCCAAACCACGATCGAGGCCTCGAATTCGATCTCTCCACACTCCTGAGCCGCCGGCGAACGCTGGGAGTCCTGTTCGGCGCCGGGACGGCAGCGGCCTTGGCAGCCTGTACGCCGGGTTCCGGAGGGGGCGCCGCATCGTCGTCGTCTTCCGGCGCTACCGCAACCGGGACAGAAAGCACGACGGCGGCCGGAACGCCTTCAGCCACCAGTACGGTGACGCGTGCACTCGCTGAATGCGGAGTCGAGATCCCCGAGGAAACACTCGGCCCCTACCCCGGCGATGGTTCCAACGGGCCGAATGTGCTTGAAGCATCGGGAGTGGTTCGCAAGGACATCACTTCAAGCTTCGGTAGCTCCACCACGAAGGCCACGGGTGTCCCACTGACTTTCACGCTAACGCTCCTGGACAACGCCAACGGTTGCTCGCCTCTGGCGGGCGCAGCGGTCTATGCCTGGCACTGTGACCAGAACGGAAAGTATTCCCTGTACGACTCGGGGCTGAAGAACGAGAATTACCTCCGCGGCGTCCAGGAAGCCGACAGCAACGGCCAGGTCACTTTCACCACCATCTACCCCGGTGCCTACAGTGGCCGGTGGCCTCATATTCACTTTGAGGTATTTGAATCCATGAGCAACACCTCTGCGGCCGGGCAGGTATTGGCAGTTTCCCAGATCGCCCTGACCGAGGCAGCGTGCAAGGAGGTCTACGCGTCGGAGGGATATGAATCGAGTGCCCGGAACTTCGCAAAGAGCACCCTGGCAGATGACAACGTCTTTGGTGACGATGGAGGCATATATCAGCTGGCCACCATGTCTGGCTCGGTCCAGGGAGGCTACACAGCCGCGCTGAACGTCACGGTCTGACGCGAAGCGGTCCCAGAGCGCAGCTAGACTCGGGGGCATGCCTTCGAATGCCTCCGCAGCAGTTGACCACATCCAGGACCTCGGCGCGTATGTTTCGGCTTCGCCGTCCAGCTTCCATGCAGTGCACGAGGCGGGTCGCCGGCTTGATGGCGCTGGCTTCACGTCACTGGATGAACTGCAGCCGTGGGATGGTGGCGCAGGTAAGTTCTATGTCATCCGTGATGGCGCCCTGATCGCGTGGGTTACTCCCGAAAATGCAGGGCCAACCACAGGCTTCAATATCCTGGGCGCCCACACGGACTCCCCCTCCTTCAAACTGAAGCCGAAGCCCACCACCGGCAAGTTCGGGTGGCTGCAGGCCGGCGTCGAGGTGTACGGAGGTCCGCTCCTTAACTCCTGGCTGGACCGCGAGCTGCAACTGGCTGGCCGCCTGGTGTTACGCGACGGCACGCAGCACCTGACGGCAACCGGCCCGCTCCTACGCTTTCCGCAATTGGCTATCCACTTGGATCGTGGGGTCAATGACAATGGCCTCGTTCTGTCCAAGCAGCAGCACATGAATCCAATTTTCGGGCTGGGTGATCCGGCCAACGAAGATCTTTTGGGCCTGCTTGCTGAGCGAATCGAGGGCGCCGCCCTCGATCCAGCAGACATCGGGGGTTACGACGTCGTGGTGGCTGACACGCAGGCACCCGCGGTTTTCGGCGCCAAGGGTGAGTTCTTCGCCTCCGGCCGCTTGGACAACCTTTCTTCGACGCACGCTGGCTTGGTGGCATTGATCGAACATGCGAAAGCGGCGCCGCAAGACGGCCCCATCGCTGTCCTCGCCGCGTTTGACCATGAAGAGATCGGTTCCAACTCGCGCTCGGGTGCCTGCGGACCCATCCTGGAGGACATCCTGACCCGAATCTCTGACGGTCTTGGCGCTTCGGTGAGCCAGCGGCGGCAGTCCTTGGCGGCGTCGTTCTGCGTCTCTGCGGATGCCGGCCACGCCGTCCACCCGAACTATGCCGAGAGGCATGATCCCGTAAATCGTCCCGTACTCAACGGTGGGCCGCTGTTGAAGATCAACGCCAACCAGCGCTACGCCACCGACGCGACGGGAGCTGCGCTGTGGGCGCGTATGTGCAACGACGCTAATGTGCCGTATCAGGAATATGTCTCCAACAATGACCTTCCGTGCGGCTCGACCATCGGTCCCCTTACAGCGACGCGGCTGGGGATAAGGACCGTCGACGTCGGCATCCCCCTGCTGTCCATGCATTCGGCACGGGAGTTGTGCGGCGTGGAGGACCCGCTCCGCTTGGCTTCTGTGGCGGAGCTGTTCTTCCGGACCGACGTCTAAGTTCCCGAAGGGGGCTAGGAAAGCCTCAAGGACTCATTTCAAGGGCGTTTCAAATGTTTCCCCTAGGAAACTTTTGATGTTTATGATCATACTTTTTGTGCATTCTTCCTTTTTTTAGAACGACAAAATGTACGCTCGCACAGGATTTTGCCCTTCGCGGATGGCTAGTGTGAGAAAGCCATGTGGCCCGCTGCACATCAACTCGGGCCCCTCTCCAAAGACACTAAGGACGGCGCCGACCCATGCACGCTGACCAACAGCTTTCAAAGTCCCTGAAGCCACGACACCTCTCCATGATCGCCATCGCCGGCGTGATTGGTGCTGGGCTCTTCGTGGGCTCCGGTGCCGCCATCCAACAGGCCGGTCCAGGCATCCTTGTTGCCTATCTGGCCGCTGGCCTGGTGGTCATCCTCGTCATGAGGATGCTTGGCGAGATGGCTGCGGCCAACCCGGAGACAGGCTCCTTCTCCACCTACGCGGACAAGGCGTTGGGCCGCTGGGCGGGATTCAGCATTGGCTGGCTCTACGCGTGGTTCTGGATCATCGTGCTCGGCATTGAGGCCACCGCCGGCGCTGCCATCATGCACCGGTGGGTGCCAAGCGTCGACCAATGGGTTTGGGCATTGGTTCTCATGGTGCTTCTGACACTTACCAACCTCGGCTCCGTGAAGTCGTACGGCGAGTTCGAATTCTGGTTCGCGTCCATCAAGGTGGCCGCAATCGTCATCTTCCTGCTCGCAGGTATTGCAGCGATCCTTGGCCTGATCCCGGGCGTTTCCGCTCCGGGCGTCGCCAACCTCCTGGATCAGGGTGGCTTCATGCCCAACGGTCCCGGCGCCGTCCTGGCCGGCATCCTCGTAGTGGTCTTCTCGTTCTTCGGTGCCGAGATTGCCACGATCGCTGCGGGCGAGTCCGAAAACCCTGTGGACGCCGTCAAGAAGGCCGTGAAGTCCACCGTATGGCGCATCTTGATCTTCTACATCGGCTCCATTGCCATTGTGGTCACGCTCCTGCCGTGGAACAGCGCTTCAGTTGCCAAAAGCCCGTACGTTGCCGTGATTGAGCTTTACGGAATCCCGGGTGCCGGCACCATTATGGACATCGTGGTCCTCACGTCGGTTCTCTCCTGCCTGAACTCGGGCCTGTACACAGCAAGCCGTATGCTCTTTTCGCTCTCGCAGCGTGGCGACGCCCCGAAATCCTGGATGAAGATTTCCAAGCGCGGCGTGCCTGCGGCAGCAGTACTGGCCTCCACCGTGGTCGGGTTCATCACCGTTGGCCTGAACTATGTCGCTCCGGACACCGTGTTCCTCTTCCTCGTCAACACGTCCGGCGCCATCGCCTTGTTCGTCTGGCTGGTCATCGCCAGTTCACAGCTCATCCTTCGCCGCCGGATGGGCGCGGCCGCCAAGGACCTTGACCTCAAAATGTGGTTCTTCCCCTACCTCACGTGGATCGCCATTGGAAGCATCGTTGCGCTCATCATCGGCATGGTGATCCTTGAATCTACACGCGAATCGCTCTTCCTCTCGCTGGGCCTGGCTGCGGTTGTTGTCGCCATCGGCGTGTTCCGATACCGCAAGCGCGGCACGCCGTCCGCTCGGGTGGGTGACGCGGATGCCGAGCGTGTGACGTTGGGTTCCGGTCCGGCGTCGTAAGCGTCCTTTTCGTCCGGGGCAGCCGCCGTCAGCGTTCGACGGCGGCTGCCCCGTTTGTGGTTAAGGCACCTCAACCGGGAGGTATTGGATGGGTCCGGGGCATTGTGCGCCGGTGGTGTCCGGAACACCCGGTATCGCAGGGATGTCGAAGACGGCGTCCCGCTGGCGTTTGCCTGTCTCCTTGACCACAACGCGGACCTTGGCCACCACGCCCGGAGTGGAGGTTGACTGCCCGGCGGGTAGGTACGGAGGCTCCTGAGGGACGAGCCAGCGGCCATCCGTCTGCTGCTGGACGGGCCGCGGCATGCAGCCGTCCCCAAAACATGCCTGGACGCGGCTTGGCGTTGAGGCTATCTTCAGCTCGATTGGCGTCGCGTTCCCAATTGCAGGGCACACAGGCGACTTGTCCACCGCGAACCACACCACTCCGCCGATCACCGCCACCAGAATGATCGCCGCAAACCAAATCAGCCGGGGCTTCATGGCAAGTAGCCTACGCCTGGCCACGCCGTCGGGAACTGAGCGTCGGGCGGTATGGGCTACTGGGCAAGGCCAATGACGAGGTTGATGGTGACGGCCAGGATGACGGTGCCGAACAGGTAGGAAAGCAGACTGTGTTTTAAGGCCTCAAGCCGGATCCTGTGGTTGCCCAGGTTGGTGTCTGAGACCTGATACGTCATGCCCAGGCTGGTGGCCAGGTAGGCGAAATCCGTGTATTGCGGTGGCCGATCCTGGTTGAAGGTGATGCCACCAACTCCACCACCGGCGTCCGCTTCAGGGCTGTAATAGAGCTCGGCGTAGCGCAGGGTGAAGAGCGTTTGGACCAGCATCCAGGACAGGGCTACGCACGCCAGGGAGAGCGCGGCCGAGTAAAAGCGCGTGTCCGTTCCTTCAGTGTGCGAGTTGACGATCACGGCGGCAGCGGCGGCGATGCTGGCCAGGTTTGCGACGAGGATCAGCAGGTCAGTGACCCCACGGGACGGGTCCTCGGAGGTCGCGTGTTGCTGGGTCTCGGCGGGATCCATCC
>Ga0207697_10000783_pt1 | contig 17995 bp, 10 predicted proteins | sample KBSSwiS5withPhiX_FD_184293 | JGI IMG/M metagenome (GOLD analysis project Ga0207697, IMG submission 184293) | Switchgrass rhizosphere microbial communities from Kellogg Biological Station, Michigan, USA, with PhiX - S5 (SPAdes) (version 2) | ecosystem: Host-associated > Plants > Roots >... | reverse complement strand
ACCATCGGACTGACCGAGCGGCTTCCGATCCGCCAGCATTTGCTCGACGCGCGGGCTCGAGATCGGCGGTGAGAAGAAGTATCCCTGCGCATGGCGGCAGCCGAGGCGCTTGAGCTCCTGCGCCTGCATCGCGCTTTCGACGCCTTCGGCCACGACGCCGGTTTTGAGCGTCCGCGCGAGCGCGAGAATGCTTTCAACGATCGCCGGGCGCTCGGGAAGCAGGAGACTTCTGACGAACGAACGATCGATCTTCAAGGCATCGACCGGAAGCTTGTGCAAGTGGCTCAGCGACGAGTAGCCCGTTCCGAAATCATCAAGATAGACCTTTACGCCGAAGTCCCGAAGCTCGCGAAGGTGCTCCGCGGCCACGTAGGGACTGCCCATCAACGTCGTCTCGGTGATCTCGAGACGCAGATGCGAGGGCTCTAGCCCAGCCAGGCGCACGGTCTCCTGAACGATCTGCAGGAAGTTCGATTGCATCAACTGCCTGGTGGAGACATTCACCGTGATGCACTCGAGGCCGTATCCCGGAAAGCGCTCCTGCCAGCTGGCAAACATCCGGCACGCCTCTTCGAGCACCCAGGTCCCGAGCTCCTCGATGAGTCCCAACTCCTCGGCAACCGGAATGAACTTCTCAGGCGAGGTCGCCTGGCCATTGCGCGACCAGCGGATCAGTGCCTCGAACCCGACGCACATCCCCGAAGACAGCGACACGATCGGCTGGTAGTGCAGGTCGAACTCGCTGCTCTTCACCGCGTGGCGCAGGTCGTTCTCCAGTCCAAGCCGGTCGAGCGCCTTGGCGTGCATCTCGGCGTCGAACAACTCATGGCGCGCCTTGCCGAGCGCCTTCGCGTGGTACATCGCGGTATCGGCGTCACGCATGATCTCTTCGGGGTTGTTGTACTCGACGGCGCTGAACGCGATGCCAATGCTGGCCGAGGTGAATACTTCGCGGCCACCGATCGAGAACGGCGCGCTGAGCGTGTCCTGGATGCGCAACGCGATCGCGTTGGCCTGGCCCTCGTCTTCGAGCCGGTTCAGGAGAATCGCGAACTCATCTCCACCGAGCCGGGCCAGTGAATCCCCCTCACGCAGGCACGACTCGAGTCTGCGTGAGACCGCTGTGAGCAGTTCATCTCCAATCAGGTGGCCAAGGCTGTCGTTCACGACCTTGAATCGATCGAGGTCGAGATACAGGGCGGCGAAGCGGCTGGCGCGATTGTGCTTGAACTCGTCGAGCCGCCGGCCCAGTCCCTCGACGAAGACCGACCGGTTGAACAACCCAGTCAGCGGATCGCGGAACCCCAGGCTGCGCAGCCGTTCCTGCGCGCTCACGCGCTCGGTGACGTCGGTCAGCGATCCCGCAATACGCGCGCAACGCCCACGCGGCCCGCGCGCGGCGACGCCGCGGCACAGGAATCGCCGGTAGGTGCCGTTCTCGTGGCGAATGCGATGCTCGTGCTGCAGTTGACTCGACTTGCCCGACAGATGTCCCTTGATCGCCTCCCACAGCGCGTGGATGTCGTCGGGGTGCACGCGCTCGAGCCAGTCCTCGAGGCGACCGGTCCCACCACGGTCAGGCAAGCCGATGAGCGCCCGCCACCGCGCCGAGAAGTGGACCTGCTCGCTCCGAATCTCCCACTCCCAGAGGCCGTCGTTGGCGCCCGCCTCCATGAGCGCGAAGCGTTCCTCGCTGCGCTTCAATGCCTGCTCCGCGCGGGAACGTTCGGTATGGTCCTGCCAGAGCACCGTGACACTGTCGGCCTCCGGAAGAATCTTGACCTCGAACACGCGAACGCCTTGCGACGTCTGCAACATGAATCGGTTCAACGTTCGCGTGACGCCGGTCAGGACGGCCACGTCGAATGCTCGATGGAAGTCGGTCTTCCCCAGGACGGGCAGCGCCGCCTCGAGCGTCCGGCCAAGCGCGCGATCGCGCGGACACTCGACCATGCGCTGCAACGCGTCGTTCCAGATCACCACGCGGCCGTCGTGGTTGACGACACACATGCCCTCGTCGAGCGATTCGATCACGTCGCGATGCCGCCGTTCGCGCGCCAGGCGATCGAGGTGACGGAAGTACACGCGATACGCGAAGACCATCGGCACGATGGCGACGAGCAGCAGTCCCCACATCCGGTGATCGATTGCGGTGACGACGAGGACGGAGATGACGGCTGCGAGAATAAAGTCAGGCGCATCGCCGACCACGCGTTGCAGCCACTGCCAATTGACCGACTGTCGCGTCACGAAGGGAACGACACACTCGAGCGACGTGTACCTGACCAGACAGTAAGCGAGGGCGGCCGCTGCGATTGGCACGCCCTGCCACGGCCACTCGAAGTGCCCGGTCGTGCCGCCCAGCCACGAATGCACGAACCCGGCTGCCTGCGTCGCGGCCATGGCCGTGAGGACATTGACCGCCATTTGACGACGCTGTGATTCGGCGAGACCACGCAGGACGGCACCGAAGGTCGCGACGAGCGTCGCCGCCATGCGTCCGCCAAGCAGGAGTGCCGTGAAGTCGATAACGAAGGATGTGGCGCCGCCCTTCGCTGACGGGTGACGGCGCTCGAGGGCTGCGCTCAAGATCGTCGCCATCATGAGGCCGGCGACTTCGAGCGCACGGAGCGACGGTGGCCACCCGGCGAGCCCCAGAAGCAGGGGGGCGCAGGCGGCTGCTGCCGTCGTGACATACACACCGGGGTAGGGCGCGGGTGTCCGCGCACCAGCCCATCGCGAGGCAGAGTCCGACCGCGATGTCACGGCGTGAACCTGAGCAAGACGAAGACCACGTAGGTCTTCGCCGCTCAAGTGACTGGCTCAGAAGGCTTTGAAGGTGACTCGGCGCTCAGGCAGACGGCGCATGTCCACGCTGAAGTGTGCCGAATCGGCACATCGACTTACTTTTGCGATCCTCCGGCGGAGGCGGCTTCCTCGGCGCGTGCCGCGCTCAGGATGTTACGCATCGCATAGTTGCCCTCATGGCACGCGTACTCGAAGAGCGGCTGATGCGGATCCGCGGTGAGCGTCATGCCAAACGTCCACGGTCTGGTCCACGTCTCGGGATCGTCAACGGTCATCGACCAGTCGATCTTGTCGGCGGATATCGGCTTGAAGCGCTCGGTCAGCTTCATCTTCGGCGATCCGTTCCTGTAAGCCGAGCGCGGATCGAAGCCGGTGGTTTCCACGACGAGCGTATCGCCCTCGAAGTGGCCGCGCGCCTCGCCCATGTGCGATCGCAGGCCCGTCCGCGGTGTCGAATCGAGCCGGATGATGCGCGTCTCGTGGATCATCTCGTAGCGGATGGCCACGAGGCCGGGTGCCTGCGTGATGTCGTACGCATTGCCGTAGATCGCCGGCATCATCGACCCGGGTAACCCGCGAGTGATGCAGCGATCATAGAGACTGCGATCGAGCCAAGAGTCAGCGCGACCGCCTTCACCTCCGGCGCGACCACCCCGTCCGCCGGCGCGGCCGCCGAGGCGTGCCAGCGCCGCCGGCGTCTGAGGCGGAATACGGCCGTCGGGGGGATCGATCATCATCCAGGCGCGGCTGTTCTTCGCGCCGTAGTGCTCGTACCAGTGAACCGGCCCTGCACCCGTATCGCGTCCGCCGATCGCCGCCGCTCCGGCGACTCTCGCCTGGTCGCGCTCTCTCACCAGTTCAGCCAGCTCCGAATCGTCAACCGCCTCGAGCTGCTTTCCTGCCAGTGCATCGGGACGCTCGAACGGGATGCCGTTCTCGTTGACGTTGGTCCAGCCGCCCTGCAGATCCGGATCACCCCATGGCGTCTTGGAAGCCGAGAAGGGTTTGCCCGTTGCCGCGCGCGCGGCCCCGGTCCGGCTACTCGCTTCCTGCGAACTCACAACGGCCGACGTGGTAACAGCGATGGCCACGACGACAACGCCGACAGCAATGCCAGACCTGGGCATAGGCGAGCCTCCTGCAAAAACGAGTGTAGACGAGTTCGTCGCGGCGGGTCTACAAAACAAGACCCGCCCTGCGGCAGCGTAGGTTGGCGGTGTAGGCCGGGTCCTGTTCTTCGGACCCGGCAATTCAAGACGTGCCCTTGCCCCGTCGCAATTCGTCGGTCAGGATGATCGCTTCAGCGATCTCTTTCTTGGTCTTCCGCCGCTGGCGGCTCTGCCGTTGAATCGTGAGATAAGCCTCTTCTTCGGTGAATCCAAGGTCGCGCTGCAGGATGCCTTTTGCGCGGTCGAGGACCTTCCGCGTCTCGAGCCGCTCCGACAACTGCGAGTTCTCCATCTCGAGCCGCGCCGTTTCGATTTCGGCACCAACCAGGAATCCGATCGTCGAGATGAGCCGGATCTCACGCTGTGTGTGGCTGTGCGGCTGACGATGCTGAAGGTTGATGACGCCGACCAACTTCCCGCGCGACAGCACCGGCACGGACAGGAAGGCTTCGTAGCGATCCTCAGGCAATTCGTTGAATGTCTTGAAGCGCGGGTCATCGAACGCGTGACTGCCGACGGCGACCGGCGTCCGGTATTCGGCAACCCACCCGGTGATACCCTGTCCGACTCTCAACGTCAGACGATCGACAACGTCAGGATGCGGCGTCTTCGACGCTCGCAGTACGAGGTCATCGTCCTCCAGGACGTAGACGAAGCACGAGTCGCACTGGACGATGGTGGACACGAAGTCGACCACGCGGGACAGCACGCCGTGCAGGGGATCGGCGGCAGCGATGCGGCTGCCGATTTCGTGAAGCAGATCGATATCTGACCTTCCGCTCACGTAGGACTCGCTCTCGGGGACTTGGGACGTTATGAGGTGCACGTTCTCTTGAAGATACACACGCAACCGGCTGGGGACAAGAGGGTCACGGACAACGTTTGTGTGTGATCAGATGCCAAATACGACAATTTTGGCATGGTTACCTGCCTCGCCGAAGCGCAACGCGCGAAGGCGGGCTCAGTTCCGCGCGCCCTCATCGTCCAGCGCAAGCGCCGCCGCCGTTCGATACGAGTACACGCCTGCCCGTTGCACTGCCGACACATCCCAGCGCTGACACCACCGGATCCCGCGTTCCAGCAGCACTATCGTGTGCTGCACCACTTCGCGCCTAGGGCGGGTCCCTGTTCCTGGGACGGGCCGTTGAACGCCGGGTCTAAAGAGCAAGACCCGGCCTACGCTGTAGTTCTATTTCGACTACTCTGTCGTCTTATTTCATCGTGCCAGCACCAGCCGCTGCCGTCATCCCGTCCTGTTGCGAGGCACCACCAGATGCGCCGATCGCACCGATGATCTTGCCGCCGACGATCAGCGGCACGCCGCCCTCGACCGCGACTGCGCCCTCGAGCGAGAGGATCCGCCAGCCCTCGCCGCCTGCAGCAAGCGCGTCCTGAAACGCCTTGGTCGGCCGCTTGAAACGCGCGGAGGCGCGCGCCTTCGCGATCGCCACGTCGATGCTTCCCACCTGCGTGTTGTCCATCTTCTCGAAGTACACGAGATCGCCGGCAGGATCGACGATCGCCACGGCCATGGTCCACTGGTTCTTCCGCGCCTCGGCAACCGCCGCGGCAGCGACGCTCTTGGCCTGGTCGGCCGTGATGGTCGGTCCATACATGTTCGGTTGTCCCTGAGCAGCCGCTTCGCCGGAACGAAGGACCGCGACGAGTAATACACACACAACGAAGACGATCTGTTTCATAGCGGTGGAATTATAGTTTGGGGAGTACATGAGCGCGCACGCCATCCTCGTCACCGCCTTCGATCGTCCCGGCATGATGTCCGCCCTGACGACAGTCCTCGCGGACCACGGCGCCAACATCACGCACGTCGACATTCATCCCGGCAGCCCGACAACCGGAATTTACTTCGAGGTCACGATTCCCGACGAGCGGGCGCAGTCGGCCATCGATGGCCTGAAGGCCGTGGCCGGTGTCGAGCGAGTCGAGGAAACGCCATCGTCGGCCAAGATCTACGGCAAGCGGATCATCGTCATGGGCGGAGGCGCACAGGTCGGACAAGTGGCGATGGGCGCCATCAGCGAGGCCGACCGCCACAACATCCGCGGTGAGCGCATCTCGATCGATACGATCCCGCTCGTCGGCGAACAGGAGCTGGCCGCGGCGGTCCGTGCGGTCATGCGGCTGCCACGCGTCAAGCTGCTGGTGCTGGCAGGCTCGCTCATGGGCGGCGAGATCACGCGGGCAGTCGAAGAAGTGCGTGCGCATGGCCTGCGCGTCATCTCGTTGAACATGGCGGGCAGCGTCCCCGACGCCGCCGATCTCGTCGTCAGCGATCCCGTGCAGGCGGGGGTCATGGCCGTCATGGCCGTCGCTGATACCGCCAAGTTTGATTTGATGCGGCAGTTGAAACGACGGTACTGAATTGGATTTCACGATCGAGCGTGATGCGATCGATCTATTTCGATTGGACGCCACGGATGAGAAACATCCGGGATAATTGTCGAGCCACCTCGTACGCGTACACGTCCGGATCGTCGGCGACGACAAGTGACCTCACACGAGTCCTCCCGCTGGCACTGCCAGCTTTCAGTGCTCTCAGGAAGTCCCGCCTGCCCGTCGCCAGATCGACACGTGAAAGAGTGAGCGTCGTTCCCTCCTGAGACGACACGAGTAGCGACTTCCCATCCGGATTCCACGCAACAATCGCGTCAGCGCCGTCGCGAAGCCACCGTATCGGCCGCGGGGCGCCGCCAGCAATGGGATACACGGCGAAGGCGGCCTCGCTCTCTTCTGCGGTGCCCACACGAGTCTGGTGCACCAGCATACTGGCCCCGTCTGGTGATGGCCATGCATTGTCGGTCCGCTCGGGAGTGATCGGCTGCGGGGGTCCGCCCTTGGTGTCCTGCACATAGCATCGATTCGGAACACCCGAGCCATTGCCGCAGACCACGACCCGAGCACCGTCGGGAAACCAACGTGCGTCGATGTATCGCTCGATCGGGCCTGGATCCAGACCGCGCGGTTCGCCCGCTCCCGTTGGGTACAACATCAGCTCGTCGCGAGCTGTGCGCTGGACGATGCCCAAAGCAAATCGGCCATCCGGAGACAAATCGGCAGCCGTTCCTTCGCCGAGCTTCACAACCGGTGAGCCGTCAGTCGCGCGAAGACACACGGCGTAGTTGGAACCGACGGCACCGCTCTCCTCCGTAAAGAGAAGCGTCCGCCCGTCTTTCGTCAGTCTCACCGGTGACGAGAAGTCCAGCCAGGACAGGTTGGCTTCGGCCGCCGCACCCGGCGCCTTGACGAACATGTTGCGACTGATGTCATCGCGCGCTGCCAGCCATCGCCCGTCTGCGGCGATGTCGTAGATCGTGAGACCTCCGGCACTCTCGAGCGCTTGGCGGCGCTCCCCCGTAAGCGTGACTCCGTAGATCATGAATTGCGCGTAGCTCAGGCCGGCCGCAAACAATACTTCTCGGCCGTCCTTTGACCACGCGAGTCCCTCGAGCCCCCAATAGCCATCGGTCAGCGTCGTCTTCGTTCCCTTCAGGTCGACCACAGCTACGCCGCCCCGATCGTCATACCGGAGTGGATGTTCCAGAAACGCAATCCGATCACCGGTTGGAGATACACGGAGGTCGCTCAGATATCCGGAGGACTCGTACAAAACCTTACCGATGGGGAACTCGAGCCGATCAATACCGCTCACATCACGGATGATCGCCAGCGCCTCGCCGTCCGGCGCCCAGTCGGCCTCGCGCACGTGCTCGAGAATCTCGCGCGGCGCGCCGCCTCCGAGCGGAGCGCGCGCCAAGGTCCCCTCGAAAAGACGATGACTGAGAAACCGTACTTTGGTCAGCACGGCCAGTTCGCCTCTTGGCGAGACAGAAAGTAGCTGGGTGTTGCGAAGGCCGAGCGGTCTTGGCTCTGGATAATCAGTGCTGAGGGTAAAGAGCTCTACGTCGTTCGTGACACCGTTGAGCGTTGAGCTGAATACGATCGTCTTGCCGTCGGGCGCGAAGAGCCCTCGAAAAATCGTCTGATCCACGTATGTGAGCGGCGTGAACGACACCGCTGACGGCGGGGTCACATTCAGGCGCCCCGCGACGAATCCGGCAATCGCAATCGCCGCCGCCGCGACGGCGGCCGCCGCCGGCCACAGCCAGCGCTTGGTGGAGCCCGGCACGACGGCCAGCGAGCGTTCGCTCGACGGCGACGATCCAGGGAGAGCCTGGAGCGCGAAGGCGATATCGCTCGCGCTTTGAAAACGCTCGCCCGGTGACTTCTCCAGGCAGTGCTGCACGATGTGTCCGAGCGCTGGCGGAAGCCCGCCAGATACGTGGTCATCCAACGGCGGCGTCTCTTCTCGCAGAATCGCCGTCATCGTCTCGGCGGCGGTCGAGCGTTGAAATGCACGCCGACCGGACACCAGCTCGTACAACACCGCGCCGAAGGAAAAAATGTCGGATCGATGATCGCCGGGCTCACCACGTACCTGCTCCGGCGACATATAACCGACCGTGCCCAGCACGGTGCCCGGGTCCGTGAATCGACCAATCGTCGGCGACATCGTCTCCGATGCTGCGAGTGCATCCAACCGGCGGGCGAGGCCGAAGTCGAGGATCTTCACCTGACCGGAGGCGGTAACGAAGATGTTTTCCGGTTTGAGATCGCGGTGAACAATTCCTTTTTCGTGCGCCGCAGCCAGTCCGCGTGCAATCTGCACCCCGTAGTCGAGTGCCTTGCGGATCGAGATCCCCATGCGCGAGCCACTGCCCGCCTCGCCCTGTCCGCCGGTTCCCGATCCCGGCGCTGGTGTCTGTCCGAGCTTCTCTCGAAGTGTCATGCCATCGAGGAACTCGGTAACCGCGTAGGCTGTACCCTGCTCCTGCCCGAAGTCGAAAATGGCTAGGATGTTGGGGTGCGAGAGCGCCGCAACCGCTTTGGCCTCGCGCTCGAAACGTGCGAGCGCACTCGGATCGGCCGCGAGGTGCCCGGGCAGCACCTTGACGGCGACATCGCGATCGAGCTTGTTGTCTCGCGCGCGGTAGACTTCGCCCATGCCACCGGCACCAAGGGACGCGACGATCTCGTAAGGGCCCACGCGGGTACCGGCCTGAAGGGACATCAGAGCGAGATTATATGGACAGAATGCGTCGGCTCGTCGACGCATTGCTCGAATAGTTCTCGTATCATGCCACCATCAAATCTGGAGCACCCATGACGACGAAGCGCTTCACGTTCGCAGCCGTCCTTGGCGCCCTCACGATCTCGGTTCTGCTGCCCTCGTCGGCCCAGCAACGACAGTCGGTGAGCTGGCCGCTCCACAATCTCGATCTCGCCGGCAGTCGATACTCGACGCTGGATCAGATCAATACGTCCAACGTGAAGACACTCACGCCTCGCTGGCTCTTTCAGCACGGCGTCATCGACGGCGTCAGCAATCAGACGACGCCCATCGTCGTGGACGACGTGATGTATGTGACCGACTCCCGCGGCAGCGTCTACGCGGTCAATGCCGTGGATGGTCACGTGCTGTGGACGTATGACGTCACGAGTCTCATCGGAGGCGGGAGGGCTGAAGGCTACGTCTTCCGCAACCGCGGCGTCTGCTATGCCGACGGCGTCGTCTACGTCGCCGGCGGCTCGTTCCTGTTTGCGCTCGACGCCAGGACCGGCAAACCGGTGCCCGGCTTCGGCAAGAACGGTCAGGCCAGCGTCATCCTCGATGTGCTCAAGACGAGATATCCGGACGCCAAAACGGCGATCAGCATGGGCTATTGGTTCACGACAGCGCCGCAGGTGCACAAGGGCGTGCTCTATATCGGCAGCACTCGCAGCGAAAGCCACATCCCGGGTGGACACGTCTTCGCCGTCGATGCGAAGACGGGCAAGGTTCTCTGGCACTTCAATACTGTTCCGCAAGACGAAAAAGATCAGGCATGGGAGATTGCGGGTCCGACATGGGTCGGCGGCGAACGCAATGGCGGCGGTATCTGGGAGACACCGGCCATCGACCCCGAGTTGGGACTGCTCTACGTGGCGGTCGGCAATCCGTTCGGCGACAGCCGGAAGCGCGCTGGACAGAACCTGTTTACCGATTCGATCATTGCCCTCGCGCTCGACACGGGCAAGCTGGCGTGGTACTTCCAGCAGACGCATCACGACGTGTGGGACTACGACTCTGGCGGGCCGCCGATCCTCTTCGACATGGAGGTGCGAGGGAGGCGCGTCAAGGCCGTCGCGGAGGCGAGCAAGAACGGCTATCTCTACATCCTGAACCGCGAAACCGGCGAGCCCGTGCATCCGATCAAGGAGATGCCTGTGCCGACGGAGACGGTGCTTCAGGGAGAACAGCCCTGGCCGACGCAGCCGATTCCGCACACGGCATCGGGAAAGCCGATGAGCCCCGTATCACCGACGTTCCCGATGGAAATCCCGCCGGAGCGCCTGGCGAAGTTCAAGGCGATGCCGGCCTTCACACCGCCGGCGCCCAACTACATCATCGCCCCGGGGATGGGCGGCGGCGCGAACTACGGGTCGCTGTCCTTCAGTCCGCGGACAGGCCTTCTCTACGTGAATGCGATTGATGATCCTCTCAATGCAGGACGCCCGCCAAAGGGATACTTCTCCGCCTTCGATCCGACGACCGGCGAACTGAAGTGGCAACACGTGTACGACGGATACGGACAAGCGGGGTCGGTCGTGACGGCAGGCGGCCTCGTGTTCGTCGGCAGCGGGAGTAACACGGCCGGCTACTTCTTCGCGTTCGATGCGAAAAGCGGTCAGCTATTGTGGAAGTTCAACACCGGATCTGGAGTGTTCGGATCTCCTGCCGTCTACATGGCCAACGGCGAACAATATGTCGCGGTCGCATCGGGCGGGGGCGAGAGAGGACGCAGGGGCGGGGATCTCATTCTCAGCTTCGCCTTGCCCACGAGTACGCGCTGACGCCTGGGCCAGTGCCGCAACCGCGGCGATGTGATCGGCGCTAGTCGATGTTTGTGAACGTGTGCGGAACCGTATGTCGCTCCGCCAAACCGGCTTTGATCCACACACCTCAGCATTCGCAGCCGACCAACGAGCTGTGCGAATACGCTCCCTACGGTTTGGCTTCGTGACATACGGTCCCGCACGGCTGCAGCGCGTCGGACAAGACAGAGCGGTATGGCGCGGCCGAAGCACGATCCTCAATCGCCAACGAATCAAGAATCAAAGATCGGCAAATCAAGAATCGACTTACCACCCGCGTTGACGGTGGTACTCGGCGACGAGTTCCTGCAAGCGCGCACGCGTGAGTAGAGCGCCTGGATCGGTCGAGAGCGGTGCATCGAGAAATCGCTCCGGCAGGGTGTCTTCCTCCGGGGTCCACCCGGCGAGCAGATTGACCTGACGTTTTGTGGCTACGATTCGTCGAGCCGTCTCGCGGAGTTCGTCGGCAGTGACATCCCACCCAGTGACCGCCTGCAGCATTACCGCAGCCTCGGCGTGGAAATCGGTGAACACGCCGCGCAGAAATTTGCACAGGATCAAGGAGTCCATCAACGCCGCTTTGTCTTCGGTCTCGATGGCGTGACTCACCGAGTCAAGCGTCGCGTTCCTGCGATCGACCTTCTCCGAGAAGTCCACTTCGTAGGCGCCGCTGCGATTGTGATCGGCGCCGCGCGCGCCGACGGCAAACCCCAGGGCCATCGTCTGGAGCGCGCGCGGCTCGTAGCCGGGAATCTCGAGCCCTTTGACCTGTGGCGCAAATGCCAAGCTCCCCTGGCCGATCGCCTCCGCCGCCCGGCGGCTACCCTCCGCGAGAAGCCGGCCGATTCCCTCGCGCCGGCCGATCAGGTCGATGGCCTTCAGCACGGCGTCGCCGCTGCCGAATGTCAGCCAGGGTTCGTCGAGCACGCCACGCTCGACACATTCCATGGCGAACGCAATCGTGCCGCCGGCGCTGATCGTGTCGATACCGAGTTCATCGCATCGCTGTGACGCTCGGAGCACCGCGTCGCTGTCGGCAACGCCGCACAGCGATCCGAGCGCGAAGAGGCTCTCGTACTCGAGGCGAACGGAGCTGCTTCCCGTCGAGTAGATGTGTTCGCAGCCGATCGTGCATGCCACGCAGCTCGCCCGCGTCCGCGAACGCTCGACGCGGAGTTGTTCGGCCGAGATCTTCGGCGCGTCTGCGAACGTCCCGCTTTGGAAGTTACGCGTCGGCAACGTGCCCAGACGATTGAACGTCAGGAGATTCGCCGCCGTGCCGAGCTCGCGGTACTTCGCCGTTGCCGGGCCGAACGATCGCTTCGACAGATCGCGACTCAACTCCGTCAGCTCGCGCGGGCGCGCCCACGCGCAGTAGTGCGTTCCGCGAACGGCAATGGCCTTGATGTTCTTGCTGCCGAGCACCGCGCCGCTTCCGCCGCGACCGGCGTGCCGCCCGTCGTGCGAGATCGTGGCGTAGCGAACAGCGCGCTCACCAGCGGGTCCGATCGAGGCGATTCGGTAATCAGTGCCAAGCCGGGCCCGCAGTTTCTCCTCTGCCACCTGGCACATATCACCACGCACATCGTCTGCCGCCTCGAGCCGGATCTCCCCGTCATCGATGATCAACACGGAGAGCGAGGGCGCCCGCCCGACAACGACAATGGCATCACAGCCGCATCGCTTGCAGGCGATGGCGAAGCCGCTGCTCGCGAGGGAGTCATTGAAGCGCTCAGTCAGTGGGCTGCGGCTGACGACGGCGAACTTGGCGGACGTGGTGAGAGGACTGCCTACGAGCGGGCTGAAAGCGAAGACAAGCGGCGCGTCGGGCGAGAGCGGATCGGTCACAGCTGCGGGTTGGTCCAGGAGCAGTCGCGCGCCCAAGCCGCTGCCACCGATGTATTGGCGCAACACCGCGTCAGGGATCGGCACCCGTTCGGCGCTTCCCGCCGTCACGTCAATGCGGAGGTAGCAACCGTGATATCCGAATGGCATGGGCAGGCTGGCTAGCCGCCAGCGTCCGCGGAGAGGATGAGAACACGGTCATCCCTGGACAACGCCGTCTCCGGATCGCTGACGAATGCGTCTCCGTTCAGATTCGCTGCAAGCGACGGGTGCAGCCGATCTTCTGCGATGAGCTCACCAAGCGCAGGGCACTGCCGGGCCAATGTTCCGAGAAGCTGGCCGAGGGTGTTGGCCTCGATCTCCAGTTCAGAGACACCGGCTCGCTCGCGAGGAATGCCCAGGAATTCAACATACATGACGGCGGTTAACCTAATGATAACATGGGCATTTACCCCGTTTGAGGCGGGCACAACGTCCTGATGACTGTCGAAATCCCATCTAAACGCAAACGCTCGCGCGTGCGAGGAACACCCAAGGGTCGAGCTGTCGATCCGAAGGCGCGCGAGGAGGTTCGCTCCTTGCTCGGCGACGCAGCTCGACGCCGCGACTTGCTGATCGAACACCTGCACAAGATCCAGGATCGCTTCGGCTGTCTCTCGGCCGCGCATCTGGTCGGGCTTGCGGCAGAGATGAAAATGGCGATGGCCGAGGTTTACGAAGTCGCCACCTTCTACCATCACTTCGACGTGGTGAAAGAGGGGGATGCTGCGCCGCCTGCCATCACGGTGCGCGTCTGCGATTCAATCGCATGCGACCTGGCGGGATCGCATGAGCTGCTGAAGAAGCTGCCGGCCCTTTTGGGTCAGGACGTGCGCGTCCTCCACGCCCCGTGCGTTGGACGTTGTGAAACCGCGCCGGTCGCCGTCGTCGGCCAGAACCCCGTCCCGTTCGCGACGGCTGAGAAAGTCGCCTCGCTCGTTACCGCCAAGGCCCTCACCCATTCTGTCACGGATATCGCGATCACGCCGGGGCATATCGACTACGTGGCGTACAGAGCAGCGCGCGGCTATCGCCTCGCGGCGTCCTGCGTTGGCGGATCACGGAGCCCCGCCGACATCATTGAATTGATGGAGAGCTCGGGACTCCGAGGACTCGGCGGCGCCGGATTCCCCGCCGGACGCAAATGGAAGATCGTGGCGGCCGAACCAGCGCCGCGACTGATGGCCATCAACATCGACGAGGGCGAACCCGGTACATTCAAGGATCGCTACTACCTCGAGCGCGACCCGCACCGATTTCTCGAAGGAGCGATCGTGGCCGCCTGGGCCGTGGGCATCGATACTGTTTATATCTACCTGCGCGACGAGTATCACGGCTGCCGCGCCATCCTCGAGCGCGAGCTCGCTGCACTCCAGGCGGATCCGCCGTGCAGGATCCCGCAATTTCATCTTCGGCGCGGAGCCGGAGCGTATATCTGCGGCGAAGAGTCGGCGATGATCGAGTCAATCGAGGGCAAGCGCGGCGAGCCGCGGCTTCGTCCACCGTATGTTGCGCAGGTCGGGCTGTTTGGCCGTCCGACGCTCGAGCACAACATGGAAACGCTGCACTGGGTGCGCGAGATCGTCGAGAGGGGGCCTGAATGGTTCGCCGGCCACGGGAGAAACGGCCGCAAGGGACTGCGTTCGTTCTCGGTCAGCGGCCGGGTGAAGAAGCCGGGCGTGCATCTGGCGCCCGCGGGGATCACGCTGCAGGAGCTCATCGACGAATACTGCGGCGGCATGCTCGAGGGTCACACGCTTTACGGATATCTGCCGGGTGGTGCATCCGGTGGCATCCTTCCGGCATCGATGGCAAACGTGCCGCTCGACTTCGACACGCTCAACCAGTACGGCTGCTTCATTGGGTCGGCCGCAGTCGTGGTGCTGTCAGATAAGGACACGGCGACGGCGGCCGCACGCAACGTCATGAAGTTTTTCGCCGATGAATCGTGCGGCCAGTGCACGCCGTGCCGCGTCGGCACGGAGAAGGCGTTGCACCTGATGAAGGACCGCCGCTGGGATCAGCCGCTCCTGAAGGAGTTGTCGCAGGCGATGATGGATGCGTCGATCTGCGGGCTCGGTCAGGCGGCGCCGAATCCGATGCTGTCTGTGATGAAGTATTTCCCTACGGAAGTCGACTGATGCATCAGCCCCTTACTCCGTCAGGTTCAAAGAAGATTGCGGCGACGGTGACCTTCACCCTCAACGGGCAGAGTGTCGTCGCTCCCGCCGATCAGACGATCATTCAGATCGCCGACGACCACGGGATCGAAGTGCCTCGCCTCTGCTACATGGAGGGGATGCGCGCGGACGGGAATTGCCGCACCTGCATGGTCGAGATCAAGGGTGAGCGCGTGCTCGCTGCGTCGTGCTGCCGTTATCCGAAGGACGGCATGGAGGTGACGACCAACAGCTCGCGGGCCGTCACCAGCCAGAAGATGTCGCTCGAGTTGCTGCTGTCGGACATCCCGGAAACGTCCTACACGCTCGATTCCGAGCTCGATCTCTGGGCCACGAAAATGCGGGTCGGCAAGCCTCGCTTCCACGCGCGCCCACAGCCGGTCGAGGATCTCTCGCACCCGGCGATGGCGGTGCACCTCGATGCCTGCATCCAGTGCAAACGCTGCGTCCGCGCCTGTCGCGAAGAACAGGTGAACGACGTCATCGGGTATGCGTTCCGCGGCGGCCACTCGAAGATCGTGTTCGACCTCGACGATCCGATGGGCGATTCGACGTGCGTCGCGTGCGGCGAATGCGTTCAGGCCTGCCCGACCGGCGCCCTGATGCCGGCACGCGACGTGGCCATGGTCGTGCCCGACAAGACCGTCGACTCCGTGTGCCCGTACTGCGGCGTCGGCTGTCAGCTCACCTACAACGTCAAGGACAATCGCATTCTCTACGTTCAGGGCAAGGATGGTCCGGCCAACTCGAGCCGGTTGTGCGTGAAGGGACGCTACGGCTTCGACTACGTCCAGCATCGGCATCGGCTGACCAAGCCGCTCATTCGCAAGAAGGATGTGCCCAAGCACAAGGATTTCACCGTCGACCCCGAGAAGTGGCACGAGGTCTTCCGCGAGGCGACCTGGGAGGAGGCGCTCGACTTCGCGGCAACAGGACTGCGCGACATTCGCGACACGTACGGCAAACGGGCGCTCGCTGGCTTCGGCTCAGCGAAGGGGACGAACGAAGAGGCGTACCTCTTTCAAAAGCTCGTTCGCACCGGCTTCGGCTCCAACAACGTCGACCACTGCACGCGCCTGTGTCACGCGTCGAGCGTCGCCGCGCTGATGGAAGGGATCAACTCGGGCGCGGTGTCGAATCAGGTCCGCGACGTGGTGAATGCCGAAGTGATCTTCGTCATTGGCGCCAACCCGACCGTGAACCATCCCGTCGCGGCGACCTGGATCAAGAACGCGGCGAAGGCCGGGGTCAAGCTGATCGTGGCCGACCCTCGTCGCGGCGATCTCGCTCGACACGCGACCTACAACCTGCAGTTCAACGCTGACACCGACGTCGCGCTCCTCAACGCGATACTCCACGTCATCGTCGAGGAAGGCCTCGTCGACGAGACGTTCGTGCAGGACCGCACGTCCGGCTATGCCGCGCTGGCGGACAACGTCAAGAAGTTCTCGCCGGAAGCGATGGCGCCCATCTGCGGCATCGACGCGCAGACGATCAGAGAGGTCGCGAGGCTGTACGCGACGTCGAAGGGGTCGATGATCCTGTGGGGCATGGGGATCTCGCAGCACGTGCACGGGACCGACAACGCCCGCTGTCTCATTGCGCTGGCGCTCGCCACGGGACAAATCGGCAAGCCGGGATCAGGACTGCATCCGCTGCGCGGTCAGAACAACGTGCAGGGAGCATCCGACTCGGGGCTGATCCCGATGTTCTATCCCGACTATCAGCGTGTGAACACGCCGGAGGCGCGCGCGCGCTTCGAGAAGCTGTGGAAGATCGAGCTCGATCCCGATCCAGGACTGACCGTCGTCGAGATCATGAACGCGGCGAAGCGGCACGAGATCCGCGGCATGTACATCATGGGTGAGAACCCCGCGATGTCGGACCCGGATGTCGATCATGCGCGCGCAGCCATGGCCGCCCTCGATCACGTCGTCGTGCAGGACATCTTCCTGACCGAAACAGCCTACCTGGCCGATGTCGTGTTGCCGGCAACCGCGTGGCCCGAGAAAGTGGGGACCGTCACCAACACCGATCGCATGGTGCAGCTCGGTCGCAAGGCTATCGAGCCGCCGGGTGACGCAAGAGAGGATTTCTGGCTCATCGTGCAGCTGGCGCGGCGCATCGGCCTCGACTGGGACTACTCGCACCCGCGTGACGTCTTCAACGAGATGCGCCTGTGCATGGACTCAATCGCGGGCATTACCTGGGAACGTCTCGAGCAGCAGTCGTCGGTCACCTACCCCTGCGTCAAGGAAGGCGACCCGGGTGATCCCGTGGTCTTCATCGAGAACTTCCCGACGGCCAGCGGGCGGGCCAAGTTCGTTCCCGCGGATCTGATCTCTGCCGCAGAACGACCCGATGCCGACTATCCGATGGTTCTCATCACCGGCCGTCAGCTCGAACACTGGCACACCGGATCGATGACACGCCGCGCCGGAGCACTCGATTACATCGAGCCCGAACCCGTGGCATCAATTCACCCGCTGGACCTCGATAGCCTGGGAGTAGCGGCGGGCGGGACGCTGACCATCGAGTCACGTCGTGGCAGCATCTCACTTTACGCGCGCGCAGATGAGGGCACGCCACGCGGCGCGGTGTTCGTCCCGTTCTGCTTTTACGAGGCGGCGGCGAACAAGCTGACCAACCCTGTGCTCGATCCGTTCGGGAAGATTCCCGAGTTCAAGTACTGCGCAGTCAAGGTCACGCCCGGCGGCGAGGTACCCGAACGTATGAGCTTCGGGGGCGGAAGTATTCTGGCTGAGAGTATGTCTGGTGTCAGGCAGTGAATCGTGAATTCTCGCTGAGAGTATGTCTGGTGTCAGGCAGTGAATCGTGAACGGTCGTGAATCCGACACGAGGTGTGTCCTGATCTCTTAAAGTGAGCAGCACCCCTCACTCACCCAACGATGTCCGGATGCAGGGCTTTGCACGCCGCCACACGGTGCAGGCGGCGCTCACCTGGCTCGACGCCCAGCTGACTCAGCTCGATGCCGAAGACGTTGCACTCCGTGCGGCGGG
>Ga0207697_10000782_pt1 | contig 18027 bp, 10 predicted proteins | sample KBSSwiS5withPhiX_FD_184293 | JGI IMG/M metagenome (GOLD analysis project Ga0207697, IMG submission 184293) | Switchgrass rhizosphere microbial communities from Kellogg Biological Station, Michigan, USA, with PhiX - S5 (SPAdes) (version 2) | ecosystem: Host-associated > Plants > Roots >... | reverse complement strand
GGGAGGGATCTTTCCCTGCGTTCTGCAGAGAATTGATCAGTTCCTTGTACCGCATCTGACCCGTATTGCTCGGGGTCGGATACCGGCTGACCGACACGGCGTGAGCATGAACACGGGCGGACATCACGCGGCCTCAGATCCAATCGTGCTCACGGTCATCTGGCGCTCGCGCAGCATCTTCAAGAACGTTGCGACGAGGTCGGGGTCGAATTCGATGCCCGCGCGCTGTTCGAGATAGGCCGCCGCCTTCGCCGAGGACCATGCGTCGCGATACGGCCGGCGTGTGCGCAGCGCATCGTACACGTCGCAGACGTGCACGAGGCGACTGGCCAGCGCGCACGCACGGCCGTCATGCAGTGCGGGATATCCGCCGCCGTTCAACATGATGTGGTGCTCGTACGCGACCACCGCCGCCAGATCCAGGTCCCCATCCGTCTGAATGATGATTCGTGCGCCATCGGCGGGATGCTGGTTCATCAGGACCCGTTCCTCCGGGGACAACGGACCAGGCTTCGCGAGCACCTCGATCGGAATGCGGATCTTGCCAATGTCATGCAGCAGTCCGGCGACGCCGAACGTGCGCACCTCGGCGGGACTGCAGCCGAGGGCTTCGGCCATCCCCATTGCGAGCACTGCCACGTTGAGCGAGTGCATCGTCGTATACTGATCGAATTCCTTCAATTGCAGCAGGGGAAGGACGACGTGCGAGTCCCGGTGCATGGCGACCGCGAGCGACCGGACGACGGTTTCCGCTTCGAGCAGCGGCACCGTACCTCGCGATTGCACCTCGTGCTGTAGCCAGCGCAGTGTCTCCGCTTCGTCATCGAGTGTCACGTCCAAGGTGGCAATGGCGAGCGGGACGTCCGGCACGTCGGCCTGACCGTGCAGCCCGACGGCACCGAACCGGATGCCGAGCGACTGCGTTTGTCGTTGCTCGCTGGTGTCGATCGACGACAGCGTCAAGCGCGCCAGGACTTCCTGCAGGAACTGGTCGAACTCGTCGCGACTCACGTCGCGTTCGAATTCCAGCCGTTGGATGCCCGCCGCCGAGAGTCGACGGCCCCATGACCAGGCTTTGAGCTCGCGCAGCGGTTCGCGGCCGTAGACGACCTCTTCATCGAAAAACGTAAACGAGGGACGCGGACTGATGGCCGTGAGATCGGTGAGATCCCGGTACGCGTCATCGACGGCTGACTCTCGCGATGGATGTGCGCCGGGATACAGCGTCATCACCGCGAGGGCGTGTGCGAACGCATTGAGAAAGACAGCGGGTTCGCTCATGGGAGGTGTCGTCTCACCGTGTGGCGCAGTGCCGGGTCGGCGGCGTCCTTCGCCAGCGCGAGGACGGCCCGGGCGCGCGGGGCGGACGACCAACCCTCGGTGAGAGCGCGCAATGCGGCGAGCACCGGAGGTGTGGGCACCGGTGCGCGCGGCATGCCGAGCAGCGTCGTGCCGCCGTCCACTGCGGCGAGCAGCGTGTCGAGCGCCTGGGGCTCGCGCGATCGTCCGAGTGCGCGCAACGCGAGCGTCCGCAACTGTTCGGGGGCGCCGGCATCTGCCGCCACGCGCGTCACCAGCGGAAGGACGTCCGCCGGACAATAGTGCTGCACTGCGGAGAGTCCCAGCCGGATCACACGCGGATCGTCGTCGCCGAGGGCCGTACGCAGCGCGAGCGGCCATTCCGCCGGCAAGGTGAGCTGCAGCCGAATGGCCTCGTACCGCACGTGTGGATGTGGATGCGTCGTCCACGGCCCGGCGGAAAAGGTGGCCGGCGCGCAGCCCGAACGCGTCAGCAGGATGAGCAGGTTGCGTTGCACGAACCAACGCTCGTCGCTGAGGCGTTCGAGGATCAGCGGGGCGAGATCGACCGGCGGCCGCACCAGTCGATCCAGCAACAGGCGTCTGGAGCGGCGCTGCTCGCAGTTCGCCAGCGCATCGAGCAGCACGCCGTACGCCTCGAGCGACACGCCTGGCAGGAGCAAGAGCCGATCGAGGACGACGGCGTCTATCGGATCGCGCCCGGCCACTCGCGCGAAGGTGTCCGGATGCGCCAGCCGCGTCACGATCGCGTCGCGGGCGGCGTTCGCTCCGGAAGGTGCCGACATGAGCAAGTCCAGCACGTCGCCGACGCGTCCCTCGTTCACGGCCCGATCGATCGTGCGATCCAGCAGGATGCCAGCCGTGCCGACCTCGAGGCTTATCTGCACCAGGCGTATGGGATCCCGATCGTCGATGGCCCCAGTCGTCGCGCGCGGGACGAACACGGGGGTGCCCGTGGCGACCCGCTGCAGCTTCTGGGAATACTCGGACGGATTGGGATCGGCGAGTTCCCATCCACTCAGGAGTCGGCCGACCTGGTCGTGCAAGGCCGCGCTCGCCAACTCACGCTCGGCCGCGGGTCCTTGTTCGGCGTGCATGCCTAGCTTGGAGAACATCCGGACGAGGCCGTGCGAAATGGTCTGATTGCTGGCGTCCGCAGCCGCTTTCAGAATGTCAAGGGCCGACTCCACCGCCATCCCGTGGACCGCGTCGAGCACCAAGGTGCGCCGCTGACGCACATCGCCGCTCATATCGACAAGACGCCGCAAGGTGTCGGGCTTGAGCGCGGCAATCAGACGGCCGGTCCGGCGTCGCAGCGCGCTCGCCTCGAGACCGGTTGTATCCTTCAACTCCCGCGCTATCTGCAGCAGGTACCCGACGATCACCTGATCGTAGGCCTCTGCTCGACCGGGCTCATCGATGGCGCGCGCCACAGCGGCAGGCTCGATTGGAACTGAGTCGTCGTCCGGTGGCCGCTGCTCCCTGGTCATGGCGGCTCTCGCCAGACCGAGCCACAAATCCACGGCTCGCGATGCGGAGTCCGCCGGTGTGCGTGGAGTCACCGGCGCGTCGACCATCAACCCGAGCCGATCGAAGGTGAGCGGGTACAGTCGAAGGTGGGCCCAGGAAGGGATCAGGTCCGGCGATCGCAAGCCGATGCGCCCGCCGACGGTAGGGTCGGCAGCCAAGGCCTGGAGCGCTTCGGCGATCTCCTCTGGCGTGATTCCCTGTGAAATGCTGACCGCCCCGAGATGGTGCCCGTTCAATCCCTCAGCCAGGCGCCGCAGGACCGGCTGGGTGGGATCAGTCGCGACACCCTCGATGATGAGCTGATGCCGCGCGACGCCGAACGCAATCGTCGCCCGATCCTCCATAATTCGAGCGGCCTTCCGGACCACGGATGCCGCGGCGGGCGCAAGGGATGGATGGCCCTTGGGGTACATGACGAACTTGTGCAGGGCAATAGAGAGTTCGACCAGGAGGTCGCTGAACGGACGCGACAGCGTGAGCCGTGTGGATCTAGTCTGATCCTGGACAATCTCGTTTGCCGACATGGCCTGATCCCAAATTCGCGAACGACATATGCGTGGACAGCGCCATTTGTCTGTATCGGGCAGATCGTCGTCATCGGACAGGCATCGTTGGGGCGTTAACGGTCGCTGTCCGTTCGCAAAATCTCAATTCGGCCACTTGAATTTCGGGCCGGGCGCTGTCGCCCTACCAGGAGGGCCGACCGAGCTATCTCGAGGCCATGAGGTGTTCGGAAGAGAACTTGGCCTCCACCCACGTCGAGTCACCGGCGAAGTCACGCAGGACGAACAAGGCTTCCACTTCCGAGAGAGGAACGATCGTTGATTCACCGTCTCGCAAATCGGTCAATAAGTGCAGTTGCGTTTGCGACGGATGGAAGTTGTTCGTATAGCCGCACACGGCATTTCCATCGTTGAACCGTGCAATGACCTTCCGCCACTCGCCGGTCGGTGTCTCGTCAGCCGTGATGGGCATGGCCGACTGTGTCAGCTTCGAGACGAGCTTCACCGTAAGTTCAGGGAGAGTGAGCGGCCGCTTGAACTCACACGCACCCTGGTAGGTGAGGAACTTGCCCAACGACGCGACACGACAGCGTACAACCGTCGACGGAATCAGAATGGGGCTGTCAGGTCCGGTCAGTTCCAGGACGACATTGGAATTCGGTTTCAGTGCCTGCCGGGTTTCGAGCAGGAGTCCACCGGCGGAGATATCGACCACACGGACTTCAGCACCGTATTTGACGTTTGCACCTCGCAGCCATTCCAGAGTGCCCGCCTTGAGCCGTTCATGAATACGCCGATTCGATGATCGCTCCTGGTCGAGTGAGCCATCGATGCTCTCTGGTTCCATCATCGGGCGGTGCAGTTCCACGCGTTCCATTCCTACCTCGATTGGAGAGAGAGCAACTCCGGGGCCAGACGACATGTCCAGAGTCAGCCTCTTTTGGAAGAACTTACGGAGATGATGCCGGTGCGTGCTGGCAGCGTCAGTTCTCTTTTGGAACAGCGAGTGATCCAAAAGGCACACACCAATGCCAAGCGCCTGGCCAGTTAAGGCGTGTGCGAAGCACGGCATGCCTGCGCAGGAGGATGAAAGACGTCGCAAACGCTCACGCGGTCGCCTGCGTTGATGCTGCAGTGATCCACTGCGTGGCCGATAGAACAGAGAGGACGGACGCCTGCTGCAATGATGCAAAACGTATTGCTCGTCTCTGGAACGCGGCCAGAAATCGTCAAGCTGGCGCCGCTCTATCACGCTCTCCGTGGTGCTGACGACATCGCTGTGCAATGGTTGCATACCGGTCAGCACGACGAGATGGCGCGGCAGATTCTCGCCTGCTTCGACATCGCCCCCGACCTTGCGCTCACGCGCCGCGGCACATCGCTCGGAGACTTCAGCGTCGGCTGCCGCGAGCAGCTCGAGCCGGTCATGCGGCAGCGCCCGTGGTCGGTGGTGATCGTGCAGGGCGATACCGAGAGCGCGTTTCAAGGCGCGTTGGCGGGTTTCTACAACCAGATCCCCGTCGCCCACGTGGAAGCGGGGCTGCGCACCTACAACCTCGAGCAGCCGTTTCCGGAAGAAGCCCTGCGCCAGATGATTACGCGGATTTCGCGCTTCCACTTTGCGCCGACCGCGCGAGCCCGACAGGCGCTCCTCGCCGAAGGCGTGCCCGACCGCTTGATTCATCTGACCGGGAACACAGTGGTCGACGCGCAGCTCTGGACGTGCGAGCACAAAAGCATTCGCCGTCGGAGCGCGGGCCGCGGCCACGTCCTTGTCACCGTGCACCGGCGCGAGAACTGGGGCGAGCCGCTGGAACAGATCTGTGGCGCGGTCGCAGACGTCGCTGACACGCACCCGGATCTCACCGTGTTGTTCCCGGTGCATCCGAATCCGATCGTGCGCGACCAAGTGCACAGCCGACTCAGCACCCGCGCCAACGTCAAGCTGGTCGTGCCGTTCGATTACCTCGTGATGCAGCAGGCGCTGGCCGACGCGTGGCTCGTGCTGACCGACTCGGGCGGCCTTCAGGAAGAGGCCCCGACGTTCAGCGTTCCGCTTCTCGTGTTGCGCGAAGAGACCGAACGCCCCGAAGCAGTCGAGGCTGGCTGCGCCAGGCTGGTCGGAACCGACCGCGCCGGGATCGTGGCGCACGTGAATCAGCTGATCCGCGATGAGGACGCGTATCGGCAGATGCAGCGCCAGGGCAATCCCTTCGGCGACGGGACCGCATCGCAGCGCATCGTCTCCATTCTCAAACGCCGTCTATCGACGACCAAACGGACGTCGGTGGCCGCAGCCTGACGCGTATGTGGTGGGTCGACGTCTTCGCGACGTATCTCTACGGACTGAAGATCATCGCCATCGGGCTGGCGGTGATCATCCTGATCAGCGGCATCGATGACCTGGTCATCGACATCATCTACTGGGTGCGCCGCATCTGGCGTGCACTCGTCATCTACCGCTCGAACGATCGGTTGAATTACCGGGCGCTTTATGGACCGGTGGAGAAGCCGCTTGCGATCATGGTACCGGCCTGGCACGAGACGGGCGTCATCGGCCGCATGGCGGAGCTCGCGGCGACCACGCTCGACTACGAAAACTATCACGTCTTCGTCGGCACGTATCCGAACGATCCCGACACGCAGCGCGACGTCGATCAGGTGTGTGCGAAGTTCAAGAACGTGCACAAGGTGGTGTGCGCGCGTCCCGGGCCGACCAGCAAAGCGGACTGCCTGAACAATGTGCTCGACGCGATCCTGCAGTTCGAGACGCGTGCCAACCTGCAGTTTGCCGGCTTTGTTCTGCACGACGCCGAAGACGTGCTCTCCGAGATGGAGCTTCGGCTGTTCAACTATCTCGTCGCTCGGAAGGATCTGATCCAGCTTCCGGTGTATCCGTTCGAGCGGCGCTGGTCGGACTTCACGAGTGCGCACTACATGGATGAATTTGCCGAGCTCCACGGCAAGGACATTCTGGTCCGCGAAGCGATCGCCGGACAGGTGCCCAGCGCTGGCGTGGGAACTTGCTTCAGCAGGCGCGCCGTCCTGGCGCTGCTGGCCGACGGCGACGGCATTGCCTTCGACGTTCAGAGTCTGACCGAGGATTACGACATCGGATTCCGTCTCCGTGCAAAGGGCATGACGGAGATCTTCGTCCGTTTCCCGGTGATCAAAGAAGACGGTGTGCAGCCGAAGCGCGTGTTCGGCCGCAGCCGGATCGACGCCAACGTCATCTGCGTTCGCGAGTTCTTTCCGAATACGTTTGCCAACGCGGTCCGGCAGAAGTCGCGGTGGATCGTGGGCATCGTGTATCAGGGCGCCAAGACGCACGGCTGGACGCGCGATCCGATGCTGAACTACTTCCTCTGGCGCGACCGGAAGGGCGGCATCAGCAACTTCGTCAGCTTCATGGCGATGCTGGTGCTGGTGCAGCTCGTCGCGATTTCGGCGTATCAGGCATTTGTCGACGACAGCTACTCGTTTCTGTCGATTTTCGAGGGCGGCGCCTGGCTGACGCTCCTGCTGTCGGCGAACCTGGTTCTGATGTGGAACCGGATCGGCCATCGCGTCTACTTCGTGTCGAGCTACTACGGGATCGCCGAGGGTCTCTTGTCAATCCCGCGGCTGTTCTGGGGAAACATCATCAACTTCGCAGCGAACTGGCGGGCCGTCGCACAGATCATCCGCCATGGCTCTCCGCACCGTGTGGCGTGGGACAAGACGACGCACGACTTTCCAGTGCTTGGCGAGCAGGGCCGCGCACGCCGGCCGCTCGGCCGCATTCTCGTCGAGCACGGCGTGCTCACGGACGCGCAGCTCGAGGGGGCCCTCGCTCATCGCTCCCGTGGGCTCAAACTGGGGAGCTGGCTGGTCCATGACGGCCTGATCACGTCGCAGCAACTGGCCACAGCCGTTGCCGAGCAGTGCCACATGACCTGGGAGAACGTCGACGCCGATCAGATCGACGAGCGCCTCGTGCGTCTCCTGCCCGCGGAGATCGCGCTGCATTACGCGGTCATTCCGATCCGAAAGGAAGGCAGGACGCTGGTGCTTGCCAGCGAGAGTGAGGTCGATCCGGTGTCGATCGCGGCGCTGTCGCGCAAGTTACGCCGGCCAATCTCGTACGTGATTGCACCAAAGGGGCAGGTGACGGTGGCGGTTCGGCAGTGGTACGCGCGAGGAAAGAGCGCCACACCACGCGCGCTGATCGATCAGGCCGTCGACGCGAAGCAGATCACCGCCGGGGAAGCCGAAGTGCTGTGGCAACAATACGTCTCGCGCCAGGTGCTTTTCGCCGAAGTATTGATGTCACTCGGCCATCTCGACGCTGCGGCGCTGAGCTCAGTGCTGCTGCGTCACGAGCGTACGTCGATGAGACTTGGCGAGTATCTGGTGGCCGAGGAGATCATCAGTGAGGCCGTCCTGCAGGAGGCGCTCGAACTCCAGCAGACACTGCAAGGCTCAATCGCATCGGTGCTCGAGCGCGCCGGCATCAAAGTCCCGGGGACCGAATCACTCGTGGAAGCACCAGGAAGATGAGAACCGCAGCCATTCGCACCTGCATATCGGCGGCGATGATGGCCGCAGCTCTGACTATGCCGACGCCGCTGCGCGCGGCGGATGCCGACGGCGGGCCAGATCAATTCGACCTCGGCAGCGATGTCAGCGGCTATCACCGCTTCTTGATCTATCCGCACCTCGAGAAGGGATGGGACTCCCTGCGACGCGGCGATCGCGCGCGCGCCCTCGCGGAGTTCGAACGCGCCCGCGAGCTGGCGCCCACCAACGCGGCCGTTGCGCTGCAGCTCGCCGACGCCTATCGGACCTTCGGCGAGATCGCTCGCGCTGAAACGCTGCTGCGTCAGCAGCTCGAACAGACGCCATCCGACAAACGAGTGCGCGAGGCCTTGAGCCGTCTGCGTCCCGCGCCCACGGCTGCGCCACAATCGGCAGCGGCCGGCGCATGCAAAGACGCCGCGTGCACGAACAACTCGGCCACCATCGCTGTACCGGCGCCCCAGCCGGCGACGTTACAGCCCGGGACCGCGGCGGCTGCACGCACTCCCGGGACTGCCACGCAGCCGCGGAAGCGGCAGCCGGAGCTCAACGCCGCGAATACAGGCGGCTCGAAAACCTCGCCTCCACCGAAGGGATCGAAGGCGGATGTCGACCCGACGATCCCGTTCATGCAATCGCTGGCGTCGCGGAAATTCGATGATGCTCAGAGCCAGGCCGAACGGCTGCTGTCGCAGACGCCCGACAATGGCGTGATGCTCGACGAGTTGAGCTATCGGCTTGTCGAAGCGGGCGCCGCCCCACAGGCGGTCCGTGTGTTGTTCACGGGGTATCCGTTCGCCTCATCACCGGACGCGGAACGCGAGCGGCTGGTGCGGCGGCTCCTCATGATCGCCGAGCAACAACCGCCGGCGATCACGGCGGAGGACGAAGCTCGAATACGCGTGCCTCTCGATTTGCCCACACTGCGAAGTGCTCAGGGCATCTTGTGGGCGGAACGGCACGACTGCGAGGGAGTTCGGCAAGCGCTCGGTGACATGTCTCCGGCGTATGGCTACGACGACTGGATGCGTCTCGGCGACTGTAGCGTGACCGTCGCGCCAGGGGTGGCGTTGAAGGCTTACACAACCGCGCACGAGCGTCAGCCGGGCGGAATCGCGTCACGTGCACTCGCCTATCACGCCTACGCGATCGGTGATGTGGCGAAGGCACTGGATACATGGCGGAGCATCGGCGACAACCTGAGCGGCGAAGACTGGCTCGCCGCATCCACGACCGCACTGGCCGCTGGGGATAGCGAACAAGCTGCCGTGTGGACCACGCGGTACCGTGAAGGCGGCAATCCGCTCGAATACCGATACTGGTCGTTGATGGCGCAGATTGGCGTGGCGCGCAGCGACACGAGCGCGGCGATTGCCGCCTACGATCAGGCCGTGGCGTTGCAGCCGAACGCTGAGGATTACCAGCATCTCGCACTGCTGCACACGGATCTGCGGCGTCAGATCAACCTGCTCGAGCGAGCCGTTCAGCTCGATGATAGCAGCGCCATGGCGCAGGCGCAGCTGGGTTACGCGTATCGCCGCGCCGGACGGAATCATGATGCCGAGGCGGCGCTGCGGCGTGCGGTGTCGCTCGATCCGCACGACGCCGACGCCCAACTGGCGCTCGGATTTCTCTACTTCGACACGGGCCGGATGTATCAGGCGCACGAGGCGCTCGAAGCTGGATGGCAGGTGGATCGGAGCAAGATGATTGCAGCCGAGCAGCTCATCTACGTGAATCAACGGCTGCACGACAACGCCAAAGCTCGTTGGTACGCGGAGCAGGTGCTGGACTGGTCGGCATCGTCAAACGCGCAACCGACCGCTGCTGTACAGACGCGTGACTTCGGTTTGCAGCGGCTGCATGAAGATCTCGGACGACGAGTGACAGTGAATTTCGACGGCTACACCGGTACGAGTCTGGGAACCGGAACGAGCGCATCACAAGCGGGAAATTGGTACAGCAGTTACTCGCAGCTCGAGGCAGACGTGCGTCTCGGTGGGCCGCCGATTCGCGATGGCCGTACGGTGTCGGTGTACGCACGGCTGATCGGCGATGGTGGCGTCGAGCGGAATGCGTTGCCGACGCAGCATCCCACGCTTGGCGTCGGTTTGCGGTGGAAGCCGTGGCGGAATCAGATCGTCTATTTCGCCGGAGAGAACCAGACATCATTCGAGGACCCGGACCGCCACGACTTCCTACTGCGCACAAGCGCGTCGTTTTTGAACGGCGGCCGGTTCGGCGACGACTGGCATCCGGCCGGCAGAGGATGGTTCTCACACAATCTGTATCTCGACGCCGCGCATTACATCGACGCGGATCAGAGCGTCGCCACCGCTGACTACCGCACCAGCTATCATCTCAAGCTCGTAAACAGCCTCTCACTCGAGCCGTACGGACACTTCCAGGTGAACGGCCTCCGAAACAATGACATCTCGCGTGATATCCGGGTCGGTGTCGGGTCGCGCTGGAACATCTGGTACGGGGCGAATCGCTACGATGCGCCGCCGCACAAGCTCTCAATCGGTGTCGAGTTCCAGCAGGCGATCGAGACGTACCTGCCGGAGCGCAACGGCCTGTTCCTCAACATCAATTCGCGCTGGTAGACCGCGTGGTCAGTTTTGGTTTCCGTGTCGCCGCGTCTTTTGTCCCCGGGCCGTAGTACATAGTCCGTCCTCGGTTCCTCGTAATCGGTCCGGTGCCGCGCGGCCGGTGAGACCACCATGCGGACCAAGAACCAAGCACAAAGCACTGAGGACCAAGGAAGCGCGCGACTTCGATTTGAAAAGCGCGCTAGACTGACCGCTGCTTCCGGAATGAAGGAGAGCGGCGGATGCGGTTCCCTGCATGTGCGATCGGCGCGGTGATGCTGGCGTCGGTGGTGGTCCAGGCGCAGTGGCCGACCTATAAGGCCCAAGGCGTGCCGCGGACCAAGTCTGGCGAAATCAATCTTGCGGCCCCGGCGCCCAAAGCGCCGGACGGCAAGCCCGACCTGTCCGGGGTGTGGGAGAACCCCTCGACGCCGTCCACGGTCAATTCGAGTATCTCGGGGACCGGTGGTGCCCCACCCATCCCGGGGACCCCGCCTCGCGCGCCCCAAAGTCAGGGCGCGGCGCCAGGCGCCGGCGGAGGTCCGGTCCGGCTGTTCTTCGATATCGGCTCCGGTGTGCCCGGCGGCCTTCCGTTTCAGCCCTGGGCGTTGGCGCTCAAAAAGCAGCGCATGGCCGACAACATGAAAGACAACCCGGACGCCCACTGCCTGCCGATGGGTAACATGCAGTTCCACACGCATCCGCAGCCGCGCAAGATCATCCAGGCGCCGAAGGTGATCGTCATCCTCTACGAGGGGAACGCCGGCACCCGGCAGATCTTCCTGGACGGGCGGCCGCTGCCGAACGACGACCCGCAGCCGTGGTGGTACGGATACTCGACGGGCAAGTGGGAAGGCAACACGCTCGTCGTGCAGACGAGCGGGTTCCGTGACGGGGGATGGCTCGATGTCGCCGGCAGCCCGCTCACCGCGCAGGCCACGATGACGGAGCGCTTCCGCCGTCCGAATTTCGGCACGCTCGAGATCGAGGTGACCGTAAACGATCCGAAGGCGTACACGCGGCCGTGGACCGTGAGCTTCACGCAGCGGTTGCTACCCGACGAGGAGCTCATCGAGTTCATCTGCGGCGAAAACGAGACCTCGACGAAGCTCTTCGACAAATGATACAGGCGCGTTGACGGCATCGATCGAGAGCCGGCAGCGTGCGAAGGAGGGTATGAGGATGGAGCGTCTGGCGCTCGGCGTACGTGGACTGGTCGTCTGTGGGGGGCTGCTGCTCGGTGCGGCGTCCATCGCCGCGCACCACTCGTTCGACGCGGAATTCGATCGGAACAAGCCGGTGACGGTCACGGGCGTGGTGACTCGGGTGGACTGGTTCAACCCACACGCGCACGTGTTCGTGGACGTCAAGGACGAGTCGGGGAAGATCGTGAACTGGGACTTCGAGTTGGCCGGCCCGAACGGCCTGATGCGGCGGGGCTGGCGCCGCGATTCACTCAAGCTGGGCGAGACCGTGACCGTGGCCGGATATATGGCCAAGAACGCCCCCCACGTCGGCAACGCGTCGGCCATCACCACGCAAGACGGCCGCAAGATGTTCGCGGGGTCATCCATCGGCAACTGAACGCGTCCGCGTCGTCCAAGCAGGCGCCTCGACTGCGCCTGACCCAATCTGGAGTTTGCGCGAACGCTGTCTGGCTCGGCACAGAGGACAGAATCACCGTACTTCGATCTGCTCTACGACCTGCTTGTTTTCGGGCCCGTTTCACTCACTCAACGGCGTGACTCCTGGGTGTTCGGCTTGCACAGTTGGAGTCCATGTTCCCTCCGATCGCCGGCGTGATGGTGGTGATGGTGCTACTCGCACCTGTTGCAGCCAGCGCCCAGCGGGCACCCGCCGCCATAGAGGCGATCGCCGAGGAGGCGGACCAGGCATTCGAAGAGAAGCGGTTCGGGGATGCGCTCGAGGCGTTCACGAAAGCCGTGAACCTCGCTCCTGAGGATGCGTCTCTCTGGTTCGGGAAGGGGTTGTCCGCCTTCATGCTCGGGCAGAACGATGTTGCAGAAGCGGCGCTCACGCGCGCGTTGAAGCTGAAGCCGCGAATGGTGCAGGCAGCGATTCTGCTCGGTGAGTTGCAGTATCAGGCCGGTCGCGTTGCTGACGCCGTCGCGACGTACGAATCCATTGTGCCGTACGCGGCCAACGACCGCAGGCTGATCGCGCGTCTGGAGCAATGGCGGAAGGACTCGCGCTTTTCCGCACGGCTCTACACGTCAAGAGGCGCACACTTCCGAGTGCTGTTCGAAGGGCCCGCTGACGATGCCATCGCGAGACGGGCGGTCGAGTACCTCGAGTCCGCCTACTCGCGCGTCGGCTCTGCGTTGGCGGTCCACCCCACGAACACCATCACGGTCGTGCTTTACACGCTTCAGCAGTTTCACGACATCACGCGAGCGCCAGCCTGGGCCGGCGGGATCTACGACGGCCAGATTCGTGTCGCTGTCAAAGACGCTCTCAGCCAGCCCGAGGAACTCGAGCGGGTACTCGTACACGAGTTCGTGCATGCGCTGGTGGCGCAGGTGGGCGGCCGCAGCGTGCCGTTCTGGCTCAACGAAGGTCTTGCGACCGCGCAAGAACCAGGCGGGAAGGAATGGGCAGCGTCGATGCTCGCAGATGCAGACGGTCACCCGGCGCTGGATCAGTTGCATGGGAGCTTTTCGAAACTGGATCCGAGTGATGTCGCGGTGGCATATGCCCAGAGCACGTTGGCCGTACAACGCCTGCTCGACATGCGCGGGGCAGCGGCGGTGATCACGCTCCTGCGCGATCTCCGGATGGGCGTCAGATTCGAAGCGGCGTTCCACCAGCGGCTCGCGCTGCGCTACGACGATTTCGTCGCGATGCAGCGCTGACAAAATTACAAAAATCACGGGCGTCCACGAACGGTCGTAGCCGACCAGGGCGCGCGCGTCAGCCGGCGACGTTGGCCGCCGGCGATGTTTCCGACTGCGCGTGATGGCGCTCGTGCGTGGCCAGGACGCGCAGCTGGTCGCGTGTGTCCAGGAGGGTGCTGGCCACATGATGTGCCCCGTCGTTGGTCAGAGACGACCGATCTTCATCCGCCAGTTCAGGAGGAGCCCATCGGCCGACGAGAATCGTCACTTCCGGTACGGCACTGCGCAGCTTGCGCACCAGATAACGCGTCTTTGAGGGGGGACTCGGTGGCAGATCGGCGATGCAGATAAGCCGGGCGCCAGTGGTTCGCACCAGGTCGATCACTTCCGATGAGAGCAGCCGGACGGAGGTCACGTCCAGCCGTATCCCATCGGCTTCCACCAGTTGCGCCAGCATCTGCAACGCGATTGCATCTGCCTGGCCGTTTGCCGGGTATCCGAGCACGTTCACAGGGATGCGCGATTCCGTGTGTTCGATTGGCGGGCTGGTTGTCTCTTCTTCGGGTACCTCGTTCGCCGGCAACGTGTGCTGGAACCGATCGACGTCCCCGAGCAACTCGCGCGTCTGCTCGACGATGGTCTGCTCTTCGTCCTCCGACAGCCGACCCTCGATTCGATCGCGCTCCGCGTAGTTGAAAGCGGGCAGCATCAGTGCGTCGTACACGGTTTCCGTCGGTTGACTGGCCATGTGACGTTGGACGATTTCCGACGCTTCGCTCTGATCGCGCGCAAGGAGGCGCTGGTAGTAGCTGACATCCGGTGAGAGCGCAGGCGAGTCGGCCATCAACGTCGACAGGAATTCGAATCCGGGAACGTGCTTTCCAAGCACGACGAGACACACGGTCAGCGGAGTGGCGAGCAGCAAGCCCATGGAACCCCAGAGCCACGTCCATGTGCCGACGGCGACGAGCAGCGCCACCTGCGAGACGCCGGCCGCGCCTGCATAGAGCACGGTCTCCAGCACCAGATTCGTAAACAGCTCGAGCACCAGGAACAAGCCAACGACCGACAGCGGTTTGGTCCACCCGGGGAGTGCCGCGAGGCCGATCAGAATCGGCCCCGCTGCGGCAACAATCGGTCCCAGATACGGGATGAATCGCAGCGCGGCGCCGAGCGCGGCCCAGAGCAGCGGATAGGGCACGCCAATCCACCACACACCGACGCCCACGGCTGCGCCGTAGATTGCGTTGACCAGCGTCTGCATCAGGAGCTGGCGGCTGACGCGGCTGGCGGCCTCGTCGAACGCCTTGGTGGTGACGGCGAGGTGGCCATGGCCGACGAGGCCGAAGACTCGCCCGCGCAGCTCTTCGCGCTCCAGCAGCATGAAGATGACGAGCGCTGCGACGAAGCCCGCCGTGGAGAGCGGACCGAGCGCGGGGCCGAGCCACGAAGAGAAGTCGGTCAGACTGGTCACCTTCTGCGACTGGACGATCACCGGTTGCCGGCTGGTGCCGCTCGCAGGCGGGGGCCCCGCGATCTGTTCCTGGATCTCCTTGACTGTCTGTTGAACCTGCTCGACCGAGCCGCCTTGGCCTACGCCGCGGACGTCCGAGATCTTCTGTGCGATGTTCTCGCGATAGCGCGGGAGATCGTCAGCGAGGTGCGACACCTGAGTTCCCGCGGCCCAGGAGGCCAGCCCGAGACCGGTGAACACGAGAAGCACCACGACGAGGACTGCCGCAATGCGTCCAATCCAGCGCTGGAGAAATGTGACCGGAGGGGACAACACGAAGCTGATGAGCATAGCCAGCGCCAGAGGAACCAGCACTGCCTGCGCCCAATAGAGCACCGCCACGACGAGCACGCACCCGGCGAACCGCAGCCAGGGCGCCATCACTTGTTCGAGCCTTTCTGCCACGTCCCTCACCCGCGGACACATCAGTGCGAGGATCGTGCCGGGCGGAAGGGGATCCAAGCCCATCGGCGTGCTGTGGATCCTGGCTCGACAGTGTCCTTGGTTGACGCGCGCGAAGGCACGTCAGAGATCTATGCGGAAATTGGCCTGCGCAACGAGGCGCTGGTGCTGTTCGTCAGCGCCAGCACCTCGGTGGGATCGTGATATCAAAAATCGAACTGCGCGCTGATCTTTGCGAGCCGCGCCGCCATGATCGACGCCGGGGTCAAGTACGTGGAACCGTAGAACGTCTGGTACACGTCGATGGTGTTCGTGTTGAATGCATTGAAGAGATCGAGTGCCACCAGCGTCCGCGTGCCGCCGAACCGCAGCAGTTTGCCGAACCGGAGATCGACTTGATTGAGCCGGTCACCGTACTTGTCCCCCGGTTTGACGAGTCCCAACAACGTGACGGGCGCGCCGCCGGCAAGCGGCCGCCCAAGACTCGGCGCGATCAGGGCGTTCGGCGTCACTGAATTTGCGGGAATGCTTTGCGAAGCGACGCTGGGAAAGTTCGATCCCACGTACGGCTTACTCTGAATCGTCCCGCTGATCAGCACGTCGACCTTTGGGATTGTGTATGTCGCCAATGCCTTCACGTTCGTGAGATAGCCCGACTCACGATGGCAATAGCTCCGGGACCATTGGGCGATCGACTGGACGGCCGAGAGCGTACCGCCGCTACCGGGCAGAATGTAGATCTCCGGCAGTTTCTCGCCGACCGCACAATCGTCCTCTGTCATATTGCCGGTGCTGAAGCCACCCTGTATCGTCAGCGCGAAAGGAAAGCGCGCATTCACGTTCACGTCGAAGCCGTTGAAGTGATAGATCTGCTTGCCGAAGTTATCCGAGAACGTGATGAAGTTGTCGAACTGTCCGAACTTCGCCGGGTTGATGTCGTAGAACTGAAGCGAATAGCCGCCGCCATTCGGCAACCGCTGATCCTGCGGCGCGACGATCGTGAACGGGTCGAAGTCGGCCGGCCCGACGGCGCGGTTGTCCGTAACCTGAAAGTTGCCCCACACGCGGCGCGCATAGCTCAGCTCGACGGAGACCCGCCGCGCCAGTTGCTGGCTGACTGCCGTGGTCAAATCCCAGCTGTACTCGCGCTTGTTCCAGCCGCTGAGAAGATCGGGATCGTATGTGGTCGTAAAGACCTCTTTCCCGAAGTTCTGGTTCGACCAAGGTCCACACTCGCCATTCAGCGCCGGATTCAGAAGATTGCAGTCGGGCGCGAAATTGCGATTGCTATCGGTCCATGACCGGTTCGTCATCAATGCCACGCGGTTCACTGGGTTTTGACCGCCGGCGTAGGCTTCGGTCGAGTTGGTGGGCGTCACGTAACGGCCGAGAGACATCTTGACTGACGTTCTTCCGTTGCCGAACAGATCATATGCAGCGCCCATGCGGGGCATGAGGTCCTTGACGCCGACTCCGCTGTCCTGGGCGGAGAACCTGATGGCGTTGGGTATGAACAGGTTGGGACCGATCTGCTGATCGGGAAATTCGGCACTCAGGTGTTCAAACCGTACACCGCCCTGGAGCGTGAGGCGGCCCCGCGTCCACTGATCCTGGGCATACAACGAGGCCATGCCTTGCGTCACAAGCTGCCGCACGTCCTGGTTGCCGTACATCGTCAACTGCGTGGGCGACCCGTTCAAGAACGTGTAGGACAGCTGGCTGTCGTTGTAGAAGTTCACCCCCAGCGAATCGTTGTAGTGATATCGCCCGCCGAACTTCGCATTGTGCGAACCGGTTACATACGAGAGCGATCCCTGCGTGACGCGAGTGAGCCCTCGCGGACGCGACCAGAACGCCGCTCGATACGCCAGGTTCGGAATCGCCCCGCCCTGGTCCGTTACCCGGATCAAGGTCTTGTCGTAGGGGTTCTTCTGCAGACCTCCGAACTGGATGTCCGGCCCAAGTCCGAGGCTGGCTTCGAGCAGCAGCCGATTCGAAACGGGAGAAGACCATGTCGCCTGGGCCATTCGCTGCGGGAAGCCCTCGGTCCGGCCGTGCGCTTCAGGCGATTGAATACCGCCGGCGAACACCAGACCCGTTCGTGAGCCACCGCCGATGCAGTGCTGACATACACTCTGCTCGTCCCACCAGACATTGACCTTGTTCCGCGGCGACGCCTGCCAGGTAAGACGCAGCGACCCGTTCTTCCATGTACCGTCATCGACGGCTTGACGGCTGCTATCCGGATCGTAGGTCCACTTCGTCGGATCGCCCGCGTTCCTGTTCTCGAACATGCCGGCAACGAGCTGCCGATTGCCTTGATGACGGAACGTCCCATAGAACCAGAGACGATCCCGCGTGATCGGGCCACCGAACGCTGGGTTGACCTCCCATAGCTTCTGCAGCTCGTTACGCCCGGTGAGACCAGCGTCCCGGATCTCTTGTGTGATGTTGTCTCCCTGCATCGCTCCGTTCGCGCCAGTCACGAACACACTGCCGCTGAACACGTTGCCGCCCGTGCGCGGGACGATGTTCATCTGTGGACCGCCGGTGGGCGCCTCGCCGAGGCCGCCCGACAGACTGAAGGTGACCTCCTGCGCGGTGCCTACCTCGGGCACATAGAAGGACACGCCCATGCCCTGGAACCCCATGCTCAGTCCATCGACGAGAACCTGTCCCTCGTTGCGCCGGCCGCCATGGATCTGGAACACGCTGAAGATCGGCCCCGATGCGCCGCCGATGTCATTCCCCTGGAT
>Ga0207697_10000777_pt1 | contig 18070 bp, 15 predicted proteins | sample KBSSwiS5withPhiX_FD_184293 | JGI IMG/M metagenome (GOLD analysis project Ga0207697, IMG submission 184293) | Switchgrass rhizosphere microbial communities from Kellogg Biological Station, Michigan, USA, with PhiX - S5 (SPAdes) (version 2) | ecosystem: Host-associated > Plants > Roots >... | reverse complement strand
CCCGTGCGGATGTCTTTGACCTGGTGCTTGCCGTCGTCGTCAGTGAACCAGACAAACGGAATGCCGCGACGGTCGGCGAACTTGATCTGCTTGCCGAACTTCTCCGCCTTCGCGGCGACCTCCGTGGCGATGCCCCGGCTGCGCAGCTGCGCCGCGACATCCTGCGCTGCGGCCCAGCTGTCGTCGTTGTTCAGCGTCACCAGCACGGCGGTCGGCACGGAGCGCGTGGCCTTGGCCAGGTCCTGGCTCAGGATCCGCGACACCAGCCGGGTCACGCCGATGGAGAGGCCGACGCCGGGGAACTTGCGGTTGCCCTTGCTCGCCAGGGCGTCGTAGCGGCCGCCGGAGCAGATCGAGCCCAGCTGCTCGTGCCCCACCAGGACGGTTTCCACCACGGTGCCGGTGTAGTAGTCGAGGCCGCGGGCGATGCTGAGATCGGCGACGACCCGACCCGGCGCGTGCTGGACAGCGGCCGCAATGACCTGCTCCAGCTCGTTCAGGCCTTCCTCCAACAGCTCGTTGGTGACGCCCAGCGCCCGGACCTGCTCCACAAAGGACGTGTCCTTGGTGCGGATGCCCGCGAGCTTCAGGGCAGCCTGCGCCTGATCGTCAGTGGCGCCGAGTTCCTCCTTGAGCAACTCGGCCACCTTCGCCGGCCCGACTTTCTCGAGTTTGTCGATGCTGCGCAGGACGCCCGCGGTGTCCGTGAGGCCGATCCCGGTGTAGAAGCCCTCGGCCAGCTTGCGGTTGTTGATCCGCAGCAGGAAGTCGGGGATGGGCAGCGCGTTGAGCGCCTCAGCAATCACCAGCGCGATTTCGACGTCGTACCGGAACGGCAGTTCGCCGTCGCCGACGACGTCGATGTCCGCCTGGGTGAACTCGCGGGCCCGTCCCTCCTGGGGACGTTCGCCGCGCCAGACCTTCTGGATCTGGTAACGGCGGAACGGGAACGCCAGGTAGCCGGCGTTTTCCACGACGTACCGGGCGAAGGGCACGGTGAGGTCGAAGTGCAGGGCAAGGGCATGGGGGTCGAACTTGGCCGCGGAGTCCTCATCGTCCTGGAGCCGGCTGAGGCCGTAGACCTCTTTGTCGATTTCGCCCTTGCGCAGCAACTGGCCCACCGTCTCCACGGCGCGGGTCTCGATCGAGGAGAAACCATGGAGTTCGAAGGTCCGGCGCAGCGTGTCCAGCACATGGAGTTCCACCAGCCGCTCCTCGGGAAGCCACTCGGGGAATCCTGACAGGGAGGCTGTGCGTGCCATGGTGAAATTTCTCCTCTGGTTACCACTGCGGTATCTCGTTGCTACTGCAGTATCTTCGGGCGCGGGCGTCAGGCGGCATTCTCTCTGTCGAAACGTAACGAAGATAAGCGGCAGACCGGCCAGTCGTGCATAAACTGTGTGCGGCAGTCAGTTTATGCGTTCGGCGCCTGCTTCTTCCAACGGAGCCGGACCCGGCGGGACTGCCGGCAGCTTGCTGCTGCTACCGCGACGGCGCCTACGGCCCCGTCATGGTGGCGGCCATACAACCAGGAGGACCTTTGGCGGCCAGTTCACGCAGCGCACGCGAGGCGAAGCGGCGCGTCCAGCAGATGGAGGCCAGGCGCGGCCTGCGCCGGGACCAGGACAAGCGCCGCAAGCGCGACAACGTCTTCGCCATCAGCGCCGGCACGGCAGCAATTGGCCTGGCCTTGGTGCTTCAGCTGACCGCCTTCGCCTCAAACCCGACCGAAGAGGAATTCGCGGCCGCGCAGGAGGGACTGAACAGCCCGTCGGCATCCGCCTCACCCACAGCGGCCCCGACGAACGGCGCTAACATCCCCAAGCCCGAGACCGCCGCGGGCAAGACGTTCACGGGCGAGCTCAAGCTGAACCGCGGCACGCTCGGCGTCGAACTCGACGGCACGAAGGCCCCCCAGGCCGCGGCGGTCTTCAAATCCCTTGCCGACCAAAAGTTCTACGACGGCGTCAGCTGCCACCGGCTGACCACGGCCGAGAACTTCGGCGTCCTCCAGTGCGGTTCCAAGGCCGGCGACGGCAGCAGCGACCCGGGCTACACCTGGGGCCCGCTGGAAAACACCCCGCAGGACAACAAGTATCCCGCCGGAACCATCGCAGTGGCCCGGACCGGCGGGAACGCCAACGGCAACGGCACCCAATTCTTCATTGTGTACAAGGACACCGTCATTCCAGCGGATGCCGCCGGGGGCTATACGGTGGTGGGCAAGGTGACCTCTGGACTCGACGTGGTGGGCGGTATTGCCGCCGCCGGACTGAAGCCCGGCGACAACGCCACCGACGGCGCACCTGTGGAACCAGTCACGATAGACTCGTTCTCACTGAAGTAACCAGCCGCGGCCCTCAAGGCCCTGGTCCCGGTATTTCCCTCCAAGCGAAAGACTTCTAGCGGTGACAGACAGTCAGAAATCCGACGAAACATTGGCAACAGCAGCTGCCAACGAAACCGAAACCGAGGCAACCCCCGCCGAGAGTGCAGGCGCTGCCGTAGACTCCGACGGCGAGACTGCGGCACCCGAGGCACCAGCCGCGGCCGGCGAGGAACCCGCCGCAGCCGGCGAGGAACTTACCGAGGCATCCGAGCCCACTGTGCCCACCGTTCCGGCAGAACCTGCCGAGCCGGCGGAGACGGCCGAGCCTGTTGACCAAGCCGAAGCCACCGCCGCCCCGGTTCCGACGCCGGGTCCCGCGCCGGCCGCGCGTCCCGCACCGAGCCCGGCAGCATTTGCCGGCCGGCCGAAGGCCAAGCCGTCTGCGGCCGCACCGGCTCCGGCCCCGGCGGCCGTGTCCTCCGCAGCCTCACTGGCCGAAGCGGCCCGCTGGGGCCGTGTTGAAGGCGACGGCCACGTCTTCCTGACCGTTGACGGCACGGAATACCCCGTAGGCCAGTACCCGGGGGTCAGCGAGGACGAGGCCCTGGGCTACTTCGCCCGGAAGTTCGAGGACGTCGTGGCCCAGATCGTCCTGCTTGAGCAGCGCGTCAGCTCCAAGGCGCCCACCACGGACATGCAGAAGACCGTCACGCACCTGCGCGAGCAGCTCGCCGAGCGGAACATGGTCGGCGACATCCGCTCCGCCGAGGCCCGGCTGGACGCTCTGGTGACACAGATCGGCGAGCTGGAAAAGGCTGAGAAGGCCGAGCACGACGCTGTCCGCGCCGCTGAGCTTGCCGCCCGCGAGGCCATCGTGGCCGAGGCCGAGGAAATTGCCGGCCACGATCCCGCGCAGATCCAGTGGAAGACCTCCAGCGCGCGGATGAACGAACTCTTCGAGAGCTGGAAGACCGCACAGAAGAGCGGCGTCCGGCTCGGCCGCAGCAATGAGGACGCACTGTGGAAGCGGTTCCGCGCCGCCCGCACGGTGTTTGACCGGCACCGCCGCGCGTACTTCTCCCAGCTGGACAGCAACAATTCGGCGGCCAAGGCCGCAAAGGAGAAGCTGATCACCGAGGCCGAGGCCCTTTCGTCCTCGACCGACTGGGGTTTTGCCGCCGGCGAGTACCGCCGCCTGATGGATGAGTGGAAAGCCTCTCCCCGCGCCAGCCGCAAGGACGACGACGCGCTGTGGGCCCGCTTCCGCGCCGCACAGGACGTCTTCTTCACCAACCGCCAGGCAGCCAACGACGAGATCGACCAGGAATACGGTGCGAACCTGGTGGTAAAGGAAGCGCTCCTGGTGGAAGCCAACGAGCTCCTGCCGATCAAGGATCTCGCGGCAGCCAAGAAGGCACTGCAGTCCATCCGGGACCGCTGGGAAGAAGCCGGCAAGGTGCCGCGCGCCGACATGGGCCGCATCGAAGCCGGCCTGCGGAAGGTGGAGGACGCTGTCCGCCACGCCGAGGACGAAAACTGGAAGCGCTCCAACCCGGAGACGAAGGCGCGCACCAACAGCGCCCTCACCCAGCTTGAGGCCGCCATTGCCGGCCTCAAGGATGATCTGGCCAAGGCGGAGAAGGCCGGCGACGAGCGCAAGATCAAGGCCGCCCGGGAAGCCCTCGAGGCACGCCAGGCCTGGCTGGAGCAGCTCGAGCGCTCAGCGAGCGAACTCTCCTAGGCACTCCGCACCTCCGCACGAAGTACACCAGCAGGTCAGTCCAGGCCCCGTTTCGGTTATCCACATGACCGGCACGGGGCCTGTTCTATGTCCGGGGAACCGGGAACGATGGCGGAATGGTAATCATGCCCCGCGCTCCCACCGCTCCGCCGGTTCCGGGCCGGCACGCCCTGGTGCCGGGACCTCCGGTACCGGGGACTCCAAGTCCAGGTGCGGGGCCGGAACACTGCGAGCTCTACTCCCCCGGCGCGCTGTTCTCCTGGCCGGAGCTGCAGGCCATGGCCGCCGACGGCGTGCTGACGCAGCTGTATCAGCGCGGCTACCTGCCGCCCGGCTCCCATGCCAGTCCGCAGCTTCGCGCGCGGGCCGCGTCCCTGGTGGTGGCCCCGGCGATCCGGCAGCGGGTCGTGGCGGGCCGGATGACCGCGGCATGGATCTATGGGTGTGCCACGGAGCCGGACCGCCTGGCGCTGCTGGTTGACGCCAACCGGCGGATCTCCAGTCTGCGGTCCGTGCGCGGCTGCACCTTCCACGAAGTTCGGCTGGGGCCGTTCGACGTCGTGAGCATGGGAGGCCTGATGGTGTCCAGCCCGCTGCGCACGGCCGTGGACGTGGCGATGCACGTGGACGCGGAGCGGGGCGTGCCGGCCCTCAGGGCGCTGTTGGCTCGTCCCGAACTGGGCGTCCGCCTGCGGCTGCTCAGGCTCGCCGTGGAGGCGAGTCCGCGCGTTCCGCATAAGCGGGCGGCCCTGGCGAAGCTCGCCGCCCTCGCGGCAGAGCCGGCGGCGCCAGATTGATCCCGTGCAGAAAGCGGTGGACCGAGGCCTGAACTGCCGGGTCAGCTGCGGCGGCGGTTTCCGGTGGTGCGGTACACGTCGAAGACGCCGTCGATCCTGCGGACCGCGCTGAGCACGTGGCTGAGGTACTTCGGGTCGCCCATCTCGAAGGCAAACTTGGAGATTGCCACCCGGTCAGTGGACGTGTGCACGCTCGCCGCCAGGATGTTGACGTGGTTTTCCGAGAGCACCCGGGTGACGTCGGAGAGCAACGATTTGCGGTCCAGCGCCTCGACCTGGATTTCCACCAGGAACACGCTGGACTGTGTGGGGGCCCAGTCCACCTCCACGATCCTGTCCGGCTGGTCCATCAGGCCGCTCACGTTGGTGCAGTCGGTCCGGTGCACGGAGACCCCGGAGCCACGCGTGACGAAGCCCAGGATCGGATCCGGCGGGACCGGCGTGCAGCACCGGGCGAGCTTGACCCAGACGTCGTCCACGCCGCGGACAACGACGCCGGAATCGGAGAACCGGGCCTTGCTGACCTGGGTGGGGATGGAGACCTCGGTGAGGGCATCGTCCGGGTGCTCGTTCCCGCCCAGGCTCTCCACCAGGCGTTCCATCACGGACTGGGCGGAGGTGTGGCCGTCGCCCACGCCAGCGTAGAGCCCGGAGATGTCAGCGTATTTGAAGTCCTCGGCGATCGCCGCGAGGGCGTCGTGGGTCATGAGCCGCTGCAGCGGGAGGTTTTGCTTCCGCATCGCCTTGGTCAACAGGTCCTTGCCGCGGTCGATCGCTTCCTCGCGGCGTTCCTTGCTGAACCACTGCCTGATCTTGTTCCGGGCCCGGGCACTCTTGACGAAGTGCTGCCAGTCCTGGCTGGGGCCGGCTCCTTCGGCCTTCGAGGTGAAGATCTCGACCCAGTCGCCGTGGTTCAGTTCGCTGTTGAGCGGAACGAGCTTGCCGTTGACGCGTGCGCCAATAGTCCGGTGGCCCACCTCGGTGTGCACTGCGTACGCGAAGTCGACGGGTGTGGACCCGGCGGGGAGGGCCATGACCTCGCCCTTGGGGGTGAAGACGAACACTTCCCGGGCGTTGATTTCAAAGCGGAGGGAGTCGAGGAATTCGCCGGGGTCCGACGTTTCCTGCTGCCAGTCCACGAGGGAACGCAGCCAGCCCATGTCGCCGTCGCGCGGGCTGCCGGGGCCGGCCGCCGTCCGGTTCGGCTGGTCCTTGTACTTCCAGTGCGCGGCGACGCCGTACTCGGCCCGGCGGTGCATCTCGTGGGTGCGGATCTGGATTTCGACCGGCTTGCCGCCGGGACCGATCACCGTGGTGTGCAGCGACTGGTACATGTTGAACTTGGGCATCGCGATGTAGTCCTTGAACCGCCCGGGCAGGGGGTTCCAGCGCGAGTGCATCGCGCCCAGGGCCGCGTAACAGTCCCGGACAGAATCGACCAGAACGCGCACGCCCATGAGGTCGTTGATGTCGTCGAAGTCTTTGTCGCGGACGATCATCTTCTGGTAGATCGAGTAGTAGTGCTTTGGCCGCCCGGTGATCGTGGCCTTGATCTTCGCGGCCCTGAGGTCCTCGGTGATCTGGTTGCGGATGACCGCCAGGTTCTTTTCGCGTTCCGGGGTCCGGTCCCCCACCATGCGCACGATTTCCTCGTACACCTTCGGATAGAGGGCAGCGAAGGACAGGTCCTCCAGCTCCCACTTGATGGTGTTCATGCCAAGCCGGTGGGCCAGCGGCGCGAAGATTTCCAGCGTTTCCCGGGCCTTGCGGGCCGAGGACTCAGCCGAGACAAAACGCCACGTGCGGGCATTGTGGAGCCGGTCGGCGAGTTTGATCATCAGGACGCGGATGTCCTTGGCCATGGCGACGACCATTTTGCGCACGGTCTCGGACTGGGCCGCCTCACCGAAGCTGACCTTGTCCAGCTTCGTGACGCCGTCCACCAGCATGGCCACTTCCGGACCGAACTCGGTCTTCAGGTCGGCGAGGGTGTAGGACGTGTCTTCGACGGTGTCATGCAGCAGGGCCGCGGCCAGCGTGGTGCCGCTGAGGCCGAGTTCGGCGAGGATGGTGGCCACTGCGACGGGGTGGGTGATGTACGGGTCGCCGCTCTTGCGCTTCTGGCCCCGGTGGCAGCGCTCGGCGACCACGAAGGCGCGCTGGATGAGATCGAAATCCTCTTTGGGGTTGTTGGCGCGCACAGTGCGCAGCAACGGCTCCAAAATCGGCGAGTAGGCCGGAGTACCACGGCCCGTCAGCCGGGCAAGGCGGGACCTCGTGCGCTCGCGCCGGCCGGGAAAAGTGGGCCGGGCACCGGAGTTGTCCACCGGCACGGGAACATCGGGGCGTCCGGGAACCACCAGGCCAGTCTGTGAACCCTGGCCTTGGCCCTTGTCCGCAGGTGCCTCCGGCACCGGCGTCGAACGTTCTTCCAATGGAGCACCTCTCGCGACCGGTTAATTATTCAAGTGTATTCCCGCAGCAGGATACTTCGATAACCGGCGGGGATACGGCGACGGGCCGGAGGCCGTCGAAAACGACGGTCTCCGGCCCGTTTGTGGCCGCTTGGGACGGTTCAGGCGGTGGCGGGCGACGTCGGCGACTCGGCTTTGGCTGCCGCGTCAACACGCCTCTGTTCCACCCGTTTGGCCTGCTTGACCAGGTCGGGTTCGCCCTGCCGCAGCGCGGCGTACAGCGGAGCCGCGATGAAGATCGTGGCGGCAGTACCCACCAGGATGCCCACGAACAGCGCCAGGGACAGGTCCCGCAGGGTTCCGGCACCGAGCAGCCCGGCACCGATGAAGAGGATCGCGCCGACCGGCAGGATGGCCACCACCATGGTGTTAATGGACCGGACCAGGGTCTGGTTGATGGCGAGGTTGACCTCTTCGGCGAAGGTCCGCCGGGTGGAGGCCTGCATGTCGGAGGTGTTCTCCCGGATCTTGTCGAACACCACCACGGTGTCGTACAGCGAGTAGCTGAGCACCGTGAGGAAGCCGATGATGGCCGACGGTGTCACTTCGAAGTCGCTGAGGCCGTAAACACCGGCGGTCACGAACATCGTGACAGCCATGCCGACAAGTGCCGAGAGCGACATCTTCCAGGTCCGGAAGTAGAGCGCCATCAGGACGGCGGCCAGGCCCACAAAGATTGCCAGGCCCATCAGCGCCTGCTTCGTGACATCCGCACCCCAGGTGGGGCCGACGAAGGTCGAGGTGACTTCGTTATCCGTCACGCCGTAGGCCTTGGTGAGGCCTTCCTTGATCTGCAGCGTCTCGTCGTCGGAGAGCTTGTCCGTCTGGATCCGCATGGTGGTGCCGGCAACATTGGCCACACGCGGAATGCTGCCCTCCACGACGTCCTTGACGGCCTTCTCGCCGAGGGAGGCCTCGGTGGTCTTGACGTTGGAGACCGTGAACTCGGAGCCGCCGCGGAACTCGATGCCGAGGTTGAACCCACCCTTGGCGACCGGGATCAGGATGGAGAGGGCGACGGCGATCCCGGCAATCAGGAACCACAGCTTCCTGTAGCCGACGAAGTCGTACGAGCGCTTGCCCGTGTACAGCTCATTGCCGAATGTTGAGAAGTTGACCATTTACTTGCCCTCCTTGGACGCGCTCTTGGAGGTACCGGCGAGCTGTGCCTGTTGTGCCTGATCCTGCTTTTCGGCGAGACGGCGTTCTGCAATGGTCATCCGGCGTTCTGCCTCGGCGGCGGCGCCGGTGTTCTTCGCGCGCACCACTGCCACGGGCTTGTCCTCCGGGGTACGGACCCGGCCGGCACCGCGGTACAGCGGGACGGCGCCGAGGCGCTTCGGGTCCAGGCCCGAGAACCGGTGGCCTTCGCCGAAGAACTTGGTGCGGGCCAGCAGCTGCAGGGTGGGGTGGGTGAACATGAAGACGACAATGAGGTCGGCGATCGCGGTGAGGCCGAGGGTGAACGCGAAGCCGCGGACGTTGCCCACCGCCACAAAGAACAGCACGACGGCGGCGAGAAGGTTCACGGCCTTGGACGCGAGAATGGTGCGCTTGGCCCGCTTCCAGCCGTTTTCGACGGCCGAGACCAGGCCGCGGCCTTCGCGGAGCTCATCGCGGATGCGTTCGAAGTAGACGATGAACGAGTCGGCTGTCTGGCCGATGGCCACGATCAGGCCCGCGACGCCGGCGAGCGAAAGCCGGTAGTTTTCGGTCCAGCCGAGGATGGCGATGGCCAGGAACGTCAGCACCCCGGCGATCACGAGGGAGGCCACGGTCACGAGGCCAAGGGCCCGGTACTGGAACAGCGAGTAGACAAACACCAACAGGAGGCCGATCACGCCGGCGAGCATACCCATGCGAAGCTGCTCACCGCCGAGGGTTGCCGAGATCTGCTGTTCGCTCTGGATTTCGAAGCTGATCGGCAGGGCACCGAAACGGAGCTGGTCGGAGAGGGCCTTGGCCGACTCCTCGGTGAATCCGCCGGTGATCTGCGGCCGGCCGTCGGTGATGACGGCGAGGGAGCGCGGGGCGGAGATGACCTGGTCGTCCAGGACGATTGCGAACTGGGATTTCGGATCCGAGCCGGTCTGGCCGCCGCCGGCGGCGTAGAACTGGTACAGGCGCTCGGTGATTTCCTTGAACTTGGTGGTGCCCGCGTCATCGAACTGGATGTTGACGGCCCATTCATTGGTCACGGCACCCTGGGCGCCGCGCTGCAGCTGGAACGAGGAGGACTTGATGTTCGAGCCCTTCACCTCCACCGGACCGAGGATGTACTTGATGGCCGGCGAGTTGGCCGAGGCCGGCTCGCAGGTCACCAGCGGCTTGGTCGGGTCGGAGCGCTGCTGCTTGTCCTGGGAGGGGTTGTCGCAGTCGAGGGCCTCGAACTGCTTGTAGACCTCGGGGGTAATCCAGTTCTCGTCGCTGCTGTTGGCGGGTGCGGCTGTCGGCTTCGGCAGCTGGGCATCCGGGGTCCTGGAGGCGGCGGGGACTGCTGCGCCGGGGCCGGTCTGGATGACCGGGCGGAAGTTCATGTCGGCGGAAGCCTGGATCAGCGCACGGGTTTCCTTGGCAGGGGTTCCCGGGAGGCTGACGACGACGTTGCGGCCGGACTGCGTGCTGATTTCCGCTTCCGCGACGCCCGAGCCGTCCACGCGCTGGCGAATGATCGCCACGGCCTGGTTGAGCTGGTCTTCGGTGATACCCGAACCGCCCTCAACCTTGGGCGCCAGGATCATCTGGGTGCCACCTTCAAGGTCCAGTGCGAGCTTTGGAGCCCAGCCCGCCTGGCCGGCCATCGTGCCGCCCGCCAGGACAGCCGTCATGGCGGCGATGATTACGCCAAGCCAGACCAGCATCCTGATGGCTGAGTTTTTGGGGCCAGTTCGTGCCATTGTCGATCTTTCTATTATTTACGGCGGATCCGCCGGCGCGGGCTCTGGGCCCCGCCGACGGATGCCCGCAACCGTTGCTTCGCGGGATAGCTCAGGTAGGCAGACTAGCTGTCTTTTTTGCCTTCGTCATTGAGGCGGCGCAGGGTTTCCTCGGGCGTTTCGGTGCGCGGCGCATCGTGGACGGGGGCGCTGGCGTCGGTCCCCTCAGCACCCAGCTTCTCGGTGGTCAGCGAGGACGCGTCGTCGGGAACGACGGTGGGCTCCTCGGCGGCGACAACCGGCTCCACAATTTTGGTGACGGCCTGGCGGTGCACGGTGGCGGTGTTCCCCGGGGAGAGCTCCAGCGTGACCTTGTTCTCGGCCTCATCGATGTCGATGATCCGGCCGAACAACCCAAAGCTCGTCATGACCTCGACGCCGGGGCCGAACTTCGACTGGAGCTGCGCCTGCTGCTGCTGCGTTTTCTTGTTGCGGCGGAACATCATGAAGACGAACACGCCAAGCATCACGAACAGGAGAATTGTCATTAGATCCAAGGGGAAGGTTCCGTTCTTTACTTGCATAGCTGTTTTTCAGCAACGTCCGTTTGCTCCTGACGGCGCGGGCAGGGGTCTGCGCAGCAAACTGGCAGCGAGACCGTCCCCCGGACCGCCGGCGGCTACCTGCTCTCCGCCCACGGAAACAAAACCCGGACGTGCCGAGCGTCATACCAGTCTAAAGGGAAAAGCTGAAAGAACGGTGCTAGCGGCTGTTTCGGATCCACTGAGGATCGGTTTCTTCGCCAAGATCCCCGCCGGACCCGCCGATCGGGCTCTCGCCCAGCTCGTCGGCCTGGAACAGTTCCAGCGGGTCCTGGCCGAAGGCGCCGGCCGGAATGGCGAAGCCCAGGTGTGTCCATGCCGGCGCCAGGGCTATCCGGCCTCGCGGCGTCCGGCCCAGGAGTCCTTCCCGCACCAGATAGGGCTCGGCGACCGTTTCCACGGTCTCCGTTTCCTCGCCGACGGCGATCGCGAGCGTGGACAGTCCTACCGGCCCGCCGCCGAACTTGGTGATGAGGGCCTCGAGAACGGCACGGTCCAACCGGTCCAGGCCCCGCTTGTCCACCTCGTACATGTCCAGGGCCGCGGAGGCCGCCCGCGCGTCGATTTGCTCGATGCCGTGCACGAGCGCCCAGTCCCGGACCCGGCGCAGGAGCCGGTTGGCGATGCGCGGCGTGCCCCGGGACCGGCCGGCAATCTCGCTGAACCCGGCGGAGTTGACCTTCAGGTCCAGCAGGCCGGCGGAGCGGCGCAGGACCAGTTCCAGCTCCTCGACGGAGTAAAACTCGAGGTGGCCGGTGAAACCGAACCGGTCCCGCAGCGGGCCGGGAAGGAGGCCGGCCCGCGTGGTGGCGCCGACCAGGGTGAAGGGCGGAAGCTCCAGCGGAATGGCCGTGGCGCCGGCGCCCTTGCCGACGACGATATCGACGCGGAAATCCTCCATCGCCATGTACAGCATTTCCTCGGCCGGCCGGGACATGCGGTGGATTTCATCCAGGAACAGGACCTCGCCCTCCGACAGCGAGGACAGGATGGCCGCAAGGTCGCCCGCGTGCTGGATGGCCGGGCCGCTGCTGATCCGCAGCGGAACGTTCATTTCGGCGGCGATGATCATGGACAGCGTGGTCTTGCCCAGGCCGGGAGGGCCCGAGAGCAGCACGTGGTCCGCGCTGCGCCCACGCATGCGCGAGGCCTCCAACACGAGGGAGAGCTGCTTGCGGACCCGGTGCTGGCCCACGAAGTCGTGCAGGTTCTTGGGCCGCAGGGCGGCTTCGATGACCCGCTCCTCCGGTTCCTCTCCCCCGGCGACGATCGACGGCTCAGCCACGCGCGCCTACCCGGTTCCCGGCGCGGGCGCCGTCCTGGCCCAGCCAGCGCAGCGTCGCGCGGAGAATCTCCGCTACATTGCCGTTCGCCGCGAGGTCCGGGGAATCGGCCAGGGACTTGTCGATGCTGGCCGTGGCATCCTTTTCGGACCAGCCCAGGCTGGTCATCGCGGCCACCACCTGCGGCTTCCAGACGGATTCCGCGGACACGGCCGCGACAGGCGCGCCGGCAGTGCCGTGCGGCACAAGCTTGCCGGCGAGTTCGAGCACGATCCGGCCGGCCACCTTCGGTCCGATGCCGGGGACCTTCGTGAAGGCCTTGCCGTCGCCGGAGTGGGCGGCCACCCGGATGGCTTCGGGCTCGTGGACGGCCAGCACCGCCAGGGCGAGGCGGGGACCGACGCCGCTGACGCTGAGGAGCACATCAAACACCTCGCGTTCGTCATCGCTGGCGAAGCCGAACAGGGTCAGCGAGTCTTCCCGCACGATCAGGGACGTGAACAGCTTTCCCTCCTCACCCACCCGGAGGCCGCTGAGGGTCTGCGGTGTGGCGTTGACGCTCATGCCGGCGCCGTTGAGGTCGATCACGGCGGAGGACAGGCCAACATGCGCAACGGTTCCGCGAAGAAAACTGATCAAGGCCGGGCTCCTGGTTTAACTGGCGTCTACAACTGGGTGATGAAAGAACGTACTGCCGGGCACGCCGGCTATCCGAACATATCTACGAATACCCTACCAAGCCCCGCTGCGTCACAGCCGGACATTCAGCGCGCACGGCGCGCTTTTGCCTCCGCGTCCGCCCACGCCCGCTGCGCCGGAGTGAGGGACTGACTGCCCGGCCCAGTCGTGGCTACGGCGGCCCCGCTGCCGGCCCGCCAAGCGTGGGTGATGGCCAACGCAAGGGCGTCGGCGGCGTCGGCCGGGCGCGGAGGCGCGTCCAGCCGGAGGATCTTGGTCACCAGCTTGGTGACCGCATCCTTGTTCGAGGTCCCGCTTCCCGTCACGGCTGCCTTGACCTCGGACGGGGTGTGCAGCGCCACCGGGATGCCACGGCGCGCGGCGGCCGCAATGACCACCCCGGAGGCCTGCGCCACCCCCATGACCGTGCTGACGTTGAGCTGGGAAAAGACCCGCTCCACGGCGAGCACCTGGGGTTCGTAGCGGTCCAGCCACTCGTCGATGGACGTGGCGATGACCAGCAGCCGCTGGTCCAAGCTCTCGTCGGGAGAGGTGCCCACAACGCCGAAGGCCACCAAAGTGGCCCGCCGGTTCCGCTCGACGTCGACAACGCCGATCCCGCAACGGGTGAGGCCCGGGTCAACCCCCAACACGCGCAGCGTCACGGTTGGGCCGTCAAGACCGGGCCCCAAAGTCACGTTTGGGTGAGCGGGTCACTCGGCTTCCAGTGCGGCCTGCACTTCGTCGCTGAGGTCGGCGTTGCTGTACACGTTCTGGACGTCGTCGAGCTCTTCCAGGGCGTCCACCAGCTTCATGAACTTCTTGGCGGCATCAAGGTCCAGCGGCACCTGCATGGACGGCACGAACTCGGCCTCGTCGGTGTCGTACTCAATGCCGGCTTCCGTGAGGGCATCGCGGATGGCCTGGAGGTCGGTCGGCTCGGAGTGGATCTCGAAGCTGTCGCCGTTGTCCTTGACTTCCTCGGCCCCGGCATCCAGCACGGCCATCAGGACGTCGTCTTCGGTCAGGCCGTTCTTCGGCAGCGAGACGACGCCCTTGCGGGAGAAGAGGTAGCTGACGGAGCCGGGATCGGCGATCGTGCCGCCATTGCGGGAGATGGCGAGCCGGACCTCGGAGGCGGCACGGTTCTTGTTGTCCGTGAGGCACTCGATCAGCAGCGCGGAACCCTGCGGGCCGCGGCACTCGTACATGATTTCGGTGTAGTCGACGACCTCGCCGGTGAGCCCGGCGCCGCGCTTGATGGCGCGGTCGATATTGTCAGCGGGCACCGACGTCTTTTTCGCCTTGGTGACGGCCAGTTCCAGGCTGGGGTTGCCGGAGAGGTCGGGGCCGCCCATGCGCGCGGCGACTTCGATGTTCTTGATCAGCTTGGCGAACGACTTGGCCCGGCGGCTGTCAAGGATGGCCTTCTTATGCTTGGTCGTCGCCCATTTGGAGTGGCCTGACATGCTTTACGCTTCTCCTCTGATCATTCGAATAAACAGTTCATGCACGCGCTTCTCCCCCGTCACTTCCGGGTGGAAGGAGGTGGCCAGCAGCTTGCCGGAACGCACTGCAACAATTCTAGCCGTCCCGTCCAGTACAGCGGCATGCGAGGCATGCTCCGGGTCCGCGGGTTCCGCCTGCGCCAGGACCTCCACCCCTGGACCCACGCGCTCCACCCATGGGCCTCGGATGAACACGGCATGGACGGGAGCCACGCCGGAGCCGGTGTCGCTGAACCCGAGCCCCCTGAAGTCCAGGTCCGTCTCGAAGGACTCGCGCTGCCGGCCGAAGGCGTTGCGGCGCACGGTGATGTCGAGTCCGCCGAACGTCTGCTGCGGGTTTCCGGCGAGGTCCTTCGCCGGGTCCGCGATCTCGTCCGCCAGCAGGATCATCCCGGCGCACGAGCCGTAGACGGGCAGGCCGGCCTGGATGCGTTCGCGCAGCGGATCCCGGAGCCCGAAGATCCGGGAGAGCTTGTCAATCGTGGTCGATTCGCCGCCGGGGATGATGAGCCCGTCCAGGCCGTCGAGTTCGGCGGGACGCCGGATCCCGACGCCGGCGGCACCGGCGGCTTCCACGGCATGCAGATGCTCCCGGAAATCGCCCTGCAGCGCCAGGACGCCGATCCGGAGCCCCGTTCCCACGCGGGATTCAAGGGAAAAAGAGGGGGTGGTCATCCCCACAGCATAATGCTCTGCGCTGCACGGTACGCATGGAAGACGCATGCAGCGGCCCCCGGCGTCCGGGTTCCATGCCGCTGCTGGGATATATTACAGAGCATGCTTTACTTCAGCGTTCCGCTCGGCAAGTTCGTCCGCCGGGTCTCCCGGCTCAGGGGCGGAGGCTCGGCCCTCCCCGGGCTTGTGGTCGAAAAAATCGACCCCGATTTCATGCGGCGGACGCTGTCCACGCTGCCGCTGGGGGTCGCCGTCGTCAGTGGCACGAACGGGAAGACCACCACCACAAAGATGGTCGTGGAACTGCTCGAGAGCCAGGGACTGAAAGTCTTCACCAACCGCACCGGCAGCAACTTCACCCGGGGCGTGGCCGCGGCCCTCCTGGGCGAGGTCGACTGGCGGGGCCGGCTCGATGCCGACGTCGCGGTCCTGGAACTGGATGAGGCGCATGCCGTCCACTTCGTCAACAAGGTCCCGCCGCGGTACAGCCTCCTGCTCAACGTCCTCCGCGACCAGCTGGACCGGTTCGGCGAGATCGACAAGACCGCCGAACTGCTCCAGCACATCGCGTCCAAGACCACCGGGACCGTGGTCCTGAACCGGGAAGACCCGCGCGTCGCCCGGATCGCCCAGACCCTGGACGGGCCGGAGGTGCTCTACTTCGGGCTCGACGATTCGCTGCTGAGCACCTTCCCCAACGACGACGACATGCGCGCCGCCCCGGGCAGCCCGGTGCCGGCCGCCCCCGCCCGGCCCGCCGCCGACGTCGTGTTGCGCCGCGTGGGCGCCGACGACGCCGATTTCGAGTACGACGGCGCGACGGTCACCACCGGGATGAAACTGCGCGGCGTCTACAACATCTTCAATGCCGCCGCCGCGCTGACCCTGGCCCGCGGCGTCTCCGGCGCCCGCGGCACCGGGACCGACCAGGCCGGCCTGCTCACGGCGCTGTCCAAGGTGGCGCCGGCGTTCGGCCGCGGCGAAAGCCTCGTGGTCGATGGCCTGCCGCTGGAACTGGTCCTGGTCAAGAACCCCAGCGGTTTCCGGCTCGGCCTCAAGTCGTTCCCCGCCGCCGGGTACGCCACGATGATCGCGATCAACGACAACTACGCAGACGGCCGGGACATGTCCTGGCTGTGGGACGTCGAATTCGACACGCTGCGCGACAGCGGCGTGGACCAGCTCACGGGCTCGCGCGCGTATGACATGGCGCTGCGCCTGCAGTACGACGACGTCGCGATCGGCGCCGTCGACACGGAGATTGCGCCGGCACTGGCAGCCTTCATCCGCGGCGGCGAAGGCAAGCCGAAGAGGATCTTCTGCACCTACACGGCCATGCTGGCCATCCGCCGCGAGCTGTCCAAAATCACCACAGTGGAGGTGGTCTCATGACCCCCCGGTCCCCCGAAACCCCGCACGAGCTCTCCTTCGGGCACGAACTTCCGCCCGAAGACTCCGCGGCCCCCAGCAAGGGAACCATCCGGGTCCTGCAGCTCTACCCGCGGGACATGAACATTTACGGCGACTGGGGCAACGCCCTGGTCCTCGCGCAGCGCCTGCGCTGGCACGGCTACACGCCGGAACTGCTCGAATACAACGTTGGTGACCCGTTCCCGGAAGACGTTGACCTGATCGTCGGTGGCGGCGGACAGGACAGCGGACAGCTCGTCATCCAGGACGACCTCCTCTCGCGCGAGTCCACCCTGAAGCAGATGGCCGACGACGGCACCCCGATGCTCGTGATCTGCGGGCTGTACCAGCTGTTCGGGAAATTCTTCAAGACCCGGCTCGGGTCCGTCCTTCCGGGCATCGGCATCCTGGACGTGGAAACCCACGGCACCGACGAGCGCCTGATCGGCAACGTCGCGGTCTCCTCCCCCGAATTCGGCAGCATCCTCGGCTACGAAAACCACAGCGGCCAGACCACACTGGGACCGGGTGTCGAACCGCTCGGGACAACGGCCAAAGGCACCGGCAACAACAGCACGGATGGCCAGGAGGGAGCCCGCTACCGCAACATCGTGGCGAGCTACCTGCACGGCTCGCTGCTGCCCAAGAACCCGGCTCTCGCGGATTTCCTGACCCGGACCGCCGTCGAACGTAAATACGGCAGCTTCACCCCGGGCACGCCGGATGACTCCTACGCGGTGCTGGCGCGGGAACACGCCGCCCGCCGGCCCCGCTGACCCAGGTGGCAGGCGCCGAGGGCGGCACGGTTCGGATTGGGCGCGACACGCCGGAGCGCGAGGACGTCCTGCGGCTGCTGGGCGAACACCTCGCCGACATGTACGCGACCTCCCCGCCGGAAAGCGTCCACGCCCTTGATCCCGCCGCGCTGGCCGGACCCGGCATCAGCTTCTGGACCGCCCGGCAGGACTCCCGGCTTCTGGGCTGCGCGGCGCTGAAACACCTGGCTCCCGGCGACGCCGAGATCAAGTCGATGCGCACCGCGAATGCAGCCCGCGGGCGCGGCGTTGCGTCGGCGCTGCTCCGCCACCTCCTGGCCGAGGCCCGGCACAGCGGCTACGAACGCTTGTTCCTGGAGACGGGGAGCCAGGAGTTCTTCGCTCCCGCGCGGCGGCTGTACGAGCGGCACGGCTTCACGGACTGCCCTCCGTTTGCCGGCTACGAAGCCGACCCCAACAGCGTCTTCATGAGCCTGCACCTCGGCTCCGGGTAGCTGCCCGGCAGCGTTCCATGGGTCCGGTCCGCCCTTATCGGCTCCCGACGAAGGCCAGGACGTCACGCGGCACCCGCCTGCTCGATCCGGCCCGGAGGTGGCCCCATCGCTCGTAGACGATCAGGGTGCAGTCTGGAATCAATTCCGCGGTCTCCTCCGCAACGGTCCTCGGGAAGAACGCGTCCCGGCCGCCGCAGAGCAGCAGGACGGGCGGACGAATGAGCGGCAGCACCGCCCGCGCATCGAACGCGAACTCGGCCCGCGCCTCCGTCAGGACATCCGCGGCGGGGCATCCGGAGGGGTCCAGCACGCGCCGGCCGACGACAGGTCCCAGCAGTTCCCGCAGCCAGCGGGTCCGCGGACCCGGTAAGAGGTACTCGGCCAGGACCGTCCCGGCGCGGCCCGGGTCACCGGCAGCGACGGCGGC
>Ga0207697_10000764_pt1 | contig 18219 bp, 12 predicted proteins | sample KBSSwiS5withPhiX_FD_184293 | JGI IMG/M metagenome (GOLD analysis project Ga0207697, IMG submission 184293) | Switchgrass rhizosphere microbial communities from Kellogg Biological Station, Michigan, USA, with PhiX - S5 (SPAdes) (version 2) | ecosystem: Host-associated > Plants > Roots >... | reverse complement strand
AATTTTGCGGCTGACGAAAGTTTCGCCGCGGCGCGGGCTTTCATGGTTGAACAAAATGCCATTGCTGGCGCAAAGGCCGTAGCTCTCCCGATAGTTAACGGTTGCCCAATATGAGAAAACCTTTGCCACGCCGTAAGGACTCCGCGGCCAGAATGGTGTCTTCTCAGTTTGCGGCGTTTGCTGGGCCTTGCCGAACATTTCGCTGCTCGATGCCTGATAAAAGCGGGAACGCAATCCCGCTTCGCGGATTGCTTCCAGGATCCGGATCGTGCCGACGCCTGTCACGTCGGATGTGTATTCCGGAATGTCGAAGCTCACGCGCACGTGGCTTTGTGCGCCCAGATGGTAAATTTCGTCTGGTTTCAGTTCGTAAAGAAGCTTCACGAGATTGACCGAATCGCTGAGGTCTCCGTAGTGCAGGAACATTCGGACACCGTTTACGTGGGGATCGGCGTAGAGATGATCGATGCGCGACGTGTTAAACGTGCTGGCGCGTCGAATGATCCCGTGGACTTCGTAGCCTTTCTCAAGCAGCAAATCCGCCAGATAACTTCCGTCCTGGCCCGTGATGCCTGTGATGAGTGCCCGTTTCATATGGGCAAGTATTGTAGGGCGCTTGATTCGCTCGCGCCAGCTCGCTCACCACTTTCGGGCTGCCCGTCTATGTCGCTCGGCGCCCGCCGGCTCCATTCTGTGAAACGCCAACGCAAGAACATCAAGTCGGCGCCTGACACAGATGCCGTGCAAATCCAGACATCGATCAGCTCTCCGGCGGCGTCACCATCAATCGTGCGAGGACAGTACGCTGGGCGCCGATCAATTCTCCGATGCCTTTGCGCCCAAGTGCGAGCATTTCATCCAGTTGTGACTGCGCGAATGTCGCTTCCTCGCCAGAAGCCTGCACTTCGATGAACTCGCCGTCTTCGGTTGCGACGAGGTTGAAATCAACGGCAACGAGTTTGTCCTCCTCGTAATTCAGATCCACGATCGCCTGCCTATCCAGAATACCGGCACTCACTGCGGCAACCAACTTTTGCATTGGCGGCGAATCGAGTTTTTTCTCCCTGACGAATTTTCGGCAGGCGATGGCGAGCGCCAGGCTCGCGCCGGTAATCGCGGTTGTGCGCGTTCCGCCATCAGCTTGCACGACATCGCAATCCACCCAGATCGTGCGTGGTCCGAGTTTTTCCAAATCGATCACCGCGCGCAACGACCGGCCAACCAATCGTTGAATCTCGACGCTGCGACCATCAATGCGCCCTTTGGCGATGTCGCGAACTTTGCGCGGCTGCGTCGAGTACGGCAGCATCGAATATTCCGCGGTAAGCCAGCCACCGGCTACGCCCTGTTCTTTCATCCAGCGCGGCACACCTTCTTCGATCGTGACCGCGCAAATAACGCGCGTGTTACCCATCGAGACGAGCACCGAACCGCTTGCGTGTGGCGCCACGTTCAACTCGAAATTGACCGGGCGGATCTGATCGGGTGCGCGGTCGTCACTTCGCTGCATCGATCTGGAACTTAAATCTGGAGCATGATTCGCGCGACGAGGATTTTGCGGCAGTTGCAGAGTGAGCAATCGCCTTGACGCACCCAGCGGGTCGTCGTTCTATAAAGCCTTTGCGTGAAAAGTAATGCTGAAACCCAGGGGGCGATCTGCATCGCCGGCGCGCACCGTTCGGGCACCAGTATGTTGACGCGGTTGCTTCATTGCTGCGGTCTGGAGCTGGGGTCGGAATCGGAGTTGATGCCGGCGCAGGCGGACAATCCCGAGGGTTTTTGGGAGCACTTAGGGTTCGTCGCCCTAAACGACGAATTGCTGAGCGAACTTGGCGGCGCGTGGGACCTTCCACCCAAGGCTGACGAGGACTTCACGAGTGCGCGACTGGATCCATTACGGTTGAAAGCAGGGCTGCTCATCGAAAAGTTCGAGTCGGCACCTGTTTGGGGCTGGAAGGATCCGCGCAACAGCTTGACGCTGGCGTTCTGGCAGCAGCTATTGCCCCGGCTCAAAACGATCATCGTCGTGCGAAACCCGCTCGAAGTCGCGCACTCGATGCGGGTACGAAACGGGACTTCGTATTCGTTTGGGTTGCGGCTCTGGGAAATCTACAACCGACGTGTGATCGAGGCAGCAACTCCGCGAACTCGCCTTGTAACTCACTACGATTTGTTTTTTGAGGATCCGGAAAACGAATTACGGCGGATTACAGACTTTATGGGGTTGGCCGATGCGGAAGTAGCCAACGTTGCAGCACTCGTCACAAGAAATAAACGGCACACACACTTCAGTATCGATGACCTCGTAGAAGCTCGCGTCTCCAGCGAGATGATCGACTTCTATCGCGCTTTGATTAACGAAGCCAACGGGAAGACAGGTACGAACTCGCCAGCTGTGAAGGAGGAGGAACCTGACTTGCTTCCCGGAGCGGTGAGCCGGTTGGATATCTCTATTCCCGAAAGCATTGTGCGGATTGAGCACCTCGAGCATGAGATTCGCCAGCTAAGTCAGCACTTGGCTCGGCAGGATCAGCTTCTTGCCGAGAGCGAAGAACAGGTGGAAGAGCTGCGGAACCGACTCCGAAAACAGTTGCAAGCTGCAAAAAAGCTCTGCCGTCTTTTAGACGACGCGGGTGACGCTGCAGTTCAACTTCGTTGTTCGACGCGGTGGCAAATAGCAAATCCGATTGCTGCGTTAAAGGCAAAAGTTTCTCCCCGGCAGTCGCAAGACTTGTTAGGCTATGGGCATCTGGAAAAAATCGTTTCGACTTACCAGAAGTGGCGAACGGCCCATCCGGAGGTCACCGCGATTGACCACGAAATTCAGGCACTGGTTGCCGGCGTACTCTCAATCCCTGGGCAGAGACTGGCGCCGATTGATCCTCCGGAACCGACGCGACCGATTGAGTTTCCGATTCACAGGCAGGTTGAAACTTCAATCATCATTCCAGTGTTTAATCAGTTCCGCTTTACCCAGGCCTGCCTTGCTTCACTTCAGGAACGTCAGGGAACCGAACGCTTCGAAGTTATTGTGGTGGATGATTGTTCTACAGATGAGACCCCGAAGGCAATCCCGCTGATGCCAGGCATTGTTTATATCCGCAACGAGACAAATTCTGGTTTCATTTTTTCCTGCAACCGCGGTGCCGAGAAGGCGCGCGGCAACTATCTCGTTTTCCTGAATAACGACACGCTCGTTCGGGCGGGCTGGTTGAACGCCTTGCTCGACACGTTCGCAGATGAGCCAGAGGCAGGAATCGTTGGATCGAAGCTTCTTTATCCAGATGGCCGCTTGCAGGAAGCTGGGGGAATTATATGGCAGGATGCTTCGGGATGGAATTACGGCAAATGCGATGATCTGGGAAAGCCCGAATACAATTATCTCCGTGAAGTAGACTATTGCTCAGCGGCTGCGCTGATGATTCCGAAAGCGCTATTTTGCAGCGTGGAGGGTTTCGATTCGCGCTACGCCCCCGCGTACTATGAGGACACGGACCTCGCGTTCAAAGTTCGGCGGGCAGGCTACAAGGTTCTTTATCAGCCGCTAAGTGAAGTTATCCATTACGAGGGAGCAACAGGCGGCACTGATCTCTCGACTGGCACGAAGCAACATCAAGATGTTAACCGCTCGACGTTTGCTACACGCTGGGCCGACGAACTAATGACCAAGCCGGCAAACGGCGATGTGGCATCTTTGGGCAAGCTTACGCCAGGCCGCAAAAATATCCTCGTTGTCGATCATCATGTTCCGACGCCAGATAGGGATTCGGGTTCGCTGCGAATGTTTCAAATCCTTAAGCTTCTCCATGGCCTTGGACATCGCGTCACTTTTATCCCGGATAATCTCGCGAAGAGGCAGCCTTACACAGGCGAGCTACAAAAGCGCGGCATCGAAGTCGTTTATCATCCTTACGTCAAAAAAGTGCGCGACTACCTCGCTGCGCACGGATCGACCTTCGATGCGGTTGTGCTAAGCCGATGTGATTTTGCGCGTAAACATATCGGGGATGTTCGACTGCACGCGCCACAGAGCCGCATCATTTTTGATACGGTTGATTTGCACTACCTCCGCGAGGACAGCGAAGCAAAGTTAACTCGCGACCCCGAGATGCGCCGCAAGGCACAGGAGAAATTGCGATTGGAACATGAACTGATTGATGAGGCTGATGAAACCTGGGTAGTGAGTCCCGTTGAGCAACAATTGCTTCACAAAAGCTGGCCTCACAAGTCTATCCAGCTGGTTTCAAACATCGTGGACGTCCCCGGGTCAAAGAAGCCGTTCGGACTGCGGCGGGACTATCTTTTCATCGGGGGGTTCCAGCACAGACCAAACATCGATGCGGTTTTATTTTTCTTGCAGGAGATTTATCCGCTGGTGAGCAAACGTCTGCAGGATGCCAAGTTTTATATCATCGGCGACAAGCCGCCGCCGGAAGTAGTTGCTCTGGCGACGGAGGGAGTGATGGTCGCGGGGTTGCAGCGAGATGCGCGTCCGTTTTTCGACAGCGTCAAACTATCTGTTGCGCCACTGCGATTTGGCGCAGGTGTGAAAGGCAAGATCAACCAGAGCATGGCACTTGGAGTACCGGTGGTTGCAACCTCCATCGCCGCAGAAGGAATGGAACTTCAGGACCATGAGGAAATTCTCCTTGCCGATGAACCGGAAGAGTTTGCGCGGGCGTTAGTCGAGCTTTATGAATCGGAGGATCTTTGGAAGCGCCTCTCGGAAAACGGTGTCCGGAAAACACGTGCTTTCTATTCTCCTGACGCGGCACGCAAAAAGCTGGAATTTTTGTTTAGCGAAGACCATCTGAAAGGTCGGGTTCCATCCACAGAAGTTCCGCAAAAAGAGATCGTGTTAGCAGCCAACAGCTGATCTTGGTTCTAATCAGTGAGCAATACGAAGCCAACAGGACCGATCGTGGGACAGGTCAAGGCGGAACCGAATCCGATTCCTTTCGGGCAGCGCTCCGTAGTGATTTCATGGAAAACCAACGATCCCGGCGGCGGCGAGATCCGTGTGGCAACTTCCAACCGTGAAGAAAAGCTCGTTACCCGGGGAGGAAGGTCTGGACGCGTTGAGATTGGTTGGATTATGGACTCGACAGAATACGAATTCCGCCTTTACCCCGCCAGTCGATCTGACAGACCGGTCGATTCGATAAGACTCAAACGCGATGACAACACATCGCACCCACTCCTGCGCGAAGTCGTCCGCGAAGTAACACGTGGCAATGTGGACATAACCATGCTCTCACAGTTTTTTGCACAACTCCTTCCGCGTTGCCTTCATAGCGCAAAATTTCGCGATATCTTTCGACTTTGGGAGCGACACGGGTTTCACGTGACACCAGTGCATTTCTATCAGCCTATTCCCAATACCCAGTCCTTGCCTGAAACTCTTTGGGATCGGCCGAGCGAACTGATCGGCATCGACATGAACGATGCGGTACAACTTGATCTATTGCGGAATCATTTCCCAAAATTTCGCGACGAATATGATCAATTTCCAGCCGAGGAAACGAGCGAACCGGGCCGTTTTAGTCTTAAAAACGGACTGTTTGACGGCACCGACGCACTGGTGGCGTATTGTATGATCCGCCACTTTCAACCGCGGTTGATCATCGAAGTGGGCAGCGGGTTTTCTTCTCTCGTCGCAGCCGAGGCTATGGCAAAGAGTGAGGGCTCGACGCTGATCTGTATCGAGCCGTTTCCTTTGGATTTTCTCCGGAAGGGATTTCCCGGATTGCGCTCGTTGATTGAGAAGAAAGTGGAAGATATCGACACGGAATTCTTTTCACAGCTCGGCTCCGGCGACATCCTTTTTATCGATAGCTCTCATACGGTAAGGATTGGTGGAGACGTCAATTACCTTTTCCTTGAAGTGTTGCCGCGTCTAAAACCTGGAGTCATTGTACACGTGCATGACATCTTTTCCCCTTTTGATTACCGGCGTGACTGGGTGATCGATGAATTACGCTTCTGGGGCGAGCAATATCTACTGCAGGCCTTTCTGACATTTAATTCGGAGTTTGAGGTATTGATGGCCAATGCTTACCTGGGCCACCGCTACATGGAAGATCTCAAGGCGACTTTCCCGAATTCACCTTGGTGGGGCGGCGGTAGTTTCTGGATGCGCCGGCGCCCCGCGAAGGCAGACTCAGAAAGTACGAATTGACGGACATGCGGTCCGCTTTGAACCGTCCTCGAAAGGCCAATTGGCAGAGCGCAAGAATACCCTTAGAAAAGGAAGTGCCCACCGGCAAAAATGCTGAAGCTTGACTGCTCAAAAAAAGACTAATAACCCATAAGGGCTGAATGCAGCGCAGCGTGAATAGGCCGGTCTTTGTCGTCGGGTCGCCCCGCTCGGGAACCAGCATTCTCACTTGGTGTCTGGGTCAGCATCCGAACATGTTTCCAGTGCCCGAATCAAATTGGATGGGGGACTTCGCTGTGAACGTAGCTATAGGCTACCGAATTGGTGCCGCGCGGGGCGAACGCTCCATCTTGAGCGCCATGGAAATTCGGGAGGATGAATTGTTTACCGCACTTGGCCAAAGCATCCACGAGTTGATTATTTCCCATCGCGCCGATCTGGAAAGAAAACGCCAGGGCGCGGTTACGGCGTCGGGAGCTAAAGGGGGTTGGTTTCAAGCGAGAAGTTCAGCGTCGGAACCCAAAAACCGGTGGGTCGATGGAACGCCAGAATACTCCATGTACATCTGCGGGTTACGTAAACTGTTTCCGGATGCGCGCTTCATCCACATTTTTCGCGACGTCGGCGCCGTAGTGCGGTCGATGCTCAACTTCCATCGAGTAGCAGGCACCCAGCTGGTTTCCGATGAGAAAGACGCTTACAAATACTGGCTCCGGACAGTCAAAGCCTGTGTCCAAGCTGAGCAGGCCTATGGCCGCAATGTGGTCCGTCGTGTCCGCTACACTGATTTGGTCGAGAATCCGGAATCGACCATGCGGTCACTGCTCGAATTCCTTGAGGAGCAGTATGAGGCGAAATGTCTCGAGCCGCTCGCACAACGAATCAACAGTTCCAAGGTTCCGGCCGATTTTGAATTTGAGGGTCCGGCTGCCGATCCAGCGATAGTCGAAAAGGCGACACAGCTTTGTGCCAGCGTAAACGAAACTCCTCAACCAAGCCAGGGTTCATGTGGAGCGGCCGATGAAATGGAGGCTACCTTTAGAGAGCGGGTAAGGCACATCACCACCAAGAGATACCGCATATGAGAAAAGCCGGCAGGTAATTGAAATTAGAACCGGTCACACATACGAGTTCCAGCTCTACGAGTCGAAGCATTCCCGACTCCTCGACAAAGTCGCGGTTTCCACAACAGGGAATAATCTTCGTCTGGCCTGAACGGCACCAATACCAACATCAGCGTGGCCGTTCAAATAATCGTCCGGCCAGAGTTTGGCTAGTCACGATTATTTGACCAGTGCTGTCTCGCATGGCAAAAAAACCAGCCTGAGGCTCGGCATTGTTCAATTTACATTTAGCTGACATGAACCGTGTTCCGTATTTGGACTTGCAAGCTCAATATCATGCCCTTCGTGGTGAAGTCTCGAGAGCATTGGAGGAAATTTGCGAGTCGAGCAGCTTCGCCCAGGGACAGGCGACGGCGGATTTCGAGGCGAAATTCGCAGCGTATTGCGGAGTTGATCATTGTGTCAGCTTGAACAGTGGAACGAGCGCGCTGCATCTGGCTTTGCGTTGCCTGAATGTCGGTCCTGGAGACGAAGTGGTAACGGTCTCGATGACTTTTATAGCCACTGCATGGGCCATTAGCTATGTCGGAGCGACGCCGGTTTTCGTCGATATTGTTCCTGTCCGCCGCACCTTGAACCCGGACAAGATCGAAGCGGCGATCACGTCCCGCACCAAGGCAATTATCCCGGTGCATTTGTATGGAATGCCGGCAGAGATGGATCGCATCATGGCGATCGCTGACCGACACGAACTACCGGTGATCGAAGATGCCGCACAGGCGCACGGAGCAAGATACCGCGGCAAACGCGTAGGCCAATTTGGGAGAATTGCGTGTTTTAGTTTTTATCCGAGTAAAAACCTCGGAGCGTACGGGGAAGGCGGCGCTTTGATTACGAATGATGCATCCATCGCGCAGCGCGCCCGTTCCCTCCGCGATCACGCGCAAAGCCAAAAATACTTGCACGACGAAATCGGGTATAACTACCGCATGGATAGCTTCCAGGGAGCTGTGCTCGCGGTAAAACTCAAGCACCTCGACGAGTGGAATAAGGCTCGCAATGATCGCGCGCGACAGTACACAGAATTGCTGAAGGCCTCGTCATACAAGCTGCCGGAGCATATTTCTGATTCAGAGTGCGTGTGGCATTGCTACGTGATTGAAACTCCAGAGCGCGATCGTGTCCGATCTGTCTTGCAGGACGTCGGGATCCAGGCGGCTGTTCATTATCCTGTGCCGATTCACCTCCAAAAAGCGTACGCGCACCTTGGTTATAGATCAGGCGACCTCCCAGTGACGGAAACGCTGTGCGAACACTGTCTTTCACTTCCGATCTATCCCGAACTCTCGAAAGAGAAAATGTCCCGTGTCGCTTCCGTTCTCCTCGATCTGGAGAATCGGTGACGCATCGGGGACAGATCCGACCGCGCAAAAACAAAATCGCGTTTGTAATCCGGTGTCGATCAGTGACGATCAGGCATGGGAGCGGAACGCGATTATGTCCTCGGCACGCATGAGGAGGAATTAGCCAGGCTCGGACTGCAACATCGTGTGTGGCGACCGGTTGCTTTGGATTGTTGGCAACGGGCAGGCATCACAGTTGGCAAACGCGTGCTCGACGTCGGAGCTGGTCCCGGTTACGCGGCCATCGATCTTGCTGAGATCGTCGGACCCAAGGGTGAAGTTGTAGCGCTGGAACGTTCGCAAAACTTCGTTCGCGCGATGGAAACAACGTGCCGCGCCCGCTCACTCGCGAATGTGAAGATTCACGAACTGGATTTGATGAAAGGTGATTTGCCGAAGGGCGACTACGATTTCGCGTGGTGCCGCTGGGTCGTGTCCTTTGTCAATGACCAGTCGCTGTTGATTGGAAAACTTGGAGGCGCCATGCCAAAAGGCAGCATCGCCATTTTTCACGAATACGGTCATTACGAGACGTGGCGATTCTTTCCGCGACTGCCGATGCAGGAACGTTTCCGCGAACACGTGGTCGCGACATGGCGCGAATCCGGCGGCGAGCCTGATGGCGCCGCTCAATTACCTGCGCTGCTCGGGGAGAATGGTTTTAGGATTCGCTCCGCAAGGCCGCACATTTTTTGCCTCCGCTCGAGCGATTACATGTGGCAGTGGCCTGTCACATTCATCGAGACTTACCTTGAACGGCTGATTGGAATGGGGCGAATCGATCACAATTTTGCCGAGCAGGTCCACACCGCTCTCGCGAGTGCAGAAAAAAATCCGAATGCCCGGATGCTCACACCGCTGGTGCTAGAAATCATCGCGGAAAAATTGTAGCCCCGGTTCTGCTAGGACACTCCGACGAGGCCCAGTCGCTCTGCATCGCCTTTCAGCGCGGCGATGACCTGCGCGATGACGTCGTCGAGTGGCATTCCCAAGTCTTCTGCGCCACGGATGATATCGTCGCGGTTCACGGCGCGGGCGAATGCTTTGTCTTTCATTTTCTTTTTCACCGCGCGGACGTCGACGTCGTGAATGCTTTTTGTCGGGCGCACCAGCGCGACCGCCACGACGAAGCTGCTTAGCTCGTCCACTGCGTAGAGAGTTTTCTCGAGTGGCGTTTCGCGCGAAACACCTGAGTAATCGGCGTGCGAAAGAATCGGGCGGCACACCTCTTCGCTCCAACCGTTCTCGCGCAGCCAGGCAACGCCGACAAACGGGTGGCCTTCGGTGGCGCTGCGTTCGAGATTCGGATGCCGCTCGTAATCCATGTCATGCAACAATCCGGCGGCCTCCCAGAGATCGGCGTCTTCGCCGCGCAATTGCGCGAAATGTTTCATCGAATCAGCGACTGCGTAGCAATGTTTGCGAAGGCTCTCCGACTGGATCCAGTCGTGCAAAATGGTCTGTGCGCTAGCAGCGAGCGTTTCAGTCATCTCACTCAATAAATTGAAACGTTATCGCCCGCTTTGATTTTTGTGGCAAGCCGAACCACATCCCAATTCGCGAGGCGAATGCAACCGTGACTCACAGCGCGTCCAATGGAATCGGGGTCATTGGTGCCGTGAATGCCGATGCCTTTTTTGTTAAGCGCAATCCACATTACTCCTACCGGATTTCGCGGGCCGGGTGCGAGCATGTAAAAATTGCCGCTGCGTTCGCCGTGCTTGAGCATCTCCTTGTCGTAACGAAACTTGGGCAACTTGGCGATGCCGCGAATCTTCCAGTCACCAATCGGCGAGGCCGTCTGCGCAGAGCCAATCGTGATCGGATATCCGGCGATCAGCTTTTCGTTTTCGAACACGCCTAGCATGTTTGTTTTCGTGTCGACCTTAATAAAAACCTTTCTTGGTGCGCTACTTTCGCCGGGAGTTGACGCCTGAGCTTCAGGTTGATCTTCAACTTCGTTCGCCGCTTGTGAGGCTGTTTCACTGCCTGGTTGAATATCTTTTACCGAAGCGATTTCGAATGGCTCGACATTCGGCACATTCACTTGATCGCCTGCTTTGATTCCTTTCAATTTGCCAGGGTTAAGTTGTTCAAGGAAATGAACGTCGGTGTGAAATTTCTCGGCGATGGCGTCTGCGGCGTCGCGGTACGGCAAAAATTTCAATTTTGCCTGCTCAGGTACTTGCTTCGGCAGCTGTCCAATGTTTTGCAGGTCGGCTTCGGTAACAGTGTATGGAATGTACACCGGTTCCACACTGGCGAGGTCGAGCCCGTTGACGTCAGGCGCCAGATTCCGTTTTGCCTTGGGTTGTGAGGGCGCTGCTTGCGGTTGTTCCCCCCGCGATTCGCGATAAAGCGCAAGCGCCTTCAAGGTAAAATCTCCGTAATGCCCATCGATCTTACCCGGGCCGAAGTTTGCGCGATCAAGAAAAATCTGGAGCCGCGTGGCTGCCTCGGTCTGGCTCTTGTTCGGACGATTTGTCTTCGGCGTCGGCTTCTTCTTAGCAGCTGCTGGGAAAATGCCGCTTAAGACCAACAACCCGACGAGTGCGAAACGAATCACTGCATTCACTCATATGCATCGTGCGGTTCAACAGTGATGGCTGTGCTGGGCGGCCAATCTCATCCAGCGTTACGATTGCAGTTCTGAATATGTGCTTCGTGACGCTAATAGCTCGTGAAGCGCCATTGGAATTACAATTCGCTAACTTGTGATATATTTCGCCGATGCAAAAACCAGAAATTACCGCATATCTAAAGACCTATTGTGGATGGAGCGCCGGTGTCCGCGCTGTTCTCGCCAAATACAATTTGCCCTACACTGAGAAAGACATCATTCAAAACCCGGCGTTCCGCTGGGAAATGGAGACCAAAAGCGGGCAGCCGCTTTCGCCGTGTGTCGAGATCAACGGCCGCATGCTTCCCGACGTCAGCGGCGAAGAAGTCGAACATTATCTCGTCGAGAACAAACTCGTCGAATCGAGCGATGCCGCGACCGAGGTTCCAACTAACGCGCCGTGTCCGAACGAGTTCCACGAGGGCGTGGTAAAACTCAATTTGTAGGTTGAAGCGTTGAAGAGTTGGAGCGTTACAGCGATCTTCCGCTTCAACGCCTAGTTGGCTGAACGCTTCAACGAAATGAAATACTTCGCGCGCCTTCGCCAGAAGAAACCGCGCGGAAATATTCTTTTTCGGTACGGCTGGAAGGTAACGCTGCTTCTTTTGCTGGCGGGCGCTGCGTTCGCCGTTTTTCTTTTCTACGGAACCTGGGCGCAAACCTTCGACATGAAGAAAGTCGGAGAAATGCCGGAGCGAAGCACCGTTTACGACGTTGATGGGAAGATTTACAGCCGTCTTGCAGGCGCGAATCGTCTCAAGGTTTCGCTAAGCGAAGTCTCACCAGAATTCATCGCGGCTGTGCTGGCTCGCGAGGACACTCGATTCTATGACCACAAAGGTATCGATTGGCGTGGAGTGCTACGTGCATTGAGCCGCGACATTGTCAGCATGTCGGCCAAGGAAGGCGCAAGCAGTCTCACGATGCAACTGGCGCGGAACAGCCTTCCTCTGGGTGGCCGCACGTTCAGCCGCAAGCTGCTGGAAGCAATGGTGGCGCTGCGAATCGAACGCGAATTTACGAAGCAACAGATTCTCGAGCTATACGTGAACCGCATTTATTTCGGTGCCGGTTGTTACGGAGTCGAGACCGCTTCACAAGCTTACTTCGGGAAGAACGCTTCGAAGCTGAATCTTTCGGAAGCTGCGCTGCTGGCGGGTCTCATCCGTGGTCCGAATCGTTTCTCGCCGTTAAAAAATCCCGAGGGCGCGGCACTCCAGCGTGACGCGGTTTTGGACCGCATGGTGGCACTGAAAAAAATTACGCCTTCACAGGCGGACCAGGCCAAGAAAACAAAAATCGTTACGCATCCGAAGCGAATGCCACAGATCCAGGAGAACTATGCGATGGACGCTGTGCAGCGCGCCTTAGGCCCGATTCTGACTCAAGACCAAATGGATGACGGCGGGCTTTCCATTTACACGACGCTCGATCCATCCGTTCAAAACACCGCGCAGAATGCGCTAGAGACGCAACTGAGCAAGATCGAACGCCAGTCCAACTTCAAGCATCCGACCAAGGCGGAGTATAAACCGCCTGAAAACGAGGAAGGGGACGCTGCGATGCCGTATCTCGAAGGCGCTGTAGTCGTGATCGATAATGCTAGTGGCGGGATCCGCGCGCTCGTGGGCGGCCGCGATTACGCGCAAAGCAAATTCAATCGAGCGCTGGCTCCGGCGAATCGGCAGGTCGGCTCAGCTTTCAAACCGTTTGTTTACACGGTTGCATTTAGCCATGGATTATTGCCGAGTTCGGCGATTAGCGATGGCCCAATTCAACCCGGTGAAATCGACGGCGCCGGCAACTGGTCGCCGGGAAACTCCGACGGCACTTATGGCGGCGTCATGCCGTGTTCCTATGGCCTGATCCATTCGCGCAACACCATGAGCGTGCGCGTTGGCCAGTTTGCCGGACTCGATACGGTACAGAAAATCGCGAATGATCTGGGCATTGCTCAAAACATTCCCCACGGGCCTGCCAGCTACATCGGTTCGTTCGAGAGCGATCTGAAAGATCTGACTTCCGCTTACACTGTGTTTCCCAACGCGGGAGTGCGCAGACAGGCATACATCATCGAGCGTATCGACGATCAGCAACACAAGCCGATTTATCTCGCGGCGCATATCGCTTCGAAGGCCGTCGATCCTGGTGCGGCCTGGATGACTTCGCGGCTGATGCAAGAAGTTCTAACCCAGGGTACTGCCGCCAGCGCTCGCTCGCTCGGCTTCAAATTGCCGGCGGCAGGCAAGACCGGCACCACTAACGATTACAAAGACGCTTGGTTCATTGGATACACCACCACGCTGACGTGTGGCGTGTGGGTCGGGTTCGATCAGCCGACCACGATTGTCTCGCGCGGTTACGGCGCTGCGCTGGCATTGCCGGTGTGGACTCAGGTGATGAATAAAGCGGCACAACATTATCCAGCCGAACCGTTGCAACCCAACATGCCATTGCAACACACGACGGTCTGTTCGATTTCCAACCAACTCGCCACCACCGGCTGCAGGGGGGCCGGTACGGCTTACGATATTGATCTGCCTGTCGGTAACGTGCCAAACGCCGCCTGCCAGGTGCATGGTGGCGAGCAATGGCCGTTTGCACAACAGGCGCCGAATGGGCCTCAGAAAGCGCTTTCGGCCCCGGGCCGCTTCTTCAAATCGTTCAGGCGATTCTTCGGGCGCTAACAAGCGTCGTAATCAAAACGGTGGCGTCGTCACTTGTAGGTGCGCTTGTGTCAGGCGCCTGGCCAAGTGTTTCGAACCTGTACCGCCGATCGCTTCCGTCTTCGCTTTCCGCTCCATCTCAAGCGACAACGCTTCGAAGGAGATTCAGGAAAGTTGTCTGCGAGTAAAATTTTCACGCAATTTTCACGCGTGCGCCATTTGGTTGTCACAGTCTGCTGCTTTGATCTGAAGCATGACTCAGAAAGACATCTTCAAATCCAAAGCCATGAAAAAACGGATAACGATCAGTTTCTTGATTTCCGCCGTGCTCTGCGCAAGCGCCTACGCGACACCGAAAGTGGTGATCATCTCACTTGATGGCGCCACTCCTCGAATCGTTGATCAACTCAATGCCAGCGGGCAACTCAACCCGAACGAGGGAATCAATCTCCTTCGCGCGAAAGGTTTTTCGGCGCAGCAAAACGTCACCATCGCGCCATCGCTGACCGCGGCGGCACACATAGCGATTGCCACAGGCTCGATCGCGGCGGCTAACGATGTTGTCTCAAACACATTCCATCTCGTCGCCAGTCCCTTCACATTCAACATCAGTGGTTTTTCCGCGCCGATCGGCGGCTATTTAATTGACGGGCCGGCTCAAAGTCCGGAGCTGACGGCTGTTCCGCTGTGGCGACCGTTGCTGGAGAATAGCAAAACTGTTGCGACGGCGACGTGGCCGGGCGGTGACGGGCTGAACGTTACGGTTCCGGGGCGGGACCCGAGTATAATCGTGCAGCCGGCTGCGGAGCGCACAGTCACGTACACCGTGCCGTTTGGCGCGGCGACAACGCCGTTTCAAAAAGGATTCCCCCTGACCGCGGCAAGCTTCAGCCCCGCACCACCCCAGACCGTCACCGATCTCCAAGCTGCGGGGCACATGTCGTTTAGTCCCGTGCTCCAGGCGGACCTGGAGACCTTCTCCTCCGGCGGTCAGAGTTACTCCATCAAGGTCGCAGCGCTCGACACGACGAATGACAGCACGACGAATTACGACACGCTCGTGATGTTCGATGCAAACCATGGCAGCATCCTTGGACCGTTCACTGCCGCGCCGCTCGGCACGGGTCCGGCTTACATCCAGCCGAGCACAAAAATTTCCGCGCTCTTTTATCTGGAAGGACATTCGAACAAAGGGGGCGTCCGCTACTTCGTTTCGCAGCTCGCGCCCGATCTTTCCACCGTGCGGATTGCGCGCAGCTCCGTTAGCTTCATTCCGCGCAACGCTGCGGTTGTCGCAGATGTCGATGACATCAACAACAACGTTGGCTTTTGGCAGCCGCAGGCGGACTTCCGAATTGTCGAGCGAATCGATGGGCCGCCGTCCACTTTCACTAGTTTTCCAGATACCGAACTCGAAGCGATCTACGAAGAGCTGGTGCGGGAGTTTGTCACTTACCAGACGAACGTCGCCCTGCGCGCGATCTCACGATTCCCGAACGTCGATTTGGCGATGATTTACATCGAGCAGCCGGACGGCTCCGAGCATCAATTCCTGGCGATCGATCCGCGGCAGGCGACGACCCCGAGCGACCCAAACTCGATCGGCCAGAATCAGGATCCCGTGAAGCTGGCGCGCTACCGGGGTTATATTGCCACTGCCTATCAGGTGGCGAACCAAGCGGTGCAGCGGGTGATCAATGCCGTCGGCACCGACGCAAATGGAGTGCCGAATAGCAACATCCTGGTTGTGTCCGACCACGGGTTCGATCCATTCCATACCGCGGTTAACGCCAACGCATTTCTTACTGCGAACGGTTTCGATACGACAAGAGTCCGCGCCGTTACATCCGGGCCCGCAGTGAACTTCTACATCAACCTGCAAGGTCGCGAGCCGAACGGCACTGTCACTCGCATGGAATACCTCGCGTTGCAGCAGCAGCTGTTTAACGCTTTGCAAACCTTCACAGACGCGAACCCGAATTACACGAACGGCGCCATTCCGGTGTTCGATAAAATCTACACGCGACCGGTGCCGGCTGACATCAACGATCCGCAGTTCGGGCGCCAGACCAACGACTTCATCGGACAGGATTCCGGCGATGTCTTCGCGATGATGCGCACCGGCTACAACTTCGACGGCGCGCAAACGCCCGTTGTGATTCGCCAAGGTGATCCCGTGGTTGGAAATCCAATTCTGTCGGTGTCAAACTTCTACGGAGCGCACGGTTACGATCCGACCATTTCGAATATGAGCGCGATCTTTTTCGCCGCCGGTCCGGACATTGGCCGCGGTACGCTCCGTCAGATCCAGACGGTTGATGTCGCGCCAACAATCCTGAAGCTACTCGGTGTCGAAGCGCCAAGCACGGTGGATGGCAAAGCTCTGGCTGTGCGATTGCCGCAGAATCTGCTTACGACATTGCGTGATCAGATAAACGCACTCGGCGGCGATCCACAAACGCTTCGCCACTACCACAATGCGATCGACGCGTTGAATCGTGCGATCAACAGCAATGCATGGACGGATGGTTCTCACCTGCGCAGCAACGGCAGCATGGTGTTCGCGGCGGTCGCGGACGCCACGCGTCAGCTGCTTCAAATCGACCACCCGCCAGCTTCGGTAACGGCGATTGTCGCGGCACTTGCCGATACCGCGCGCGAGCTGGCGCAGATTGCGATCGACCAGGCGGTCGCCGCAAACGTAAATGAGCGGCAAATCGCAGATGCACAGCAGAGAATTCAGGAAGGCGACGCCAGTGTCGCAAGCGGTGACTTCGTCAGCGCAATCCAGTCCTTTCAGCATGCATGGCAGCGTGCCTCCCAACGGTAAGTAGCCTTTGAAGTTAGGTATGGGCCGGGGCGCGGCGGCAGGCACCCCGGCCGTAACCTGCTCAATCTTTCACTGCGGGAACCGCGAATCGTCGGCTGCAGTTCCAGAAACGCAGTCCGCTCTCACGGGACGGCTGTTTTCGACGAATGTCGAATCAAACAGGACGCCGCGTTTTAGAAGGCGTTCGCAGGACTACTCTGAAGATTGGGACTGGCTAATGACCCGTAGGCCCCTGAGGAGGAGGCTCAGGTGGCGGCGGTGTTGGTGTTTCTTTCCTTTGTGCCATTCCAAATCCTTAAACGGACGAGCAGCATAGTCGAGAGATAATTTCCATCGCGTTAAAAAAGGCGAAGTTCTCCTCAATGTCAGGATCGGGCCTAACGGATTATTCCTTGTCGTAAACGGCCTTGTTCCTAAACCCTTTGTCCTTTTTTTCCTTGTAAACGCTCGCCGCAGCGGCGGACGAGGCTAGATTTACGTCTTGGCTTTTTCCATCGGCAGACACTGTGATCAAACCGTAGAGGACGACCTCACCGCCCTTTTTGGCGGTCATGCTGAGGGTTCGATCATTCATCTTCTTGTAGGAACGCATATTCGCATCGGGATCGCCGGTAATCGCGTAATCTTTGCCGTCGAATTTCCCTTTCCACTCGCTGTGGAAAGGCGTTCCGTTTCCCTCGACGCCGTCAGTCGTCACGGCCACCGTGTCGGCGATGAGACGACTGTTATAGACGATCTTCGTATCCTTGTCGGTACCGCGGGTCAGCTTTGACTTCGATTCGTTTAGTTTCCACGTCCCCTCGAAAGGGTCAGCTGCGTATAACCCCCCGGCAACTAAAATCAATCCCAAGCTCAGTGCGATTGTTTTGGTCTTCATTTTTTTCGTTGTTGTTTTCATGTCTTTAATTTCCTTTGGGCATTCTTCTCCGAAATTTGCCGGTGAACAAGGGCCGAAAAGTCCTCCGGAAACGTTGATGCGAATGATATTCGATAAACGACGATTTGGATAGGAAGAATCGCCAGGAACTGCCGAGAAGGTCTGGAGTTTGCTGTTGTGCCAGAACACGCATCTTCCGCACACCACCGATACTTGTATTCCGACTTGCCATGTGATAAACGCCAAGACCCTGGCTCAACATGTCCGTTTTGAGGAGTTACCTTCTGGGTTTGATAGTGGCTCACCTGGCGTGGTTGTTTTTTTTTACAACCGGCCAGTTGTTATGGAAAAGGCACCCTGACAATTCGAAGCCTTTCCAACTTGATACGCTTGTCATTACTTCTGTTGCAGGAATGGCGCTATCCGGATTCGGATTGTTGTTGTTGGGATTTGCGCATTTGTTGAATCGATTCGGGCTCGCAGGCCTTTTAATATTGGAGGCCGCCTTCTTCTGGTGGCTCAAACGTGACAACTGGCTGTCATTCATCTTTTGGAGGCGCATAGTTCATGATTTCGTAAAGGGTTGGACGCTTCCAGCCCTT
>Ga0207697_10000762_pt1 | contig 18222 bp, 9 predicted proteins | sample KBSSwiS5withPhiX_FD_184293 | JGI IMG/M metagenome (GOLD analysis project Ga0207697, IMG submission 184293) | Switchgrass rhizosphere microbial communities from Kellogg Biological Station, Michigan, USA, with PhiX - S5 (SPAdes) (version 2) | ecosystem: Host-associated > Plants > Roots >... | reverse complement strand
TGGAAACCCTGGCATTCCCGGGCGCATCCCTGGTCGGTACGCCGGACGCTCGGCGGTGTCGGTCATCCGAATGACCTCCTCGTCGAGCTCCATCATCATGTCCGGCTCCTCCTCAACGACGGGCTCCTCGACCGTCATTGGCCCGCCGGCCATCTCGCGCTTGAGATCAGCGAGCGAGACGACGCGCGTTTCGCCCTCGATGTTCCGCAGCGTCACGCGCTCGTTGAAGATGTCGTTCGCCACGACCTTCTCCTCGCCGCGCGCCGTGACCAGCACTTTCGCTTCCTTCGGGAAGCGCTTGCGGCTCTGCACGTAGAACTCGTGCTCGTACCGCAGACAGCACATGAGCCGCCCGCACGCACCGGAAATCTGTGCGGGGTTCAGCGAAAGTCGCTGGTCCTTCGCGACACCGAGGTTCACGGGGCGCAGCTCGGGAAGCCACGAGGCCGAGCAGTACTCGCGGCCGCAACGTCCGATGCCGCCCAGTCGCTTCGCCTCGTCGCGAACGCCGATTTGTTTGAGCTCGATGCGCGTGCGGAACAGCGCCGCCAGGTCGCGCACGAGATTGCGGAAGTCGACGCGCTTCTCGGCCGTGAAGTAGATGGTGAGCTTCCGGCGGTCCCACTGCCACTCGGCGTCGGAGAGCTTCATCAGCAGGTTGTTGGCCTTCACGCGCTCCATCGCACGGCGTCGTGCCGACTCGTCCTGCGTGCGGAGCTCGTCGTGGCGCTGGACATCCTCGGCAGTGGCAAGCCGTCGTGCGCGCCTCTGGACCCCTTCAGGCCCTGGCGCGTGTGGTACGCCGGCCGCGCGCTTCTGCGCGAGCTCCCCCGTGGCGTAGATGCGCCCGAGGTCTTCTCCGCGGTCTGCGTCGACGATCACCGCGGCCCGTAACGGCGGCGGCGCCTCGCCCTCCCAGAGAAAGAACTCCTTGCGGTTGCCCTTGAAGGCAATCTCAATCAGATGATCCAAGGCAATGATTCACGGGACTGGGGACTGGGGACATCGGGACTCGGCCGGGATGCTTCTACTGGCGAAGGGGCTAGTGCGGCAGTAGAGGGGTCCCGGCCGAGTCCCGAGTCCCGAGTCCCGATGTCCCTACTCCTGAAATTGTCCCATTCGTAGGTACTTCTCTCGCCGCCGGCGAATCAGCTTGTCCGGCTTGAGACGGCGCAGCTCTTCGAGATGCTTGTTCAGCGCTTCCTGCACCGCCGCCGCCGTCTGCTCGTGATTCGAGTGCGCGCCGCCGAGGGGTTCGGGGATGATCTCGTCGATCACCCGCAGCTCGTAGAGGTCCGGCGCCGTGATCTTCAGCGCCCCGGCGGCGCGCTCGCGCATCTCCGGGCTCTTTCCGTCCTTCCACAGGATCGCGGCGCACCCCTCGATGGTGATGACGGAGTAGACCGAATTCTCCAGCATCAGCACGCGGTCCGCGACGCCTAACGCGAGAGCACCACCCGATCCTCCCTCGCCGATCACCGTCGCGATGATCGGCACTTCCAGCCGGCTCATCTCGAAGAGATTGTGGGCGATCGCCTCGCTCTGGCCGCGCTCTTCGGCGCCAAGTCCCGCCCATGCACCCGGCGTGTCGATGAATGTGATCACGGGAACGTGAAATTTTTCGGCGAGCTTCATCAGCCGCAGCGCCTTGCGATAGCCCTCCGGGTGCGGCATCCCGAAGTTGCGCTTCAGATTCTCCTTCGTGTCGCGCCCGCGCTGCTGGCCCACGACCATGACGGTCTCGCCGTCCAGACGCGCCCACCCGCCGACGATCGCCGGGTCCTCTCGGAACAGTCGGTCGCCGTGCAGCTCCACGAAATCCGTGAAGCACATCCTGATATAATCGAGCGTGAAGGGGCGCTTGGAATTCCGTGCGACCTGGACCCGTTGAAGGGGCGACAGGTTCTTGTAGACCTCGGCCCGCAGGTCGTTGAGTTTTCGTTCGAGCGGCGCGATCTCAGCATCCACGCTGAGCTGCTGGTCACCAGCCAGCTTCTTCAACTCATCGATCTGCTTTTCGAGGTCGAAGATGGGTCGCTCGAACTCCATAGCTGGCGTCGAAGCCAATTTAGCTCCCGCGTACGAGACGGACGCGCTCCTGCCCGAGCAGCGCCCGTAGCTCGGTCAGCGCGGCATTCGTTGCCGACAGCTTGATCGAGCGCGATCGCAATCGTGCCTGCGTCCCATTTCCATCGTTCCATCGGATTTCGAGCGGCGCCGCGCCAGGATGCGCTTCGGCCACGGCCCGCACGTCTTGCATGATGTCCGGCGTAACGGCCGTCACGCCGCCGTTCATTCCGTCGATTCCCATCTGCCCAGCTTCGCTGGGCTCCCGCGGATTCCCGATTCCCGACAAGTCGATTGCGATCGTCACCTGGCCCGCAATCCTCAGCTCCTCGAACCGCTGCACCGACTCGATGATGAACGTGGGATTGTCCGTGCCCTGATCGCGTCTCGAGTAGCCGCCCCGCACGAGCAGCGGAATGTCACTCCGGATCCGGTCCGACAGCACGGTCCAGTTCTCGGGGAAAACGAGAACCTCGGAAGATCCTGAAAAATCCTCGACTGTCAACCGCGCGAACTCGGCGCCTGAGCGCTTGCTAACCTGGCGTTTGATGGCGGTAACGACCACGCCCAGCGACATCACGCCTTCCGCCCATTGTCCGAGCTGCGATACGGTATGCGTCGCGAACAACTCGCATTCGGTGCGGTAGGGCTCCAGGGGATGCCCCGAGATGTAAAACCCGAGGATCTCTTTCTCCTTCGTGAGCCGCTCGGCTTCCGACATGGGGGCGATGTTCGGGAGCTGGGCTCGGTGGGTCGCCGCTGCGCCGTTCGTTCCCGATTCTCGATCCCCATCTGCCCAGAGGGCTCCCGCCGATTCCCCAAAAAGCGATCCCTGCCCGCTCTCGATCTCCTGCTGTTTGAGCGACGCTTCCTGAATCGCCGAATCGAGCACGGTAACGTACTGCGATCGATGTCCGCCGAGGTTGTCGACCGCGCCCGAGTAAATGAGCGCTTCGAACACGCGCTTGTTGCACAGCCGCAGATCGACGCGCTCACACAGGTCGAACAGCGACGTGAACGGCTTCTCGGTGCGGGCTGCGAGCATCGACTCGATTGCGGCCTTGCCGACGTTGCGAATCGCGCCAAGTCCGAAGCGGATCCGCTTTTCGTCGAGCACCGTGAACTTGTATCCGGACTCGTTCACGTCCGGCGCGAGAACCTCGATGCCGAGCTCGCGCGCCTCGTTGATGAACTTCACGACGCTGTCCGTGTCGCCGATGGACGAGGACAGCAGCGCCGCCATGAACTCCGCCGGATAGTGCGCCTTGAGCCACGCGGTGTGATACGAGATGACCGAGTAGGCGACCGAGTGCGACTTGTTGAATCCGTAGCGCCCGAACGTCTCGATCTGTCCCGCGAGGTCCTCGATGATCTTCTTGTTGTACCCACGCCCCACCGCCTTCTCGACGAACTTGCCGAGCTCCTTCTTGATGAGCTCAGCGTCCTTCTTGCCGACGGCCTTTCGCAGCACATCGGCTTCGGCGAGGGAGATGCCCGCGAGCACCTGGGCGATACGCATCACCTGTTCCTGGTAGGTGATGACGCCGTAGGTGGGCTCGAGAATGGGCTCGAGCTCCGGCAGCGCGTAGATCACGGGCTCTTCACCGCGCTTCCGCTTCTGATAGACGCGGTGCATTCCGGCGTCGAGCGGCCCGGGGCGCATCAGCGCGTTCGATGCCACGAGGTCGTCGAACCGGTCGCACCGCATGGCGCGCAGCATGTCAGTGGCGAGTGGCGACTCGAACTGGAACACGCCCGTCGTACGGCCGGCGCGCAGCATCCGGTACACTTCTGGATCGTCGTCGCCTAACGCGTCGAGATCGGGCCGCTGCCCCGTTCGCGTCGCGATCGCGTCGAGCGCGTCCTTGATGACGGTCAGCGTCGTCAGGCCCAGGAAGTCCATCTTCAACATGCCTGCCTTCTCGAGACAGTTCATGTCGTACTGGGTGACGATGACCCTTTCGTCCCCGGTGGAATCTCTGTTCCCTGTTCCCGGTTCCCTGTTTCCGCTCCCTTTGGTTTCCTGCGTGCACACCGGGACGTATTCGTCGAGCGGTCCTGGCGCGATCACCACGCCCGCCGCATGCACGCCGGTGTGCCGCGAGAGACCCTCGAGCGCGATGGCGTAGTCGAGGAGCTGTCGGTAGCGCTCGTCAGTGCGGTAGAGCTTCTTGACCTCGGCGATCTCGTCCACCGCCTCCTTCACGGTAAGCGAGAAGTTCGGCTGGTTCGGGATGAGCTTCGCCAGCGCGTCGGTCTCCGACGGGAGGAAGCCTAACGTGCGCCCCACGTCCTTGATCGCCGCGCGCGACTTCAACGTCCCGAACGTGACGATCTGCCCGACGGCATCCTTGCCGTACTTCTCGCGCACGTACTCGATCACCTCGCCGCGGCGCTCGAAGCAGAAGTCGACGTCGATGTCCGGCATCGACACGCGCTCGGGGTTCAGAAAGCGCTCGAACAGCAGGTCGTACTTGAGCGGGCAGACGTCGGTAATCTGGAGCGCGTAGGCCACGAGTGATCCCGCTGCCGATCCGCGGCCCGGGCCCACCGGGATGCCGCGGTCCCGCGCGGCCTTGATGAAGTCGGCGACGATGAGGAAGTACCCGGCATAGCCGGTCTTCGTGATCACGCCAAGCTCGTAGTCCAGCCGCTCCTTCACCTGGGGCGGCAGCGGCTGCCCGCTCTCCGCGCCCCCGGCATACCGTTCCCGCGCGCCACGCTCGGCCAGCCTAACGAGAAGCTCGTTCTCCGTCGCGACGTCGGGGGGCAGCGGAAACGATGGCACGTGGTACTTTTTCCCGAACTCGATGCCCGCCGTGTCGGCGATGCCGAGCGTCTGGGTCAGCACATCGGGACGGTCGGGAAACTTCGCGGCGATCTCCTCGTGATTCTTGAAATAGAGGCCGCGGTCGTACCGCATCCGGTCGCTGTCGCTTCGATCCTTTCCCAGGCCGATGCACAACAGGACGTCGTGCGCGTCGTGATCGTCCGCCGACAGGAAGTGCGCGTCGTTCGTCGCGACGACCGGCAGGCTCAGATCCGACGCGAGCCGGAACACCTCGGCGTTGAGCCGGCTCTGGCCCTCGGAATCGTGCGCCTGGACCTCGAGGTAATACCGGTCCTTGAAGACGTCGGCGTACCAGCTCGCGACGGCCTTGGCCTCGTCGTATCGCCCCTCCATGAGGTGCGTCGCAATCTCACCGGCCATGCACGCCGACGACACGATGATGCCGTCAGCATATTTCGCCAGCAGCTCACGATCGACGCGGGGCTTGGTGTAAAAGCCCTCCGTAAAGGCGAGCGATGAGAGCTTGACGAGGTTCTTGTAGCCCGCGGTGTTTTGAGCGAGCAGTACCAGGTGGTAATATGGTTTCGCGCCCGGAGCCGGCCGAGCGCGAACTCGTCGATCGCCGGGCGCCACGTACGCTTCCATCCCGATGATCGGCTTGATCCCTGCCTTTTTCGCCTTTTCCTGGAACGTCCAGGCGGCGTGCAGGTTACCGTGGTCGGTGATTGCCAGCGCCGGCTGCTCGAGCTCGAGCGCGCGCTCTATGAGGTCATCAATCCGGTTCGCTCCGTCCAGCAGCGAGTACTCGGAGTGACAATGCAGGTGAACGAAGGACATCGGATCGGAAACATAGCGACCGACAGACCCCGCCGCAAAGCGTCAACAGCTCGAGGCCTACCTTTCAAGTGATTGTGCGACATTCTGTTAGAACTTCCTTGTCCGCGCCTGCCATCTCGTTCGTCGCGGCGTGTTCACTGGTGTCAGCCCTCGCGTGCGGCAAGCACGACGACCCCCCGACCGCCTCGCCTCCGCACGCGGTCGCCCTCGCCGTCACAGACGGAAACGACCAATCCGCCCCGGCCGGGAGCGTGATCGCGCAGCCACTGAGGGCCAAAGCGACGGACGCGAAAGGGACCCCGGTTCCCGGCGCTATCGTGAAGTTTCGGGTCGTTCGCGGCGCCGAAACCGGCACGACGATGATGGACACCATTGCCGTCGCTGGCTTCGACGGAACGGCAAGTGTCGGGCTCAGGCTCGGTACAGCACTCGACACGTCGATCGTCGAGGCCTTCCTCCCCGACGAACCAACAGCCACCGCGCGGTTTCGCGCGACGGCGACCCCGCCACCGCGACTCGACGCGGTTGTGCCGACGTCGTTCTCCGCCGGCGACACGGTCCGCATGCGGGGTCAGTTCTTCAACCTCGCGGCCGACGGCAATGCCGCCTTTTTCGGTTCGGCGAAGGGGAGGATAGTCCGCGGCGACGCCGACACGTCGCTCACGGTGGTCGTGCCGCCATGCGTGTCGGCGGGCGCGGTGAACGCACGGGTGGTCGTCGGCTCGGTCACGACCAATCTCATCGCCACCACGTTCGTCGGTTCAGGCGGGCTGCTCGCACTGCAACCACTCGAGGGGATCACGGTCAGCGGGACGGACCTTGGATCGTGCCTCCAGCTCGCGGGCGGTGGTGCGTCGTATCTGCTCGTCCCGCAGTCGGCCGCGTCATCAAGCGGCACACGCCAGCTGGATTTCACGCTGGTGGCGGAAGCGGCGACGTTAGGCGCGGAAGCGGCCGCGTCACCTCGCCTGACCGTGCCCAAGCCCGAAGCGCTGGCCCTCGGCGATCGGTTCGACCTCGCGCTTCGTGAGCGCGAAGCTCGCCTGATCGCTGACGCTCGCGGGACTGGCGCGCTTCGAGCGCAACCATCGGTCGTCGGCCCGCAGGCGCTCGTCGCCCCGCCATCGCTGGGGAGCCAGCGGTCGTTCCAGGTGCTGGCGAAGTTCGACGGCACGACGTTCAAGCGAATCACGGCACGCGTACGGTACGTGGGCGATCACATCGTCCTGTACGTCGACCAGGACCAGCCGGCTGGCACGTTCAGCGACGAGGAACTTCGCACGTTTGGTGACCTGTTCGACAACACGCTGTACGATCTCGACGTTCGTGCGTTCGGCAGCGAGTCCGACATCGACGCGAACGGGCGCGTCATCTTCCTCCTCACGCCAGTTGTGAACGCCCTCACGTCGGCGGCTGACTGCAGCACGCAAGGCTTCATCACCGGCTTTCACTACGGCCTCGACCTCCTTCCGACCCAGCCGAATTCGAACCGAGGCGAGATCTTCTACGCGCTCGTGCCCGACGTCGGCGGCACGCGCAGCTGCCAGCACTCGAAGGAGGACGTGGAACGGCTCGTACCAGCGACGTTCGTTCACGAATTTCAGCACATGATCTCGTTCGGGCAGCACGTGCTCGCTCGCGGGGGAGACGGCGAGGCGCTGTGGCTCAACGAAGGCCTGAGCCACATTGCGGAGGAGCTCGCGGGGAAGACGTACGAGGCGAAGTTCCCACCGCCGCTCGGGCGCACGGATCCCAATCAGCTGTTCCCGGATTCCGCGCAAGGCTACGTGACGCCGAACATGCGCAACGCACAGTCGTTCCTGAAGACGCCCGGGTCGACGTCGATGAACGCGCTCAGCGGCAACGGTAGCCTCGCCGAACGCGGTGGGTCGTGGCTCTTCCTCCGGTGGCTCGGCGATCAAAAGGGCGAGTCGATCTATGGGCGGCTCGTTCAGACGAGTCGCACGGGTGTCGCGAACGTGGAGGACAAGGCGAGCGAGCCATTCGCCAACCTGTTCGGCGACTTTGCGACCGCCGTGTACACCGACAGTCTCCCTGGTGTACCGCGCGCGAGCGTGCCCGCGCGATTACGACTGACGAGCCGCAACCTGCGGCAAATCTTCAAGCGCTTCTCCGACATCGATCAGACGGGGCAAACGCCGGTGTTCCCCTTCGTGCCCATCGGCGTTGTCGCGGGAGGGCGCGCGAACGGCATCGTGGTCCCGGGCTCGATGGCGTACTACCAGCTCATGACGGCGCCTAACGAAGCGTCGATCGGCCTTCGATTCGGGCAGGGCGCCGACGTGACGCCGTTCGCGCCGGAGGACCAGATGCAGATCGGTATTTTCCGTCTGCCATGACCCCGGGGCAACGCCGTCGGCGTCCGTGGGGACGCATAGTCGCGGGCCTCACCGGACTCGCGCTGGTGACGTTCCTGCTCACGCCCACCGGCTGTTATCTGAGTCGGGCGGGCTGGGAAGAGGCGAAGATTCTCGCTGGGCGGCGGCGCATCGTTCACATCGTCGAGGATGCCAGCACCGATCCGGACACCCGCGCGCGGCTTCGACTCGTCCTCGAGGCCCGCGGCTTTGCCGCCGACTCCATCAAGCTCCGGACGGGCGACAGCTTCACGACGTACTCGCACCTCGAGAGGGACACGCTCGTGCTCGTGGTCTCCGGCGCATATCGCGACCGCCTCGAGGCCTACACCTGGTGGTTTCCGATCGTGGGCCGAGTGCCCTATAAGGGGTTCTTCGACTTCGGTGCGGCGAAGGATCTCGCCCGCGACCTCGAGCGACGCGGGTACGACAGCTACGTTCGGCCGTCGGCGGCGTTCAGCACGTTAGGCTGGTTCAACGATCCGCTGCTGTCCACGACGCTGCGGCTCGACTCGGTGAACCTGGCGAACACAGTGATTCACGAAGTCACGCACAACACGTTCTACAAGGCGGGCCAGGCGGTCTTCAATGAGTCGTTCGCGAACTTCGTCGGGGCTCGCGGCGCGGCCTGGTTCTTCCGGACGCGAGGCGACTCCGCTCTTGCCGCGTTTGCCGATGCTGACTGGGAGGACGATAAGCGCATGGGCGCCTTCTGGGCGTCGCTGTATCGAAGCCTGGATTCGGCGTACAAGGCCCATCCGGGCGACTCAGCGCTCGCGACCCGTCTCGCCGTGCGCGACACGGTGTACGCGCGCGGGCGCGCGCATCTCGTGAACGATGTGGCCCCGAAGCTCCGCACGATCGCTCCGGAGCGGATGGCCCGGGTCCGGATCGACAACAACGCGGCGCTCCTGGCGCGACGCATCTACCTGACCGACCTGGAGCTGTTCGATCGGGTGTGGGCCCGAGAGAACTACGATCTCAAGAAGACCATCGAGCGCGTCATCGAGTTGGCCAAGGACGCGGACGATCCGTATGCGGCGGTCAAGAAGTGGCTGGGTGAGACTGAGTTTGGGTCACCTGGCTTCCCCGGCCGAGGGCGTTCACCAAAAGAGGCCGGCTCGTTGCGCGGCCGCGTGAGACAGGTCCGGGAGCTATCCGGCTGATCAGTGGCATCCGAAGCATGACGGCTCCGCCCGCAATGAGCCGGAACGGAGAATGAGAAACCTCGGAAGCCAATGTGTTCCGGCCGTTCCAAGCCTTCCCGATCAAGGCCCGGCCGGGCGGGAGGACTTGGTGCCTTAGGCGTTAGGCGCCGAACCGGCCGCGTAGCAGCGCGCGGAGGTCGATCGGCGCCGACGGAGCTGGCTCCGGCTCGCGATCGACCGAGCCGTCCATCCGCGGAACGACCCGTTCCATCTTCTCTCGAACACCGCGATCGAGGAATCGCGAGAGCTGATCGATCGAGTAATCTGCGCTGCGTCGTGTCGAGTAGGAGTTGAGCGGGCACGTCACGGCCAGGTGGTTTCGGGCGCGGGTCAAGGCCACGTACATGAGGCGACGCTCCTCCTCCAGCTCCTCATCGTCGTTGATCGCGCGCGCCATCGGGAACCATCCATCGGCGGCCCAGATAAGGAACACCGCATCCCACTCCTTTCCCTTCGCGCTGTGCGCGGTGCTCAGCACGAGCACGTCACGCTCCTCGTCCGAACCGCCAGCCAGGTCCTGCGTGGCCTGCGGCGGCTCGAGGGCGAGCGCGGACAGAAACGCCTCGCGGCTCGGATAGCCCCCAGCGATGGCCTGCAGCTGATCCAGGTCGGCCAGGCGGGGCTCGACCCGATCGTACTTCTCCCGCAGGAGTCCATCGTAGAGCTGCCTGACGCGAGCAATGTCACCGCTCACCGACGCGAGATCCACGAGCGGCGTCGCGCGCATCTGATCCAACAGCGCCACGAGCTGTGTGTGCGCGTCCCGCGCCCGTGCGGGCGCTCGATACTGCCCGAACGCGCGCGAATCCCACGCCATCTGCGCCATGAGATCGATCGCCGCGCGGGCCGTGACATCGCCGATCCCGGGCAGCAGCATCAGGATGCGGTACCAGCTGACTTCGTCGCGCGGGTTCTCGAGGATGCGTAGGAACGCGAGCACGTCCTTGACGTGCGCCGCCTCGAGGAACTTGAGACCGCCCCACTTCTCGAATGGAATCTTGCGGTTCGTCAGCTCGATCTCGAGATCCGCCGACATGTAGCCGGCGCGGAAGAGTACGGCGATCTCCCGGAGTGGGACGCCTTCTTCGTGCAGCTCGAGTATCCGATCCACCACGAAGCGGGTTTGCTGCTGCTCATCCTGCGCGGTCACGAGCCACGGCGCCTCGCCGCCGGATCGCTTTGTCCATAACGTCTTCGTGTAGCGCTCCGACGCCCGCGAGATCAGCGTATTGCTCGCGTCGAGAATCGGCTGTGTGGACCGATAGTTCTGTTCGAGCGCGATGATCGTCGTGCCCGGAAATTGACGAGGGAAATCGAGGATGTTCCGGAAGCTCGCGCCACGAAACGAGTAGATGCTCTGCGCGTCATCGCCAACGACCGTGATGTTGCTGTGGCGCCGGCACATGCCGCGGAGGATGCGCGCCTGGAGCACGTTGGTGTCCTGGTACTCGTCAACGAGCACGTGATCGTACAGCGACGCGATGCGTTCGGCGATGGACGGCGCCGCCTCGAGCATCGTCGCCCAGAACAGCAACAGGTCGTCGTAGTCGACGAGATTCCGCTCACCCTTCCGGCGCGTGTAGTCCGCGAAGATCTTGAGGAAGTCGTCGTGGTAGTCGACGAACTGCGAGTACTCGTCACGCAACAGGTCGTCGATCGCGATACCGGTGTTGATGTGGCGCGAGTAGACGTACTGAAGCGTTTCCTTGCGTGGGAATCGCTTCTTGCTTTCAGCGTAGCCAAGTTGCGCGCGGGAGAGTTGGATCAGGTCCTCCGCATCGCCCTGATCCATGATGCTGAAGTCGTTCGCCACCCCGGCGGCGGCACCGAATCGCCGAAGCAACCGATGCGCGGTGGCGTGAAAGGTCCCGCCGTTCACGCCGCGGCATGCGCCCCCGACCAGTCGTTCCGCTCGCGCGAGCATCTCCTGCGCCGCTCGCCGCGTGAACGTGAGGAGAAGGATGCGCTCGGGCCGGACGCCCTTCTCGATCAGGTGGGCGAGGCGGTAGATCAGCGTCCGGGTTTTGCCCGTCCCCGCGCCGGCGATGATGAGTAGTGGTCCGTCGCCAAACGTTGCAGCGACCGCCTGTTCGGCGTTGAGCTCGGATGTGAGGCCGCGTGCGCGGCCGTCGACCATTGCCGCCCGCTGGGCGTCGGAACGGCCCTCGTAGACCCGCGTGTCCGTCATGCGGAGAATATACGTGTCGTGGCGGCCATTGTCGGTGTTTTTTCGGCGCGCGGAGTAACGTTCGCGCGCTCTGTCAAAAGCCGCCTTGCGGAACGACAGCGGCGGAGCGGTTCATTGGAATTCGTTACGGTTTGCGGTCGGTGCTCGTCCAACAATGCCACGACGAACGCGCGGACTCGGTCAGCCTGCCCGTCTGTTGTTTCGCGTGAAGGCCGGCGACGACGTCGATCCCCTTCGAGGTGGCACCACGCCTTCTCGTGTGCCGGCTCGCTTCTTTACGGAAGCTGGAGGGGGAAGTAGCTCGGGTCGAGCACGCGGCCCGGTTGCTTCGCCGGCACGCGGGAGCGTGGCGTGCACGCTGACGTCGCCAGGTCCGACGACCGGCCTCAGGTCCCGCGTGGCTACGACGAGGTGGTTCCGCCGGGCTCGAAAGCAGCACCCTCGAGGTGCGTCGGATCGACCGGGCGTGGCGTTAGGCTGAACACGCGCCCGAAGGCCTGCGTCACTTCACGCGCCACCGCCTGCATGTCGACCGATCCCCGCTGAGCTTCTCGGGCAACGGAAGTCATCGTCACCCCGGAAATACCGCATGGGACGATGAGGTCGAAATAGCGCAGGTCCGTGTTCACGTTGAGCGCGAAGCCATGCCACGTAACCCAGTCGCGCGCGTGGACGCCAATCGACGCGATCTTCCGTCGCGAGTCCCGATCGGCTTCGACCCAGACGCCCGTGTACTTGTCCACTCGTCCACCGGCGATCCCGAACGCGTCGATCGTCTGGATCAGCGCCTCCTCGACTTGCCGGAGGTACCAGTGCAGGTCCTTGCGGTGACGTTTCAGGTCCATCACCGGGTAGCCAACGAGCTGCCCGGGTCCGTGAAAGGTGATGTCGCCACCTCGCTCGACGTCGAACAGCTCGACACCGTGCGACGCGAGATACTCCGGCGACGCAACGAGGTTGTTGCCCTTGGCCGTCCGACCGAGCGTCACGACTGGTGGGTGCTCCACCAGCATCAGCACGTCTTCCGCGATCTCACCCGTGATCCGCCGCCGCGCGACGTCCCGCTGTAGTTCCAGCGCGGATGCGTAGGACAGGGTTCCGAGATCGACGACGAGAAGCTCGCTCACCACTGCACCGCCGGGCCGTTAGGCGTGAAGCATCTTGCCGAGCGAGTCCAGACATGCCTCCGCGACGGCTTCCGACAACGTCGGGTGGGCGTGGATCGCCAGGTCGACCTCCTCGACAGTGAACTCGTTCTCGCGCGCGACCGCCAGCTCGTGAATCAACTCTGTCGCGTGCAGTCCGACGATGTGCGCGCCGAGGATCTCGCCGTACTTGGCATCGCGGATGACCTTCACGTGCCCCTCGGTCTCACCAGCAGTGCGCGCGCGCCCACTCGCCATGAAGGGGAACTTGCCGACCTTGTAGTCGATCTTCTTCTCCTTCACCTGCGCCTCGGTCATACCGATCGACGCGACCTCGGGGTGACAGTACGTGGCATTCGGGATGTTTCCGTAGTTCACCAGGTGCGGGTGCTGCCCTGCGAGCAGCTCGGCGAGCACCACCCCTTCTCGCTGACCTTTGTGCGCGAGCATCGGAGCGCCGATGACATCGCCGATCGCGTAGATGCCCTTCGCGGTCGTCTCGTAGGTCTCGGTATTGACCTTGATGAAGCCACGTTCCGTGAGCTGAACACCCGCCTCCTTGAGGCCGATGTCCTCCACGTTAGGCGCGCGGCCAGCGGCCACGAGCACCTTTTCGGCTTCGAGCTCCTTTTTCTCTCCGCCTACCTCGACGGTCATCTTCACCGACCCCTTCGCCACCTTCACGTTCGAGATCTTGGCACCGGTGAGGATGTCGATCCCGCGCTTCTTGAACGAGCGAGCGACGGCTGACGAGCTGTCGGCATCCTCCAACGGCAGGATCGCCGGCATGACCTCCACGATCGTGACCTTCGTACCGTAAGCGTTGAAGACGTCTGCGAACTCGCAGCCCACCGCGCCCGCGCCAACCACGATCAACGATTTTGGTGCGCTCTCGAGCGTCAGGACTTCGTCCGAGGAGAGGACGTTTTGCTTGTCGAGGTCGAGGCCGATCTGGGGCAGACCCTTCACGCGCGATCCGGTCGAGATGATGACCCCCTTCTTGGCATCGTGCTTCTCCTCCTTACCGTCGGCGGTCTTCACGACGACGGTCTTGCCGCCGGCGAGCCGGCCCGTGCCCTTGATCCAGGTCACCTTGTTCTTCTTGAACAGCGTTTCGACGCCCTTGGAGTTCTGCGCGCTGATACCGCGCGAGCGCTTCATCGCTGGGCCATAATCGAGCTTCAGTTCGCCGAGTGTGATCCCGTGCTCCGCGGCCTTCTGCAGATGGTTGGCGAGTGCCGCACTCTCCAGCAGCGATTTCGCGGGAATGCATCCCCAAAGCACGCACGTGCCGCCGAGGCCTTCGCGCTCGATCACCGCCGTGGAGAGGCCGAGCTGTCCGCAGCGAATCGCGCCCACGTATCCGGCGGGTCCACCGCCGAGGAAGATCACGTCGTACGATGCCATTGTTGGGAATCGGGAATCGGGGATCGGGAATCGAAACGACTCTGCGTCGGCTGAGCCGAGATCCCGGAAAGGACGAGGCCAAAGGAACCGTGTGCCGACCGAAACCTAGCGGGTCCCCGTCAATGCACGCCACCAACCTGCGCTCCGACTCCCGATTCGCGACGACTATCGATTGACCCGAATCTCGCGCCTCGTGCTCCGGACCCCATCGGAAAGGATCACCTCGAGGTCGGCTGCCCCCGTGCGAATCTGGGCGTTGCCTCCGCGAGCGAACGACAGAACCTCGCCGGTCCGACCATCACGAATCAGCGCCATTCGGGCTGCCGTCGCGCCCCATTGAACTCGCACCGTGCCGGACGGCGTCGACGTCGCACCGGCCTCGTTGATCGCGGCCGAAATTCCGCCAGGCACCAGCGATGCCTGCATGACTGCTGGCGATGCGCCAGGACCGCTCAGTCGAATGGATGTCAGCTCTCCCTGCGTCGCTTCGTCGATGGGGATCGCGAATGCGAAGTGTCGAGCGGTCGGGTCGTCTGCGTCTGCCGGCTTTTCCCCGGAGAACGCATACGAGAACAACCGACGCCCATCGCGTGCCATGCCTTCGATACGATATGGCCCGCTTTCGCTGGGCACCACCGGTCGCGCCACGAGCGAGAACGCGGGCTCGAGCACGAGCCGTCCGCGTTCCACACGTCCCCACACGAGCAGGGATGGGCGCGGCGACGACGACGCGCCAGCCACGGCGGCCTCCGTTGAGTTCGACGCACGCCAATCCATGGCCCCCACGTAGTTGTAGTCGCTGATCCATGGGTCGGCGCAGTATCCCATGAGATCGGGAGACGACGGGAGGCGCAACCTGTTCGTCGAGAGGTCGTAGCCGTATACGCCGATGGAGCCATCGGGGTTCGGGAAGGTCGGATCCCGATCGAGGGCGCCACCGCACGGCGCGTGCAAACGCCCGAAGTTGTGAGTCAGCTCATGTGCCGCGACGGTGCGTCCACTGGGCATATAATCCCACCCCACGACAGCTCGGCCACCGATATACCCGTACCCGGCGATGCCGGCGTTGTAGCTCACCTTCACGACGCCGAAGTAATGCCTAACGCCCGATTCGGCGATCCGAAGCGCGTCCATTTCCGACAGGACATGCAGCCACTCCGAATTACCGTTGCTCGACGTCAGCTCGAGCGAATCGCTGGTGGTATACGGCGCGTGAACCTGCACGTCGATGTCGCGAAGCGGCAGCATTCGCCGCGCATCGCCCAGAAATTGATCCGTGTTGGACGTCGTCACGTTGCCGACGAGCGTCTTGTTGAAGCGCTGGATCACCGGCACGAACGTGATTCGCAGCGGGTCGACGTTGCGGACGTCGAGCACCGCGGCCGTCCCTGATGCCGGGAAGGTGTTGTCGGTCTCGTTGGCTTCGGCCACCGTGTTCGCCGGATCGACATCCGCCAGGATTCGCAGCCCCGGCTGAACGAGCTGACCGGGCACGATTCCGTTCCACGACGTCGCCAAAACAGCCTGGTCCGGCGCGGTCGGTACCGGACTGTCGTTGGTGAGCGTCATGGTGTTCACCAGTGTATTGCCGCTGAAGAGCCTCACCCGAACGCTCGTCGTCGCGCTCGTTGACTGGTTCGCTCGGGCAAACACACGAATGTACCCATCCCGTCCGGCGACGAGTGGAACAGTGCCGCTGTACGTCTGGACGGACTGCGTGATGGTGACCCCATCGATCGTTAGGTTCAGCGTTCCGTCGCTTCGCGCATAATTCACCGTCACGACGGCAGTGGTCGCTGGAGAAAGGGTGATGGTCTGCGAGCCGAAATTCGGGACGTAGCTCGCGCCGTTAGCCGTGACCGAGTTCGCGTTCACGGTATACGGGCCGGAGGGCAGGCCGACGGTGTCGCGCGACGCTTCGACGGTGAAGCCTGTCCCCGGCCCCGTGACTCTGATATCCGCTGCCACGCCGTCCGGCAGTCCGCTGACGTCGAATCTGAGATTGCCGGTGGTCTGCGCGTACCTGACTTGAACTGTCTTCGGCTTCAAGCCGGGCCCGAGCAGGACCTGAACGGAGCTCGGCGTGACACTGAACCGCTGCTGATCCGCGCTAATCTCTGGCGCAGTGATTACGTACGGTCCGGGATCGATGCCGTCGAACGTCGTCGACGCGGCGATGGTTTGCAGAAACCCGTTAGGCCCACTGACGCGTATCGCTGGCGGCTTGCCCGCGGGTGCGCCGTCGACCGTGACGATCAGCACGGCGCTCGAGACCTCGTAGTCGACGGCGGCTTCGACCGGGACATTCGACTTGGGGATCGACACGGTCTGGGTGTCGGCGAGCGGCGAATATCGCGTCGCACCGTCGCGGATCGGCGCTGCGGAGATCAGGTACGCGCCGGGCCTGAGGCCAGCGACTACCTCGGTCGCCGTGAGCACGCGTGAGTAGTTGTTGGGGCCGACGAGCGTGACTTGCGCGGCGACGCTCCCCGGGAGGCCGGCAATCGTCAGCGACAGCGTGCCGGTGCGCGGGCCGTTCGAGTCGGTGCACGACCCGAACACGGCGCCGGCTCCAACGAGCAGCGCGATGCGCTGCACCCAGCGGGAGAAAAACAGGGGCACGGTACAGAAACTACGCGTGCGCATGAAAAGCGTCACGCGACGGTCGGGCCGATCGATACACCACATCGGCCCTCCGGCCATCGGTGATGAGAATCAGGCAGTGCTGATCAATAGACCAGCATCAGGGGGTTCTCGATCAGACGCCGCAGCGTTTGCAGGAACCGCGCGCCAAGCGCACCGTCCACAACGCGGTGATCGCAGCTCATGGTGACGCGCATGCGCTTCCGGTGCGCGAGCGCTCCGTCGACCACCACCGGTTTCTCTTCCAGCGCCCCGACCGCCAGGATGCCGACTTCGGGCGGGTTGATGATGGCGGTGAACTGGTCGATACCGAACATGCCAAGGTTCGAGACCGAGAACGTCGAGCCCGTGTACTCGTCAGGCTTGAGCTTCCGTTCGCGGGCGCGTTTGGCGAGCTCCCGCGACTCGCGAGAGATCTCGCTCATCCGCTTCTGGTCCGCGTCGAAGATGACTGGCGTGATCAGCCCGTCCTCGATCGCGACCGCCATCCCCAGGTGGACACGGTTGAAGTAGCGGATCTTGTCGCCGAGCCAGTGGGCGTTGACCTCGGGGTGCTGGGCCAGCGCGGTTGCCACTGCCTTGAGCACGATGTCGTTGAACGAGACCTTGAATTCATCCCCCATGGCCGCCATCGCAGCGCGCATCTCCGCGACGCGCTCCATGTCGAATTCGGCGGTGAGGTAGAACGTCGGGATCGGCCCGATGGACTCGGAGAGCCGGCGCGCGATCGTCTTTCGGATCTGGGTGAGCGGCGCGTCGCGATAGTCCTCGCCCGCTGGTACGAACCGCCCGGCTGTCGGCTGCTGCTTCGCACTGCCCGACGCGACGGCGGCCTCGATGTCGCGCTTTATGATGCGTCCGCCCGGGCCACTCCCCTGGACGCCCTGCAAGTCCAGCCCATTCTCGGACGCCATGCGGCGCGCGAGTGGGGAAGACCGCATCCGCCCACCGCCATTGCCGCTGGGTGCGGCGGACGGCGCCGGCGGAGCAGCCGGGCGGGCCGGCGGAGGCGCCGGCGGGGCGCCACTGGCGACTTTCTCCTGCGTGGCACCGGCGCTGGCGGCAGCCGGAGCGGCCGGTGCAGCCGGTGCAGCGGCAGCGCTGCCAGCGCTGCTCACGAGCGCGTCAATGTTCTCGTCAGGCGGGGCGATGACGGCGATCAGTTGGCCCACCGGCGCTGCGTCGTTCTCATTGAGCAGACGCTTTCGGAGCACGCCCTCGCCGCGAGCGACCAACTCCATGATCGCCTTGTCAGTCTCCACTTCGGCGAGCGTTTCGCCGTTCTTGATCTGGTCGCCTTCGTTCTTCAGCCATTTGACGAGGCGTCCTTCCTCCATGGTCGGCGAGAGCGCCTCCATCACGACCTTTGTTGCCATACCCGAGGATCCCTCCGCCTACTCGAGGTACATGACTTTCTTCACCGCGGCGATCGCCTTCGCAGCGTCCGGCTTGATCGACCGGATGTTGCGCTGATGCTGACCGGAGAAGCGATCGAGGAAGTGCTCGGCCAGCAGGAGAATATCTTCGGTGCGATCGCGGAGCGGCGGAATCGCCAGCG
>Ga0207697_10000760_pt1 | contig 18252 bp, 14 predicted proteins | sample KBSSwiS5withPhiX_FD_184293 | JGI IMG/M metagenome (GOLD analysis project Ga0207697, IMG submission 184293) | Switchgrass rhizosphere microbial communities from Kellogg Biological Station, Michigan, USA, with PhiX - S5 (SPAdes) (version 2) | ecosystem: Host-associated > Plants > Roots >... | reverse complement strand
CATGACTTGATGAACGCGCATCAACATGCTGCGGCCGATCATGCCGCCGGGATGAAATTTAGCGAAATCCTCCTTCTTAAACCCTCGCGTCTCCAGGAGCACCATCGCCAGCGCATCGCCCAAGGCGAGCATCACTGTCGTGCTCGACGTTGGTGCCAGGTTCAGCGGGCAAGCTTCCTGTTCGACATTTACATCGAGACAGACATGCGCGTTTCGGGCCAACGTTGATTTTGGGTCGCCACAAATGGCGATGATCCTGACTTGGAATCGTGTGATTGCCGGCAAAATCCGAAGCATTTCTTCCGTCTCACCACTCGCGCTAAGTGCAAGAACCACGTCGCCGTCGGCAATCATGCCCAGATCGCCGTGGAGTGCGTTCGACGAATCCAGAACGACCGCGGGCGAGCCGGTGCTGGTGAGAGTAGAGGCAATCTTCGCGCCTATGTGCCCGGATTTGCCCACGCCCACGACCACGACTTTCCCTCGCGAATCGACTGTTTCCTTGATCACCTCAACCGCGCGCGAGAAATTTTCATCCAGGCGCTTCCGCAGCCGCTGGAGCTCAAAAATCTCTAAATCCAGGACGCGTGCGGCCTTTTCAAGAGAATCCATCGAAAGATATATTGTGTGCAGGCGTGGTTATGGGCAACATCTCGCATGCATCGAACGAAAGGGAAACATGAAGACATTGATGATCGCAATCGTGGCCGCGCTGGTTACGACAGTTTCGGCACAAGAATTCAGAGCACCGCTCGGTCCGCAAAAACCAGTGCGCGCGATGGAGACGCCGCCGCCGGTTTCCGAACGACCCAGAGTTGAGGGAGCACTTCCTAAAGCCTTTGGCCGGGGTCGCAACCCGCTTCAAATGCTCAATCCGTGGGCGCCGGCTCGCTACGGCGTTTGGGTGCAGAACACATCGTTCGATCCCAATTATCCTGGAAAATGGAAAGGCATTAAGCTCTTCGAAATTGTTTTTTAGTTTTTGGATCGCGGGAAAGCACGCGCGCCGCGCGTGCTGGTGGAGGCTGCACTGAGCCAAGTCGAATTGGTGTCGTGCCGAAACGGTCGAGGTAAAACTGGGAATCGCATACGCACGCCTGCGAATCGACAGACAAGGAGTGACGGCCTTCCCAGCCGTCATTTTCCATCGACGGCTAGGAAGCCGTCGTTGCTTGGAGCTGCGCAAAAAAATTCGCCAGTTTTGATCGGACCGTTTGAAATGAGAGCCATTCTCGTGCGCGATCCTGCGATTCGGCGACAACTGCTTCGCGTAACTCGCGATTCTTCAATAGATCCAAGGCCATTGAAGCAACTTCGTTACTCGTTCGGCCTTCGCCGCACGTTTTGGAAAAAGCAATTCGTTCAATTGCGCCATCGCCTCCGACGCACGGGATTCGGCAGAGCAGAGCGTCCCCTGCAACCTGGCCCGGCACATGGCTCCGATCGAGTTGCAACACGATCTTATGCCGCGCCACATCGCGGAGATAATCCGGGTAAGTCTTCCATTTTTCGATTAGCCGGAGTTTTCTCTCGGGAAAATTGAGTTCGCCTAACAACCGCCGCCCCTTGGAGCCTGCGAGATTAACGACTGTGATTGGTTCGCCTGTCGCTTCGCACAACTGCCGTGCGACTAAGAGAGCGGCGAAATGATTGCGCGATGGCACGTCCCATTCGCGTGTGCCAATGAAAATGCCAGACTGCTCGTTACCTGGCATGGAAAAATCCCATCGTTGATCCTCTACCGGATAAGGGGTCGGGATAAACGCCACTGTCGTAGGATCGTGTTTGGAGCGAATGCGCTGATAGATCTCCGCGGCCTCAGGCGTGGTGGCGATGCAAGCATCGGCTTGCGCCACAATTTTTATGAAGCGCCCTAATTTCCGTGGATCGGCCAATTGGTGCGCGATCTGATGAACTCCGGTTTCTTTTAGAGAGACTGCGACGGTGCGGTCTTCCTTTTTTAAATCAGTTAATGCGCGCTCCGACGCGCGAAAATCGCTGCGCAAAAGCAGAAGCACAGGTGTCTTCTCGGCCGCGGCGCGGCGTGTATCACGATGGAAGGCGCCAAGTGTACACGCGGCGAAAGCGTGAAAATTGATCGATGGATGCGCACCTTCGTTAGGTGCAGGCAAACTGGGAAATTGTTGTTCGACATCGCGTCCTCCGGGATTGAGAACAGTTAGCCGAAAGTTCCGTGTGTGTTGAGGGGTCATCAATTAGCGAATTACCAGGCGTCCCATACTGTCATTCCGAGCGCAGTCGAGGAATCCCGTGACATAACGTTCAGGTGTCCTCGCGGGATGTCTCCACTTCGCTCGACATGACAGCCCGGTAACAATGTCGGTTATTCGTGGAGATCGCCCGGCGGCTGCACTGCAGATCGCAATAGCGTGCGTTGCGTGTCTTCTTGATCGAGCGGTTTCACAGGTATTGCACGCCGAATCTCTGATGGTTGCCGTTCCTGCGGTTGGACGGGGATCGCTTTCGGAATCGTTTGGACTGGCACTGCCTTTCGAATCTCCGGAGCGGATTGTGTCGTTAGGCTCGCGTTGTTACTGGCCGCCTTCATCTCATTCGTGCCGTTTGCGGTGTCAGTCTTCTGAGCTTCAGCGGTTTCCACAGCCGGTTGCGGCGGTGCGTCGGGTATAGCCGTTGCTTTAAGTGAATCATACGGGTCGTGGTCAGCTATGAGCGTGGGACTTTTTATAGCGACCGGCATGACTTCACGCACGTTCACAGCCAGCTCAGCTCGCGGCAAATCGCTTGAACCAAATTCGCGTGCAAGCCGGGCCCGAGGTTCACCGTGAATGTTACAAACCTCTGTGGGCGCTTGCGCCTGCGTCGCAATCTCCATGTAAGTGCTACGACGTTGAACTGTATCGCCGGCGTCGGATTTCACTGCGTCATAACATTTGTCCGTAGCCAGTAGCCCGGACCGCGAACAAATCTCGATCTGCTTGAGACTGGAGGGCTGTTTAATCTCACGTGGCGGATAACTCTGGGCAGCCGCATTCATGATGTCCACCCAGATCGGTAGCGCCAGTTCACGCCCGAACGCACCACGATAAATTTTCTGCGGCTTATCGAAGCCAGCCCATACGGCGCAGGTGAAACTGGAATCGTATCCGGCAAAGAGCGCATCCGTGAAGTCGTAGGCTGTGCCGGTTTTTCCAGCTGCCGGAAATTTCTTTAGCCCAAACTGAGTGTAAGCGGCTTTTCCTGTTCCCGATTGAAGCGCATCTGCGAGGCACGAATGCACTTCGTACGCGGTCTCAGGCTTGGTCACGATTTTGCGGATGCTTTGCTGCTTCCCATTCCACACCACCGTTCCGTCTTTTTCCTCGATCCGCTCCAGAATATGGGGCGTGCTGGGTCGCCATCCGCCATTTGGAAAAATTGTGTATCCCATCGCCAGCTCAGCCAGCGTAACTTCGCTGCTGCCGAGGAATGTTGCCGGATAAGGGCGGAGCTGAGAACGAATACCGGCCGAGGAACAAAGCTGCAACACCGCATCGATTCCCGCGTCCATCCCGATGCGGACGGTTGCGCCATTCTTCGATTTCACCAAAGCCTGCCTGGCCGTCATTCGGCCTTCGTAGTGATTGTCGGCATTTTCGGGTCCCCATTCTCCCAAAATTCCCGTTGTGCCCCCGATCATCACTGCGCGATTGTCCAGTGGCGAATCTTCAACTACCGAACCTGGATACATTCCTCGTTCGAACGCGGACGCGTAAACAAACGGTAACATTGCCGTGCCCGCAGGCCGCCGGGCCTGCAACGCACGATTAAACTGGTTGTGCTCGAAATCGCGCCCGCCCACCAGCACAAGAATGTCGCCGCTCGCATTATCCAGGCCGATAACCGCGCCTTGCAAGTATTCGGGCGCTGGTTGCTCAGCCATTTTACCGCTTGATTTGGCCTTACGAAATGACGCTGCGTAATCGGCGTAGGTCTGATGATTGTAATCGGGATGTTTCTCCACTTGCTCCAAGTGTGCCTTCAAAGAATCCTCAGCCACGCGCTGAAGGTCGACGTCGATCGTGGTGTGAATGCGATAGCCTTCGTTGATTGCGCGATCCCAACCCACGGCTGCAATCACTTGCTGGCGAATATAATCAACCGCGTAAGTCTGACCCTGAGCGTTTTGCCGGCTGCCGACCGCGATCTTTTCGGCGCGCGCCGCAACGCATTGTTCATGGGTGATGAATCCATTGTCGCGCATTCGATCAAGTGCGAAGTCGCGTGTCTCGCGCGAACTAGTGCGGTCCGACCATGGAGATAATCGGTTTGGACTTTTGATCAGGCCTGCGAGTGTGGCGCACTCTGCCAGCGTCATATCGCGCGCAGATTTTCCAAAGTACCCGCGCGCGGCCGCTTCAGCGCCGTACATGCCACCGCCGAAATAAATCCGGTTCAGGTACAGCTCGAGAATTTTCTGTTTGCTGAAATTTTCTTCGATGCGTTTGGCGAGAAAAATCTCCAAAAGCTTCCGGCGATATGTCCTTTCCTTGAGCGAAAAACTATTGCGCGCCAGCTGTTGTGTGATGGTGCTGGCGCCCTGGCGGACATGCCCGGCCATCAGATTTTTGAGTGCCGCACGTATAATGCCGAACAAATCGTAGCCGTGATGCTCGTAAAACTTTGCGTCCTCGACTGCGATCACGGCGTTGATCAGATCCGGAGCCAACTTCTCGTAAGGCACTGTCTCACGGTTCTCGACGTAGATTTGCCCAAAGATCTTCCCGTTACGATCGAGAATCACACTGGCCGATTCCATTTGATCAAGCTTGGTCAGGTCAAAAGATTTCGCCTGCGCTTGGAGATCGACGACGACGCTGGAAAAGAAAACCGTCATAAACAGCGCCATCACCGCCAGGATCGCCACTGGAATATAAAACCATGGCCTGAGATACCACGGGCGGCGAAAGCGATAACCCGGCGGCGGTTTGAGGTATGTTTTGGTCGGTTTCACGCAGGCAAACGACTCGGTAGCGAAGGTAGGCGCCAAACGCCCAACGCTCAACGTTGAGTTTCCAAGCGGCAGCGCAAGTTGAATATTGCAAATTGAGCAAATTGGACGTTCATCGCTGCGCGTTCGACGTTCTCCAATTGAACACGCCGCTCGTTGAATCGATCCGTGAAACGATCCGCGCAGAAGGGCCGCAATCGTTCGCCTGGTTCATGCAGCAGACCCTCTACCATCCGGATCACGGCTACTATGCGTCTGGCCGCTGCGCGATAGGGCGCAAAGGAGATTATTTCACGAACGTGAGCGTGGGGGCGCTCTTTGGCCAATTGTTGGCCTTGCAGTTTTTCGAAATTTGGGAGCGTCTCGGCAAGATGGACGATTTCGTTATTGCCGAGCAGGGTGCGCACGACGGGCAATTCGCACTGGATGTTCTCGAGTTTGTGCAAAACGAGCTGCCGGAATTCTTCGACGCGTTGGCCTACCGGATAATCGAGCCATTTCCAACTTTGGAACAGCGACAACGCCGGAGCCTTGAAGCGTTTGGCGATAAGGTTAAGTGGTCAGACTCGCCGGAGCCATTCACGGGCATCCATTTTTCTAACGAATTGTTGGACGCTATGCCGGTGCGCTTAATCACTGATGGAACCGAAAAATTGATAGGTCTCGATGGCGACAAGTTTGTATTCGTCGAGCGGCCGGTTAATAAGGCGATTTTTAATCAATCCGCGCTCGATTGGATGGACGAGATCGCTGCGAATCTACAGCGTGGCTACGTGATTGCGATCGATTACGGCTGCACGGACGAGGATTTCCGGAGAAGCGTTCAAGTCCGCGCTCAACATCGAAATCTGCATTCGCCGTTCGAATCAATCGGAGAAGCGGACATTACGATGTCGGTAGATTGGAGAAGCATTGTTGAACGGGCGCAGGCAAACGGGTTGGGCATCGTTGGATTTACCGACCAACATCATTTTCTAACGGGAATCATCTCCCAATTTGGTAGGGGCGGTTCACCTGAATCGCCCGCGGGCGATTGGGGTCAATCGCCCCTACCTGATTCGCGGAAAGCCAAGCGCGAATTGCAAACGCTGCTTCATCCGGAAATGCTGGGTCGCGCTTTTCAGGTGCTCGCACTTGCGAAAAATGTTTTCAGCGAAACGGATCCGCTGGCTGGTTTTAAATTCGGGTCCGAATCTCCTCTTCGCTAAGCCTCACGAATTCAGTTGAGCATCAGACCGCTACTGCGGCGCGCTCATCAGTATTGCAGGCGTCCCGGTCTGCCTGCATGCGCGATTCTCTTTTGCGAAGAAGGAAACGTAGGTTGCTATGGCCCAGCTTTTTCCGAAAAGCGCGAACGTCCATGCTCGGGTTCTCATTGCCGGCATTTTGGTGCTGGCATGCGGAGCCGGTTGGGCCGCGTCGATCATTTACTGGTCGCCATACACGACGGAGGTCGATGTCCCGCTGCAACAGCCGATCCCATTCAGCCACAAGCATCATGTAACCGACGACGGCATTGATTGTCGTTATTGCCACACTTCCGTGGAGAAGTCGTCATTCGCAGGGATTCCATCGACCGAAACATGCATGACCTGCCATTCGCAGATCTGGACCGATGCGCCAATGCTCGCGTCGGTTCGGGACAGCCTCGCTACTGGGAAACCTCTGAAATGGACACGAGTGAATGATTTGCCCGATTACGTCTATTTCAATCACAGCGTTCACGTATCAAAAGGGATCGGCTGCTCGGAATGCCATGGGCGCGTCGATCAGATGCCGCTGACGAGCAAAGCGCAGACCTTATACATGAGGTGGTGCCTGGATTGTCATGAGGCGCCACAAAAGTACATCCGCCCGCGCGATAAAGTCTTTGATGCGGCGTGGCAACAGCCACCGGACCAGCTGGAGCAAGGACAAACACTGATTCGGCAATACCACGTCGACACCAGTGGTCGCCTAACGAATTGCAGCGCGTGCCACCGATGAGTTATCCAGCAAGCAATGGTAGGACGCAACCGCCGGGCGCGCCGGACGGCTCGGCGAGCCGTCCCTACCCACGGGAAACCGACGAATTCGCCTCTGGCGCCAGCGAATGGTCAGATGACTTGAGTCGCCGCGAATTCTTGCGACTGGCAGGCGCGACTCTGGCGCTTGCAGGACTCAATTCCTGCACGAAACAGCCGCTGGAAGAAATTGTTCCCTACGTTAAACAGCCAGAGATCGTAATTCCCGGCAAGCCGTTGCGATTTGCGACGGCAACGCAATTCGCCGGATTTGGGCAGGGGTTGCTTGTCACCGCTTACGAGGGCCGCCCGACGAAAATCGAAGGCAACCCGACGCATCCTTCCAGTCTTGGCGCGACCACAGTTTGGGCTCAGGCCGATGTTCTTGATCTTTACGATCCGGATCGCGCGCAAACCGTCACCACCGGTGGCGCGATCAAGACAGTTGGCGATTTTTGGGATGCGCTCAATCTGGCGATCGAACCGTTGAAACAAAACGGTGGCGCTGCGCTTCGTATTCTCAGTGAACCGGTCAGCTCACCCACGTTGCTCGCGCAATTGGATCACGTGTTACAAACTTTCCCCGCAGCACGCTGGTGTATTTGGGATCCGCTCAATCGCGACAACACCAGCAGCGGCGAAGTCATCTACGATTTTTCCAAGGCGAAGGTTGTCGTCGCATTCGATTCTGATTTTCTCTACCAGCATCCGTACGCGCTCCGTTACGCGCGTGATTTCGCAAACCGCCGACGCGTGATTGAAGCGGATGGCGCACGGATGAATCGGTTCTACGCCGCCGAACCGACTCCGACGATCACGGGATCGAATGCAGATCGTCGCATTGCTGTGACCGCCCGCGATGTTCTGCCATTGGCGCAAACAATCGGTGCCGAACTCGGTATTGGTGTCGCCGCTTCGCGGAATGTTGAAAACGCAGATTGGATCGCAGCGGTCGTGCGCGATCTCAATGCCAGTCCCGGAGAGAGCGTTGTAATCGCGGGTGAAACGCAGCCGCCCGAACTGCACTCGCTGGTGGCGCAAATGAACGCCATGCTCGGAAATACAGATCAGACGGTCTCGGCTGCGCCGGCTTTATCGTTGCCCGGCAACCAAATCGCGTTCGGCGATCTGGTCGACGAAATGCATCGCGGCGCAGTTGAGTTGCTCGTTGTCTTGGGCGGCAACCCGCTCTATGACGCACCAGCGGACTTCAATTTCGCCGATGCATTCAACAAAGTGAAGTTGCGCGTACACCACAGCGTTTTCTTCAACGAAACTTCGCGCCATTCGCATTGGCATGTGCCGGCGACGCATTTCTTGGAATCATGGAGCGATACACGCGCTTTCGACGGCTCGATTTCAATCGTGCAACCGCTCATCGAGCCAATGTACGTGGGAGTTTCCGCACACGAGATTCTCGAAAGCATTGCCGGTCGCTCGCCGCGCAGCGCCTACGAAATTTTGCGCAGCCATTGGAGCGGGCCTCAGCTATTGTCAGATTTCGAATCAAAATGGCGGCGGGCATTGAGCGATGGCGTCGTTACTGAATTGCAGCCCCCGTCATTAACCGCCAGCGGGGAGTCCACCGCGCCAACTCTTTCCGCCTCTCCTCTTGAAAAAGGGGACAGGAGTGAGGTGAGAGGTTCCCAACTGGAGGTTCTCTTTCGTCCCGATGTCAGCGTACGCGACGGTCGTTATGCAAACAATGGGTGGCTTCAGGAACTGCCGCGGCGATTCTCATCGCTGACCTGGGACAATGCTGCGCTGATCAGCTCGGAATTGGCAAAAAGCGCGGGTTTAAACAACGGCGACATCGTTGAGCTAACATTTCACGATCGCAAACTGCGCGCACCGGTGTGGATTCAACCTGGTCAGGCGAAAAGCTCGATCACGCTTCCGCTGGGGTATGGCCGCGAAATAGTTGGCCGAGTAGGACGCAATGTTGGCTTTAACGCCTACGCGTTGCGCACTTCCGATGCGTTGTGGTTTGCCGACGGCCTAACGATTCAGAAAACCGGTGACCGGCATTGGCTAGTCAGCACCCAGCACCATCACGACGTCACAGGCCGCGGCATTTTGCATGACGGCATACTCACTGAATTTCTCGCCGATCCTCACTACGCCCAAAAGCCGGAGGAACTTCCGCCTTTGGATTACACGTTGTACGACCCGTCGGAATATCCATATAAAGGATACAAATGGGGCATGGTGGTCGATCTGAACGTCTGCATCGGCTGCCATGCGTGCACCATCGCCTGCCAGGCGGAAAATAATATTCCCGTAGTCGGCAAGCAGCAGGTCGGAGTTCACCGCGAGATGCACTGGATCCGCGTTAGCACGTTTTACTCAGGCACAGAGGAAAATCCCAGGATCACGCATCAGCCCGTGCCGTGTATGCACTGCGAGAATGCGCCGTGCGAGTTGGTCTGCCCGGTCGCCGCGACCGCACACGACGACGAAGGATTGAATTTGCAGATTTACAACCGCTGCGTGGGCACGCGTTATTGCTCGAACAACTGCCCGTACAAAGTACGGCGCTTCAATTTTCTTGAATACAACGGCCAACTCAGCCCGAGCGAAAAACTTCTAAAGAACCCGGATGTGACGGTGCGCTCGCGCGGAGTGATGGAGAAATGCACGTATTGCATCCAGCGCATTAACGCGGCTCGCATCACCGCCGAGCTAGAGCACCGCAAAATCCGCGACGGCGAGATCGTGCCTGCATGCGCGCAGGTTTGCCCAGTGGAGGCGATTACTTTTGGGGATATGAACGATTCGCGCAGCCGGCTGATGCGATTGAAACGCTCGCCGTTGAATTACTGGATGCTGGGCGAACTCAACACGCAGCCGCGCACGAGCTATCTCGCAAAGCTGCGCAATATGAATCATGAATTGGAATCAAACCGGTAGGGACGGATCGCCGAGCCCTCCGTTTTTGTTTATTGCGTCCGGCGCGGCCGGCGGTCGCGCCCTACCATGGCAAGCGTGATGAGTGACCCGGAAGTTGAATCGACCACTCTGATTCCGCCGGTGTCGCCGCTTGGCTATCCAACAAATCTGCTCGCGCCTGGCCAGACGTACGAAACGGTCAACGCAACAATTGCCGACATTCCACTGAAGCGTGCGCCGGGACTTTGGTGGGTGGGTTTCATCATAGCCTCTTTGTTGCTGCTGATGTTTTTGGTCGCCGTCACATGGCTGTTCATCAAAGGCGTCGGAATTTGGGGCGTCAATATTCCGGTGGCGTGGGGATTCGCCATAGTGAATTTCGTCTGGTGGGTCGGTATCGCTCACGCGGGAACATTTATCTCGGCGATCCTGCTCTTGCTTTTCCAACCATGGCGCACAGCGATTAATCGCTTCACGGAAGCGATGACGCTATTCGCCGTTTGTTGTGCGGGTCTGATGCCATTGCTGCATCTGGGGCGGCCATGGGTTTTCTACTGGCTGGTACCATATCCGGACACGATGCGACTCTGGCCGCAATTCCGGAGTCCACTGGTATGGGACGTTTTTGCAGTCGGCACTTATTTCACGATCTCGTTGTTATTTTGGTATCTCGGCCTGATCCCTGATCTGGCCACGGTCCGCGATCGCGCAAAAAAGCTCTGGCAAAAAAAGGTTTATGCCTTCTTCGCGTTAGGCTGGCGCAATTCGGCTGCGCACTGGCAACGTCATCAGATTGCGTATTTGCTTTTGGCAGGATTGGCGACCCCGCTCGTGCTATCTGTGCACAGCGTCGTCAGTTTCGATTTTGCTGTCGCCATCGTTCCCGGATGGCATTCCACAATCTTCCCGCCGTACTTCGTAGCGGGGGCGATCTATTCCGGGTTCGCGATGGCGCTGAATATCATTATTCCGGTTCGCAAAATCTATCACCTGGAGCATCTGATCACCGAGCGATACCTGAACAACATGGCCAACATCATGTTGGCTACGGGAATGATCGTTGCCTACGGCTATTTCATCGAAGCATTCATGGCGTGGTATAGCGGCGACATTTTTGAGATCTACATGATGATCAACCGCGCGTTCGGTCCTTACGGCTGGGTGTTCTGGCTGCTGATGCTATGCAACGTGCTCGTGCCGCAGGCCCTCTGGTCGGCGCGCATCCGTCGTAATGCTCTGCTGCTATTTGTCGTCGCGCTTTTCATCAACGTCGGCATGTGGATCGAACGCTTCGTGATCGTGATCACCAGTTTAAATCGCGATTATTCGCCGTCCATGTGGGCAATGTTTCATCCCACCAAATGGGATTGGATGACGCTTTTCGGCAGTGTCGGCCTGTTCCTCACGCTGCTATTCCTCTTCATCAGGTTCCTGCCGATGATCTCGATTTCGGAAACGCGCGAGTTAGTGGCCGAACCGGAGAAAGCCACAATCTCATGAATCAGATTTACGGATTGCTGGCGGAATTCTCTACGCACGAAGAACTGATCCACGCTGCGGAGGAAGCTCACGCAGCTGGATTTCGGAAAATGGATGGCTACGCGCCTTTCGCTGTCGAAGGATTGGCTGACGCGCTCGGAAAAAAAAACCGGATTCCACTACTGGTCTTGATAGGCGGAATTATCGGCGGCACCGGCGGGTATTTCATGGAGTGGTACGCAAATGCGATCAGTTATCCGATCAACATTGGCGGTCGCCCGATTCACAGCTGGCCCGCGTTCATTCCAATTACATTTGAATTAGCCGTGCTCTGCGCGGGACTGACTGCGTTCTTTGGGTCGCTGGCGCTGAACGGTCTGCCGCGTCCCTACCATCCGCTCTTTCACATTCCCGAATTCGATCGCGCGTCGCAGGACTGTTTCTTTTTATGCATCGAAGCAAACGACGCAAAATTTCATCCCAAAGAGACGCGCATTTTTTTGGCAGGACTGAGGCCGCTTTCGATCAAGGAGGTGCCCGAATGACTCGAGACGAAACTGGTAGGGCGCGACCGCCGGGCGCGCCGGGCCGTCCGCAGCGCAAAAAGCTACCGCATGAACGACCACGTTGGCTACGTCCCGAAGACGAAATCTTCTTCATTACAGTCTGTTGTATCGGGCACGGCAAAAACCAGCTTTGCAATCCGAGAATTGCTCGCGGCATTTTTGATTCAGTCGAATTCCGAAATCAAAACAATGTTTGGTACGCGCACTTGGTCTGCCTGATGCCGGACCACTTACACGCACTCATCTCGTTTCCATACGAGCGTCCGATGAAACTAATCATGTCTGATTGGAAACGATTCCTAACGACGACTCTCAAGATCGAATGGCAAAGGGATTTTTTCGATCACCGTTTGCGGAAGGAAGAAAGCTATCTGGAAAAAGCGGACTACATTCGCGCCAATCCATTGCGGGCGGGGTTGGTCGCAGCGTCAGAAGATTGGCCTTATTTTTGGCAGGCTGATCCGCAAGATCAGAATGCGAGTCGTGAATGCCGGGCGCCATCCGCCGGCGCGCCCGGCGGTCGCGCCCTACCATTGCTGCTCGTAATCGCACTGCTATTCGGTGCGTGCCGGCCTGACATGGCCAACCAGCCAAAAGCGAAGCCGCTGTCTGAAAGCGATTTTTTCTCCAATCAAGCGAATGCGCGGCCGATTCCGCCGCACACAGTGGAGCGGGGGGGCGCCCGTGAGAACACTGCGTTTTACACAGGCCTAACGAATGGAACTTATATTACGCAGCTTCCGGTAAAGCTGACACCGGAGCTGCTGGCCCGGGGCCGCGAACGCTTCGATGCCATGTGTGCCGAATGCCACGACCGCACCGGAAGCGGCTCCGGCATGGTGGTGCAACGCGGATTTCCCCAACCGCCTTCGTACCATGTTCCGCGTCTGCGCGATGCGCCGATCGGACATTTTTTCGACGTAATCACGAACGGCTACGGCGTCATGTACTCCTACGCGACACGCGTCGAGCCGGAGGACCGTTGGGCCATCGCCGCGTACATCCGCGCGCTGCAACTCAGTCACAACATAAAGGCATCGGAGCTCACTCCAACTGAGCAGCAGAAACTGGAGAACGAACAATGATCTCCATTGTCAACGGAATGGCTGACCGCGCGAAACTGATTTCCGCAAGCGTGGGCATCCTAGGACTGGTCGGATGCATCGCGGGTTGGATTTTTGCGCCCGGCGACTTTTTCCTCGCCTATCTCTGTGGTCACTTTTTTTTTCTCGGACTATCGCTTGGCGCGCTCGGATTGCTGATGATTCATCACCTGACGGGTGGCTACTGGGGCTACAGCGTCCGGCGATTTCTTGAATCGGCGGTAGGCAATCTGCCGTTGCTGGCTGTTTTGTTTGTGCCGGTGTTTTTTGGGCTGCCGTACCTTTATCCGTGGAAAAATCCTTCGGTCATGGCGGCGGACGAAATTCTGCGCAGCAGGCTCAATTATCTGAACACGCCAGGCTACGTCATCCGCAGCATCATCCTTTTTGCGATCTGGATCATCATGGCGCGGTTCCTTTTGAAATGGTCGGCCACACAAGACGTCACTGTTTCGGCGGAGCCCACCCGCAAGTTACGAACTCTCAGTGGTCCGGGATTGGTCATCTACCCGATGACAATGACTTTCGCCGCGGTCGATTGGCTGATGTCTCTCGAGAAGGATTGGTATTCGACCATGTTCGCCGTCATGATTTGCATCGGGCAGATGCTGAGCGCGCTGGCATTCGTGATTTTGCTCGTTTCCAGCGCCACGCGTTCCCGGCAACTAGGGGCGATTATCTCGACAGAGGACACCCTTCACAAGATCGGGAACCTGCTTCTCGCTTTCACGATGTTGTGGGCCTATCTCGAATTCGGACAGCTTCTCATTACTTGGTCGGGAAATTTACCGCACGAAATTTCTTGGTACCTCCATCGCGTCGCGGGCGGCTGGCGCTGGATTTGCGTCTTCCTGTTTCTCTTCAACTTCTTCATCCCATTTTTCTTGCTGCTGATGCGGCCTGTCAAAAGGCGGGCGCAGACTCTGGCGATCGTCGCCGGATGCATCCTAGTCGCGCATATCGCGGATGTCTGGTGGACGATCGCGCCCAGTCTGCATCCGGAACGTTTTTATTTTACGTGGTGGACAATTGTCGCCTTCGTTGGCATCGGCGGGATTTGGTCAGCCGGTTTCTTGTGGAACCTGCAAAGAAGGCCAGTCCTGCCACTGAATGATCCGCGATTCGCAGTCGCTGTGCCGGTATGAATGCGACCACTGACAAGAACGATTACGAGCGAAGGGATGTGGATGTCCGCGCCTTATTTACCGTCGCGTTTCTTCTGCTGTTGTCGTGCATCGCGATTTTCATCGTTGTCGCATTGATGATGCATTACTTCAAAGTGCACGAGCCGGCTGTCACCGCGGGTCAGGCAAACATTCCTGTCACGCGTGCGCGCGACTTTCCGCAACCAAGACTCCTGATAAAACCAGGAGCCAGCCTTGCCGAATTGCGTGCGGCGGAGGAATCCGATCTCAATTCCTACGGCTGGGTCGATCGTACCTCGGGAACCGCGCGAATACCAATCGATCGCGCGATGCAGTTGCTGCTGGAACACGGATTACCAGATGTCGGCGCAGGCCAAACGCCGCTGAGCCTGATGCAGGCGCGCCCGTCGGAAACGGCCAGCCCGCCGCGCCTCCAAATGCCGAAGCAGCGATGAAAATATTCTTGTCATGTCGAGCGAAGTCGAGACATCCCGATGCATTGCTGTGGGTAACGCCGCGGGGTTCCTCGACTTCGCTTGGAATGACGGTGATCTTAATTTTCGGCTTCGCAGGTGCTGTCTTCGGTCTTACCCCCGGCGATCTCAGCCGCGTAACGATGGAACAGCATCCGGGACTGCAACTCTCGCACGATTTAATTTTCCGCGACGAAAATGGTCAGCAGTTTCGTTTCGGCAATTCGGCCACAAAACAACCGACCGTTCTTGTCCCGGGGTACTATCGTTGCCCGATGCTTTGCCCGCTGATCAACGACGGTTTGATCCAGGCGCTGCAAGACCTGCGAGCGAACGTGGGACGCGATTTTCAAGTTGTCGATTTTAGTATCGATCCGGCGGACACGCCGGCAGATGCGCTACGAAAAAAATCCGAATACTTACGGCGCTACGGCCGGCCGGGTGCGTCGGAAGGCTGGCATTGCATTGTGGGGGATCAACGATCGATTACGGAACTGGCCGATGAAGTCGGATACCGCTACGCCTACGATCCAGAAACAAAACAGTATGCGCATCCGAGCGGCGTGATTGTGCTCACACCAGAGGGCAAAATCTCGCGTTACATTTTTGGCGCTACTTTCGACGCGCGCGAATTGCATGACGCGCTGGTCGCTGCGCGAGAGGGCGAATCGACATCGACCCTCTCGAAACTTTTCCTAATCTGTTATCACTACAATCCGATCACAGGGAAATATGGCGCGCTGATCATGTCGATCGTGCGCATCGCCGGAGTTGTCACGCTACTGGCGGTCATCGGATTCGTCGCCTTGATGGTAGGGCGCGATCGCCGAGCGCGCCGAACTTTCTACGAAACAAGTTCTTCGCCGGACGGCCCAGCGGTCCGTCCCTATCAGTAACGACTTGCCATGGATCAATTCCGTCTCTTTCCGCCGCAAGGCTCGACGATGTCGCACGAGGTTGATGCGCTCTTTTTCGCGCTGATCGGCATATCGCTTTTTTTTCTGGCTATCATTTTTCTGCCGATCATTTTTTTTTCCGTTAAATACCGGCGCGGATCGAAAGCGGACCGTTCTCATCCAAGCACCGGATCATTTTTACTGGAGGGCGGCTGGACACTGGGCGCGATCGTTCTGGGGCTTGGATTGTTCTCGTGGGGCGCGCTCACTTATTTCCGAATGGAACGCCGCCCGGCCAACGCACTCGACGTGCAGGTAGTCGGCAAACAATGGATGTGGAAGTTGCAACACGCGGAGGGCAAACGCGAGATCAACGAGCTGCATGTGCCCGTCAATCGCACCGTAGTGCTGACCATGACATCGCAGGACGTGATCCACAGTTTTTTCGTTCCAGCCTTTCGTGTGAAACAGGATGTCGTACCCGGCAGATACACCAGCGAGTGGTTCAAACCTATCAAGTCCGGGGAGTATCATTTGTTCTGTGCAGAGTATTGCGGGACGCAGCATTCGGGAATGATCGGCCGCGTGGTGGTTATGGAGCCGCGCGCGTACGAAGAGTGGCTAAAGACGGGAGAACAAACCGAATCGATCGTGCTTGCCGGCCAGCGACTTTTTTACGATCGCGGATGCAGCGGTTGTCATTCGCTAAATTCGAAATTTCATGCGCCGTTGCTGGAGGGACTTTATCGAAACCCCGTCCCACTTGCCGATGGCACGATGGTCAGAGCCGACGATCAATATTTGCGCGATTCAATTTTGCAGCCGGCGAAACAAATCACCGCCGGGTACGAAAACATCATGCCGAGTTTCGCAGGGCACTTGAGCGAAGAAGAAATCATGCAGCTGATCGCTTATCTGAAAGCGATCGGCCAACAGGAACGGCCGGCTAGATGATCAGCGCGAGATACAGTTGCTGTCCTCAGCGCATCAATCTGGCGGCTGCCAAAGAGTCTCCGCTGAGGACAGCGGACGCTACAGCAGCCTGTGATCTTGAACGGAGGGAAACATCTTTGGCCATTGCATTTGGTCTGCTGCGCGAAAATCACAGATTCTTTGCTTCGCTCAGAATGACAACTTTATGATTAGTGCCACTGAGATTGACGTTCGTACCGAGGGCCAGATTGCGCCGCAGAATTATCTCAGCGATCACTCGGAGCGCTCGTGGCTGCTCACGACCGATCACAAACGGATCGGGATTCTCTATCTTTGCACGATCATTGTTTTCTTTTTCATCGCCAGCGTGGCGGCGGCGTTGATGCGCATCGAGTTACTTACGCCGCAGGGCGATCTGGTGACGTCAGAAACGTACAACAAACTTTTCACCATTCACGGCGTACTGATGGTTTGGTTTTTCCTGATTCCGTCGATCCCCACGGTGCTGGGCAATTTTATTCTGCCACTGATGATCGGGGCACGCGATGTGGCGTTTCCTAAACTGAATTTGACGAGTTGGTACATCTTCATCGTCGGCAGCGCGGTAGCGCTCTGGTCGCTTTTTCGCGGAGGCGTTGATACCGGCTGGACGTTTTACACGCCTTACAGCACCACCTATGCAAACTCGCATGTGATCTCGATGGCGGCGGGCGTTTTCATCGTCGGCTTCTCCAGCATCATCACGGGGATGAATTTCATGGTCACTATCCACAAAATGCGCGCACCGGGGCTGACGTGGTTCCGGCTGCCGCTTTTTGTTTGGTCGCTGTATGCCACGAGCCTGATCCTGGTGCTGGCGACGCCCGTGCTCGCGATCACGCTTGCGCTTATGTCGGTGGAACGTTTCTGGGGCGTCGGCATTTTCGATCCGAAACTCGGCGGCGACCCCATTCTTTTTCAGCACCTGTTCTGGTTCTATTCGCATCCAGCTGTTTACATCATGATCTTGCCGGGCATGGGCGTGATCAGCGAATTGATCACCTGCTTTTCGCGAAAACAGGTCTTCGGTTACGGCTGGATCGCCTGCTCGAGCATGGCCATCGCCGTGCTCGGCTTCATGGTTTGGGGTCATCACATGTTTGTGTCCAGTCAATCGATCTACGCCGGGATGATTTTCTCGATTCTAAGTTTCCTCGTGGCTGTTCCGTCGGGAATCAAAGTTTTCAATTGGACGGCAACGATGCACAAGGGCTCGATCCATTTCACTACGCCGATGCTGTATGCGCTCGGTTTTATCGGGCTTTTTACCATCGGCGGATTAACCGGATTATTTCTCGCCGCTCTCTCGGTGGACGTGCACGTGACCGACACCTACTTCGTGGTGGCGCACTTCCATTACATTATGGTGGGGGGAATGGTGACGGCCTTCATGGGCGGCCTGCATTATTGGTGGCCGAAGATCACGGGCCGTTTATACCCCGAGATCTGGGGAAAGCTCGCGGCATTGGCCACCTTTCTTGGATTCAATCTGACGTTCTTCCCGCAGTTCGTGATGGGCTATCTCGGAATGCCGCGGCGCTATCACGCGTATCCACCGGAGTTTCAGGTTTTCAATGTTCTCTCAACGGCGGGCGCGTCCATCTTAGGCGTCGGATATTTGCTGCCGTTCATTTATTTTATTTGGTCGATCAAACGCGGACGCGCCGCAGGACCGAACCCATGGCGCGCGACCGGTTTGGAGTGGCAAACACCTTCGCCTCCGCCCAAGCACAATTTTGCAAAGACGCCGGTGGTGA
>Ga0207697_10000752_pt1 | contig 18354 bp, 18 predicted proteins | sample KBSSwiS5withPhiX_FD_184293 | JGI IMG/M metagenome (GOLD analysis project Ga0207697, IMG submission 184293) | Switchgrass rhizosphere microbial communities from Kellogg Biological Station, Michigan, USA, with PhiX - S5 (SPAdes) (version 2) | ecosystem: Host-associated > Plants > Roots >... | reverse complement strand
GAAGCGTTCATGGGGACGAATGAAGTATCGGAGTGCTGGAGTGTTGGGGCCAAGATCTGGTACGCCCGAATTAACCAGGGGAAGGAGCGGGTGAGACTTGCGGGGTCTGGCCACGAGCGGGCGCATTCACTGTACGAAAGCTTCGCCAACGCTCGAGCGGCATTGCCGCCACGCACATCAGGGCAAGTTGACTCAACATGAATCCGACCAGCCACGGAAACGCTTTTTGCATGAAGCCGTAGGAATGCAGGCCGACGCCGAGCATGTTCACGCCGAACCACGAGAAACTGGTGACGATATTGCCGAAGAGCGCCATGACCATCAGGCCGCGTTGCCGGATGAATCCGCCCCAGCGCGCGTGCAAAATGATTGCGCACCAAAGGACGATCAGCACCGCGCCATTTTCTTTCGGATCCCAGCCCCAGAAACGGCCCCACGATTGATCGGCCCAGATTCCGCCGAGCACTGTGCCGACGAAACTGAACAGGGTCGCGAAACAAACGACGCCGTATGTCATGCGAGCGAGTGAATCGGCAGTCTGCTTTTTTAGCGACGTCGTGAACACGCCACGCACGATGTAGATGATGGCCAGCATGCCGGCGAGGAACATGGCTGAGTAACCGGTCGTGATGGCGACCACGTGAGTCGCGAGCCAGATGTTCGTATCAAGCACCGCCTGTAACATTTCGAGCGTATCGCCGCTACCCGCGAGATGATGCGCGATGATCAAGGTCACAAAACCAATTGCGCCCGCGCATGCCGCGCCAATGCCGTCCCGGAAAATGCGTTCAAGTATCAGCGCGACAATGACCGCGCCCCAGCCGATGAAGATTGCCGATGAATACAAATTGGTGACGGGCGGACGCTCCTGCAAATACATCCGCGAAACCAGACCGAACGTGTGAATAGCGAGCGCAAGCAGTAAAACGTAGAAGGCCGAGCGCCTGAGAATACTGCTCGATCCGAGCCACGACGCGCACGCCAGCAGGAAAGCGAGCACGTAAAGGGTCATGCTTTGACTGAAGGGCTGAACCCGATTGAACAGGAACTCGAACGACGCCCGCTTCATCGTGTTCGGCTGTTCTTTGGAAAACCAATCGGTCATGACCTCCACATTCTGGTTGAAAAGCGGACGATCGTTTGCGCGATAGGCGTCACCGACGATTGCATATTCAATAACGGCTGGATCAATCTCGCCGATCGCCACTGAGCGAAGCAAACTGTTACCAACCGAATGCCATTCACCATTTGGCTCGATTGGTGGAACAGCCAGGACGTACGCCATGTCCGACAGTCGTTCGTAGCGCTTAATCATTTGAGCGATGTCATCGAGTTTTACTTTGTCGAAATTTTCGCCCATCGCCCGTTGGCGGGCTGCCTTTGCTGCACCTGGGACACTGCTAGCGAAACCCTGAAGTTCCGCAGTGAAATTCTCTGCGCCTTCGGGTTGAATGCTGTTTTTCAACCGCTGATAAAGGGAGAGTCCGTTTCGCAGATTCAAGATCGCACTCTGGTAAGCGGAGCGTTGGACTGCTTCGAGCTTGTCCGATTGCGCGGCTTGTTCATCGATCTGCTTCAGGAAAGGCGTAAATTCGGCGAAACTAAAGTATTTCCGGTCGCTTTGTTGCCAGCCGAACAAGCCGAGGACGTCAGCGTTTTGCACGACGAACACCGGATATTGATCGGCAACGGAAGCATTGAAGAGCGCGTCAGCCAGCCATTGCATCGCGCTGAGGCGCCTGCTGTCTTCGAGACGCAGTTCTTGTTTGCCATGAATGATCAGGAGCGAATTGCGCGCGACTGTGTCGAGTGGCTTCATTCGGCCCCCGACGAGCACCGGGATTTCACCGACTTTGCTGAAATCGAAATCCTCCTTCGCCACCTTTGACGGCAACCAACTGGTCGCGATGCAGGCGGCAGCAACACCCAAAATGATCCATGGTAGAAGACGTTTCATGCGATCGCTCTCCGTCGTTGACGTGAAAATCCTACGAGATGAAAACCAAATTGCACAAGCAGACCGGCAGCGACAATTACACATGCCACGTAAGGCGCAATGAAGCTTGGGTTGTGCACCACCTGCAAGATCGTTGCCGAATCGTCTTTCTGAAATCCGGCCTGATAAAACGTTTCGCCCCGATAGCGCAGCGGATGATTCATGTAAATCAAGACGTCGCGGTTCACGGAACGCTCGGGATCGATCAAAGTGACTTTGCTTGAAAAATCCTTCGGGATTTCGGTGCCGGCATACTTTTCGTGCGTGAACTTTTGCAGCGTCACGCTGTAAGGCTTGTAGTAGCGCGCCGGACGCAGCGCGATCATCCAGGTACGGCCGCCACACGCAAACGTCTGCGGCGCGCCGAGCGCATCCGAAACCAGCCACGTGCCTAACGAACCGCCGTCCTTCGGCAGAATCTCGATTGCTGCGCTCGGAACATCACGTTCATCGGAAGCGGTTGCGCGCGTGACAGGCTCGACTGCAATCATTGCACCGGATCCTTGATTCGCGATCGGTCGCGCGCCTTCTCCTGCCTGGCTCAACATCCTCAAACGCGAATTTTGGTAAAAGTTTCTGACTGCAATTCGGAACGGCAAACTCCAGTGATCAATCACCCGGTTAGGGCGCAACACGGTGTCGGGAATGGCTGTCACCTGATCGAGGTCATCCCCGCTCGTGTCGATCACGGCCAGCTCCGTCTGGCGCATGTCCTCGGAATAATTCTTCGCGTCGCCATTTGCCAGCTGCATATGACTCTCCACCGCGAATAGATCGGTGAACAGACCGCCAGCCAGCATAATGATTAACCCGGCGTGCGTGAGATGAATCCCCAGTTTCCGCCAGCTCCAGCGGAAACGTTTCAGGTGAGCGGCGATTAAGTTGATCAGCAACACAGCCCCGATGAGATGGCCGCCAGGGAAAATAGGGATCCTAAATCCTCGTCCTTCCGGCGGCCACCACACGAACATACTTTGGAAATAACGCTGCTGCGCCTCGTGGATCCCGAGATGGACCTGCGCCAGCGTCCCGGCAAAGATCAGCGCCATGCCGGCCGCGAGACACACGATGGTTAGCTTTAATGATGTAATGATGTCGACGAACTTGTGCAGCATGTTTTCTAAAATCGAACGGATTCGATGAATTTCACGAAATTCGATTTCTCTTTTTCAATTGCCGCATTTGGGCCGGTTGCTTTGAAAAACCAGACGCGTCCGTCGCGTCGCGTCCAGGCCGCAATGGTGCGAGTCTTGTTGCCAGCAATGTCGGTGGTGGAGAACATCGTATCTCCGGTTTTGAGAGGAGCGACTTGCGAGGTCACGGCGTTTGCATCCACGGGCGCGAGACCCATTTGTCCACGCCATCGGTTGATGTTGTCGGCGTCGCTTCCTCCATCGCCGGGAAAGGTCACAATGGAAATGTCGATCTTACCGCCATCTTGTGCGGGCGCGCTGAAGCTGGCGTAGCGCATCGAAGAGGGCGGAACTTCAGTCCAACCTTCGGGCGCTGTCCATTTAATCGTGGGCGCACTCGCCGTTTGGGGCGGCGCCTCTGCGATTTGCGCCGGTCCGGCTTGAGTCTGTGCATCGCAAACTGCCGCGACCCATCTGATGAAGTCGCCTTTTTGCGTCTCAGCCAAGTCGGCGTTGCCTCGCATTTTGAAAAAGAGCGTCGCATTTGAAGTGGTCATCATGGCGGCAATGATCCTGCCGTCTCTAGCCGGGTCGGCGTTGTCCGGAAGTCCTGCGAGGTCGACAATGGTCACCTCGCCTAACGAAGTCTGCAGTCGCTGCGCCATCTCGCCGAGTTTCTGTTCCGTGATTGGCGGTTGGCCGAGTTGGCCCAGCCAACGGTTTACATTCTCGAGGACATTCCCCGCAGCGGAGCCCAGACTCACAAACGAAACGTCTGCGACTGCGCCGTTATCCCCTTTGACGAGAAAACTTGCCTGGCGCATTTGCGAGAGCGGCTGCGCTTCCCAATTCGCCGGTGTCGTCACCGCAGTTTCCGCCGCCGGCGGAAGACCGGCTGGCATCCGAGGCGCGGACGTGTTGGTCGGCATCGCGTCTTGCTGCTGAGGTGCCGATTGTTCGAGGGGCGCCTTGGAAACGCGGTAAACCTTGATCTCGGAGTTCTTCTCGCAGCTAACGAGCAACGCCGCAGACAAAACCAGAATGAAATACTTGCTAATTCGCATAACCCAACCAGCGCACCCGATGCGCATCACCTTAACTTATTTCGTTTAATTCAGTTCCGATGAGACGGGAAAAATAACCGAATAACCGTCGTAGGAAATGGGATTTCACTCGAGCAGTGGGGCTCGCTACCGCCGTTTCGTGCCTATGGCTTCAAGGAAGTTGCGGCCCACCGGTATGGCACGTCGTGCAGGAAAATTCGGAGAACTCTGAATCGATGTGAAAAAACGTGTAGCCGTCGGCGTTTAGTTTCTTGAGCTGTTCGCCGCTGCCCTGCGCGAGAATGAGGTGGCACGAGTTGCAATCACTCGCTGAGATCGTCTTGTTGCCATCGGCCGTTTTGTGATTGCCATCATGACAACGGAAACAGCCATTCCAGTCTTTGTGGCCAATGTTGTTGGGATGCGTGCGCCAGTTGGTCTTCATCTCGGGAAAGAAATTCTTGCGATAGATAGCTTGCGCTTCCGCAATGAGTGGACCGGCTTGCGCGGGATCCGGATATGCCGAGCGCAGCGCAGTGGCGATCGCCTGTAACGCTTCCGGTTCGGATGTATAAGACTGCGTCAATGCGGCGACGACTTTCGCCTTTGCGAAAGGAATCTTCGAGTCGATTCGGCCGGCGGCGATTGCAACGTCTACGGCGTCGTTCGGTGGCATCACATTGTGGGCCGGCCGGCTGTGGCAATCCAGGCAATCCATGCGGCGAACGTCATGTTGCGACGGGTTGCCTTGGAAATCATCCGTGCGGTACTCAGTCATCTGACCTTGCGCGTTGGTTACGCGCACCCAGGGGATTGTTTCGGCATCCTTACCGGTCGCGACATATTCAACCTTATTAGCGATATTCATATGCCAATGAATACCGCCCACCGGTCCGCGTGATGGCTCAGCACCCCCGACGTTCAATAACAATCGCACCGCAAATGGTGTGTTCGCTTCATCTGGAAGGTAATGTTGATACGTGCGATCGACAGTGCCGACGTAACGGTTCGGCCAATGGCATTCCAGGCAGATCTCCTGCTCTGGCCGGGTTTCTCCTGTAATGTATATGGGACGATCAAAGTCGCCGAGCACGGTGTGATACAGCTGCTTTACACCGTTGAGCTTAGTCTTGAAGTAAGCAGCCGCGCCGGGACCAACATGGCATTCGACACACGCCACCTGCGCGTGCGCGGTGTGCTGGGCCGCGACAAACTGCGGTTCCATTGGCACATGACAACGCTTACCACAAAAATCCACCGATTCGGTGTATTGATAGGTTTCGTAACTCCCGAGGGCAGTCAGAAAAAGAAATCCAACAGCGCCAGCCACGAACAACGCCAGAATTCTCCGGTCGCGTTTGCGCGACAAGTCGATCTGAAGAATGCGATGTTTCTTTTCAACTTTCGCTGCATGACGCTCCTCGCGTTTGTGCAAGATCGCTCCCAAAAGTGTGAGTACGAGACCGAGAAGGAAGAAAAACGGTGCGATGACATACGCAAGGATACCAACATATGGATTCTTTACGGGAGCGAAGAGATCGATCGCAAAGAGAAAAACAAACGCGAACAGCGCCGCGGCGGCCAGCACCATGCCAGCCCAACTGAGCCAGTTCTGGAAATGACGCCTGAACGATCGGGACTGCGTTGGACTTGTAGCCTCGGGCATCGCCGCAATTATTTAACGGTCCCTAAAAAAATCGAGTGATTGTCGATTCGAAATAAAAATCGACCTGGAATCGACAGCACAGACTTATGGCGGTGCGCGGTGCACACGTACTTAGAATCTGATTTGCAGACTCGAGAAGAGTGAGTGCGCCTGGTAATTATTATGACCGCCGGACGTGACGTCCCTGTAATTGAAATAACCGTACTTCAGGAGCAGACGCATGTTCTTGCTTAATTTGCGCGTCACAGTTGCTGAGACCGCGTGCTCTGTCGCACCCATTCCGTATGGCATGGCGACGACCGGGTTCTTAAAATAATCATTAGCGCAGTAGAAATAGTAATCGGCGAAGAAATCCGTTTTATCATCGATGATGTAGCCAATGCCGCTCGTTACTGTCCAATAATCGTTCCTAAAGTTCACGACTGTCGGACTCGTCTGTGGGTCTAAATTGATATTATTGGCCGGCGTATCCGTTTGATTGAGCACGTAGGAGAAATTCGCCTGCAGGAAAAAGCGCGGAAGCGGATTCCAATTCAGCGCTTCGCTGATCACGTGCTTTTTAATTTCACCGCTTTGCAATTCGGCCAACACGTCGTCCTGCGGAAATATCCCCCACTGACTGTCGATCGATGTATGCACAAAATCGTAGCGCGTGACCAGAGACAGCGACCCCATGCACGCCGGAACCTTCGGCCGGAACGTCATTCGAATGTTGAAGTCATCGACGTCCCAGTCCTGATGAATCAGCCGTGGGAACTGTGCGGTGAAGACATCTTCGTCATAGGAAGCTATTCTGTGAAAGTACTGCCCTGCGAAATTCAATCGCATCGTAGGATACCATGTCGCGCCAACGGTATATTTTTGGCCCAGTGCGTTGGTGTTCTTATCCAGAGGTATTTCTTCGTCGAGGCTTTGAAACTCGTCGACGCTGCCGTCTTCCTCTTCCCATTCCCCTTCGAAATAGAAGAGCCAATCCTTCACACCCGTGTAACGCATCTCCAGCCTCTCGGCGAAACGGTTGTAATCTGAGTTGCGGGCGCCCTCGACCGGTATTGGCGGTCCGAAGTGGAACCCGCTTTGCGGATTGAGTGGAGTAAATGGCGGTGTGTTCGGGACAGGTTCTTCCGCAAGAAAGGTCGAATCGCTGTCGTTATTCTCGTGCGTGTATCGGAATCCTAACAAGATCGCGAAGTTCTCACACGGCATCCAAAACAGGTTGGTGTTGAAGAGATGCTCCTTGATCTGCGCAGTTCCGGCTAAATCAATGAAAGAATGGTCGCGTTGCCCGAGCGTGGGCACGGGTTCCCCGAATGCCGCGTCCCAATGTGTCCCGAAGATGCGGGAACCCGAGAGATCGTTTGTTATCGTCGTATACGAATATCCGGATGTGAACCAGAGGTTGTCGGTAATTCGCGTTTCGGTAATCCCATGTCCGCTGAACAGGTCTACGTCATCATTCTGTTTTTGAGTGACCTTACGCTGCTGGCCCGGAGGCGAAACCACCGGTGGCAACTGCCCGGCGCCTCGCTCCATGTTTAGCGAGTAATCATTCGTGTTGTGCTCATAACGCATCCCGAGCAAAACGTCGGTGTTACCGATAGTTTTCGATGCCTCGAACGAAAATATGTCGCGCTTCTCGTCGAGATTACGGAAGGAAGGAACAATCTTGCGAGTGGATTGGACTGCGAGTCTTGTCAAACTTGTGTCGCCCCACACAGTTGAATCTTTCTGGCCAAAGCGAAATTCATGGTCGTAACGAATCGTGACCTCCGGCCAGTTTGGTGCGCGCAAGCCTAGTTCAATCCAGGCGTCCCCCCGGTCGACGTGCATTTCGGGGTAAGGCGGCTCGAAGAAGATATCGTTGTGCGGGAAAAATCCGGCGTTGCCATCGTACCAGCTGCGAAACTCCGTGTAGCCAGCCTTGATGTAGCCGAGGTTCGGCTTCGCCAATTGCACGGTGACGTCGTAGTCATTGAAATCCCACAGCGCGTGACCATCGAGCGAAAAGAGCACGTCTTTGCCCACGGTACCCTCGAAGTGCAGATCCTGGATACCGCCGTAAACCTGATCGCCCGGTAGCCGGTGTTCCTGTTCGAACTGCGCGCGATCTCCGCTCGTGATGACTCCGCCGATAGCGAGCTCAATCCAATTTTTGTATTCTTCAGGTTGTTCTTCCGTGGCCGTGGCGACGGTCTTCTGATCGCTCGTGCCACCGCGAACTCCAGCGGCGGCAAAAGTTCCCGCAAAAACCAGCACCAGGAATCTGCGAGATGCGATTTTCATAACATCAGGATTAATATCTAAGCAGCGGCGTCACATTGGACCCATGTGGTTCTTCATGGCAGCCAGCGGACCAACACGTGCCCTGCTGCAAGAAATTCGAGTGGTCGACGTCCCCGATGAAAATGTGCCCGGGTATTTTTTGCTCCTGGAAATGGCACTTTATGCACAGCGTCGCGTTACGTTCGTTCAGCAGCCGCTGGTTGACCGACCCGTGCGGTGAATGGCAGACCATGCATCCCTGACGGACCGCCTCGTGCTCATACACAAATGGGCCGCGTTGCTGCGTGTGACATTCAAAGCAGGTTTCGTTTCGGGTCATAAAAGCAAGGCCGCCGGTTCTGAGCTTCTGTTGAATATTTGTCGGCGCGCCCTTGGTCGCGATCCCTTTGTGCGGCTCATGGCAATCGCTGCAGCTCATCTTGCCTTCCAGCACCGGGTGATGATGCGGCAATTGAAACGATGCGCGAACGTCCAGGTGACACTGGAAACAGGTGTCCGGCGACTTTCGCGGATTGATGATGGTACCGGCACCCCCGCCGGCTTGAACGTGCAAACTCCCGGGCCCGTGACACGATTCGCAGCCCATGTTCTTGGCGTTGTCCCCTTTTGCCTGGAGGCGTGCATGCGTGGCTGTCCGAAAGTCGCGCACGATTTGTTCATGGCAGGTCGCGCACTCCTCAGAGCCAACAAACTCGGCGCCAGGGATGCTGGGCGGGGCGAGAATTGTTCGCGTTGTCGTACTGCAGGAAAGCAAAATTACGGCCAGCGCCGCTGCTCCCCCGGCGCTCCACAAAAAAGTTTCGCGCCTACCGTGGACCCATCGAGTTAGTCTCGAAACCCACACGAATCGCGAGTATGCGCAGAAATAAAAAACGATTTCTACGCATTTTTTCAGGTTTTCCTTACTGCTGGTAACGATCTAGTTACTTTTCGAATGCGAGTCTTGCGTCGCGGAAGCTCTCTCTGCAATCCGAGGAAGCCGGACAAGTCTCACAACGTTGAAAGGGAATGGTGCCCAGGTTCGGCGCACACTGAAGCCACGCTTTCTCCTTCGCGGTATTGCGTAGGCGATTTACCCGAAAATCTTTTGAAAACGCGATTGAACTGCGAGAGCGATTGAAAGCCTGCGGCGAACGCGATCTCAGTTATTCGTCGATTTGAATTGCGCAGAAGATCACACGCATTTGCGAACCGCATGCCCGCGACATACTCGACGAAATTTATTCCGGTCACTTGCTTGAAATTTTCACTCAGGTAATTGGCGTTCATGTTAACCACCTTCGCGACTTTGGTCAGGGAAAGCTCTTCCCATGAGTGTTCTTCGATGTATTTGCGCGCTTTCCAAATCGCGACCGGCTCGGCTCTACTCCGACAGGTCGCATTTTCAACCTCAGCAGCGAACAACATCTTTGTCATCGCCTAATGAGTAACCGCCGCTGAACACTCGCGCTGTTCCTGGGTTGCCAATTTCTCACCGAATCTTGCGATCCTGGGGAACATCGCAGCTTCATGTCTTAGCAATTTTTGCAAAGCAAAAGCCAAAGAACGTGCAGCACGAGATCCCGCGCGGCCTTACAAAGGTCACAGAGGAGCAAAGTATGGAATACCTGATTTTAGTTGGCGTTGTGGCAATGATGGCATTGTATGTTGCGATCATCGCCGGCTGTTTGAAACAGGCTGAGTGGTAATCAGCCGCGACCGACGATTAGCTGCGGCGGCGCGACTGATTATTATTCGAGGATAGCTTCGCGCGAAATTCGGTCGGCGATTGGCCGAAAACGCGTTTGAACATCCTATTGAACTGCGTGAGCGACTGAAAACCGACATCGTAAGCCACTTCGCTGATGCGGCGGTTCGGATTCAACAGTTGTGTGCGCGCGTCTTCCAACCGAACGCGAGCGACGTAGTCGGTAAATTTTATCCCCGTCGATTTCCTAAACACTTTGCAGAAATGGAAAACGCTCGCGCCAGCCGCTTTCGCCACTGCGTTTAAAGACAGGGGTTCAGCTTTGTGCTGCTCGATATAATCGCGCGCTTTTTGCACGAGCGGCGGTTCCGCGTTTTGCCGTTCCAGCACAAGCTGATTGGCGAGACTCGAGAGCTGCTCGCCGAAAAACGAGAGCAACCGCACAATGGCGGCGTACTTGTCTCGCGGAATAATCGGCGTTGCCTCCCAGGCCTTTCGAATCGCGCCCTTAAAAGGCACGCCGCATTCGGCCAACTTGGCTGCAGCGCGCGATTTGTCCGATTCAATGGCTGAGCGACGTAACACCTGACCTATCCTGAGAAAGCCGATCGTTCGTTCGCCCAGTCGCACAGGCACCGCGGTTTCCGTCAGTCCAAATGGGCATGTTTCCGTGCGCGGCATCGCGCCGGTGTGCTGGATGATTTCGGCATGCGATTGCAAACAGACGGCCAGCGTGGCTGGTCGTTCCGCCAACATCCTGCAAAATTTGTTTTCGTTTGTCTTGTTGTGATGCTCGTGTTGCCAGTATTCCAGCGGTCGCAAGGCGAGTGGCAGTCCTGTGGCTTTGCTAAATACGCCCTCGTAATCGCGGAACAATCGCGACCGCCGCAACATGTCGATCAGTTGCTTGTTTTGGGTGAAGTTTTCCTGGGCCGCCTCGACCATGGAGACAAAGGTTTCCTGATCTGCGCGCCGATTATACAGCCTGGCCGCGGGCCCTTCAATCAACTGTCGCCTGCGCGAGAGTTTCACGTCCAGCCTGGATCGACAGCATCTTTTTCCGGGCAGCCTGCAAACGCCGAAGTATTACCGGGGCCATGCGTTTGAAAAGCTCGTACCCTAACGAGGGATCGCGCTCGCAGTATTCCCGCAAAATCGTTCCGTAGAAAAAAATCGCGTTAGTCGGCTCCGTTGCTCGCGCGGTGAAGTTCCAAGCGTATGGCGGGAACATCCATGACCATCCCAGCAAATCGCCGGCGCCAATCGTTTCGATGATCAGCGGGTTACCAGACTTTTCAACAGACTCCAGCACCACCTTCCCGCTCTCGATCAAATAGAAACGGTTGGCCATTTCGCCTTCTCGCAAAATGGTCTGGCCTTTCTTGAAATGGACAGCGATTGCGCAATCGCTAAGCAGAGCGAGTTGAGTTGGGTTCATTCCAGCGAGAAATGGATGTAGCGCCACGCGAATGGAGATCGATTCAGGTTTTACTGCTGGTTGACTCAGGGTTTGCATTGTTTGCTCCAGTATAGGTTTTAGACGAATTCATGTTCTCGCTCGCGTACAACGAGCACAGGGCACGGCGCCGTGCGCACGACACGCTCCGCTGTGCTGCCGATCGCAAAATGTTTCCAGCCCGTGTAGCCGTGGGTTGCGATGATGACGAGATCGATATCGAGTTCTTTTGCGGCTTCGACGATCTCGTGCGCCGGCAGGCCGAGGCGAATGGTAGATTTCAAGGAACTGATACGAGCGGTCTGCACGGACCCTGCCAGCCGTGTGAGTTTCCTCGCGCCATCTGGAATAGTGGAAATCACCGGAGGTGCGATCATGAATCCGTCAAAGACGGGTGGCACCTCGGGCTCGATGACGTGCAGCAGGATTACTTCAGTCTGAAATTCTTCAGCGAAGCGCAACGCATACTGCAGAGCCTTTTTCGAGAGCGGCGAGAAGTCGATCGGCACCAAAATGCGTTTCAGTGCGATGCCGGTCGGCTTGGGCCGAACTAGTTTTTCTTGCGTTTTCATACACGAACTCTGACGTGGCGCGTTGCTGAACGCTGTTCCGACCTTGCCAAATGATGTGCATTTTTTGCCGCAGCGGATCTGGAGCATCCGGCTCTGCGTGGCCCCGGCGCGGCGAGCAAGAAACAGTCAGCAAATCGCAAACTCCGCAAAGCGCGCGCACCGAATAGCCAACAAAATTTCCTACATGAAACCGACCCTGCCTGCAATCAGTCCAAATGGCGCATGCTCCGCGAAAAAATCACGTACACGGAACGCACGGTCCCAGAAGATAATCCGCAAAAAAGATCACATTTTTACGCTCGGGATCGAAGAAGAATTGCAGATCATCGATCCCGAGACGCGCGAACTGCGTTCGCACATCCAACAAATTCTCGCCGACGGTAAAATCATTTTAAAGGAGCAGATCAAACCGGAGCTGCACCAGTCGATTGTGGAAATCGGCACCGAAATTTGCAGCGATGCCCGAGACGCGCGACGGCAAATCACTGCGCTTCGCACTGAGCTGGCAAAACTTGCGGCGCAGCACGGGTTGGTAATCGCTTCAGCCGGCACGCATCCTTTTTCCCATTGGATGGATCAATTAATCACGGTCAACGAGCGCTACGCAGCAATCATTAATGACATGCAGCAGGTCGCCCGGGTGTGTTTGACATTTGGCCTGCACGTTCATGTCGGAATTCCGGACCGCGAAGAGGCGATCGATATTATGAATCAGGCACGTTATTTCCTGCCGCATCTGTATGCGCTCTCGGTAAACTCACCTTTCTGGCTGGGACAAAACACCGGACTGAAAGCATATCGCCAGATGATCTTTGAACGCCTTCCGCGAACCGGCATCCCGGACGCGTTCCAAAGTCTCAGCGAATACGACGATTATTGGAAATTGCTCGTCGCTACGAAGTGCATCGATAATCCGAAGAAGATTTGGTGGGACGTCCGGCTGCACCCGTTTTTCGACACCATTGAGTTTCGGATTTGCGATGCGCAATCGCGCGTTGACGACACCATCGCGCTGGCGGCGCTCATGCAGGCAATTGTTTTCAAATTACAAAAGCTGCGCCGGGCCAATGTAACTTTCCGCAATTATCAAAAACGTTTGCTTGACGAAAACCGATGGCGCGCTGGCCGTTACGGACTCGACGGCAAACTGATCGATTTCGGTCGCAAATGCGAGGTGGACGAACGCGAGTTGCTCGAAGAGATGCTCGAATTTGTCGCCAAAGAAGTGGAGGAGCTCGGCAACCAGCGCGAGATCGAGCACGTCGAGCGGATCATGCGCGAAGGAACCGGCGCGGACCGGCAACTGATGGTGTGGGAACGCACACAGGATATGAAGGCCGTGGTCGATCAGATCGTGGCCGAGACAAACGAAGGGTTGGCTCCGGTCAAATCCTGAGACTCAGCCAGGTGCCCAAAGCGACGCGAGGACGCATCGCTTTCACGCTTTCACCGTCGCATCGGAAACAGCGAAGTATAGCTAGAAAGCCCGCGAACATATTGCGCGCGTTCGAAGGCGCTTGGATCGGGACAATTCTGCTGGCTCATCACGCCCTTGACGTCTTGCAGTGATCTGCGGCCATGTTGCTCAAGCCACGCCATCATATCCATTTCGATCCGCTGAATGTGCGTGATCCCATGACGCATGAGCGCGCTGCATAACATCGTCACGTCGGCGCCGGCCATCACGAGCTTAATCACGTCCTGTGCCTGATAAATGCCGCTTGTAGCTGCAACACTGGCCCGCAGTTTCCCGTAAAGGATGCCAATCCAATGCAGCGGTAATCTCATATCAGCCGGGGTGCTCAACGTGAAATTCGGCGTGACCTCCATTTTCTCCAGATCGATGTCGGGCTGATAAAATCTGTTGAACAACACGAGGCCATCGACATTCAGGTCGTCCAGGCTGATCGCCATGTGTGCGAAACTGCTGAAGTAAGGACTGAGTTTGACTGCCAGTGGAATCTTTGTGGCTGCCCGAATACTACGAACCGTCTCAACGTAAATATTTTCGATCGTGCTGCCGGTGACTTCGGGGCGTGTCGGTATTCTATAGATATTTAATTCCAACGCGTCGGCGCCAGCCTCGGTGATTCGCCGCGCATAGCTGATCCAGCCACCGAGGGTGGTGCAATTCAAACTGCCAATGATTGGAATGCCGACGGCACGCTTGGCTTGCGCGATGTTCTCCAGGTAAGTCTTCGGATCGACGCGAAATTCCGGTGCGGCGGTTTCGATTTGCTCTTCAAAAAGCGAATGCAAAACGACCGCGGCCGCGCCCGCTTGTTCCATCGCGCGGACGTTGTCGATCTTCTCCGAAAGGGGCGAGGCAGACGGCACCAAAGGCGAACGCAGCGAAAGGCCAAGATAGTTCGTCGTAAGATCCATCGGTTAGCTTTGATCTTAGACAGAAAAATGACTCTGGGTCGACTCGTTTCGACGAAGTGGCGATATCCATCCAGGCGTGCGGCACATAGAGCAGTTTGCTTGCGATTAGTTTCCGAGTAATTCTCTCAGCTTTAATCATGCCCGATCGCGTTTATCTCCATCCAACTGACCCAGAATTGCTTCCCGGTGCGCGCAACGCGATCGATACTTGTCTGCGACTAAAACCGAAGGAGCGACTCACCATTATCACCGACACGTTTACCCGCGACATCGCGGCGGCGTTGCAATCGGAAGTGGAGCGGGTTGGATCGGAGTACAGTCTTTTTGTGCTGGAGCATCACGCGCGCCGACCGCTTTCGTACATGCCTGAAATCATTCTGGACGATCTCGCGCTGTCGCAGGTGTCGATCTTCGCCGCGCAGAGCCAACCCGGCGAACTCATCGCCCGCACCGAGATGACCAACGTGGTAAATCATCACCACATCCGGCACGCGCACATGGTGAACATCAATCGCCAGATCATGCTCGAGGGCATGCGCGCCGACTTTTGCGCAGTCGACAAGCTAAGCCAGCGATTGGTCGAACATGCACGCCAGGTCGATCGGATCACCTGCAAGACGCCCCACGGCACCGAATTCGTTGCGGAGCTTTCGCCAAAACTCAAGTGGCTCAAAACCAGCGGCATCATTTCACGCAAGAAATGGGGCAACCTGCCCGGCGGCGAAATTTTCACCACGCCCATCAACACCAATGGCGTGTTCGTGGTGGACGGCGTGGTCGGTGATTACTTGTGCGAACGGTTTGGTGATCTGCAATCGAATCCGCTCACGATCGAAGTGGAAAACAATCGTATTCGAGCGCTGCATTCGGAAAACAAGGATTTACGCGACGAATTTCGGGCTTATACGAACACTGACGAAAACAGTAACCGCGTCGGCGAATTTGCCATCGGCACTAACACTGCCTGTACGCATATCATCGGACACATTTTACAGGACGAAAAGATTCCCGGAGTTCACATCGCGTTTGGTCATCCCTATGCCGAGCACACGGGCGCAAACTGGGCTTCCAAAACGCACATCGACTGCGTCGGCCGCGATTTCGACATCTGGTTCAACGGCCAACAGGTAATGCGAGAAGGGAAGTTTTTGATATAGTAGAGCAATGATTGCTGGTGTGCGCGAAAGAATGGAACGCGTGCCATTCAGGCCGTTTGCCATCTGGACTTCGGACGGGCATGAATTTTCCGTCCCGACCGTCGATCACGTCTTTATCACCCCGCGTGGTAACAGGGTAATCGTAGTCACTGACGAAGGAGCCACTGCTGTGCTAGGCCCAATTCACATCAACAGTGTGATTGATCAGCCGGGTGGCGAATAGCGCGCTGCGGATAGCAAACGTGGATCCGAAACTTCGCGTCGCTTTCAATGCCGACTTCACGGGCGAGAAATATGCTGCGCTGCTGCGCTGCGTAAATGAATCCGAGAAATGGCCGGCGGATTTTCGGATTTCTGAGACACCGATTTTCTTAACCCGTGAGTTCACCGATGAAGTAACCTGCGCCGCTAATGAAATCATAGCTGCAACGCGCTCGCCGGAATTTGTCAGGCATTCTTCAGAAGCAGTTCCGAAGGACTTCGAGGTGCCTAACGAATCAGCCCACCCAAATTTTCATGTGGTCGATTTCGCAATTTGCGCCGAAGGAGATCGGTTGGTCCCTCGCTTGATCGAATTACAGGCATTCCCCAGTCTGTTCGGTTTTCAGTTGCGGCTTTTGGATTGCTTCCGCAAAGCGTATCCAGTCATTCCGCGCAATTGGACCTCGTCATTTGGCGGAATCAAAGATGATGCGTATCTGGAACTACTGCGGCGCACCATCATCGCAGATTCACCGCTGGAAAGCGTGGTGTTACTCGACATCGAGCCGGAAAAACAAAAAACGCGGGTGGATTTTGCGGCGACCGAAACCTTCCTCGGGATTCGACCGGTTTGCGTGACCAAAATCAAAAAGCGCGGCCGACAGTTATTCTACGATCGCGACGGGAGCGACGTGCGGATCGAACGAATTTATAATCGCGTCATTTTCGATGAGCTCAGTCAACGGCGCGATCTGAATTTACAGTTTCATTTTCAGGATGATCTCGATGTGACCTGGGTCGGTCACCCGAACTGGTATTTCCGAATCAGCAAGCATTCCCTCCCCTTTCTCAAAACCGAACACACGTCGCCAACGTTTTTCGTTGATGAATTTCCCGCCTTCGCCAAGGCTACAGCGGGCAAGCCATCCGACGAAAAGGTCGGAGATTACGTATTGAAACCGCTGTATTCATTCGCCGGGCATGGTGTGGACATGGAGCCGACGCGGGAGAAAATCGCTGAATTGAAAAATCCCCACGAATGGATTTTGCAGAGGAAAGTCGAGTACGCCGCGTTTGTGCCCACGATCGACGGTCATAAATCGAAGGCCGAGATCCGGATGATGTTTGTGTGGCCGGATGAAGATCGCGATCCAACGCTCGTAAACAACCTTGTCCGGATGAGCCAGGGCAAAATGATGGGCGTCGATTTCAACATCGACAAGACCTGGGTGGGCGCCAGCATCGCGCTGCGCGCATCCGCAGAGAGTTGAAATGTTAAAAGGTTAAAATGTTACAAAGGGCTGACTGGATTCAGTTAGCCGCGGGGCGATCAAGCCTAATGACCTTGTAACTTTTTAACTCTTCTAACTTTTTTAACTTACGTTCGATGAGATAAGCCGTTCGACGATCACGACGTCAAGCCAGCACCCATCGAGGCGTGCATGTTTCTCGTACACGCCGACCTCGCGAAATCCGTGTTTGCGACAAAGCGCGCGACTGGCCTCGTTGAACGGAAAAATGCGCGATAACAGTTTCCACAACCCCAGCCGTTCCGCTTCGTTGATCAGACCAGTGAGCAGTCGATCACCGACGCCTCGGCGTCTCCAGTCGCGATGGACGTACATCGAAAACTCGCCGACGCCTCGATAACATTCCCGGTCTCGATACGGTCCAGCCCCCGCCCAGCCGATAATCTCGCCATCGATTTGTGCAACAACAGCGGGATAACGACCAGCGATGGCGTGAAGCCAGGCCTGTTGATCTTCCGCAGATCGCGGCCTCGTTTCATAGGTAGCCACGCGGTCTTCGATGCCTTGATTATAGATTTCAGCGATCGCCGCGGCATCGTCTGCGGTGGCAGTTCGAATCTGCACGCCGTCCACGTTTGGACGTTCGCGTGTACGATTATGCTGGCTCAGTTGAGACCGTAGCTTCACCAGAGCCTTGCTCGTACGCCTGCTGTACTGCGCGCCACGCGAGCATGGCGCACTTAACGCGCTGCGGGAACTTTCGAACGCCTTGCATCACGCGCAGATCGCCCAATGTCTTCGGCGCCTCGCTCGTGTCGGCCGTCACAAGATCGTGAAACGCTTGGAGCATTTCCATGACTTCGGCCCGGCTCTTGCCCTTCAATTTCATCGTCATCAGTGACGCCGAAGCCTGGCTGATCGCGCATCCGCGTCCGCTGAATTTGATGTCCTCCAAACCGCCCTCCGCATCGAATTTAACGGCTAGATGAATTTCGTCGCCGCACGCCGGATTATCACCATGCACCAGCACAGCAGCGTCGTGCAGCTCGCCAAAATTCCGCGGCCGTCGCGAATGATCGAGGATCACCTCCTGGTAAAGCTCTTCGATTTCCGGGCTCATGAAAAGAAACGCACCGCGCGTTGAAGGATTTCCATCATTCGATCGATCTCCTCCATCGTGTTGTAGAAATAGAAGCTCGCACGAGTTGTGCCCGACACACCGAACCGGCGCATCAGCGGTTGGTTGCAATGATGTCCACCGCGCATCGCCAGCCCGTATTGATCCGCGAACGTGGTCAGATCATGCGGATGCGCAGCGTCCATAACAAACCCAACAAGCGCGCCCCGCTGATCTTTTGGACCAAACACGCGAGTCCCCGGTAATTCGGTCAGGCGGTCAGCCGCATAATGCGCAAGCTGCGAGTCGTGCTCGAAAATCGCCGGTCGCCCGATGCCTTCGATGTAATCGATCGCTGCGGCGAGTCCGATCGCGCCCGCGATGTTTGGCGTCCCGCCTTCGAACCGA
>Ga0207697_10000750_pt1 | contig 18378 bp, 22 predicted proteins | sample KBSSwiS5withPhiX_FD_184293 | JGI IMG/M metagenome (GOLD analysis project Ga0207697, IMG submission 184293) | Switchgrass rhizosphere microbial communities from Kellogg Biological Station, Michigan, USA, with PhiX - S5 (SPAdes) (version 2) | ecosystem: Host-associated > Plants > Roots >... | reverse complement strand
TACTGCCGCCACACCGTTCGTTCACGAGCAGTTCGAGGATATCGAGCAACAACGCGGCGCTGCACAGCTCGGGATGTGGATTTTTCTCGCGACCGAAGTTTTGTTTTTCGGTGGGTTATTTCTCGCCTACACGGTTTATCGCAGTCTTTACCCGCAAACATTTGCCGCTGCGAGTCATCACACCGAAGTCATTCTGGGCGGCGCCAACACCGCAATTCTATTATTCAGCAGCACGTTGATGGCGTTTGCTGTTCGCGCGGCAGAACTGAGAAACTGCAAACAACTCGTGTGGCTACTCCTGGGCACGGCATTACTGGGCGTCGTCTTCATGTGTGTCAAAGGTTTCGAATACCACAAGGATTTTGTGGAGCACCTCGTTCCTGGATCGCACTTTGAATGGCACGAAGCCAATCGATCGCACGCCGAAATTTTCTTTTGGCTGTACTTCGCGATGACCGGTTTGCATGCCATTCACGTTATCGTTGGCATTTTCGTCCTGCTGACGCTGGCTGTTTTGGCGCGGCTTGGAAAATTTACCGCTGGACATCACACGCCCGTAGAAGTGGCAGGGCTTTACTGGCACTTCGTGGACATCGTCTGGATCTTTCTTTTTCCGCTGATGTATCTGGCAGGACACAGATGATGGAAACGACCACCCATTCACCCAGCGTGTACTGGAAAACATGCGCGGCGCTGATGGCACTGTTGGCACTGACTTGGGGCTTTGGTTACGTCAACATGGGCCCATTCAATCTGGTAGTGGCTTTGGCAATTTCGATTTCAAAAGCCTTGCTCGTGGCGCTCTTCTTCATGCACATCAAGGGAAGCAGTCGTCTTCTGCATCTGGCGGCTACTGCTGGAGTCATCTGGCTGTTGATTCTCTTCACCTTTACGCTTGGCGATTATTTCAGCCGCAATTTCCTCCAGCCAACCTCGAACCACAAAGTCCCGCCCGAACAATTCCACGGCGCGCCTTGACTTAACTCCCTGAGATTTTAGCGCGCAGTCGAGCTTCGGCGACCGATCTACATACAGAACGCGCCGGGACAAATGATCGATTCGCAGTTTCAACGGCAGCTTGGCCGCATGGAGGAGTTAATCCATGCATTGGATGAGACGGCGGATTCTCCAATATGCCGCAAGGCACGCGAACTGGTGCAGATCGTGTTGAAGATGCATGCCGACGCTCTTGAACACGTGTTAGACTCAATTCACGACAACGCGCTTACGGGACAGCAACTCATCGATCGTCTGGCCGAGGATCCGTTGATTTCAAATCTTTTGGTGCTTCACGGATTGCATCCGCTCGATCTGGAAACGCGGGTGCGCCACGCGCTTGAATCCGTCAAGCCACGTCTCGGTTTGCATGGCGGCGATGTCGACCTCATCGGCGTGACGCCAGACGGCGTGGTCAAATTGCGGCTGGAAGGAAACTGCCATGGTTGTCCCTCATCCCGGATTACTCTCAAATCTTCAATCGAAGAAGCGATCTACGCGGCAGCGCCCGATATTACTGCGCTTGAAGTGGAAGGGGCAATTGATCGCGCTTCTGTTCCGGTCGGATTCGTCTCGAAATTCGCGGACTGCCCGGAATCGAGCCTCAATTCTGAAATAACATCAGCAGGAGTAAATGTATGAGCGAACCACCTAAACCGGTTCACGTCCCTGGCATGAAAAGAGGGGAAGAAGAAGCGCTGGAAGGGCACGAGCCTGGTCGCGCAGAAGATCGCAGGTACTATCGAACGGCGCGCGATTCCACCGGGATCAATCCGGAGCTTCACGGCCCGATTCACCCTGACATGCCAAGCATCCCGCCGGCGTGATGCCGCGGACATCTGAATCTTCGTTAGGCGCGCTGCGGAAATTTGCCAGCGCCGCGGGCGAGAGGACTGTTGTCGAAGCAGAACGATGCGAGCTGTGCAGCCTTTCGCTTCCTTCGGAGCATCGGCATTTGCTCGAAACGCTGTCGCGGAAAATCGTTTGCGCGTGCGACCCATGCGCGTTGCGCTTCCAAAACGTCGTTGACGGGCGGTTCAAGCTGGTTCCGCGCGACGCTCGCGCGCTCCCTAATTTCCAAATCAGCGACGCAGAGTGGGAGGCGCTCGCATTGCCAATCAATCTGGCCTTCTTCTTTTATTCGACGCCTTCCGGGAAAATGATCGCGATGTATCCGAGCCCAGCGGGTGCGACCGAATCGCTCTTGTCGTTGGCTGCGTGGGAGACGCTCGCTGCGAACAACCCAGATTTGGGCCAAATGCAACCGGATGTCGAAGCTTTGCTGGCGCACCGGGTCGGTGACGCGCGCGCATATTTCATCGCACCGATCGACAAATGTTACGAACTGGTCGGAACGATTCGCAAACACTGGAAAGGCCTCTCTGGCGGCGAAGAAGTCTGGCGCGAGATCGACGGATTTTTCGCTGCGCTCAAAGAATGACGAAGCTCGAATGACGAATGACGAAATAATGACGAAGCACGAGGCCCGAACGCCAACTTGTCATCCTGAGCGAAGCAAAGGGAAGTCGAAGGATCCCGCGAAATTAACGTGGGATGTTGCCGGCGCATTGCTCTACTTCGCTCGGGATCACAAACATCTTATTCGTCATTCTCCTCATGCCTGATCTTGATTTCAAAGTGCTTGGCATAGATGCCGCCGCGCGTGGGTTGGCGCCATTGCTGCATTTCAAGATCGAGATCGTTAACCAGACGCCCGGAGAAAAAGTTCAAAGCGTCATGTTGCACGCGCAGATACAGATCCAATCGGCACAGCGCGCTTATACCACAGACGAGAAAGAGAAACTTCGCGAGTTGTTCGGCAGACCAGAAGATTGGGGCCAGACGTTGCGCAACAAACTGTTGGCGCAGGCGAATTGCATAGTGCCTGGGTTCGTCGACCGGACCGAAGCCGTGCTGATTGTCCCTTGCACGTTCGATCTGAATGTCGCGGCCACGAAATACTTTTACGCGCTTGAAGACGGCGAAGTGCCCTTGCTGTTTCTGTTCAGCGGCACCGTGTTTTATTCTGACGGAGGCGGCCGACTGCAAATCCAGCAAATTTCCTGGGAAAAGGAAGCTGCATGGCGAATGCCGATTGATGCGTGGCGCGAAATGATGGATCGCCATTATCCGAATACCGCTTTCATGTGGCTCGAACGCGGCGTGTTTGACCGGCTCTACGAATTCAAACGCCACAACGGTTTCGCTACGTGGGAACAGGCGATGGATCGGTTGCTGGAAAATGGATGCTAGCGAAGCGCGTCATTCCGAGCGAAGCGCAGCGGAGTCGAGGAACCCCGCGGCTTCACCGATCGGTATTGCTGCGGGATCCCTCGACTTCGCTCGGGATGACCATAAGACGCTCTCATTCATGAACCGGGAACTCGTTGATAAAATCGTTAACGCTGTTCTCTACGAGGGTTACATCCTTTATCCGTATCGAGCGTCGTCGAAAAAGAACCAACGCGAGCGGTTCACGTTCGGCCGAATTTATCCGCAGGAATACAGCAATGCGCAAAAAGGGCGCGAGCCCTGTCTCATGCAAACCGAATGCCTCGTGCGTAACGAATCGCACGACGCCGCACTGGAAATTACCGTGCGATTTCTCCAACCGCTGGCGCGGAAAACTGGCGGAGAGGTTTGGCTGGAGGCAATCGAGCGCGAAGTGAAACTGGCGCCGGTCCCACTGAATGCGTCTGTCACTCAGATGCATGAGTTCACGTTTCCCGCCGCACGTTCAGCTGACAAAGAAGTCACGCGAAGCAACGAAATGATCTGCGGCCGTATCGAACTGGAGACGCACGCTATTGAACAGCCCATTGTGAAAATCACCGCTCGCGTCTTAAACGAAACGTCCCTGACCGGAGAGATGGACAATCAGGATGCGGTGTTGATGCAAACGTTTGCGTCCACGCACATGATTTTACATGCGCCCGGCGGCAAATTCGTTTCGTTGCTCGATCCTGATCCGGATTGCATCGAACCAGCTGGAGCGTGCCGCAACATCGGCACGTGGCCGGTGCTCGTAGGTGACAAAGAAAAGCACGAGGACGACACGATGCTGTCGTCGCCCATCATCCTTTACGATTATCCACGGATTGCGCCGGAGAGCGCCGGTGAATTGTTCGACAACACCGAAATCGACGAGCTGCTGACGCTCCGTGTGCAAACGCTCACCGATACAGAAAAAATCGAGATGCAGCGGGTAGACGAGCACGCGCGCCAGATTCTTGAACGGGCCGAGAATGTGAGGCCGGAACAGTTTTTGAAAATGCACGGAACCCTTCGGGAAGTGCGGAAAACGAATGAGGAATTCTTCAATCCCGCGCAGCGACGTGATAGCGCTGTTGTGAATGGTGTCACGTTAAAAGCCGGCGACCGCGTGCGCATTCGTCCGAAGCGGCGCGCCGATGTGATGGACATCGCGATCGAGGGAAAGATCGCGATTATCGAGGCAGTCGAGGAAGACATGGACAAAAATGTGCACTTTGCCGTGGTCTTGGAAGATGATCCGGGGAGGGATATTGGCATGATGCGATATATCGCTCATCGATTCTTTTACTCAGCCGACGAAGTCGAGCCCGTTTAAATAACAAGAGCCGCAGCGCGGTTAACAAAACACCCCGCCCAAGCGCGCGAGAGTCGTTCAGTAACGGTTTTCGACGCGACCGAAGAACACCGCGCGCACTTTTCACCTGATTCTACACAGTAGCGGGCGCTCTCGAAGTGGCGCTCCCAGTGGCAACGAGCGCGATGACGATACCCAGGATGATATTGTTCCAAAGTATCGCTGCGGTCATGACGCCAAGAGCAAAGGGCGAGATGATCATCCAGATTCCGAGAATCACGTTAGCCCAACTCCAAGCTGTTTGGCTCCGTACGCTCGTGCGAATGATCGCCAACACCGCAACCACAATGCCAACGATTACGTTATTCCACATTGCTGCGGGCAACTGCGAAAATTGGACTATAAAGGGTGAGATGATCACCCAAATGCCCAACGCTATGTTGAGCCAGCTAGATCCTGCGGTGTTCGCCTGAAATGAGCCGGCCCTGGTGTATTGCCGATTGTCCATTTTACCCTCCTTCCCAAGAATGCGACTTAGGGAAACCTCTTCAGCCATCCCTGTCGCTAAACACAAAATCCGGCCATAATGCTCTCCATGCAAAATGATGCGCCTATTATTTTTGCATCGGGGAATCCCTGATCGGCGCCTTCGCAGCCTTATCCGATACATTTAAAATGAAACGCTTCCTCGTCGCCGGAATCGGGAACATCTTTTTTGGCGACGACGCGTTTGGCTGTGAAGTGGCGGCGGAGTTGTTGAAGCGATCGTGGCCGGAGGGCGTGAACATCGTTGACTTCGGGATTCGCGCTTACGATCTCGCTTACGCGATCATGGATGGTTACGATGCGACGCTCCTCGTCGACGCAGCGCCGCGTGGCGAAAAACCGGGAACCGTTTATCTGCTCGAGCTCGACCCGGAGAAGGTTGACCCCTGCGGAGATGAAATTGTCGATGCGCATGCCCTGACGCCAGTGCGTGTGTTGCAGATGATTCGAGCGCTTGGTGGCCATGCGAGAAATTTGTATCTCGTCGGCTGCGAGCCGGCGCGATTGGATGGAGACGGCGTGATGGGTCTCAGCGAGGACGTTCGTGAAGCGGTTCCAACCGCAGTGAAGATGATCGAAAAATTCATAGCGGATTGGACGAGCGGCCGCGGAATCTAAAAAATTTTCCAAACTGTCCGACGGCTGTCGTGCGATCCGCTTAAGATGAGTGGTCATTCGCGCAGCACTCTTCTTTCGCCGTCCACATTTTCAGTTCGCGGCAAAAACGTATCTCAACTGATAACAGGCTTATGAGGAATTTGTTTTGTTCAAAACCGACCGATTCTATCCGCCGATTTGCCGGTTCGACAACGCAGTACAGGTCTACTGGCGACGTCGCCTGGATGTTCGTTGGGGGCGCAATCCTGCTGGCCGTGCTGGTTCTAACCGTGCGCGAGATCCCGGCGATGGTCCGGGAAGCGCGAATCATGCGCATGTAAACCGGAGCAAACACTATGGAATCGCCAAAAATCGTTGCCGATCATCAGCCAGCAGTTCCAGAAATCCATGTTCTTTGGATGACAACCGGCCTCGGGTGCGACGGGGATTCCGTTTCAGTAACGGCAGCCACGTTGCCCAGCATCGAGGACGTTGTGATGGGTGCTATTCCAGGATTGCCGAAGGTGCATCTCCACAATCCGGTCCTCGCTTACGAAGTCGGCGATGATTTTATGAAGTTCTGGCACGAAGCAGCTGAAGGGCGGCTGGAGCCATTCGTGCTTGTCCTCGAAGGCTCAGTGCCGAATGAAAAAATAAAGAAGGAAGGTTACTGGGCGGCGATGGGGACGGATCCAGACACCGGCCAGCCGATCACGACCAATGAGTGGATCGACAGACTCGCGCCGAAAGCGACGGCGGTAATCGCTGCTGGCACGTGTGCGACATACGGCGGCATTCACGCAATGGAGGGCAATCCGACAGGTGCAATGGGTTTGGCGGATTATCTCGGCTGGAACTGGCGCAGCAAAGCGGGATTGCCAATCGTGAACGTCCCCGGTTGTCCGGTGCAGCCCGATAACATGATGGAGACGTTGCTTTATCTCCTGTATCAAGTCGCAGGACTCGCGCCGCTCATCCCGCTCGACAATGAACTTCGTCCGACGTGGCTGTTTGGGAAAACGGTGCACGAAGGCTGCGATCGCGGCTCCTATTACGAGCAGGGCGACTTTGCCCGCGAATACGGGTCGCCGAAGTGCCTGGTAAAGATTGGCTGTTGGGGGCCCGTGGTGAATTGCAACGTCACGAAGCGCGGCTGGATGGATGGCATCGGCGGTTGTCCCAATGTCGGCGGAATTTGCATCGGCTGCACCATGCCGGGATTCCCCGACAAGTTCATGCCGTTCATGGATGAACCGCCTGGAGCAACGCTCTCAAGCTCACTCATCGGACCGTACGGACGGCTTATTCGGACACTTCGCGCGATCACGAACCGCGTCGTGAACAAAGAACCGAAATGGCGGCACCCGCGACCCGCTCTGACCACCGGTTACAAGCCAAAATATTACGCCCACTACAGCGCATGAAATTTCTAACCAGGAGTTAACTAATGCCCGAAGTACTTACCGATACAAAACGAGGAACGTCCGCGCCCGGCGGCAACATCGTCGAGATGAACTGGGACCCAATCACGCGCATCGTGGGCAGTCTCGGCATTTTCACGAAGATCAATTTCGATACGAAGAAAGTCGTCGAATGCTACAGCACATCGTCGATCTTTCGTGGTTACAGCATTTTCATGCTGAACAAAGACCCCCGCGACGCGCATTTCATCACCAGCCGGATCTGCGGCATCTGCGGCGACAATCATGCCACCTGCTCATGTTATGCGCAGCAAATGGCGTACGGCGTGAAACCGCCGCCGCTTGGCGAATGGATTGTTAACCTCGGCGAAGCCGCCGAATACATGTTCGATCACAATATTTTCCAGGACAACCTCGTCGGCGTCGACTTCTGCGAGATGATGGTTAAGGAAACTAATCCCGGCGTTTGGGAAAAAGCGCAGAAGACCGAAGCGCCTCACGCAAAAGATCACGGCTATCGAACGATCGCCGACATCATGCACGCGTTGAATCCGTTCGAGGGCGAATTTTATCGCGAAACGCTCCAGGTAAGTCGTTACACACGCGAGATGTTTTGTCTGATGGAAGGCCGGCATGTTCATCCATCGACACTCTATCCAGGTGGAGTCGGTACTGTGCCCTCAATCCAGGTTTTTACCGATTATCTCGTGAGGTTAACGCGCTACGCCGAGTTCATGAAGCGTTGCGTGCCGCTGCATGACGATCTGTTCGATTTCTTTTACCAAGCGCTGCCCGGTTACGAACAAGTGGGCCAACGGCGGATCCTTCTGGGTTGCTGGGGTTCGTTCCAAGACCCTGACGTCTGCGATTATGACTATAAGACGATGGACAGATGGGGCGAAGCGATGTTCGTCACTCCAGGCATCATTGTCGATGGTCAGCTCGTCACGACCAAATTGGTCGACATCAATCTCGGTATCCGGATTCTGCTTGGTTCGTCCTATTACGAGGATTGGGCCGATAACGGAAGTGGGGAAGTATTCGTCACGCACGATCCGTTAGGGAACCCTGTGGATCGCCGGCATCCGTGGAATCAAACCACAATCCCCAAACCGCAGAAGCGCGATTTCGCGGGCAATTACACCTGGGTAATGTCGCCGCGTTGGCTCGACAAACGAACGAACGATCATCTTGCGCTGGATACCGGGGGTGGACCGATCGCGCGACTCTGGTCAACGGCGCTCGCCGGACTCGTCGATATTGGCTACGTCAAAGCGCCCGGCGATAACACCGTGCGGATTCGATTGCCGAAAACGGCACTGAAACCCGACGTCGAGTTTACCTGGCGCGTGCCGCAATGGAGCAATGCCATCGAGCGGGACCGTGCCCGCACTTACTTCCAAGCCTACGCCTGCGCTTGCGCCTACTACTTCATCGAGAAAGCGATGGCCGAAGTGCATGCCGGCCGCACGGCAACATTCACGCCATTTAAGGTGCCTGACGAAGCAATCGGCTGCGGATTTCACGAAGCCGTGCGCGGAGTCCTGTCGCATCATCTCGTCATCCGCGACAAGAAGATCGCCAACTATCATCCGTATCCGCCGACGCCGTGGAACGCGAACCCGCGCGACATTTACGGCACACCGGGTCCGTACGAAGATGCTGTCCAAAACACGCCGATCTTCGAGGAGAATGGGCCGGACAAGTTCAAGGGTATCGATATCATGCGCGCAGTTCGGAGTTTTGATCCCTGCCTGCCGTGTGGCGTTCACATGTATCTCGGTAACGGAAAAGTGCTGAAAAAAATGCACACGCCCACGGGATTAGCGGGATTAGCCAAATGAAATTTGGTAGGGCGCGACCGCCGGGCGCGCCGAAACGATGCGGACGGCCCGGCGGTCCGTCCCTACCATGCCGAACATGATCAAACTCGAAGCGCAACCAGACGAAATCTACGACATCGAGCTGGAGCACAGCTTGCTCGAAGCGAACGAAAAACTAGCGCGCCAAAATCGGGCACTGTTGGATCAGCACGGCGCAACCGCGATCGATTTCATGGGCGCGATCGGTTCCGGTAAAACCACTCTGATAACAAAGCTCGTCGAAAAGCTAAAAGGCCAGTGGGGTGTCGCCGTTTTCAACGGCGACGCAACGACCAGCGACGACGCCGATCAAATTGAAAAACTCGGTATACCGGTCGTGCAGATTGCCACGATTAACGGCTGTCACCTCGACGCAAACTTGGTTGGAAAAGGGCTGCGCAAGCTCGACATCAGTCAAGCGAAATTCATTTTCATTGAGAACATTGGAAACCTGATTTGTCCGGCCGAATTTCCACTGGGTTCCAAAGCGCGCGTGGTAGTGGTGAGCGTAACAGAAGGTCCATGGATGGTGCGCAAACATCCGCACATGTTTCTCGGCGCACAGATCGTGGTCATCAACAAGATCGACCTGGCAGAGGCTATGGGCGTGAGCGTCGAAGCCCTGACAAACGACGTCCACACTCTCAAGCCGGATATCAAGGTGATCGCTACGAGTTGCAAAACCGGCGAAGGAATCGACCGCGTCGCAGAAACTTTAATGGCCATCTGAAATGACGAATGCCAAATGACGAATGACGAAAACCTAACAGGTCGGTTTGAGATTCGTGCTTCGTCATTAATTCGTCATTCGTCATTCGTGCTTCGTCATTTCAACCATGCATGAGCTTTCGATTGCATCAGGGCTTATCGAAAAGCTTCTGGAGTTTTCTGCGCAAAATCCTGAACGCGCGATCCTTGAAGTTCGGCTCGAGATTGGAGAGTTGAGCCACATTGATGCGGAACAACTGCGTTTTTGTTACGAATCGATCGCGAAAGAGACGCCGTTAGACGGCAGCATCCTTACGATTTCGACAGTGCCGGCCATCGTGAGCTGTCCGCACTGCACTTATCGCGGCCGGCCTGATTATTGGGACGAAGCATTGGCTATTGCTCCAGTTATCACGATGCGATGTCCGAACTGCGGCAAAGCAGTCGACGCCGATCAGGGCCATGAATGCGCGATCAAGTCCTTGCGCCTCATTGAAACGCAAATCGCGCCAAGCGTATGACGGCATTCCTTTCCATTCTTGCGCTGGGATTCTTCCTCGGAATGCGGCATGCCACCGATTCCGATCACGTCATCGCGGTATCGACAATCGTAAGCCGAGAGCGCGATGTTCGACATGCCGCGATTGTAGGAATGTTTTGGGGAGTTGGACACAGCATTACGCTTTTTGTAGTCGGTGGGGCGATCATTGTGTTCGGACTCGTTATCCCGCAGCGGCTCGGGCTGGGCTTGGAATTCTGCGTCGCGCTTATGTTGATCATTCTTGGCGCCTTCAACCTGCGCGTCGCTCTCCGCAGTTTTCGTGCAAGATCAATGTTCACAGGGGCCGACCATCACGAACATCCGCACCGCCACGGCGATTACATTCATTCTCATCCGCACGGCCACGCGCCAGAAACTCACGGGCATCGTGAGGAATCTGTGCCACCGGCTCGTTTGGATCGACGATTTGGTGGCTCAAAAGCCTATCGCGCCTTGCGACCGACCATCATCGGCATCGTGCACGGCCTCGCGGGTTCGGCTGCGATCGCGTTGCTGGTGTTGCCGATCATTCGCGACCCGCTCTGGGCAGTGATGTACTTGTCCGTCTTCGGCGCGGGCACTATTGCCGGCATGATGTTGATCACCACAGCCATCGCCGTCCCCTTCAGTTACGCCACGCGCTTCGAGTTTCTGCACCGTCATCTTGGCGCAGTTGCCGGCGTGGTGAGTTTCAGTTTTGGACTCTTTCTCGTCTATCAAATCGGGTTCGTGAACAAACTTTTTGGTTAGGCCATATGGAAACGATTGTTGGCTCGCTCGCTGGTAGGGCGCGCTCGCCGAGAGCGCCGCAACGAACGATCCGCAAAGCTGGCCCTGCCAAACTCGAGCGATTGAAAATGATTGTGCGTGGTGCCGTGCAGGGAGTCGGCTTTCGCCCGTTTGTGTACCGCCTGGCGGCCGAACTGAAACTCAATGGCTACGTCTCGAATACTACCCAAGGCGTTTTCATTGAAGTCGAAGGCCGCCGCAATCTTCTGGAGCAATTTCAGCGGCGGATTGAAACGGGTAAACCTCCCCGCGCAATTGTGCAGAGCATCGAGTCATCGTTTCTCGATGCAAGTGGCTATGACGCTTTTGAAATCTGCGAAAGCAAAGAGAGCGGCGACAAAACGGCGTTCATCCTGCCTGATATCGCGACGTGTGTCGATTGCCTGCGCGAAATTTTCGACCCAAACAACCGGCGATTTCGTTATCCCTTCACCAACTGTACAAATTGCGGACCGCGGTTTTCGATTGTTGAAGCGTTGCCTTACGACCGTTCGAACACGTCGATGAAAAACTTTGTGATGTGTCGCGAGTGCGAAGCCGAATATCACGATCCGCTGGACCGCCGGTTTCATGCGCAACCGAATGCGTGTCCGAAATGCGGACCGCATTTGGAATCTTGGAGCAAAGACGGGGAGAGGATTGCGATGCGAGATGATGCATTGCGAGTTGCTGCCAACGCAGTGCGCGCCGGACAGATTGTTGCGCTCAAGGGTCTTGGCGGATTTCAACTGATTGTCGACGCACGCAACGAAGCAGCGGTCGTTCGTTTGCGTGAAAGGAAACATCGCGAAGAGAAGCCGTTCGCGGTGATGTATCCGTCACTCGCCGCGATTCGCGCTGATTGCGATATTTCCGAGCTTGAGGAACGACTGCTTCTCTCCGCTGAGTCACCAATCGTCCTGGTAGGGCGCGCTCGCCGAGCGCGCCGCACGGACGGTCTAGCGGTCCGTCCCTACCAATTGGCGGAATCAATCGCGCCGAGGAATCCGAACCTCGGTGTCATGCTGCCATACTCGCCGCTGCATCATGTGCTCATGCGAGAGCTCAATTTTCCGATCGTTGCCACAAGCGGAAACTTAAGCGACGAGCCGATCTGCACCGATGAACATGACGCGCTACTTCGTTTGCGTGGAATCGCCGATGTGTTCCTCGTTCACGATCGGCCAATCGTCCGGCACGCGGATGATTCGGTGGTCCGCGTAATATGCGGGCGCGAGATGATGTTGCGGCGCGCGCGTGGCTACGCGCCATTGCCAATCGCTGTAGGGCGTCCGTGCCAGGCACCGAGCCAAGGCGTTTCACAGAAACGCCCTACAATTCTTGCTGTTGGCGCGCACCTAAAGAACAGCGTTGCGCTCAAAATCGATGACAACATTTTTGTCAGTCAGCACATCGGCGATTTAGAAACCAAAGAGGCTTACGCTGCGTTTTGCCGGACCTGTGCCGATCTGCCACGGTTGTACGATGCAAACATCGATGTCCTCGCGTGTGATATGCATCCGGATTATCTCTCGACCAAATACGGGCGCGATTTTCAAGCAGCGGCCGTCTCCAGTCCGCTCGGGCGCGATTCGGCGGTTTGGAAACCGCCGCTCCTTGAGATGGTTCAGCATCACTGGGCACATGTCGCTGCCTGCATGGCGGAGAATCAAATCGAAGCGCCAGCCCTCGGTGTGGTTTGGGATGGAACCGGCTACGGTTTGGACGGGACCATCTGGGGCGGAGAATTTCTGCTCGCCAAACGCGACGGGGCATTCGAACGCGTAGCGCATTTCAGACAGTTTCGGCTGCCAGGCGGCGATCGCGCGATTAAAGAGCCATGTCGTAGCGCGCTGGGACTGCTTTACGAAATGTTCGGCGAACAGGCTTGGGATTTTTCACAGCAGACTGTCGATCTTTCGGAAAAGGACAAATCGCTGCTTGAGCAGATGTTGGAAAAACAAATTAACGCGCCGCTAACGTCTAGCGTCGGCAGATTGTTTGATGCTGTGGCGTCGCTGATTGGGCTGCGACAGCGGGCGAGTTTTGAAGGCCAGGCGGCGATGGAACTGGAATTCGCACGACAGCTGGACGTGCGAGATGCGTATTCTTTTCGGATCGATCAAGGGACGCCGATGAAAATCGATTGGGGACCGATGATTCGTGAGTTGCTGGCAGATGTGGGCCGGAAAGAATCCAGCGGCGTAATTTCAGCAAAATTTCACAATGCGCTGGCAGAAATGATTGTGGTTGTCGCGAAGAAAATCGGTGAACAGAACGTCGTTCTCACGGGCGGTTGTTTTCAAAATCGCTATCTCACGGAGCGCGCGGTGGCAAGATTGCGCGAGGAAAACTTAAGGGTGTACTGGCACCAACAAATTGCGCCTAACGACGGTGGAATTGCGCTTGGCCAGGCCGTCGCGGCAAGCTGGAGGACTTGATCGCGATGCCCGTCGATAAAAAAAGAGTTAAGGACAAGCAGGAGGACGAAATCATCGATCGTACCGCCCCGCCGGGCGAAGTGATCTATGAAGCGGTTTACGCCGAGGGCGAACACGAATTGGAGCGGAATTCATTGGAGCTCGTGTTTTCAGGGTTAGCTGCCGGTCTTTCGATGGGATTCTCGATGATGACTGAAGGGGTTTTGCAAAACCACCTGCCGAACGCCACATGGCAGCCGTTAATCACAAAATTTGGTTACAGCGTCGGCTTCGTGGTGGTGATTCTTGGTCGGCAACAACTTTTCACAAAGAATACCCTGACGGTGATTTTGCCGCTGCTGCGCGAGAAGAAGATCGACATCCTTTTCAACGTGGCGCGGCTCTGGGCGATCGTGTTGATCGGCAATTTGATTGGCGCCTTTGTTTTTGCATGGCTCGCTGGAAATTCGAACATTTTCAGTCCCGAGATCCGCGACACGTTTTCAAAAATCGGACAATCGTCGATGGCGGCGGATTTTTGGACGATCGTCCTGCGCGCTGCAGTCTCTGGGTGGTTGATCGCGCTGATGGTTTGGCTGTTGCCGTTCGCGGAGTCGGCCAGACTTTGGGTCATCATTATTTTGGCTTACGTGGTTGGTATCGCGGAATTGCCGCATGTCGTCGCGGGAACCGTTGAATCCTTCTATCTTGTCTCGACCGGCGCACTCGGTTTCTGGCATTCGATCGGATCGTACGTATTGCCTGCTTTCATCGGTAACGTGATCGGCGGTGTTGCACTGGTCGCAGTCGGCGCGCATGCCGAATTTTTCGAAGCGGAAGAGGTATCTGAATGAACCTGGTATACGCCGAGATTGTCGCGGTTGAAGTGGAGGATGGGATGCGATTCGGAAACGTCACCGTTTCGGGCGCTATGAAAAAGGTGCCTCTGGACTTGATACAAGACGTGAGGGAGGGCGACAAAGTTTTGCTCTGCGACGGGGTTGCCATTGCCAAAACCAGCGATTCCCGAATTACCAACTGCGAAAAACATGTGCTTGGCAATTCCAGGTAAGTTGATCGAGATCACGACCGATCCTGCGGGCGTGAAGATGGGCCGTGCAAATTTCGGCGGCATCGTCAAACAGGTTTGCCTCGAATACACGCCGGAAGTCGAGGCCGGCGATTACGTCCTGGTGCACGTCGGCTTTGCCCTCAGTAAAGTGGATGAAGATGAAGCGGCGCGTACATACCAGCTTCTCGAGGAGATGAAACAGCTCGGCGAACTGGACGTTCCGGATGTTGATCCGTTTGATTCGACCGGGGCAAATTCTGTTCGTCATCCCGAGCGAAGCGCAGCGGAGTCGAGGGAGCCCGCGGAACAACTGAGTAACTCACGATCGGCAGACCAGCGACGGGATTCTTCGACTTCGTTCCGCTCCGCTCCACTTCGCTCAGAATGACAAAAGCGTTGGCATGAAATTTCTCGACGAATATCGCGACGAAGCGTTGGCGACGAAAATTGTCGATGAAATCGGGCGCATTACGACGAAGCCATGGGTCTTGATGGAAGTTTGCGGCGGCCAAACCCACACGATCGTGAAGTATGGAATCGACAGGCTGTTGCCTAACGAGATCGAGCTTGTGCACGGCCCCGGTTGTCCCGTTTGCGTCACTTCACTGGAAATGATCGACAAGGCGCATGCAATCGCGCAACGCCCGGATGTCATTTTTTGCTCGTTCGGCGACATGCTGCGGGTGCCCGGTTCCGATGGCGATCTTCTGGTGCTGAAATCGCGCGGGGCAGATATCCGCGTGGTCTATTCGCCAATCGATTGCTTGAAAATCGCGCGCGCGAATCCGCACAAGAAAGTGGTTTTTTTCGCCATCGGTTTTGAAACAACCGCGCCGGCGAATGCCATGTCTGTTTTTCAAGCCAGGAAGCAGGAAATTGAAAACTTCTCGATTCTCGTTTCACACGTTCTCGTGCCCCCGTCGATGGCTTCGATTTTGCAATCACCGCTCAATCGCGTGCAGGGCTTTCTCGGGCCGGGGCACGTTTGCACGGTGATGGGTTACCGTGAATACGAGCCAATCGCGGCGCGGTTCAAAGTGCCGATCGTCATCACCGGGTTCGAACCGCTGGATATTTTGCAAGGTGTGCTGATGACTGTGCGTCAACTTGAGGCGGGCACTTACGATGTGGAAAATCAGTATCCTCGCGTTGTTCAACGAGACGGAAATCGCGTCGCACAGAATCTGGTGAATGAAGTTTTCGAAGTGTGCGACCGCAAATGGCGCGGCGTCGGTTCAATTCCGAAAAGCGGTTACAAATTGCGGTGGGAGTTTCGCGCGCACGATGCCGACCGAATTTTTGACACGAAAGAAATCGATACGAAAGAGCCGGATATTTGCATCAGCGGTCTCGTGCTCAAGGGCGTGAAGAAGCCGCACGACTGTCCGGCGTTTGGCAAGCAATGCACTCCTGAGAATCCGTTGGGCGCAACCATGGTGTCGGCAGAAGGCGCGTGCGCGGCATATTACGCGTACGGACGACATCTCGAAAAGCATGAGGAAGCGGTGGCTCTATGAACGCGGCAGTGATCGATAAGGTCGACAAGTCCACTGAGAGTTTCCGGGACAAGATTCTGCGCAAATGTGGTGAGAGCGTGGAAATGAAAGAGAAGTTTTTCGAAAAATACGCCGCCGAAATCGAAGAACTGAGCCGCGAAATGGCGAAGCGATTCGTCGATGGGAAGAAACTTCTCACGATGGGAAATGGCGGCAGCCTGGCCGATGCAATCCATTTCACCGTTGAATTTACGCATCCGATCATCGAGAAACGCGCCGCGTTTCCCGCCATTTCACTGGTGAACGATACCGCCACGATGACGGCAGTGGGCAACGACATCGATTTTTCGCGCGTGTTCGTGAATCAGTTGCGACTGCTTGGGCAACCCGGTGACATGGCCCTGGCGGTTAGTACCAGCGGCAAATCGCCAAATCTGATTTATGCCTTGGAAGAGGCGCGCAGAAAACAAATGCTCACCATTGCCTGGGGCGGAAAAGACGGCGGCCGCTTTCCCGACATTGCGGACTACTGCTTCGTCGTGCCGTCGTACAGCATCCATCGGATTCAGGAAGTGCACGCCACGCTTGTGCATGTCCTTTGGGATTTGATCCACATCGCGCTTGGAGCCGAAGATGTGATTTGAATGACGAAGCTCGAATGACGAATGACGAATTAACGGGCGATGTTTCGTTGTTAACTGCTTCCTGTCCGCTGCCGATCACGAATTACAAACAGATCGTCCTTGCGCATGGCAGCGGCGGAAAGCTTAGCCATCAACTCATCGAGAAGATGGTTTTGCCGCAGTTCCGAAACGACCTGCTGGAACCGTTGCATGACGGTGCCATTTTTTCGTTGAACGGCGAACGTGTCGCGTTCAGCACCGATTCATTTGTTGTCAGCCCGATATTTTTTCCAGGAGGCGACATCGGCAAACTCGCTGTTCACGGAACGGTTAACGATTTGGCGATGTGCGGAGCGCGCCCGCTTTATCTCTCGGCCAGTTTTATATTGGAGGAAGGTCTGCCGATGGAGGATTTCTGGCGCGTGGTGCAGTCGATGCATGCCGCCGCCGATGACGCCGGTGTCAAACTCGTCACGGGTGATACGAAGGTCGTCGATCGCGGCAAGGCAGACAAAATTTTCATAAATACTTCCGGCATCGGCATCGTGCCTAACGAGGTGAACATCCATCCTGCACGAGCGACGGTCGGCGATAAAATCATTGTCAGCGGGCCAATTGCCGTCCATGGCATCGCCATCATGTCGGTGCGCGAAGGTTTGGAATTTGAAACCGAAATTGCCAGCGACACGGCACCCTTGCACAAATTGGTTGATGCGTTAATCGCCGCCGGAATCGACATCCACGTATTGCGTGATCCAACTCGAGGTGGCGTGACCAGCGCGCTCAGTGAAATCGCGCAAACCGCGAACGTCGGCATGCTTCTCAATGAAGCTTCGATCCCAATCAGCGAGGAAGTGAAAGGAGCGTGCGAAATTCTCGGGCTCGATCCGCTTTATGTCGCCAACGAAGGCAAGCTTCTCGCCATCGTCGCAAATGAAGATGTCGAGGCGGCCTTGAGGGCATTGCGCTCGGTATCGTTAGGTGAAAAGGCGGCTGTCATCGGGGAAGTCGTAAATGAGCATCCTGGTTTTGTTATGATGAAGACTCGCGTAGGCGGTACGCGGGTGGTAGATATGCTTTCCGGTGAACAACTGCCACGGATTTGCTAGCCCGTTGGGCACGCACAGGATAACATTCAACGCGGTGACTTGTTGATGTTGTCCGTTCTCTCAAAATGGCCGCTCGTTAGGCAGATTCGCGAACGCAAGGACGGAACCGGTCTCGAAGCGATGTCGGAGAAGACGCGCGAGATGCATGCGCGCATTGATGGTGCTGAGGTATCGCGCTCGATCTGTCCCTATTGCGGCGTCGGATGCGGCCAGCTGATTTTTCACAAAGACGGGAAATTGGTTTCTATCGAAGGCGACCCGGAATCGCCGATCAGTCAGGGAAATCTTTGCCCGAAGGGTGCTGCATCATATCAATTGCTGACGCATTCGCGGCGCGAAACGAAAATGAAATATCGCGCACCGCGCTCAAAAGAGTGGACGGAGATGTCGCTCGACCGCGCCATGGACATGGTTGCCGACCGCGTGTGGGAATCGCGCAAGCGCACGTTTGTGCACGAGCAAGACGGCGTTTCTATCAATCACACGACGGCGATATGTCATCTCGGCGGCGCGACGCTCGATAACGAAGAAAATTATCTCATCAAAAAGTTATTCACCGGAGGCCTGGGCATGGTCTGTGTGTCCAACCAGGCCCGGATATGACATAGCAGCACGGTGCCCGGTCTGGGCACCTCCTTCGGCCGGGGCGGA
>Ga0207697_10000749_pt1 | contig 18385 bp, 28 predicted proteins | sample KBSSwiS5withPhiX_FD_184293 | JGI IMG/M metagenome (GOLD analysis project Ga0207697, IMG submission 184293) | Switchgrass rhizosphere microbial communities from Kellogg Biological Station, Michigan, USA, with PhiX - S5 (SPAdes) (version 2) | ecosystem: Host-associated > Plants > Roots >... | reverse complement strand
TAGTGGGCCAGGTTGCAGCCGATATCCGAGGTTTTTATCCGCCGGAACCTTACAAGGGCAAAGGTGTTCGCTACGCAGGCGAGCAGATTCGTCGCAAGGTAGGCAAGACCGTTCAATAAGCATGGCGACATTTCGTAAGGCAGCGCGACGGCGCATTCATCAAAGGATCAGGAAAAAAGTTGCAGGCACTGCGCAACGGCCGCGGCTGGCAGTCCATTTTTCCGGGAAACATATTTATGCGCAAGTGATCGACGACGATGCGGGACGCACAATCACGGCTGCATCGACTGCTGAACGTTCGTTACTTGGCGAAACTAAAGCGCGCGCAAACCAAGTTGCGGCGGAACTAGTCGGCAAGGCAATTGCGGAACGCTCACGTGCGAAGAACCTCGACCAGGTTGTTTTTGATCGCGGCGGGTTTCGTTATCACGGAAAAATGAAAGTACTCGCCGATGCGGCGCGCGCGGGCGGCTTAAAGTTTTAATTCATGAATCACACACACTCAGGAAAGCGAGGAGACTCGCGCAGGCAAGAAAGGGCATCGACTGCAAAGGGTGACACGAGTGAGAAAGTCGTGTTCATAAATCGCTGCGCAAAAGTGGTGAAGGGCGGCCGGCGCTTCAGCTTTAGCGCCTTGATTGTCGCCGGCGACCACGATGGACGGGTGGGATACGGTTTTGGTAAAGCCAACGAAGTTTCCGAGGCGATCCGGAAAGCCTCTGAGGCCGCACGCAAAGCAATGGAAAAAGTTTCACTGAACGAAAATACGATTCCACATGAAGTGGTGGGCGAGTTCGACGGTGCGCGAGTGCTGCTGCGCCCGGCGTCGCCCGGAACAGGGATCATCGCCGGGGGTGGCGTGCGAGCCGTTGCGGAAGCGGCCGGCATTCGCGACGTGCTGGCGAAATCGCTCGGGTCAAGCAATCACGCCAACGTGGTGAAGGCGACCATCGCCGCCCTGCGATCGCTTCGCCGGAAGGATCAAATTTTTAAAGTGCGCGGGATTCCGTCCCGCGATGGAAGAGGTGAATCACATGATGCGGCTTCATAGTTTGCGGCCGCGCCCCGGCTCGCGGCATCGCGTTAAACGCCTCGGTTGCGGTGAAAGCTCAGGACACGGGAAAACCAGCGGGAAGGGGAGCAAAGGCCAAAAAGCGCGCTCGGGTGGAAGTATCCGCCTCGGCTTCGAAGGCGGACAAATGCCGCTGATTCGGCGATTGCCGAAGCGCGGATTTAATAATGCAGCGTTTCACAAGCACTACGCTGTTGTGAACGTGAGTGACCTCAATGCATTTGAGGCCGGCACAGTCGTAAATGAACAATCATTGCGCGAAGCGAATCTCATCCGCGGTCATTTTGCCGGGATCAAGATTCTAGGCGACGGCGAGCTGAAGCACGGCATCGAAGTGCAAGCCGACAAGATCAGTGCGACCGCTCGCGAAAAAATTGAAAAGGCCGGTGGAACTGTCACGCTGCGCGAAGCGCGCAGAATTGAAACAGGCAAAGCTGACGATGCTTCCTCTGAAGCGAAGCCAGAGGCTGCGGTCGCGAAAGCCAAGCCGCCAGTTAAGAAAACGAAATCGCGCACGAAGAAAAGCGAATGATTTCGGCGTTCTTAAATACCGTCAAGATACCGGAACTGCGCCGGCGCATTTTGTTTACGCTGGCCGTAATTGTGCTTGTGCGCTTGGGCGCTGCGATCACCACCCCGGGTGTGAATCAGGGAGTTTTGCAAGAATGGTTTCGGACTTCGCTTAGCCAGCGCACCGGAGGCGGTCTGGCCGCACTGTTTAATTTGTTTAGTGGCGGCGCGCTGGAAAACTGCGCCGTCTTTTCTCTCGGGATCATGCCGTACATCAGCGCGTCGATCATGATGCAGCTGCTGACTGCGGTGATTCCGCGACTCGGCAGGCTGGCGCGCGAAGACGGCGGTCGCCAGAAGATCATGCAGTTGACGCGCTACACGACATTAGTGCTGTGCATCTTCCAAGGTTACTTGCTGGCGCTCTCCTTTCAGCACCCGGAGTCGTATCACACGATGCTGCCCGGAATTACTGACACAATCAGGCAACTTGGGGTGCCGCTGGTGGACGATCTTGGTTGGAAGTTCCGAATCGTGACGGTGATTTCCCTAACGACCGGCACGTTGGTCTTAATGTGGTTGGGCGATCAAATCACCGAGCGCGGTATCGGCAACGGCATCTCTCTCATCATCACCATAGGGATTGTTGCGCGGCTGCCCGCTGCGCTGGTGCAGGCGTGGAAGACTTTTGTTCCATCGGGGCAGGGGGCGAGCCAGGTGAACCCGATGGTGCTGGTGTTGCTCGTTTTAGTCCTCATCTTTGTCATCGCCGCAGTAATCGCCATTACGCAAGGCGTCCGTAAAATCACTGTGCAGTACGCGAAGCGCGTGGTTGGCCGGAAAATGTACGGCGGCCAAACGCAATACATGCCTTTGAAAGTGAATTATGCGGGCGTGATGCCGATCATCTTTGCGTGGGCGCTGCTCTTGTTCCCTGCGACGATTGTGAGCTACGGCTTCCAGAACAGTCCCACTGCGAATCGCATCGCTGCAGCGCTTTCGACCGGCTGGCCGCATTATGTCGCTCTTGCGGCGATGATTTTCTTCTTCAGCTACTTCTGGGTCGCCACGCAGTTTCAACCGACGCAAATCGCAGACGACCTGAAGAAATACGGAGGATACATCCCCGGAGTGCGGCCGGGCAAACCGACTGCGGACTTCCTCGATTACACCATGACGCGCCTGACTTTTGCCGGCGCAATCTTTCTGACGCTGATCGCGGTGTTCCCAAGCTTGCTCAGCCAATGGCTGAATGTGCCGGTCATCACGGCTCAGTTCTTCGGCGGAACAAGCTTGTTGATCATTGTAGGCGTCATGCTCGATACCATGCGGCAAGTGGAGACCCATCTGATTCAGCGGCATTACGACGGATTTTTGCGCAAGGGCCGAATCCGCGGGCGTTCGTTTGATCGCGCCGCTTACGCGCGCGGCGAAGCGGTAGGCAGTGGCACCTTGATCTGGTTTGGTGTGGGCATTGCGGTGCTCGTGATTGCCGGGGTCGCGATCTTTCTCTATGGGCGATAGGTGAAAAGGCGGCTTGTTCTTCTCGGCCCGCCCGGTTCCGGCAAAGGAACACAGGCGGAAATGATTACGCGGCACTTTGGGATTCCGGTGACTTCACCCGGGGCAATTCTGCGCCGTGAACGCGATTTGGGAACGCCGCTGGGGCAGGAGACCGCCGAAGTGCTCCGCAGCGGCGGACTGGTTTCGGACAAGATCATCATCGAACTCATCGAGGACTGGTTGCGCTTGCATGGCGGCCACGGATTCGTCTTCGACGGATTTCCCCGAACATTGCCGCAGGCTGAAAGTCTGATGTCGATGTTGACGAAGTTACGCACAGCGCTGGATGTGGCGATCTGGCTGGAAGTATCGGAGGAGACTGTGCGCGATCGCATCACTGGGCGGCTCCAATGCGGCGAGTGCGGTTTCACGACCAGCTCATCGAGTGCACAGTTCGCAAACCGTCCCGTGTGTCCGTATTGCGACGGCCGATTGGAGCGCCGGAATGATGATGATCTAGCCGTCTTGCAAACACGTTTGCAAGAGTTCCACACGAAGACGGAACCGCTGGGATCCTTTTATAAAAAGCTGTCGATTTTGCATCGTATCGACGGCAACCGCGATCGTGACGAGGTCTTTAGCGACATCGAAAGGTTGATTGAGGACAAGATAGCGAAATGATTCCGATCAAAAATGCGCGGGAAATCGAGAAGATGCGGCAGGCATGTCGCACAGCGAGCGACGTACTCGACCGGGTTAGCGATCTGATTCGCCCTGGAATTACAACCAAGGAAGTCGATCAGGCCGCCGCGGATTTTATGAGTGACGCCGGTGTAAAAAGCGCCTTTCTGGGTTATCGGCTCGGGCATCGCGTCTTTCCCGGGAACATTTGCATCTCGCTTAACGACGAAGTGGTTCACGGGATTGGCAGCCAGCGGCGCATTCAGTATGGCGACGTCGTGAAGCTCGACATCGGCATTATTCAGGATGGCTGGGTTGGCGATAACGCCACGACTGTTCCCGTAGGAATCATCGACGAGCGCACGGACCAGTTACTCCGTGCGACCGAAAACGCGCTCGCGCGCGCCATCAGCGTTGCCCATGAAGGCCAGCGCGTCGGAGATATTTGCGCCGAAATTGAGGATGAAGCGCGCCGATATGGTTTTTCGGTGGTGCGCGAATTTGTTGGGCATGGTGTTGGACGCAAAATGCATGAGGAGCCCCAAATCCCCAATTACGGCAAACGCGGCAGCGGACCAAAATTGAAAGCGGGGATGACGCTCGCGATTGAGCCGATGATTAACATCGGCACGTCCGATGTTCGATTGCTGGATGACGGCTGGACAGTATGCACGGCGGATAGCCTGCCGTCGGCGCACTTCGAGCACACGGTTCTGATTACGAAGGGCGACCCCGAAATTCTGACATGGCGCGCAAAGACGCAATTGAGGTAGAGGGCACCGTCGTCGAACTGCTGCCTAACACTATGTTCCGGGTCGACATTCCGGGTGGCCGTCGCGTGCTGGCACACATCTCCGGCAAAATGCGTCTGCATTTCATTCGGATCTTGCCAGGAGACAAAGTTATGCTAGAGATTTCACCTTACGATTTGTCGAAAGGGCGAATTATTTATCGCCACAGATGACCACCCGGCGTGCGGCCGCGGTTTTCGATTTCGCGAATTATGAAAGTACGACCATCAGTAAAGAGACTTTGTGCGAGTTGCCGGATCGTGAAGCGCAAGAACGTCGTGCACGTGATCTGCAAAAACCCGCGGCACAAGCAGAGACAAGGATGATACATGAGTAACTGTCATTCTGAACGGAGCGAAGCGGAGTCGAAGAATCCCGCGGCTTTACTGAGAGGAGTTCCACGGGACCCTCGACTTCGCTCGGGATGACGGCGTAAACAGGAGTATTGTAAGACCATGCCAAGATTACTAGGAGTTGAAATTCCAGCAGACAAACGCGTCGAGGTATCTCTGACGTATATCTACGGGATCGGTTTTAGTACCTCGCGACGTATCCTCGAGCAGACGAATATCGACCCAAACATCCGGGCGAAAAATCTTACACCGCAGCAGTTGAATGAGATCATCCACGCGATCACGAACAACAAGCTCAAGATCGAGGGCGATCTGCGCCGTGACGTACAAGGCAATTTGAAACGCCTACAGGCGATCAATTCTTATCGCGGCATCCGTCACCGCAAAGGTTTGCCTGTGCGCGGTCAACGCACTTCCACAAATGCGCGGACACGTAAAGGACCTCGCAAAACGGTGGGGGTAATTCGCAATCCCGACGCGAAAGCCGGCAAAGTCTAAGAGCGACTCATATGGCTGAAGAAACGAATCCCACAAATCCGGACGAAACGAAAGCGCCCGGCGAAGCTGGTGAAAAGCAATCAGCTGCTAAAGAGGAGGCTCCAAAAGCGGAAGCAGCCAGAGAGGCGGCTCCGAAAGCTGAAGCAGCCAAAGAGGCGGCTCCGAAAGCTGAAGCAACCAAAGAGCCAGCTCCCAAAGCTGAAGCAGCTAAAGAGGCGGCTCCGAAAGCTGAAGCAGCGCCCAAACGTGGCGCAGCAAAGAAGATGGCAAAGCCGAAGAAGGAACAGCAAGCGCCTGCAGTGGGAGCTCCCGAAAATCTTTCCCTTTCCGCCGAAGAGGTTGACAAGCCGAAGATCGTCAAAGCAAAAGGGAGCAAGAACGTTCATTCAGGCGTCGCACATGTGCTCGCCACATTCAATAACACGATCGTGACGATCACTGATCTGAAAGGCAACGTGATCGGATGGTCGAGCGCCGGCAAGGTTGGCTTCAAAGGTTCGCGCAAAAGCACCGCTTATGCTGCCCAAATGGTGGCTCAGGATGCGTCGCGCCAGGCAATGGGTCATGGGCTCAAAGAAGTGGAGGTGTTGGTCAAAGGACCGGGAGCAGGACGCGAATCTGCAGTGCGCGCCTTGCAGGCGATCGGGCTTGACCTCACCGTGATTCGCGACGTTACGCCCGTGCCGCACAACGGTTGTCGTCCGCCAAAGCAACGCAGGGTTTAATGCCACCGCTTAAACGGTTTAACGATTCAACGATTTAACAAGATCCAATGGCCAGATATACAGGACCAAAAACCAAGGTAAGCCGGCGTTACGGCGTGCCGATCTTCGGCTCGTCAAAAGCATTGGAGCGAAAGAACTATCCACCTGGCATCCACGGCCCGAGGGGGTCCCGACGCAAGCAATCCGACTACGCGATTGCCCTCGGTGAAAAACAGAAGCTGCGCTATCAGTACGGTCTGCTTGAACGACAGTTCCGCCGCATTTTCCAGCGTGCGTTGCGCAAGCGTGGTGTCACGGGTGAAACGCTGCTCCAGTTGTTGGAAACGCGACTCGATAACGTTGTTTACCGGCTTGGGTTCGCCAACACGCGTAGTGCAGCGCGCCAACTTGTGTCGCATGGGCATGTGCTCGTGAACGGGCGTCGCGTCAACGTCGCTTCATGTAATGTGAAAGCAGGCGACGAAATTACCATCAAGGACAAGCCGAAATCGCGGCAACTAGTGCTGCGTAACCTTGATCTCACGCAGATTGTTCCCGTGCCCGACTGGCTCACAGTCGATCGCGATGGACTCAGCGGCAAAGTCGCGCGCATCCCGTCTCGGGAAGAAATGCAGCCGATCGTCAACGAACAGCTAGTCGTCGAGCTGTACTCGCGGTAAGCCAAGCGCCCGCGTGTGTTTCCTCCCATTCGCGGGAGCGGTCTAAGGCTTCGCGCCCTAATCAAGGCTTCTCTCTCAATTTGTTCGTGACATTCGGCGTCGTTTCTTGCAGAACCAAGCCGAAGGATTAAACGATCGATCTTTAACAGTGGATCTTTCCGACATAATCAGCGCGGTGCAGAAGGCGCTCGGAGTGGAGGTGGATGGCACAGCCGGGCCGGAGACGTGGAACGCAATTTATAATCGGATTTGTCGCGCAAAGGCGGGTCCACCTCGTAAGACGTCCGTAGCGAAATCGGCAGCAGTACGAGCGGGAGCGCGCGATCGTGTGGACGACCGCAGCGAGAAGGCGATCGCGACCTTATTGCCACAAGTGCAGCCGTATGCGCGGGCTTTGGTGAAGAAAGCGGCCCAACATGGCATCACCATTAAGGTGATTGCCGGCATGCGCACGTATGACGAGCAGAACGAGCTTTTCACGCAAGGCCGCACCAAGCCCGGGCGCATCGTCACCAACGCTCGCGGCGGTTTTTCGAATCATAATTTCGGGATCGCCTTCGATGTGGGCGTGTTTGAGGGGGCCAATTACTTGGGCGAATCGCCCAAGTACAAAGCAGTCGGCGCCCTCGGAATGGATTTGGGATTGGATTGGGGCGGCAACTGGAAAACGTTTATGGATGAACCCCACTTTCAATTACGCCCGAAATGGGCCGGCGACATGAAGGAGAGCGTCATGCTGGCGGAATTGCGTGCGCGCAAGGACTCGGGCCAAGGCGCGTACGCTTGAGAATTGTATCGCAGACGCCTATATCGACTCGATAAATTCGAGCGCTTTCTCGTAGCTATGCTGCTGAAGATAATGAGTTAAACGCGGATCGATTCGCTGCGGAAGCGCCGCTTGCAATTCGTCGATCTTTTCCGAGATAGTGCGCAGCCGCGCCATGTGGACGTCTGGGTTTCGGCGGCTTTGCTCATCGTGAATGATCGCGAGCCGTTCTCGCAACGCTTGCGCCAGGTCGGCCAAAGCACTTTCCATTGTGTTGGTCTTGCTTTTCTTCGAGTTTAGCGACGAGCCTCGGCCAGAAGCTGGCGCTTCGCTTCGAGCCAATCGGACTCCGTGTCGCCCGGCAAAGCAAATCTGCGCCGGCGCTCGGAAATGAAATAGGCTCGAAGACGAACGGCGTCCTCCGAAGGTTCGCGGGACATGGGCGTCACGTCCTCCTGTGGAGAGGCTGAAATGTGTGTACTTGGCTCGCTAGTATCTCTCCGCTTCCGTGGCTTTTTCGCTGCGGTTGCACGTCGTGACGTCTGCCGTTTGCCGGTTTTTCTTGTTGCAGTTGACGCGTCTGACTCTGGCGAGGGTTGATTTACATCTTCGGCAGTTTTCGTTTTCTTTGGCACAGGTGTTCAGTGGTTAAATGACTTCAACTCGTTTATCGTTCATCGGCTCGTTCGCAAGTGCTTTCTCGCCCTCTTTACGAGCCTGGATAATTTAGGGGAGACGTGATCGGCATAAAACAATTCGTGTTCCGCTGGGCTGCGACGACGATTGCAGTGATGGTCGCTTCATCCATCATCCGCGGGATCCGTTACGACACGGTCGCGGCGCTTATCGGGGCGTCTCTTTTGCTTGGTATTCTTAATGCCTTTGTGCGGCCGTTTCTGTTGATCCTCAGCGCACCGGTCATTCTCCTGACGCTGGGATTGTTCATTCTCGTTTTGAATGGACTCCTGCTGCTTCTAGTACCGAGTGTTGTTGCTGGATTTCATGTAGACAGCTTCTGGAGCGCGTTCTGGGGCGCGATCGTGATCAGTTTCGTCAGCTGGATCTTAAGCGCATTTTTTCGGGGGAGCGATGGACGCGTGCACGTGTTGACCCATCACACCGAGACACGCCGCGTTCGAGGTCGAGTCCTTGAAGATGAGGAGCGCTAGTGAGACCCGATTAGGGAATTAATCGAGATATTTGCTTAGCCGTGAACGCAGTTCTGTGCGCCCGCGAAAAAGGACGCTTTTGACAGCCGGCACCGACAGATCGAGGACCTCGGCGATTTGTTCGTAGCTAAGCTGTTGATATCTGCGCAGCACGAGCGCCATTCGCTGGGTCTCCGGGAGCCGCTGAATCGCCTCTTCGATTGCCTGCTGCAGTTCCAACTCCAAAAGAGATTCGTCCGGCGCGAGGTTCGTCTCATCCTTCAATGGTGGGTCTTCCGCGCCTCCCTCTGATTGCAGGGGGACATGAGGACGACGCCTGGTGCGGCGCATCTCATTAAACACCAGGTTGCGCGTGATTTTCAACAGCCAGGTCGTAAACTTGGCGCGCGGAACATATCGGCGCGCACTTTTCCATACCCGGATAAATACCTGCTGCGCTATGTCTTCCACGTCAGAACTGCTGCCGAGCATGCGGGCGACCGTCCCCGCTACAAGCGTCTGATGCTTTTCGATGAGCTGCTCAAATGCCCGAGTATCCCCCCGGCCGACCAACTGCATCAGCCTGACATCATCGGCATCTTCTTCCGATCTGCCCTGGTTTCCTCGATCATTCTGGGACATCGTGAGTTAGACGTTGGCACACGGCAAAACTTGCCAGAAATATGAAGCTCTGCCGTCCACAATCCTCGTGGCCATCGTTTTTGTTGCAACCCGCCAACGCCCTGTGCATGCTTCTTCACGCGCGATTAAGCAGGTCTGCCGATGAACTATCAGCTCATTCCGAAAGAACTCCGACCGATTGCGGAGAAGGTCGAGGCGCAGCAGCGGATTTCTGAAGGCGATGCTCTGACGCTCTATGGAACAAATGATCTTAACGCTCTCGGAATGATCGCCAACGCGGCACGAGAGCGAAAGAACGGGAATTACGCGACCTACATTCACAATCGTTACATCAACTACTCAAACATCTGCATTTTATCCTGCCAGTTCTGCGCGTTTGCTGCCAGGAAACGCGACGCCCACGCATTCGAATACGCAATTGACGAAATCGTTCAGGCCGTGACGGATGCGCTTCCGCTTGGCGTGACCGAGGTGCACATGGTCGGCGGATTGCACCCGACTTTGAAAAAAGAGTGGTACCTCGAACTGTTGAGAAGACTGCGAGCGCTTGATCCACACCTGCACATAAAGGCATTCACTGCCATCGAAGCCCGCCATTTGGCTCAGCGGGTCTTCAAGATGCCGATTCGAGATACGCTGGAAATTCTGCGCGAAGCCGGACTTGGTTCGATTACCGGGGGTGGCGCCGAGATTTTCGATCCGATCGTGCGCGACCAAATTTGCCGCGGAAAGGAAACGGCCGCTGAATGGCTCGACGTGCATCGCACCTGGCATTCGATGGGCGGCCGCAGCACATGCACGATGCTTTACGGACATATCGAAACGCTTGCTCATCGGGCTGAGCATTTGCGCCAACTCCGGCAACTGCAGGATGAGACTGGCGGGTTCACCGGGTTTGTTCCTTTTGCGTTCGAGCCGACGCAAGCCCACGGAATCCTTGCTCACATCAAACGCGCCTCTGCGTTCGAACAACTGCGCAATCTCGCGGTAAGCCGTATCTACCTCGACAACATCGACCACCTGACGGCGTATTGGGTCAGTCTCGGATTGCCTCTCGCGCAGGTCTCGCTGAGCTACGGTGTGGACGATCTCCATGGAACAATCTTGGAGGAAAAAATTTTCCACATGGCCGGCGCCACGACGCCGCAACAGCAAACCATCGCCGCGCTTGAACACGCCATCCGCGAAGCTGGCCGCGAGCCTGTCCAGCGAGACAGTCATTACCGGCATATTTCGCACCGGTCGGATGGGACGCACGCGGCGGCAGCGTCTGCCGAGCTTGCGTGCGCGTAGCTCGTGTCATTCCGAGCGAAGTCGAGGAATCCCGGTGCAAGACTCACAGCTAAGTTCGCGGGATCCTTCGACCCGGAAAGCTTTCGGGGCTCAGGATGACTGCGCCTTTGATCACGTCGCAAATTGAAATCCGTCCGCGTCGGCTGCGTTAAGTACTTAAACGCTCGTCCGCTCATCCGCGGCTGGCCCGGTAATGTTGAGTTCGACCATCCGTCCGCTTTGTGTCAGCGACTCGCGAAAGGGCAGCTTGAAGTCGCGCTTGTTTCCAGCTTCGAATTTCTGCGCAACCCGACCTATCGAATCGTTAACGGCGTTTCCATTTCATCCGACGGCCCGGTTTACAGTGTAGTGGTCGCGCACCGTGGCGCGTTGTCGGACGTCGGGGAAATCGAACTTGATCCGGCATCTGAAACTGCGGTGAATCTTTTGCGTTGTCTTCTAGCGGAGCTTGGATTGACCCCTCGTCTGACCGGCGGTACTCCGGAGAACACGGGATTACCTCGCGCGCGTCTCATCATCGGCGATCAAGCAATCAGGTTCCGGCAAAACCACGCCCGTGCATTTCAATTCTGGGATCTTGGTGAGCAATGGAAGAGACTTACCGGGCTTCCGTTTGTGTACGCGCTCTGGTTGATCCGGCCCGAAGTCCCCGATGCAAAGTCGATCGCTCAACGCTTACGCGGATTACGAGATGAAAATCTTGCCGATATCCCGGCCATCGTGTCAGACGCTGTGGCAGACGTGGCTGATAACAAACAGGAAGTCCCCCGGGAATTTCTCGATCGTTACTACCACAAGCATCTTCGATTCGGCTTTGGAACTCGAGAGAAGCAAGGGTTGCAGACGTTCGCAGATCTTTGCGCAAAACACGGAGTGCTTCCAAAGCGAGCCCTCGAGTTTGGCCTCGTGTAGGAAGTTGCATTGCAATCGCGCGACTCGTTCTGCGAATGATGTCGGAAATTAATGCTTTTCGTCGGTTAGACCGAGGTCGAGATCGTGAAGCTGCCAGCCTGAGGCTGCGAAAATGGAACCGAAGCTTGGCGCGATCAGTTATGAGGTTCGACCCGTTGTTGGATGTGGTGCACCATCGCTACTGCAGCAATGAGAACGATAGCCGCGATTACCTGGTGCGGATGAAGACTGGCGTGAAAGAAACCCCAGGTGATACAGACCGCGGCGAGCGTTTGCATCATTTCGAAGTAACCGGCTGTGGATGCGCGGGTGAGATGCAACCCTTTAAAATAAAACAGGAGCGGAATTCCGCCTGAGATCGACGCGAGGAAAAACAGCAACACGATGGCTTTTATTGGGTGTGCTTGCGCCGCTTCGGGCCAGAGCGCCGCGCCATTCATTTTCCCGTAAGCCAAAAGAATGAGCGTCATGCAAACCAGTCCGATTACGATGCGCATACTGGAGGCGAGTCGCAGTGACATACCAACCATCACACCGCGTCCGGCGACGGTAGACAGACCCCAAAACAACGCACAGATCAGGGCGTACCCTGTGCCCACGTTCAGACCCGCGCGTTCAAATGAATCTCCGATCTGCGTCGGATACGCAACGGATACAAACACGCCTGCGACGATTGCGATCCCAGCGTAAAGGAAGAACTGGCGAGCAAGACGATCACCGAAAAGGAGGAACGCGCCGAGCGTTGAGATAAGGGGCTGAATGTTCAGGACCACGTTTACCACCGTGGGGTTGCCGTACTTCAACGCCAGCGTGAAAAAGACCGTGCCCACCGCGGAACCGGCGAACCCCGAGAAAATCAAAAAGCCCCATGTGCGTACCCGCACTCTCGGGATTTCGTCCAATCGCGAGATCAGAATCGGCAGGAACATGATCAGGATGAAAACGTGTTCCCAAAAGACGATTACTTTTGCGTCAAATAATTCGTTTAGCGGGATGCGCCACGCGCTTTCTGTTCCCCACAGCGCAGCACCCAGGCCAACCAACCACGGGCCATAGGTTGCGGTGCGTGTTTTGCGATTTTGCATCGAACTGCGTCTGAGTTGCTGGCGCTACCGCTATATCATCGCCATCGAACATCCAACTTCGAATTGAATGCGCAGCGTTGGTAGTTCATTCAGCATTCGATGTTTTTGTCGTAAAATTGAAACGAAAACATTGACGCCACAATTTATGGTGTGCTAATAAGCCTCAGACACTATGCGTTGCCCCAAATGCGGGTCGCGTGACGACAAAGTCATCGATTCCCGTCAATCGCGCGATGGTTCCAGCATCCGTCGTCGCCGCCAGTGTCTAAAGTGCAAATACCGCTACACCACCTATGAGGAGATCGAACGTTCGGACCTGCGCGTGATAAAAGCCAACAGAGCACATGAGCCGTTTGACCGTCGCAAACTTGCTGCCAGCATCGCCAAAGCTTTTGAAAAGCGTTCCACCAGTTTGCTTACGTTGGAGGACATGGTGGACGAAATCGTGCACGAACTTGAGACCGGCGGGCGCGAGGTTCCTTCTTCATTGATCGGCGCGAGAGTGCTTGAAAAGCTGCGCGAGATCGATGAGGTGGCGTACTTGCGTTACGCGTCGGTTTACCAGCGCTTTCAGGACGTCGACCAATTTGTGGATGCCATCCACACATTGGGACGCCGAATCAAACCAAATGCGCTTCAACGGGAATTGTTTCCTCCTGAGACAATGAAAGAGAACGCAAACGTCGCCCGCCGTTCGCGCGAGCGCGCAATCAAAAATCATGGTCGCGTTTAAGGAAGAATTTCCATATCTCCGGACGCCGTCGGGACAACTCTTCGAGTTCAACCGTGACTGGCTTCACGCGGCGCTCACGCGGGCCGCTAACGAAGCGGGTTACCCGGGCTGGTGGCTAACTGACCACGTGACCGAAAGCATTGCTTTTTATCTGCACCTGCGAAATGACGAAAACGTGGTCGCTTTCAGCCAGCTGTCGCAAACGGTGCGCGACGTGTTGGAGGCGATCGGTTACAAGGAGATTTGCCGGCACTTTACGCCCGCGCCGCCGCCCATTTCCATTTCGTTGGTGGACATCGCCCATCGTGCGGGTGCGGGCTACGAGCTTGCGTTTTTCGGTCTGTTAGAAAAGCGAATCGACGCCTTGATCGAAGCCGGCGCTGACAACCTTCGACTTTCGTCGCTGCAACTTTGTGTGAAGCATCTCCGCGGCACGAAAACATGGACACGTGCCTGCGACGCATTACGCGAGGAAATTGTCTGCTTCGTTCGCGAAAAATTGGCGTTCACTACTGATCGAGCGCGGCTTGATTGTTCGCTGCGCTAATGAAACGCTAAGGCTCATGACGATTTTCGAAAAAATTATCGCACGCCAAATTCCGGCCAAAATCATTTGGGAAGACGAGGACGCGATTGCTTTTCACGACGTCGATCCCCAGGCGCCGGCGCATGTCCTGATCGTGCCGAAAAAGGCCGTTCCGCGTCTAGCGGACGCGACCGATAATGACGCCGCGCTGCTCGGCAAATTGCTTCTGGTTGCGCGCGACGTGGCGAAGGAGTTGGAGCTGTCCAGCGGCTATCGAGTCGTGATCAACTGTGGTCCTGACGCGGGTGAAAGTGTTCCCCATCTGCATGTACATTTACTCGGCAAACGCGCGCTGGCGTGGCCGCCGGGATAAAGGCTTCGTTAAAACGTTGAAGCGTAAACCCCCAATGCGATCCGAAGAAACGGCCCTTATTCATGCACAAGGGCCCAATCGATTCCGACGATTCGCTTTTCCGCAAAGCGCTTTAGCGATTTTGGAAAAATCAGATACCGCGCTTCCTTGCTTTCCTTAAAGCCGACTATCCCGAAATCGGTTCCGCTTTCGCTTTTGAGGATGGTTACCACACGGTTTTTCTTAATTTCGGCCTGAAGGTGGCGGTCGGCGGTTGGCTTCTGCCACAGCGTGTAGACCTGCGGCTTACCGCAGTTTTCAATAACCTGTGAAAAACGCGTCGCTTTGATTTTGAGAAGTTTCATTGCGGCTGCGCTCAACAGCGCGCCCGGCGGTCGCGCCCTACCCAAAAGCCCGCCAGAGAACTACGGCAAGAAGGATCATACTACCGTTGCTGCATTCCTGCCCTGGCGGGATTTGTAAGTCCTCAATCCATAGCCCCTGACGGAGGCGAAATTTCCCCGCGCCACAGAGATGCGCAACTCAAAAACGCAGCGCCATCTCGGTGCCATTGTGTGCGTGTGTAAACGCATCGGCAGTGGTACGGTGCGACGCCCACAAGCGCGCCGACGACAATCCAGACACAAAGAGCAACGGCAGCGAGGATTTTCGTTACTAGCAAAAGACGCCGCGCTGCGGGGCGTCTGGACAGCGCAGCGCACTGTCCCTACCTTTTTAGCCGAAAGGAAGATTTGCCTTTACTCGCGCCACATCTGTGGCATCGACGCGCGCTGCTTTGGCTAGCTGGCGTTTGCGCTTTGCGCTTTTCGTCGACAATAGATGGCGTCGCGAGGGATGCGCCCTCAAGACCTTGCCACGGGCGGTGATCTTGAAGCGTTTCGCCACTGATTTGCGCGTTTTGCTGCGTGCAATCGGCTTCGGCATACGGCGGGAAAGTTAGTTCGCTCAGGCGCAATGACAAACGCTTTGTTATGGGGCGTCTGTGTCAGCTCCGAACTCTTTCGGAGTTCACAGAATGGAGCCGGCGGGAGCCGAGCGACATAGACGGGAAGCCCGACAGGGTGAGCTCTCTGGCGCGAGCGAATCAAACGCCCTACAATTTCCGCATGCAATCGCCCGAACCAAAGAAGCCGCAGGTGATCATTGTCGGTGCAGGCTTTGGCGGCCTCGAGGCAGCGAAGAAGCTAGCCTGTAAAGATGTGCGTCTGACTGTAATCGACCGCACAAATTACCACCTGTTTCAGCCTTTACTCTATCAGGTGGCCACAGCGGCGCTGTCGCCCGCCGACATTGCCGCCCCTGTGCGCGCAATCTTGAGCAAAAGCAAAAACATCGAAGTCATTCTTGCTGAGGTGGAGTTCGTGGATGTCGAAGCCAGAAAGGTAAAAACCAAAGATCGGGTATTTGATTATGACTATCTGATCCTCGCCACCGGCGCGCGGCATTCCTACTTCGGGCGTGACGAATGGGAAAAACTCGCGCCGGGATTGAAAAGTCTTGAAGACGCTGTTGAGCTACGCCGGCGAATCCTCTTAGCGTTCGAATACGCGGAAAAAATCGAAGACGAAGCTGCGCGCAGGACAGCGATGACGTTCGTTGTCATCGGCGGTGGCCCGACCGGTGTTGAAATGGCGGGTGCTATCGCCGAAATCTCGCGCTACACGCTCGCCAAAAACTTTCGGCACATCGATCCATCGCAGGCACGCGTGATCCTCATCGAAGGCGCGCCGTGCCTGCTCGCCGCGTACCCGCCGGATTTATCCGAGAGCGCGCGAAAACAATTGGTCGAGCTAGGGGTGGAAGTGCGCACGAACGCACGCGCCACGAACATTACCGAGGAAGGCGTGCACCTGAACGGCGAATTCATTCCGTGCCGTGTGAAAATTTGGGCGGCCGGCAACGTTGCGTCGTTTGTCGGGAAAACGCTCAATGTACCGGTTGACCGCGTTGGGCGAGTTATTGTGAACGACGATCTCAGCATTCCTGGGCATCCGGAGGTGCAGGTCATTGGCGACCTGGCCAATTTTTCGCACCAAACTGGAGAGCCCTTGCCGGGAGTCTCGCCCGTAGCAATGCAACAGGGACGCCAGGCAGCTCGCAACATTTTGCGAATGATCCGCGGCGAAAAGCCACAGCCGTTTCGTTATTTCGATAAGGGCAGTATGGCAACGATCGGTCGGAATAAGGCCGTTGCAGATTTGAAATTTTTTCATCTCAGCGGGCTTTTCGCGTGGCTGGCATGGTTATTTGTGCACATCATCTTCCTGGTCGGATTCCGCAATCGCTTGCTCGTGCTCATTCAATGGGCGTGGGCCTATTTGAGCTTCGACAAGGGCGCACGTTTGATCACACGCAATTTTCAGTCAGAACACAGACCGCCGGCGTGAAACCCAATCTGTCATGTCGAGCGGAGTCGAGACATCTCAGTATTGTTCCTCTCGCGTAGACCATCAGCAATAATCAGAGATTCTTCGCTCCGCTCAGAATGACAGTTCCAGAAATTTCAGTGCGCAACCTGCAGCGAAGAACATTAGTCAATATCGCCGAGCTGGAAACGTTCGCGGCGGATGCTGTTAAGCGATGTCTGCAATTGCAAAAACGCAAACGAACTGACTTGCGCAAGCTGAGCGAAGTTTTCGTCTGGTTGATTTCCGATCGGCGGACGGCGCTTTTGCATCGGAGATTTCTAGCGCAATCAGGACCGACTGACGTAATGACTTTTCAACACGGCGAAATTTTTATCAGTGTGGACACGGCACGACGCCACGCACGCGCGTTTGGAAATTCGCTCCTGCGCGAGTTGAAGCTGTACATCGTCCATGGGCTCTTACATCTGCACGGGTTCGACGATCAAACGCCAGCTGAGGCCCGCAAGATGAAAGCCGCGCAGGAGAGAATTCTCAGAATCTGTAGCGGCGCTCTGTGAGCGCCGGAACCCATTGCACGGCCTGCACAATCGGGCCTCGACCGCCGCTACAGGTTTGAACTGAGAGCGGCGTATGTTAGCGTTTTTTCATGAGCGCGGAGCCACTTGCGGTAGAAGTGGCGGTGCCTGTAACTCCCCGGATCTTTCCAAAGAGTGCGGGGCCGTCCACTATCGGCGCGCCGACAATTGAAAAAGAAACGCGTGCGGAAGAGGAACTCGATCTGCCGTGGCACGTTGTGGTCCACAATGATCCGGTAAATTTGATGAGCTACGTAACGATGGTTTTCCAGCGCGTCTTCGGTTATCCGCGCGACAAAGCAGAGAGACACATGCTGGAAGTGCATCAGAAAGGACGTTCGATTTTATGGAGCGGCATGCGGGAACGAGCCGAACTTTATGTGCAGCAATTGCACGGCTACCTTCTACTCGCCACAATTGAGAAGGTTTCTTAGTCATGGAGATTTGCCGGCGCAAGAACCAGATCGAAATCTCCGAACTGGACCCGTTCCTTGCCGAACTGCTTCGGCAAATTCCTGCAAGCGCCAAGACCGAAGGCGCGCCTGCCGCCGAACAACGCATCTTCAGCCCCCCCATAAACGGAAAAGAGACGGAACTGTGCGCCGAGTGGAAAATGTATGTCGAACCTGAATTGCGCCGTCTCTTTCAGACCGCGACCCAGACCGTGGGCGCCGATCTGGAGCAACTAAATGGAAACGAGAAAAGTCTCGCAAGCCGCACTCTGCGCATTCCAACCAAACATGCCGACGCATGGTTGAGCGCGCTGAATCAGGCCCGGCTCGTCATCGCTGCAAAAAACAATTTCACCGAGCTAGAACTGAGCGACCACCTTCGCTCACCGATTGGATCCCGCCGGGACCTGAGTTTGTTCCAGGTAAACTTCTACGGCTTTCTTCAGGAATTTATCCTCCGCGAACTGGGCTGCTGAGAGGAGAACGGGCAGCAATCAGGATTGCTTCTTGGCCTTTACCATGGCCATGAGGCGTTCCTTGATCGCGTCGGACGACTTCGCCGGACGCAGGCTCAGCGCGAATGCTTCGTGTAACGCATAGCATTTGCTGATGAAGTCTTCGGCTTTTTTGCCGAATTTCTTCCGCGCTTCCTCGAACTCCTCGAGTTCTTCCGCCTCCAGCGCGCCGATCACGTAAAGTCGGGACTGATTTTGAAACTG